>Ga0172372_10004858_pt1 | contig 18937 bp, 14 predicted proteins | sample LakKiv5m_2_FD_114544 | JGI IMG/M metagenome (GOLD analysis project Ga0172372, IMG submission 114544) | Freshwater microbial communities from Kabuno Bay, South-Kivu, Congo - kab_092012_9.5m | ecosystem: Environmental > Aquatic > Freshwater > Lake | place: Democratic Republic of the Congo...
AGCTAAGGATTCGAGTACCACATTCGGGAATGGATCCTCTCTCGATGTGAGAGCATAAATATCTGCTGCTGCGTAATAAGCAAACGGCGATGAATCAAATCCAGCGAAAATAACCTTGTTGGCAATACCTAATTTATTAACCCTTGCTTGGAGCGACTCTTCAAGCTTCGGCTCAGAATGTCCCACCCATATAAATACCGCATGGGGTTCGCTGCGTAAAACGTTTGCCGCAGCCTCTACAAATAAATCCGTGCCCTTTCTCTGGTCGATGTAGCCTACGGCGAGAATTATTTTGCACGCAGGGTCAAGATTATGCTTCGAGATTACGGCCCGACGCGCATCTAATTTTCTGCCCTTATATGGATTTTCTCTGAGAAGGCCTTGTGGTCTGACTACTTTTTTCTCTGGGGGTAGGTAGGTAAACTCTGCAAAGCCGTTGGCTACGCTTTCGGCTGGAAATACGATTAAATCCGCGCAATCCACCATTAACTTTGCATTTGCTTCTAGTCCACGCCCTTTGATTACTTGCGGCATCTCATGAACAAGAGAGAGTATCTTAAGTCCGTGCAATTTTAGTGTTGGTATAATCGGAGCTGATACTACGGTGTTAATAATAGCTTCGGTTGAGCCTGCATCGATCGCATGTTGAATAAAATTGGATAATTCAGCAGCTGAGGCCACATTAGCATTTATCGTAGCGCCCACCTCTAGAAACTGATTTAAAAGATCGCCCCCATCAAGCGCGATAACAAAAGGGGTAATGTTCATCTGTTTGAATTTCTTTGCCATCTCTAAAATCAAAAACTGGGCTCCATGCTTGTGGCAGTCGTGAGTCGTTAACAGGATACTGCCGATTTTAGATACCGAGGAGTTTGTAAGAGCTTTTCTTGTGGCGTCAAGAAATGCATAGCCATGTCGTTTATCTGGCTCTAGGTATGCGCCCTCGGCCCATTCATTCCAGGCATTAATAAAGATTAATTTCTTGGTCTGCTCTGTGAATCTCTTCGTCGTGTCAGTGATGGCATTCTCTAGCCATTTTTTATAAGCAGTGGGCGAACTATTTATAAAGACAGTTCCTTTGTTTTTTCGTCTAGCGGTATTATCCCAAGCAGGGCAGACGGACCTGAATAAAGTATAATCTACGTCAGGGTAATTTTCGCTGCGGGCTGGATAGTGTCTCCAGTCGCAGACTATTCCCGAGAATGTACCAGCTATCGGTTTCACGGAATCGGTTAAGTTCGGCGGGCAGGCATTATTCGGTGGAAACTCAATAGCCGAATCAAATCCATATTCTTTTGGGTCCACTGATTCGAACGATTGCGTGTATGAGAGATGAATCTCCCCGATACCATTTTCTTGGCACCAATTTCTCCAGCGAATAGTGGTGGCTTTTATGTCTGGAAATAGCGCCGGTCGGTATATTACCAGTAATGGTTTATTTTCTACTCTTATGTACCTAGGATCTTTTAGGTATTTAGCTGCTTCTGTAATAAATGCAATGTCATCTTCGGGTGAGTGTGATTGAGACATGAGAATCTCTTGATCTAGTCCGTCCCAGCGACGACTCCAATTTTCATTCGCCCAACAGATGCAGAAGGGGAGGTCAAGTGATTGATCGTCTAGATAATTGTCCAGGGGCTTTTCGAGTAAACGCTTGCCTCCAAACCAGTACATATAAAAGCAAAATCCGCCAATCCCGTAATGTTTGGCTAATTCGACTTGGCGTTTCTGAGTTTTTCCATCTAGTAAGTTATAATATCCAAGCTCGCCCGGTATTCGAGGTTGGTAGTGCCCCTCAAATTGAGGTTCGGCTGGCTTCACGTTTGTCCATTCGGTGAATCCTTCGCCCCACCAACTATTGTTTTCAGGAATTGGATGAAATTGAGGCAAATAGAAAGCGATTAATCTGGTAGCGGGATTAAGAGGCGCGCTGTTTTCGGTGTGTTCAACGAACAGAGATTCATCGAAAGATGAATCTTTAAAGAGATCTTGGGATTGCCCGGTTACGTTTCGGGCTGATTTCCAATTTGAATACCTATTTGTGTTCTTGAAAATAAAAGGGGCGGTAGTAAACGCAAGATCTCTTAATTTATCCTTAGTAGTTCTGGAGATAGGTGCTTTCTGCCAGGCTGAAAGCACTGTTTTGCGACTCCTCGTAAGAGTCGCATTTTTGAAGCTTCTTCCCAACTCAATTGTTCCCCTGAGAGGTTTGGTAAGCTTCCAGCTTTTACTGTTTGTCATTTGATTAATTATTAACTGCTTCTCGGTGGCAATCTGATGGAGCTGATTGATCTCATTTTGAAGGGTTTGAGTCTTGGAGATAACATCTAGTTCCCTTTGTTTAAGGTTATTGCAATTATCCCGCAAATCCTCAATTTCAACGGAGAGGCAAGCCTTCTGTTCTCCCATGGCTCTTGTCAATTCGACTTGTAGACGGCTGGAACTCTCCAGCTCTTTAGCCTGTAGTGAGTATTTCACGATCAGCTCTTTATGCTGACGTTCTGCTAGGTCAAGTTGTTTCAGCGCTGTAGATAGCTTCTGCTCGGCTGTTCTTGAGGCTGCTTGATACTTAGTAAAATTTGCTGTCCAGTAGGATTTTTCCTCAATAAGCGTATTGGAAAGTTTTTTTGCAGCTGTTAGGTCCTGATTTAAGTTTGCGGCTGTTTCTGTCAGCTCAGAATATTTTGTTTGAGTGGTCTCGAGCAGGTTTTTGTAGTGAGCCCTCGACTTTTCTAGGGAGCTAATATAACTAAATGCCGGTTTTGTTCTGATTAGATTCAATTTTAGAGTCTCTATTGCAGCTGCAATTTGTGGACTATCTAGAGAAATTTTATCGGTACTAGCTTCTGTTAATATCTCATAAAGATTAATCACGTCAGAGGATACGGCAGGATTACTCTTGAGTGATTTATCCGTGAAAGTGGAGTGTCTTAGGCCTTCTTCAAGGAAATCTTTGCAATAGGCTTGGACTTTCTCGGAGTCCGCACGGGGCATTCCAAGGTCAAGGGCTTTCGCTATCCTTGAAATTTGCCTTAAAGGATCTGCTAGCAGTTGATCATAATCAACTACCAGTCTCTTGTCGCCAATTGTCTCTGTTAAGGCCGGAAGGTTATGTTGCTGCCAAAGATATATACTTCTCTCAACCGGCAACTGATCTCTTTTTGTAAGAGATGCTGCAACGCTGAGTGGATTTCTTACCGCAATAACAAAAAGTGGAGTGCAATTTAAATCCTTTAGTACGAGTTTCCAAAAAGGGATTAATCTACTTGAGCGGGGATCCTTAAAGCCCCATAACCCACAGGATGAGACTCGGCTTCTTAATAACTCTGAGGCTTGAGTCCTAAGGTCTTGCACCTTTGGAGTATCAAGATTCGAGGTATCGTCCAGATAAAGATCGTCCCAACTTGAGCTAAAATAAGATAGCAAAGCATCGTTGATGGCAACGCAATCTTTATCCTCCCAGAACCCTTTCGGGTTGTCGTATCGTGGTTGGTGAAGCTCAGTGCCGAGATTAACTCCCAAGAGTTTAAGAGATTTCGTTAAGGCACTTGTTCCGCTTCTGTGCATTCCCAGGACGATTACAATTTTTTGATTGTTAATTAAGTTCATAAGTTAGAAACTTTGTTTTTATGTGATAAAATTTCAATTTTTGGAGTGCATTTAAAATCAATCAGGCCAGTAGCTTTATTCTCACTTATTGGAAGTACCCGAAAAGCAGCGGCATCCAAGATGCGGTGGAGGTATGTTTCCTCTTCGCCAACCAGCCCTTTTACTCCAGCATTAAGGAAATATAGTCCGGGATTCAGATTACAGTCGAACTCGTAAGCTACTCGGATAGTCTGATTAGCAGTGATCTGATCAATTCCTTTTAGGATACTTGACTGACTTGTAGCCCCACCCAACTCAATTCCAGTATTTGTTTTTATCAGCATCCCGAAAGTCACATGATTTGAGGTCTCATGAAAATCAACGTCATATGAGTAAATGTATCTTGCGCCCCTCTGGAGGCAATTAACCTGGGAGCCTGATAGTGAGAATATTCCTGGATTTCTAATTTTAGCACCCTTTGTCTCATAGTTTATGGTGCTCTGGGGGATTAGGTTTTTATCATAGAAGCTCTGAGGCAGTTTGCTGATAGATTCGTTCTTGGGGTCTGTCAGGTTGGTAGTTATTCCAGATCTAATCTCTGTCCTAATCTCAGCCTTTGAGGCGGGTGGAGCATAAAGTAACTTTTGATATAATCCCACAATGTTTTTAGGGGTGCCTGACGTGAGCATTTCTCCGTTGTCTAGTAAGATTGCTCGATCGCATAAATCCACGACAGTGGACCCAGAGTGGGATACAAAAAGAATAGTCGCGCCAGACTGTTTGATTTGCTCAATTTTTGAAAAGCATTTTCTTTGAAATAATTCATCGCCCACAGACAGAGCCTCATCGATTATAAGAATCTCTGGTTCGACATGAATTGCCACTGAAAAGGCGAGTCGGATTACCATTCCGCTTGAGTATGTTTTTGTGGGTTGATCAATGAATGGCCCGATGTCCGCAAAGGCTTCTATTGCTGGAAAATTCTTTTCTATCTCTGCTTGCGAGTATCCTAGAACTGCGGCGTATAAATAAACATTCTCCCGTCCGGTGAATTCCGGATTAAATCCCGATCCAAGTTCAAGAAGTGCCGCAATTCGTCCTTGGGTTTTAATCTCACCAGTGGTTGGATTTAATGTGCCGGAGACTAATTGTAGTAGGGTGGATTTGCCGCTGCCGTTTCGACCGACTATTCCGACTGTTTCGCCTTTCTTGATGGAAAAGGTCACATCTTTGAGAGCCCAAAATTCTTTGAAATATTTTTTATTTTTACCGACAATCATCTGGAGAAGGCGGTGATGCGGCTCTTGATAAATATGATAACACTTGCTGAGCCCTGCGACTCTGATTGCTATATCAGATGACATCGGCGAATCCTTTTCTAGTTTTTTGGAACCACGCAAAACCACCAACTGCGATCGCTCCAGAAATTACAAGGTGAGTCAGAATAACGCCCCAGTCTGGTTGTAATCCAAAGAACGCAACTTGTCTAAATTGATCAATAACTGCAGCTATTGGACTCAGCGTGACAATTTTTTGATATTGGAGGGGGAGTGCTGAGAGGGGATAAAAAATAGAGGAGATAAAAAGATTTATCGTGATAAAGAGACCAACGATATGTCCCAGGTCTCTTAAGTACACCCCAAGTGCCGAGATAAACCAGGATAAACCTAACGTTAAAAATACAATCGGAAGTATTACAATCGGAGCAAATAGCATCGTGGCAGGTGGAGCCCCGAATATAACCAAGTATGTCAAAAGCCACACCAAAAAGTTAATCGCTGAGTGAAAAAGGGCAGAGCCAATTGCCACTCCAGAAAGTATCTCTATCGGAAAAATTATTTTTTTTACGTAATTTACGTTTGAAGTTATCAGTGAGGGTGCTCTAGAGAGACAGTCAGAGAAGATATTGAATACAATTAGTCCAGCAAAGAGAATCATGGCGAATTCAAGGTTCGAGTGCTGGCTGTTGGTCCACCTGCTTTTAAATACTATTCCAAATACAAAAGTATAGACTAGAAGCAGTATCACTGGGGTTATGAAAGACCACATTAGCCCGAAGGTGGCGCCCCGATATCGACCCAGGATGTCACGCCTTATTAGGGAGAACAGCAGAGAGCGATTTCTCCAGGCGCTATAAAAAATCTCCAATGGATTACTATTGAAATGTTTCATCGGTACAACAGTAGGATCGTAAAGTCCGAGAGATTACCCCTTTCATTGAAAGGAGTAAAGACCTATTTGTTGCCCAAAGTGTTAAAAGCAATGAGGAAAATAGCTCCTATGCCACGCGAGCTCTAATAGTCGCTTCAATCTTTTCTATTACCGCCTCAGCGCTCTGTCCAGCCGTGTGAACAGGTGGTGTATGACCCATTTAACGGAGATACCGAAGGTCAGGGGCATCATTTTATACATTAGAAGCTTCCATGAATTAGAGATGGATACTGGAATTATAACTGGTTGGTTCAGGGCTTGCATAAGGACTCTGAGACCTGATGGCTTAAACCTCTTCGTCACGCCATCTTTAGCTTGAGTGCCCTCTGGTAAAATGCAAATTGCACCCCCTTGAGCTGCGATTTCGGGAGCTTGTTTCTCGATAGCCTTGATAGCCTGACTAGCGCTTCCCCATTGTTAGCTCGGTTTTTTATAGGGCGCGTATCCACAACTTTAGTCAAGTTCGAACCAACGTTGATGCCTATTCACTTCATCTAAACGATGTCGGTGGGAGTTCCTCGTCTTCGGTTAGCCGTAGATGCCAAAAACGCCGCCTGCCCAGCTCATAATCCCCTCTTTGAAAACTCTGCAGGCTGAAAACTTAAGCATTACTCAGCTTCGTTACAAAATCAGGAAATCACTCCGGACCCAAAACTACCCTTACTTCAAGCTCCCTAAACCAAATTCGCAGAAACTCGGCCTACCTAACTGATGTCATTAAACATGATTGATTTGCCTATTCCCCGTAAGGCTACCCCCTCGACGCGACTTATACTGACTTCAGGAGCAGAGAGAGGGTAGTCTTACGGGGCAAGCACACTAACTATATCTCAACCTATATAAACGAACTTTTTAGGACGTCGGACTAGCTCGATTATATGATTTAAGGTGGTTGGATGCCCTCTCAAAGAAAAAAACATCCTTCAGTTGGCATTCTCTGAAAGGGGTAATGCCGTAAGGTAGACAAGGAAACACAAGGAATAACTTCAATATTAGCCAGGTCGTCTCCAAATTTATCACCCAGCTCTCTCGATATCTCCATCGCCTGTTGAGGTTCGCTGACCTCTACTCTGTATTCAAAATCCCAAGGTCCGATACAGTGAAAGCATGCCAGAACATTCTTATGATTAAGTCCCCAAGTATACAAACCATTACGCAGATCAGCTGAGGGCGAAGAAGTTTGAAGGTGTATACGATAATGTAACATTCCCAATTTTGTCGTATCAACCATGTAGACTTGTCTAGAAAGAATTCCCTTAGCCATAAGCTGCTTCATACGGTAGTGCACGGTTGCCTCTGGCTTGCCCAGTAATTTCGCGATGGATCTGGATTCATTCTCGGTATTGCTTGCCATCGCTTTTAGAATCTCGTGGTCGTATTCATCCCATTCAGTTTCAGTGATGGTTAAATTGCCCAAATTAACTGGCTCGAATTTTTCCACATTACCCAGATATTTTACACCAAAATAAGTCCTTGAAACTCTGATACAGATATTATGCTGTTTTGCCTCTACTTTACTCCGCTCCATAACCTGTTCGGCAAATAGCGTAGCATCTTTGATTGACTTTGCTAGAAATACAACGCCCAGATGATAATCACCACCTAACTCAAGTATCCACACGACGTGGTCGGATTTGCGAAGAATATCCACCATCTTTTTTATAGAAGTTGTGGTTTTACTCTTTAGCTTAACTACAAAGTAATACTCAACCAATCCTAGACGGGCTAAATTTACGCAGGTGAGTCGATTTATCAGACCTACATCTAACATTTTTGACAATGTATATCTGACACTATGAACTTGTAGTTTTAATTGCTTAGCGATTGAATTTGGTGTGACATCGGCATCTAACTGAGCTGCTGCAATTATAGCTTTTTCCGAATCAGAGAGACGAAGCATGTTCTTAAAGATAGTCTCGTTTTGCGCCTTAGTCCAGTGCGTTAAACTTTAGTCAATTAATTCCGATATTCAGGATTCAGAATAGCAGTGCCTCTAAGAATTCAGAATGACTCGATCTTTCTTGTTTGTCTGAAAACTTTCCTTTAAGGTGGCAGCAATTGTGATGGATGGTCCTTCACAAGGTTTTCTGGATCTCTTACCAAGAGACTGAACATGAGCAACGGCGATTCGAACGGGGACCGCGCCAACGAGGCGTTGGTCCACAAGCAGACCCAGGACGATGCTGCGAAGAAGGCGGCGCAGGAGGCCCAGAGGCCGATCGAGCCGATCTTCCGGCCCGAGTGGTCGAAGCCCCTGTGGTAGTGTCGAGGGGGCGGATCTATAGGTCGTAAGACTTAGGGTCCGCCCCCCCACTTTAAAAGGTTAATTTTGAAGGTTAAGGACCACCATCATAGATTTCTCTGCTTCTGCTGACATATTCAAGAGATTGCCCAGAAATATAATCGTTCATTTATTTTCTGCTTAAAAGCCTTTTCAAAGAATTACCACTCCACTGCAACTGTAACTCAACCAACCACTGAATTCTCTTCCACAAACTTCGCCACAGTCTCATTAAATATCTGAGGCTGATCAAAAGGAGTCCCGTGACCTGAATCTTTAATTAATGCAGTTCTACCGAGCGAGATCTTTGAAGCATAGCGCTCTTTATATTCCTGAGTGGTGTAATCAGCATCACTTCCAATTATGAGAGTTGGGCACTGAATCTTGGGTAATTTCGGAAAAATGCTCCACTCAACAAAGCTCTCAAGCATACTGAGATAAATTTTTGTGTCATTTCTAATCATTCTGGCACTAAATTTTCGACGCAACTCTTCATGCTGTGGCTTTGGAAACAGCGCCTTAGCACAAATTCCACCAAAGTATTTAAGCCCAAATGTTTTTACGATAAATATCCTCTGCCAAAATTTAAACCGTACATAAAAATTGTCAAACTTCAATTCAGGTAGAGAATTAGTAGCTACCACTCCTGCTATTCTCTCTGGGTAGGTAGCTGCACACTCCATCGCCACCATTCCACCCATCGAAATACCAACCAAAAAAGCTTTCTCGATATTTTGAACCTCTAAAAATTTCGCTAAATCTTTTGCTAGCTCTGGAATAGAATACGAAGCTGCGGTTCTATCGGACTTACCAAATCCTCTAAAATCGAGTGCGATAACTGTATATTTTTTTGAAAATTCAGGAATCTGATACTCCCAATCTTCTGTGCTGGAACCCAGACCATGCAGCAGTACAATAACTGGTCCACTGCCGCATTTCTCAAAATAGAGATTGATATTATTTACATTACAAAAAGGCACCGTCCCCTCCAACCTCTCAAGGATATCGGAAGGGAATTTTTATCACAAACCTATTCGTCTTTGTTTAGAATAGCTTTGGCTGCTTTCTCTGGATCTGTCTCGTATTGGCCATTTGCAATCTTATCTTTTAGATCTTTCACCTTGTTTAGCCTATCTCTCAGCCAACTAAGATTTAAGAGGGTCGGGCTTCTCGGACGCTTTTTTAATTCAGCATCGATGTCTAACGACTCCTTCTGACCACCACAACAATTTTTTTTATCTGAACAACAATCACTCATACATCTCTCTCACAACGTCAAAGCAGTCCGGCTTCCACAGGACAACTTAATTACTCAAATGTTAAAGTCGGATTTAACTGCTGATTACTTGAGGAGATACGGCAAGTTATTACTAAGAGAATACGGGATTTTCTCTACAAATTATCGTGAACAACTATGCGAAGTTTGCCTAGATTAACTGCTTATTCAGATAAACAGTTGTACCAATAAAAGGCTGGAGCTAAATGGCTCCCCGGGAGGGAATCGAACCCCCGACAGGGTGATTAACAGTCACCTGCTCTACCGACTGAGCTACCGAGGAACACAGCCGCGAAGTATGCCCGAAATCTCCCTTAGCTGCAATAATTTAGCCCCTATAATTTGGGTTTAAATAATTAAGCTATAACCGGTATTTGAATTAGGAATTAATACTGCGGCGGCCGTTAAAGGCGTGAGAAAGGGTCACATCATCAGCAAATTCAAGCTCGCCCCCTTTAGGGAGTCCATGAGCCAAACGGGTCACCTGAACCCCTAAATCGGCTAGTGCTTTGGCCAAATATAGGGACGTCGCATCCCCCTCTACGGTAGCACCCAGGGCAAGAATAACCTCCTTAACCTGGCCACCCCTTACTCTATCCAAGAGCTCTTTAAACTTAATACTTTCTGGACCTTTTCCTCTAATCGGTGCCCATAATCCATGCAAAACATGATAGACGCCGCGATAGCCACCGGAGCGCTCTATAGAGATAACATCAACTGGCTTTTCAACCACACACAGCACTGCCCCATCTCTCTTAGCATCTGCACATAGGCCACAGACTTCTGTCTCGGTAGTAAAAAAACAACTCTTGCACTGCCTTATCTTTTCTTTGGCCTCAGTCAGAGCAGCTTTCAACGAATCCACCAATTCAGGATCGTTATGGATAAGATGATAGGCTAACCGCATGGCCGACTTCGTGCCGATACTCGGCAATCGCGAGAACTCTCTCACAAGTTTTTGTAAAGAAGGAGGAAATGCGGTTTCACTCATACTACTTAGAAACCTTTAAAGCCCTGGTATGTTCAGACCGCCAGTGACTTTTTTCATGGCATCAGCAGCCTGATTTTTTACATTTACTAGAGCCTCGTTCACGGCGGCACAAATTAGATCCTGGAGCATCTCGACATCATCTTTATTTACAACTTCTGGGGAGATTGTAAGAGACATTAATTCTTGCTTTCCATTAACCTTGGCTTTTACTACACCACCGCCAGCGGAAGCTTCGGCCGTTAAATTTTGAGATTCTGCCTGAACTTTTTGAAGATCTGCCTGCAGCTTCTGAGCTTGTCTCATCATGTCCTGCATATTGCCTGGCATTTTAAATCCTTTCATACCTCACCTCTTATCCTAAAGTACTTCCTGGGAAGAATTTTTTAATGTTTAAAATTGCTGGATGCTCTGTTGCATCTTGTCTTTGCTGAACTTTAACAGAACTCTCAGCTCTCTTATTTTCTTCAATAATTGAACCTGTCGCAACCTTATTAGAAGCCTCAGATAGACGAATATCCCAAGTTGGAGCCTTGAAATATTCATTCAAATAATCAATCAGCTTGGTTTTATTATCACTGTCACCAAAATACTCCTGGGCTATCTTAGGTGCGGCTGCTTTTAATTTGCCCGGCTCAAAGCTCTCAACAGAGAGTCTCTTTAAACACTCTCCTAACATGCCTGCTTTGCTATTTTTGTGGACAGACTCGACAAAGTCGCGCCACTTTAGGCTACTGCTGGGGGCTAAAGATTTTGGGGTGCTGGGCTGTGCAGCGCTCGGCTCCTTTTCAGGCACAACCAACTTGGGTCTTGTAACCGGATTAGCAGCAGAGATTACTACCTTTTGAGCGTTTTCTTTTACCTCAATTTCTCTTGAGGCTGGTCTATGGTCTTTTTTTTTAAGGGCCTCTAGGACTTTGGCAACTTCAATCACTGGCTCACGGGTCGCCATTCTTACAACTAACGCCTCTAGTGCTATCCGAGGATAAAGACTTCTGGTCGCCTGCTCACATCCTTGTTGTGCTAAATAAAGTAAGTCCTGTAGATCGTTCGGACCTACATTCTCTATCTGAGAGAGAAGCTCTTTATGGGCCTCCTTTGATAGCCCTATTCGTGACAGCCCGGACACCCCAGAAAATTTTGCTATCAACAACTCTCGCCAATGGGAGACAAATTCATTTAGGAACAATCTTGGGTCAAGTCCTCCCGAGAAGGCCTCACCTATTAAAGCTAAACACTCATCCGGCTTATGAGAAAACACTGCCTTTGAAATATCAGAGAGGAGAGAGCGCTTTACTACCCCTAGAGCTTGACTTGCATCTTCAGCGGTTATTTTACCATCACTCAACGAGCGGACCCGCTCCATCAAACTTTGGGCGTCACGCATCGAGCCATCGGCTAACCTTGCAACCAAAGAGAACACCTCAGGCTCAACATCTATTGATTCGGCCTTAGCTATCTCATTCAACTTCTTCTCGATAGTTTCTAAACTCATCGCTCTAAAATCATACCTCTGGCATCGAGAGAGAACGGTTTCGGGGATCTTTTGTGGATCTGTTGTAGCCAATATAAACACGGTATTTGGCGGAGGCTCTTCGAGATTTTTTAAAAGAGCATTAAACGCCGCCACGCTCAGCATGTGAACTTCGTCGATGATATAAACTTTAAATCTTGAACCTGGGGGAGGCTGGGATCGCAAGGTATCAATCAGATCTCTAACGTTCTCAACACTATTATGGGATGCGCCGTCTATCTCTCTTACGGCCAAACTCCGCCCTTCTGTGATCTCTTTACAGTTAGTGCAATTTAAACAAGGCGTTGAGGTTGGTCCCTTTTCACAATTAAGAGCCTTAGATAAAACTCTAGCGACTGTGGTCTTACCCACGCCTCGAGGCCCACAAAATAAAAACGCATGAGAGATTAAATTTCTTTTTATGGCATTAGCTAGAGGTCTAGTAACATGCTCCTGCCCGGATACAGATCCAAACTCCTGAGGGCGAAATTTTCTAGCAAGCACTAAGTGGGACACGAATTTCCAACAACAGTCTTAAGAGGCGGCCGAAAGCGTAACACAGAAGCGCAACCGTTACGGCTGCTTTCTTCCGAACCTGACCGGGTTCACGGAGGCTCCTCGCACGAACCGGCCACCATGGTCAGTATAGACAATGCGGTGCGAATATTAAACATCGACCTAAAACAATATTATTGAGGTTTTGGTAATTCATTCTGAGGCGTTTTGCCTCAGGAATGGCCCATTAAACCTCAACTACAAGACCCCCAAATCTAGTAATTTCAATTGCTTAGCCAGCTAGATCGGTTGGCATTCCAGTTGCTCTCTCATGGGCATGATAACACAAATAAACTCAGTCCTGCTTTGCAATATCACCCAGCAAATAACCAATGGCCGACCCATCTGGGCGATGGCTAGGTTAAATGAATACCTAGAGCCAACCAATCCCTTGAGAAAAGCCTTAGCACAAAAGGCTTTAAACTTAGTGTCCGAAGATATATCGGCAGAGATAGTCCAAAAAATAATTATCTCTGGGGATTTCTACAACTCACTTACAGAAGCCCAGAAAGAGGAGATCAGAACCAGCGAGCCAGCTATTGATACGGCACCGACAAAATTTACTTTGAAAAATAAATTGAATAAGAAAAGCCTTGGCAGAGAATCTGTTGCTAAGAAAACTCTGGTTAGGCCTCGAGTTGCTTTTGCGTAAGCTTAATAGCTAGATCATAGGCTTTTGTAAGCTCTACAAACTCATCACTTGAGGATTCGCTACCTTCGTTGTTGATCTTATCGGGGTGAATTATTTTTGCTCTCTCCCTGAAAGCATTTTTAATGTCCTGTTCTGAAGCTCTTGGCTTTAAACCAAGCCTATAAAGGCTTTTATTTAACTCTCTACTTTCGTCCGGAGTCAATTTGGACTCAGTAGTTTCACTTGCTACAGATAAATTTACAGTCACATCAGAAAATTGCAGTCCCTTCTTACTTGCCCAGACGGCCCTCAGCTTCTGTAAAACAAAAAATAAAAAAACTGGGATTATAAACAGCAGATACCTCATCCCATATCCACCATGGAGATAGAACTGAACCTTTCTGGTGAAGCTTGGCTTAGTGCTCAAGGAATTAAGGTATGCCAAAGCCTTTTCATTTTCTCCTGCTTTGACTGATGCAATTGCTACTTCGAACCAGATCGCATCTTTCATATTTTCATCACTCTGGTGACGAGAGATATACTCCAACCCTTTATCAACCAAAGCCCAATCACCTCGGGCTATGGCTTCTTGGATAGATCTATTCAGAGCTGCAACGTAAGCATCTTTCAGTTGGGGACTTCTATCAACTACATGGAGCAACATTCCTTCAATGGCTCCTTTTATCAGGTTGTCTTTCAAAAGATCCGGGGAACCTTGAAGGCCCTTTAGAATTAACTCATGCGTCGTAGGGGAGATCTTATTCTGTGGCACATCTCCTAATATCGATAATGCCTCAATAAACCGCCCTTCGGATAGCTCTGCTCGTGCTTTTGCGTGCAGCGCTTTCACTAGCGATGGCTCAATAATATTTCTTGAAAGATCGCTCTTAGCATTATTAAAAATCGACAATAAGGATGTGGTATCGATGCTAGCTGCGGCTTTCTGAGCAAGAACTCCAGACTCACACGCTTCAGTTACGAGTAAGGATCTTTCACTGTTTGGCTCAAAAGACTGAGCTAGCGCTCTTGCCATCGGCATGCAATCCCCACCCTGATCGAGTAATAATTTCAGCCGCTCTTCAATCAATTCACCTATCTTAATATCAAGATCTGAGCCTGGAACGATGCTCACCACAGCAGTAGTACCATCCTCAACAATGGCCAGAATTAATCTGGCTTGCATCTCTGTACTTAGACGACCAGCATCGGTCGCCCAGAATCGGTCAAAGATCTCTCGATTGGAATCGATGCTGCGTAGGTTTTTAAATATCCTCTCGACCTCAGTTGATTGGATCTCAGGAGCAAAAACCAGTAGGGGCAGAATTATCTCAATACTTTGAGCGTCTCTCTCTGCAATCGCACCATCAAATAGCAGGCGCAGCTGCTCCATGGTCTTTTCTTTTAAAACACCCTCGGCGTTTGATTCGCGCAGTACATAATAGGGCACCTCGGCGGCAGGCACTAAAACCGATCTGCCATTTATAGATAGGCGTACTGTTGACTCGCCAACCTGAGCTATCTCATCAATTTCAAAAGGCAGGCCATAAATGGTTAGATCCTCGGCCTTAGTTCTTTCAGGATAAAAAAATAGTCCTGAAAGCAGGACTAACCAAACCAAAAATCCCCGCCTCAAATCCATTTGAGATTCCTTCGATATTATCTGCGCTATTTTGTAAATGTTGCAAAAAATGGCACAGGTATGGTTGTGCGATCCCGATTATTAAGGGTCACATTAATTAATCCTCTCACACCACCCTGCTTTCCTTCAGCTTTCAAAGATACAGAATACGACTGGGTTTCAGCTGTCTGCTGTAATCTGGAAATAGTTATCAAATTATTGCGGGAGGAGACCTCTCTTATAGTCACTTTTGATTGAGCGGCTTTGGTAATTTTTATCTCTAGGACCTTGGAGGAGCCTAGCTTTATCTCGCCAAAAGAGAGGGCATTTGGCTCCACTGAAATCTCGGGATTTATTACTCCCTCCATAATCAAGGTTGCTACAGGCATCTTTGGATCGTTGGTTTCAACAGAGATGGCGCGAACTTTCTTACCGATGAAGCCAGCGCTGTTAAACTCAACCGAGATCACACTTTCGCCGCCTGGGGGCACTTTTTTTGAGGAAATCTTTGTTGCGGTGCAGCCACAGCCAGGGATTACTTTATGAATTATAAGATCGTCAACGCCGGTATTTTTCAACTTAAAATCATGCTTTACAATCTGCCCCTGCAAAACAGATTCAAAATTGTAGCTAGACTCGGGTATTTCAAGATGCGGAGCCTCTTTGGCTGCAAAAGCCACTCCTGAACAAAACAACCAGCACCACAATAAGATTACAGCACCGATAGATTTTGTTTTCATGCGGCTGCCTGCTCGCTACTCTTTGGCTTCCTTAAATCCTGGAATAGATCTACACCCTCCAAGAATTTTGTATGGACTCTAGCACTTCGGAAATCCGGATGATTCAAAATTCTGCGATGAAGCTCCATGTTGGTCTTAGGTCCCTCGATTATGTACTCATCAAGAGCAACCAGCATCTTATTAATCGCCTCCTCTCTGGTAGGAGCATAGGTGATTAGTTTTGCTACCATAGAATCATAGTACGGCTGAATCATGTATTCGCTATACAGAGCTGAATCAACCCTAACGCCATTACCGCCTGGAGCATGATATCCTTTTACTCGACCAGGAGATGGCACCATAGCTACTGGGTCCTCAGCATTGATTCTAACCTCTATGGCATGACCACGGATGTTAATATCTTTCTGTTTGTGTGACAGCTCATTACCTGCAGCAATTGAGATCTGCTCTTTAACCAGATCTACACCAGTAACAAGCTCTGTTACCGGATGCTCTACCTGCAAGCGAGTATTCATCTCGATAAAATAGTACTTGCTAGTCTCTATATCGACCAAGAATTCAATCGTACCAACGTTTGTGTAATTAACGGCCTTGCCGATCTCTACTGCCGAATCTTGTAGCTTTTGAACTATCTTCGGATCCAATGCGAACGGAGGGCTCTCCTCAATTAACTTTTGGTAACGACGTTGGACGGAGCAATCTCTGCAGCCTAGGGAGATAACATTTTGAAACCTATCACCTGCTATCTGAACCTCTACGTGACGCACGCGAGGCAGGTACTTTTCAACAAGTAGATTACCATCACCAAAGGCAGCCAAAACTTCGGCGCTTGCTGTCTGGAAAGTATCTTCAAATTTGGCAGGGTCATTTACTATCTTCATCCCTCTACCGCCACCTCCAGCGCAGGCCTTTAGAAGAATCGGGAACCCAACAGTCTGTGCGACTGCCAAGGCTTCTTTAGCATCCAAAAATCCTCGGCTATCTCCGGCAATAGTTGGCACCCCAACTTTATCAGCAATTCTGCGAGCCCGAGCCTTGTCGCCCATTGTTCTCATAGCCCTTGCAGTAGGTCCGATGAAGGCAATTCCACAGCTGGTGCAGATCTCATTGAATCCGGCATTCTCGCTCAAGAAACCATAACCTGGATGAATCGCCTCAGCCCCGGTCGCAATAGCGGCCGACATTATCGCTGTAATATTCAAGTAGCTCTCTTTGGCTAAGTTTGGCCCAATACACACGCTCTCGGTGGCCAGCTTCACATGCAGAGCATCTGCATCAGCCTTGGAATGAACAGCTACGGTCTTAATACCTAACTCATGGCAGGCTCTAATGACGCGAACAGCTATTTCACCACGATTAGCAATCAATATCTTTTTGAATGGAGGCTTCATGGGCACCCAGTTGTTTTGTTAATCTTTTTACTTACTTGGATTTATGAAGAAAAGAACTTCACCGTATTCAACTACGGTAGAATCCTGTACCACAATCTTTTCAATCTTTCCGGCGCATGGCGCTTCAATTTCGTTCATCAGCTTCATAGCTTCAATGACACAAAGGGTGTCGCCCTTCTTTACAGTCTTACCTTCCGATACGAAAGCATCCTTATCTGGACCCGGCTTGCGGTAAAAGGTTCCTACTATTGGGGATTCTACTTTGACCCAGTTCGATGGAATCTCGCTCTGGGGGGCTGCTGCTGTTGGAATTACCTCTGCAGAATGAGATGGCATGGTTATTGGCACAACCGGCTGAACAACCGCCCTGCTACCACCTTGAAGAACAGCTCTGCTCAACTTAATATGAGTGCCATTGTTTGTGAGTTCAAACTCAGACACATCGTTCATCTTTAAAATCTTTACTATTGCTTCTAGCTCTTCTGTCTTCACTTGAATTTCCTCTGAAGAATATGCACCTAGTCCTAATTTGGACCTTTGAAGTGCCTTAAATTAACAGCGCCCAACATATTAGCTAAAGTCCAGATTTTATTCAAATTATCAGCTCCTATCTGAGATTATATATTGTAATTCAAGGGGCTTAGGCAGGGCACAAATAAAAAGGGCCCAACCTATGCGGTTGAGCCCCCTTAGCTACACTACCCTTGAGGGTGCTGTACTACGACGTGCAGCGGTTTACGTTGGTAAAGGTCAAGCCTAGAGTGATAGACCGAGTAAACTCAGCGCTATCATCATCTCCGCTCTCCTTAGAGCAGGTGAACTCAAGCTCAACGTTCTTAAATCCAGTTGAGGAGGAGATAGTATCAGCACTACCAGCCCAAACCTTACCACCACTTAAGGATAGGGCTAGCGGCACAGTCACTTGAGCCTCTCCGCCGTTTGGAGCTATTCCTCCTGATACCCCTAGGTTCACAGCAATCGGTCCGAAGGTATCTACGCCAGGTACTGTTATAGTGTAAGAATCACAATCAACCCTAGAATTAGTATCATTGACGAAATCCATACTTACGAGGGCGTCTCCGAATGGCTCATCCTCATCAGCATTATCTCCGCATGTATTAACTTGAGTTGTATCAACGGCGAATGCATTCTCTATCCCACCGTCCAGAACTCTTGCGGACTGAATACCAAATCCTGAGGTATCAGCACCACCGCTACCGCCATCATCAGAGATTAAGCCGCCACCACCCAAGCCTCCGCCACCTGCTCCTGGGAATCCAGTAAATCCATCTGGAACTTCACCTGTGCAAGAAACTCTTTGAAATACTCTCTTATTGGCGCCAACAGGAGTACGGCATCCGATCTGATAACTTCCTGGACGCTCGCATCCAATTTTGCCACTCATGGTTCCCGAGGAATCGGTCATCTCTCTACCAGAGGTAGGTTCTACCAGAGCAAGTCCCTCCTCGGTATCACAGGACACCTGGATGTCCCCTACGCCCGCACCTGAACCATCACGAACCCCAACTATGAATCCAGAGACCTGAGAAACCGGAATGGATGAGGGCAAGGTTGAGAAAGAAATAGAGCCTATCTCGCCATCAGCAACATACGATCCACCGCTATAGCTCTTATCGTCCCCTGAAGTACCTCCGCAGCTGGCAAGAAATACCATGGCTAACGCCACCAAAGAGCCTCCAAGAGCCGAAATTAACAGTTGCTTTCTCATACTCTCCTCTAAATCACCAAATCCAAAAATTTACACTCTCGCTAATGTGCTAACCTCTAATCTGGAGCAATCACATTATCAGGAGTAAAGATTATAAAGTAACTTCCTTCGTTGGAATCATAACGAGCACCGGAGCTACCTACTGCAGAGGCTCTTACTGTGGCTATCATAGTAAATGGCAACTCGGGCAAAGAAGCTCGGTTGAAGTTCAGCCAAGCCATAACATCTGGTGGTACGATCGGAAAAGATGCGTATACGGTGCTGGTATCTTCTTGAGTAGTTGTTCCACCGCCGCTTGAGCTACTAGAAGAACCGCCCGTTAGGGTATCGCCTGCAGATGCTCCAAGAATTGTAGTGACAGCAACTAGGGTGCTAGGAGGTTGGATCGAAGCGCCCTCGATGAAGTAATCCATCTC
>Ga0172372_10004861_pt1 | contig 18932 bp, 15 predicted proteins | sample LakKiv5m_2_FD_114544 | JGI IMG/M metagenome (GOLD analysis project Ga0172372, IMG submission 114544) | Freshwater microbial communities from Kabuno Bay, South-Kivu, Congo - kab_092012_9.5m | ecosystem: Environmental > Aquatic > Freshwater > Lake | place: Democratic Republic of the Congo...
ACTCCCCACGCCAGGCAGGAAGGCGCCCTTCGCGATACCAGCCCTGCGTCAGTTCTTGGAAATCCCTTTCACGTTGACTACCATGGCGCAATTCGGGATGAAAGCAGGGCAGGTCAAAAGGCTTACCGCTAAGTTTCACCAGTTCTGCATTAACAAGATCAACAAGTAAATCCTTTGGCACAAGTGCCATCGGCTCCATCTCAGCCATCCAGCGAACGGGCTCAAAAGCGCAATCGTCTAAACCCACTTCGCCGGTATTAACTGCGACGCTCTTTGGCACTTTGTGCCTCGATACGACGTGTAATCACCCATTGTTGAGCGATCGAATACATATTGTTGACAAGCCAGTAAAGCACTAAACCCGAAGGGAAGAAAAAGAACATCACCGAAAATACGATCGGCATAATCATCATCAGCTTAGCCTGTACTGGATCGGGTGGGGTGGGGTTGAGTTTCGTCTGAATAAACATGGTGACAGCCATTAAAATTGGCATTAAGCCAATCGGTACACCAAAGTAAGTCCCAAACAATGTATCCGGCGCAGCCAGGTTATCCAGATAAAGGAAAGGTGCAAAACGCATTTCGCTTGAAGCAAGCAGTACCCAGTACAAAGCAATAAACACGGGGATTTGCACGACGATCGGTAAGCAGCCTCCCAGTGGGTTAATCTTTTCTTCTTTGTAAAGTTCCATCATCGCTTGATTCATCCGAATCCGATCATTACCGTATCGTTCGCGTATGGCCATCATCCTTGGGGTGACCGCCTTCATCCTTGCCATCGACTTGTAGCTTGCTGATTGCAAAGGAAAAAATAGGGACTTAATGATCACCGTGAGCAGGATAATGGCAACTCCCCAGTTATTGCTGAGGCTATGCATTTGCTCGAGCAACCAGAAAATCGGCTTTGCAAACATTGAAAGCCAGCCATAGTCGACTGCCAACTCTAGACCCGGTGCAATCGCCGAGAGCATGCGCTGATCCTGAGGGCCAACCAGTAAACGCGCAACCGTGCTAAGGCTTGCACCTGGCGCAAGCTCGGCGAATCGTTCTAGCGCTCCAACACTGTAGAGCACAGGATTGCCGTCCACTCGCCTTGTGAAATATTCACGCTGCCGCTGATCTTGGGGTAGCCAGGCAGCGATAAAGTGATGTTGGATTAACCCAAGCCACCCATCGGAGGCTTGTTTAACATGATCAGCCTTGCCTTTTTCGATACTTGCGAAATCTACTTTTTGGAATTTTCCCTGGTCGGTGTAAACCACCGGCCCTGTGTAAGTGCTGTAAAACTGTGATTCGCCAGCAGGTGGCTTGCTATCACGCAATAACTGCCGATAAGCAATAGGTGCTAGAGACGTTGAACCCAGGTTTTGCACGGTTTCTTCAATCTTGATGACATAGTCATCAGCTCCCAATTGGTAACTTCGCCTGACTTTTAGCTCGCCTTCGCTTGATTCGATCACTAATCCTGAGCCGCTTTGTTCAACAAGTTCAAACCGCGACTGGTGGGTTGGAAAACGCTTGTCGCTTTGCGCGCTGATCCAACCTTGTTGGGCAAGGTAATGATTTTGACCCTCTTGGTTCAGTAAGACGACGTTTTTACTGGGTTCATTGAGCTCGCGTTGGGTCAGTAACTCACTGCGCACAACCTGCCCACCCTCTGGCGTAATGGCAAGCTTAAGAACCTTGTTCTGCAAGACCCATACTTCGCCCGCAGATTTTGTTCCAGCTTCTTTGGACTTTGCATCACTTTGGGCTTTTGCTGCACCGGCTGATGTCGCTTGCGTATTAGTACTGCTCGCCGCTGTCGTAGCGCCTGGAATTTGCGCCTTATCGGCACTGGCAGCAGCCGTGCCTGCTTGCGGAACCTCGCTGGCGGCAGGTTTGGCTTCGGGCAGTTGCGAGCCATTTGTTGCACTTGCAGCTTTCTCACTGGGCGGTGCAAAAAAACCTGGCTGCCCCTGATGCCGTTGCCAAGCATCCCATAAAAAAAATAAGGAAGAGAAAAAAATCACCCAAAGAATCGTGCGTTGAATTTGATGTTGCATAGTGGTTTCTACAAGAATCCTTAGTGGCTAAGAGGCGCCATGTTTATCTGCCTCTTTTTTCGATGTCGGCTCTTCGGCAGGCTTTGTACCATGAGATAGCGCTCGCGCCGGGACCTCATCAATACCGCCGGGGTGAAAGGGATGACAGCGACAAATCCGCTTCAAGCTGAGATAAGCCCCCTTGACCGCGCCATGTTTATGCAGGGCTTCTTTTGCGTACGCTGAACAATTCGGCAGAAACCGGCAAGATGGTCCAAGTACTGGTCGAATGCTGTACTCATAAACGAGAATGATCGAGAGCCCAATTGTCTGGCCGCATCGGTCCAAAGCGACGCTCGCCTGTTCAAGCCTACGGTGAATGCTCAGGGACTTGCTCGTGATCCTCATTGGGTACTCAACGCTGACACAAGCTTTGCCAGAGTTCGTTTAAGCTTTGCCAATAATGTTTTTTTCGCTGCCTCGTGCTGAGCGTGTGGGGTTTAGCATGCTCAAACTTGCTAAATTCTCGGTCAAGGCGTAGCAAAAAGTTATCGCAAGGGTTGTTCAGTGGGGGCTCAACGCTGGCGAGTTTAAGCTGGCGAAAACTTTCTTTCGCAATGCGCCTTAAGCGATTTCGTTCAACAGCCAGCGGTACTAAACGCTTTGCGATGCTAATCATAAGCGTCGGTTTGGGATGCACGATCTGGGCTGACCCAGCAAGTGCCTCCTCACGCGTACTGAGCACAACTTCCTTGATACCGTCGGACCGAGGGACCACCCTATCGATCTGATGCAAACTCCACGGACCAAATCGTGTAAGCCTACGTAATCGCTTGGGCGAAGACATCGAACTACACTAACTTTCTTGCCCTGGAACTGACACTCACACGGCTAAACGCTTGCGTCCCTTGGCGCGGCGCGCTCTTATCACGGCTTTCCCGCCGCGTGTCTTCATACGAACCAAAAATCCATGTGTGCGTTTACGCCGGGTGACCGAAGGCTGGTAGGTGCGCTTCATGACAAATCCATGTTTTTAATGTGAAAAGCCTTCGATTACAACAAATCGCAGGCATATCTGTCAATTAGCTAATCCAGCGCTTGCAACATTGAGGCGAGCTTAAGCCGGGGCCAAACGGGTAAACTAGTTGGGTTCTAAGCCTTGCGCAAGGCTTTTGCGTTGTTTGTTCACCCGCTTTGCCATCTTCTTTGCCATCTTTCAAGCCTGCTCATTCAGCCTGCACCATGCCATCCGATGTCGTTGAGCTCATTGATGCTTCACAAAATCCCCATGGAGAAGCGCATGCTTGAGCACTGGCTACGTTGTCTTGAACAACTCGAGCGCGAAATTTCTCCTCAGCTTTTTAAGACTTGGATCAAGCCATTGGCTTACCTAGGCTTTCAAGAGGAAGACAACCAGATCAGGGTGGGTTGTCCCAACGCATTCAAGCTTAATTGGGTTAAACAACAGTGGGGTCAACGTCTTGAAGAGCTCCTGCGTGAGGACCGATTAATTAAACCAGGGCTTAGTCTTTTGTTTGAGATTAGTGCACAGCCTGAAGCACCGCGTCATGAAGACGATGCCCTCGTACCCAGCAACAGTACACAAATAGAGCCCCTCGTACTTGAGAGCTCAAGACTAAATCGCGAGTTAAATTTTGAAAATTTCGTAACCGGCAAATCAAATCAGATGGCCCGCGCGGCCGCACTCCAGGTAAGCCAGCGACCGGGTCTGGAATACAACCCGCTTTTTATTTATGGCGGCGTTGGCCTTGGTAAAACCCACCTCATGCATGCGGTGGGAAATGCCATACGAGAACGCAATCCAGGGGCAAAACTCCGGTACATACACGCCCAAGAGTTTTTCGATGAAATGGTCCGAGCTATTCAGCGAAAAAACTCCGAAGAAATGCGAGCGCAATATCAAAAACTCGACTTGTTTCTGATTGACGATATCCAATTTCTTTCTAACAAGCCCAGGACACAAGAAGAGTTCTTTTACCTTTTTGAATCATTGTTTGCTGCTCGCAAGCAAATCATTGTTACCTGCGATACCTACCCAAAAGAGATGAGTGGCGTCGAAGATCGACTGGTTTCACGCTTTGATAGTGGCCTTATTGTTGCGATCGAACCACCCGATCTCGAAACTCGAACTGCAATCCTGCACCGCAAAGCGGAGTTACGTCAGGTTGATTTACCAGACGATGTCGCTTTTTTCGTTGCTAAGAATTTACGCAGCAACGTGCGTGAACTCGAAGGCGCCCTGAATCGACTCGTTGCCGCATCGAGCTTTCGCGGTCAATCGATCAGCCTTGAATTAGCCAAAGAAGCGCTCCAAGACCTGCTTGATCTCAATCGGCCAGCGATTTCGGTGGAAAGTATTCAAAAAACCGTCGCTGATTATTACAAGCTCAAAGTCGCTGACATGTACTCTAAACGTCGGCCTGCGCATATAGCCTTAGCCCGACAAGTAGCTATGTACTTGGCCAAAGAACTCACACAAAAATCACTGCCAGAAATTGGCGAACTCTTCGGCGGAAGAGATCACACTACGGTCCTTCATGCAGTGCGTCGTATTACCGACCGACGTCAACATGAAACTGAACTTAACCATGCGCTCAAAGTCCTTGAGCAAACCCTGCGTAGCTAGCGATGATTTGCGATCAGGCAATAAGCTGAGCGTGCCTCCAAACACTGAACAAAAATGTGAACAACTCACCTGAGAAGGATTCGATAAGCCACAGAAAACCGTGTATGAGACATGAACAAAGCCTAGCTTTTTTTAACGAGCCGCAAACTTGTTCAAGCTTATCGGCAGCATTGCAATGAACTATCAAGCACTTATACCTTGGTAAATCTTCTGTATTAGCGGAGACTTAACGTACTTATCAACAGACAAGTCACGAGTACATCAACAACAACATTGAGTTTAATTTAAAGAAGTCATAAGTCCTAAGGAGAACCCCATGGCCTTGGTCAGAGCAACTCGAGACGCGCTACTCAAACCCTTACAAGTGGTTGCTGGTATCGTCGAAAAGAAAAACACCATGCCCATACTAGCCAACGTCCTCATCCAGAAACAGGGGGCTGAGCTTCGTTTTGTTGCAACAGATACTGAAATGCAAATCAGTACAAGTGCTCAACTCGGTACCGATGCAGAAGATATGGCAATCACCGTGTCTGCAAGAAAACTGATCGACGTGCTACGTGCGCTGCCCGATTCGAACGAAATCTCGCTTTCAGTACAGGCTAGAAAAGCAAGCATCACCGCTGGAAAAAGCAGGGTTTCTCTCCAAACGATGGCTGCCGAAGAATTTCCCCAAGTACTAGTTCAAGAACTCTTTACACATCGATTAAGCGTGCCCCAGCAGGCTTTTAAGCACTTGCTGAACATGGTCTCTTATGCGATGGCGCAGCAAGACATACGATATTACTTAAATGGTCTACTTTTAGTAACAGATGCACACAAGCTAAAACTCGTTGCAACCGACGGTCACCGACTCGCTTACTGTGATATGGATCTTGAAGAATCCATGCCAAGGCAAGATCTCATCATTCCCCGCAAGACGGTCGGTGAATGGATGCGTCTTTTACAAGACGTCGATGACCCATTAACGCTTGAATTTGGTCAGCAAAGACTTCGAGCAAGTTTTGGTGGTGTCGAACTCATCAGTAAGCTTATCGAGGGAAAGTTTCCTGACTATGAACGCGTTATTCCCCAAGGCCTAGAACGCATAGCTACCATGAATCGCGCGTTGCTGGCCTCAAGTTTGCAGCGCGCATCGATTGTGACCACGGAAAAATTTAAGGGTGTAAGACTCAAATTCGAGCAGGATGCCTTAAGTATTCAGACCAATAACGCCGATCAGGAAGAAGCGGTTGATGAAATCGCTATGAGCTATGCCGCCGAAACAACCGAGATTGGTTTTAATGTTCAGTACTTGCTTGAAGTCTTGCAACATTTGAAAACAGAAGAGGTGTGTATTGCCCTGAGAGATGGGACCGCGAGTGCGTTAATTACGGTTCCAGACAACGCACATTTCAAGTATGTCGTTATGCCCATGCGTATTTAAGGCCGAAAGTAGAACCATGACTCAATCTTATGATTCCTCGTCGATTCAAATCCTCGAAGGTCTCGATGCTGTAAGAAAAAGACCCGGCATGTACATTGGGGATACTTCCGATGGCACTGGCTTACATCATCTGGTTTTTGAAGTTGTTGATAACGCAATCGATGAGGCGCTTGCGGGTTATTGTGATGAAATATTGATTACGATTCACCACGACCAATCAATTTCTGTTATCGACAACGGTCGGGGAATTCCAACCGGCGTTAAAGAGGACGATAAACACGAACCGCGTCGAAGCGCTGCCGAGATTGTTATGACCGAATTACACGCAGGTGGCAAATTCGATCAAAACAGTTATAAGGTTTCTGGTGGCCTACACGGTGTGGGTGTTTCCTGCGTTAACGCCTTATCTAAATGGTTGCGTTTAACGATCAAGCGCGATGGCAAGACGCACTTCATGGAGTTTCACCGCGGCGTTTGTCAGCAGCGCCAGATCGTACAACTCAATGGTGTCGATGTTTCGCCGATGCAGGTAATCGGGCAAACCGAAAAAAGAGGTACTGAAGTTCACTTTCTTGCAGACGATACTATTTTTGGTACGATTGAATATCACTACGATATTCTTGCGAAAAGGCTTCGAGAGTTATCTTTTTTAAATCACGGGGTTAGGATCAGACTGATCGACCAGCGCAGTGGCAAAGAGGAAGATTTTGCCTTTACCGGTGGTGTGCAAGGATTTGTTCAGTACATCAACCGCCACAAGACGGCAATACATCCACGTATTGTTTATATGCAAGGTATGCGTGTAAGTGAGGGGCCAGCAGCGGGTCAGATCGGTGTAGAAGTAGCGATGCAATGGAATGATGGTTATAACGAACAAGTTTTGTGTTTTACAAACAATATTCCTCAGCGTGATGGCGGCACCCATTTAACCGGCTTCAGAGCTGCAATGACAAGGGTTGTAAATAAATATATTGAGCAAAGTGAACTTGCCAAAAAGGCAAAGGTAGAAACGTCGGGCGACGATATGCGTGAGGGTTTGACCTGTGTGTTGTCGGTCAAAGTGCCAGAGCCGAAATTTTCAAGTCAGACGAAAGATAAGCTTGTCTCATCAGAAGTGCGTGCACCTGTTGAAGATTTGGTTGCCAAAGCTTTAGAAGATTTTCTGCTTGAAAATCCGGCAGACGCCAAGGTCATCGTGAGCAAGATCATCGATGCTGCACGGGCCCGCGAAGCTGCCCGAAAAGCTCGTGAAATGACTCGTCGAAAAGGTATCTTAGATGGTGTGGGCTTGCCCGGAAAACTCGCTGACTGCCAGGAAAAGGATCCAGCGCGCGCCGAACTTTACATCGTTGAAGGTGATTCTGCGGGAGGCTCTGCAAAACAAGGTCGTGATCGAAAATTTCAAGCCATCTTACCTTTGCGCGGCAAAGTGCTTAATGTCGAAAAAGCGCGATTCGACAAATTGATTGCATCCGAACAAATCACAACGCTAATTACAGCTTTAGGAACGTCGATCGGTCCCGAGTTTGATGTGGCGAGGTTGCGCTATCACCGAGTGATCATCATGACCGATGCTGACGTTGATGGTTCGCATATAAGAACCTTGCTGCTTACGCTTTTGTATCGCCAAATGCCTGAATTGATTGAAAGAGGCTACGTTTACATCGCACAACCTCCCTTATATAAAATAAAACTAGGCAAAGACGAGCGCTACTTAAAAGATGACCATGAACTCAATCAGTATCTGCTCAGTTCAGCCTTGCAACATGCCGAACTTTTTCTTGGAGAAGGCCAGGCAACGTTGTCGGGCGATGCATTAGCAGAATTAGCAAAAAAGCAGCTTATCGCAGATGCCGTTATCCAGCGGCTTTCAAAGACCATGGATGCTCAGGCGCTTCGCGCACTAGTCCACGGATGTAAGCTTGATCTGAGTGCGCAGCATCAAGCACAGGCCAGTGCTGAGATCTTGCTCAATGCGATGCGCGAACTTGGCGCTCGACAGGGTCGTGAAGACCAAAGTTTGCAAGTCGAGGCAAGAATGCATCCGATGACTGAGCACTGGATGCTTGTGGTTCGACGCCTACAGCATGGTAATCAACGCAGCACGAGCATCGATGCAGAATTTTTGCTGTCGGCTGACGCCATCGCACTTAGCGATGCGGCACTGAGTCTGTCGGGTTTATTGTCGAGCGGTGCGATAGTAAGAAAGATTGATCCAGATCGTTCAGATCGCAACAAACAATCGGCTGTGCAAAGCTTTGAAGAGGCAATGCGCTGGCTTTTCTCAGAAGCCGATCGTGGTATGAATCGGCAACGTTATAAAGGTCTTGGTGAAATGAATCCTGAGCAGTTATGGGAAACAACCATGGATCCAGCAGTGAGGCGATTGCTTAGGGTACAAATCGAAGATGCCATTAGTGCAGATCAAATGTTTTCAACACTTATGGGCGATGATGTTGAACCGAGACGCGCCTTCATTGAACGCAATGCACTTACTGCAAGAATCGATGTGTAATGCTTGATTTTTTCTTGGTGCGAGCTTCGCGATTTAAGGCTCTGATATTTAAAGCGATGACATCGGAGTTTTAGTGCAAGCCTTTACGGCAGGCGCATTAGCGGTCCTGGTCGGTTACGCCAGTTCGGTTGCAATCGTTTGGCAAGGTCTACAAGCGGTTGGTGCAACGACCACCCAAGCTGCGATTGCACTTGCAGCACTTAGTGCTGGCCAGGGTGCTCTATCTTTGTGGCTTTCGCTAAAGCATAAAACTCCCTTGCTTTTTGCATGGTCTACCCCAGGTGCTGCTTTGCTGGTTGCCAGTGGTACAGCCGATTTTTCAACTGCGCTTGGTGCGTTTTTATTTGCAGCCTTGCTGGGTTTGATACTTGCGCTGATACAAGGTTTAAGCTGGGTTATGCGTTTAATCCCGCTTCCCCTAGCGAGTGCTTTGCTAGCTGCTGTGTTATTGCGGTTGGCGATCGATAGTCTCGCCAAAGGTCTTCAGGAAGCAATGATTTGGCCGGTTTTAAGTCTCTGGTTTGGTTTTTTCTTGGTACGACGAATTTGGCCGTCTGCAGCTATTTTCGTTGTTCTTTTTATGGTGATTCTTTGGTCTTGGTGGTTTGATAAAAAAGCCTTGCTGACGGCTGAATCGGTTCGAGGTCTAGATCAACATATAGAACTCAGTATGATTGCTGGTTTTAATCAAGCGTGGACTTGGCCAAGTTTCGATTGGTCTGTGATTATCGGTTTAGGTCTACCACTATTTCTGGTTACCTTAACAAGTCAGAACATGGCTGGTTTAGCAGCTATCAAAAGTTTTGGGTATCAAAGCAATCCTGATCGTCTGCTTTTTGCTTCATCGTTGGCCAGTGCTATTGCAGCATTATTCGGCGGGCATGCATTGAATCTTGCGGCCATTACGGCTGCAATTTGCCTTGGACCTCAAGCTGGCGATCGCCCGCAGGATCGTTGGAAAGCTGCTGCCTGGGCAGGTGTTTTGTATTTGGTTGTGGCTTGTTTTGCCTTATGGGTAATCAAAGCGCTTAGTTGGATGAACACGGTGTTGGTTTTATGTCTTGCATCGATTGCGCTCATTGGAAGCATGACATCAGCGTTGCAACAGGCCTATCAGCATAAGGACCTAAGTGAATGTTTGCCACAAACACTATGTTTGCTGGTGGTGCTATCGGGCGTTAACATTGGCGAGCTTGGTTCGGCGTTTTGGGGTCTTTTCTTAGGGCGGCTCGCAATGCTGTTGCAAAATTCTGGCTCGTTTGCGGGTGACGACAAGCGTTAAGGTGTTACCTCGTGTTGATCAAAATCTTAGGAATCGAGCAAAACCCTAGGGTTCGAAACGCGCCAGCCGATTAATTTTTTTGAGAGCTCAACAAGTGGAATCATTATTACCTTCGCAACGCCAATATCGGCCCTTTCACGTGGCCTTTCCGGTTCACGATATCGAACAAGCACGCGCTTTTTATGGTGGGCTTTTGGCTTGCCCAGAAGGACGAAGTGCGCCAGATTGGGTTGATTTTGATTTGTTTGGACATCAAATTGTTGCTCACCTTGCACCGCAAGCCTGTTCACTGGCACAAACCAATGGCGTAGACGGTGATCAAGTGCCGGTTCGTCACTTTGGCGTTGTACTTGACATGGCAGCCTGGCAAGCATTAGCCGATAGACTTTGCAATGCTGGGCAGCGCTTTATTGTTGAACCGCATATACGTTTCCAAGGTCAGGTCGGTGAACAAGCCACGATGTTTTTCCTAGACCCTTCTGGCAATGCGCTCGAATTCAAGGCTTTTGCCGATATCGATCAGCTTTTTGCGCGCTGAATAAGTGTCAAACCCGAGGAGAGTCTCACGAAAAGCACGATGAATTTGCAATGCTGGCGTAAGCAAGGTGAACATATATAAAAATTAATGTTGTGCTAATTGAAACATCGCATTGAGCAAAACATTAGCGCCCGCTTCGATGTGCTCTGGCAGGGCATCTTCAATTTCGTTGTGGCTGATGCCATCCTTGCAGGGAATAAAGATCATTGCTGACGGTGACTTCCTGGCAACATAGACTGCGTCGTGGCCAGCACCACTGACAATTTGCATGCTTGATAGTCCCAAGTCTTTAATACTTGTTTTTATAGCATCAAGACAAAGGCTCGAGAATTGACAAGGCGCAAATTCGGTGACTTTCTCAATATCAATGGTCAAACGCTTTTGCGCTGCAAGTTGCGCTGCAAAGCGACGCAAGCTGGCTTCCATGTCGATTAATCCAGCAAGTTCTGGATGGCGAAAATCAACCGTGCAATTCACAAGTCCAGGAATCACGTTGCGCGAATTGGGTTCAACCCGCAAGCTGCCAACCGTACCTCGTCCATAAGGACTGTGCTTAAGTGCTATGGTGTTTACTTCTTGAACGATATGTGCTGCCGCCAAGAGCGCGTCTTGACGCAAATGCATAGGTGTTGGCCCGGCGTGAGCGTCCATGCCTTGAATTCGAAGGTCAAACCAGCGCTGACCTAAAGCGCCAATGACTTCACCGATTGGAATTTTGGCGTCTTCTAAAACAGGCCCCTGTTCGATATGGGCTTCGAAATATGCGTGATAGTTTGGATACTGGGCACTGGGTCCACAAGGGATTGAGCCTTCATAGGCAATCTCGCGAAGCGCATCTGCTACACGAATGCCGGCGCTGTCTCTAGCCTCGAGTGCATGTTCTAGGGAAAAAGCGCCCGCCCAAACCCCAGAACCCATCATAACGGGCGTAAAGCGCGAGCCTTCCTCATTGGTCCAAATACAAATCTCAATAGCCCTTTTCGTTGAAATTGCAGCATCGTTCAAGCTGCGAACAACTTCCAGCCCCGCAAGCACGCCATAATTACCATCGAACTTGCCGCCACTGGGTTGAGTGTCAATATGACTACCTGTTGCTACAGCGGCAAGCGAAGGGTCTGTGCCTTCCCGACGAGCAAAGACATTGCCAATCTGATCGATACGCAGGCTTAGACCAGCATCACGAAACCAGCTACAAACCAGATCTCTTGCTTGTCGGTCAAGCGCTGTTAGCGCCAAACGGCGTACGCCGCCCTTTTGGGTTGCTCCAATTTGTGCCAAGTCCATCAGGCTGTCCCATAAACGGGCCGAATGAACTTGCAAAGCTAGCGTGCTTGCCATGAAATCACCTTATTGATGCAATTCTTAAAAAAGCCGACGGATGAGCTTGACTGATTGCTCAACATCAACCTGAATCTTAAGCTATCGCTAAGGGAGCAAAGAAGATGATTTCAAAGCGCTATCAACAACGCCCCCAGGGGTCAACCTGGGGCGACTTCGGTGACGATGACCAGCTCGGTCGCGTGAACCTCATAACAGCCCAGAAAGTTCTTCAAGGCGTGGCAGAGGTAAAAACAGGGGAAAGCTTTTGCCTTTCCCTACCGCTTAACCTGCCAGGGGGTAATGTTCTGAATCCAAGAAGATTTCCACCGAAGATTTCACCAACGATCAGGCAGGGTGCACCGAATTGGATTTACGAGGTGCGCCGTGATGTTGAAGACGCCACTGACGTTGTCAACGACGATAAGGTTTTGTTATGGCTTCAATATTCAACACAATGGGATAGTTTCGCCCATGTTGGTAGTTTGTTTGATGCAAATGCGGATGGGATCGCAGAGCCTGTTTTTTATAACGGCTATCGCCCGGATAAGTCCTTCTCGCTAAGCGAGCTAACAAGTCATGACAACGGGCAAGAGGCATCGGCCTGGCAGTCGGCCGCGCATGCACTCAGTGTTGACCATTTGGCCAAGCACGGTATGCAGGGTCGGGGCGTGTTGATCAATTTACGCGATCAACTCGGTGACGAACGCACGGTGGTGGGCTATGAGCTATTGCAAAACCTAATGGCATCGCAGCAAGTAGAAGTAGAAGCCGGCGATATGCTTTGTATTTATACCGGTTTTACAGATCGCATTGTGCAGTGGGCAGGTAGTCCTGATGCCAGGCTCGCTCATCATATGTGCGCAGCACTAGATGGTCGTGATGAGCGCTTATTGCAATGGATCAGCGATAGCCAAATTAGCGCCTTGATCGCAGATAACTATGCTGTGGAGCACTACGATGGCAGCAAGCCGCCCGGACCTTGTGCCACCTTGCCATTGCATCAGCACTGCCTGTTTAAGCTTGGCGTTCCGCTGGGAGAAATTTGGTACCTGCATGAATTGGCGCTCGCTTTAAAGCGCCAGGGCCGTTCTCGTTTCTTACTTACAGCACCGCCGCTTCGTCTGCCAGGCGCTGTCGGTTCACCAGCTACGCCGATTGCAACGATCTAAACTTCAAACCGATTTAAGGACCAAGTGACCATGGCAAAGCCCATACCGCCCATCCTCTGGCAGGCAAGTTCTGAGCGATTAGCCCAATCGCCAACAAGGCGGTATTTGTCGTTTTTGGAGCAAACCCGCAACTTGGTTTTTTCGGATTATCAAGCGCTTTGGCAATGGTCTGTTGAAGATATCGAAGACTTCTGGGCAAGCATTTGGGAACATTTTGGTGTCATCAGTCATTCTCCCGAACCAGGCTATCAACAAGTACTTCCCAAGGCCAATATGCCAGGTGCGCAATGGTTTAGCGGTGCAGCAGTTAACTACGCACAACAGTGTTTGCATTGGGCTGATCAGGACAACATCGCGCATCAAGTCGCTGTGATTGCTCAAAGTGAGACCCAGCCTGAACGTCAATGGACCTGGACGGCACTTAGTGCCGATGTTGCGCACTTGCAATCCTTGATGCAAGAACACGGCGTTGAGCGGGGCGACCGGGTGGCAGCCTTTATGCCAAATTTACCGGAAGCGCTCATGGCGCTTATGGCTAGTGCTTCCTTGGGTGCAATCTGGTCATCAGCATCGCCTGATATGGGCGCAACAAGCGTTCTTGATCGTTTTCGACAAATTGAGCCCCGTGTATTGGTCGCGGTAGATGGCTATCACTACGCGGGTAAAGCCTTTGATCGCAGCGACATATTGGTCGAAATATTAAAGCAATTGCCAAGTGTTCGTTTGTTGATCTTATTGCCGTCGCTACAAAAGCAAGACCTAATCGAGTCCCATTGTCAGGCTCAGGGCTTAGCCTACGTGAATATGCATGATTTTCTAGCGCAAACAAGAGCTCATAAAAGCAAGCCTAGTTTTTTACCCTTACCCTTTGATGCGCCCTTGTGGATTGTTTATTCCTCCGGAACCACTGGCATGCCAAAGCCTATTGTTCATGGACACGGCGGCACGATTGTGGAAGGACTAAAAAGCTTGGCATTAGGGCTCGACGTTTCGCCCGGAGACCGATTTTTCTGGCAAACCTCTACCGGTTGGATTATGTGGAACTCGCTCGTGAGTGCGTTGATGACAGGCGCGACGATCTTGCAGCTTGACGGGCATCCAAGCTATCCCAATTTCGATACCCTGTGGTCATTCGTGAGCAGACATCGCGCCGCATTGGTTGGCATTAGCCCTGCCTACATCGGCATGTGTATCAAAGAGCAGTATCAACCAGGACAGATCTTTGATCTTGGAGCCCTTAAAACCCTTGGTTCAACCGGTTCACCTTTGACGGCGGCAGGTTATCGCTGGGTTTATGAATCGGTGAGTAGCGATGTGATGCTGGCAAGTATCTCGGGCGGAACTGATCCAGGGGCCGCCTTTATCGGCGCATCGGTCATGCTGCCTGTCTATGAGGGTGAGATGCAATGTCGCTGTCTGGGTTCGGCAACCGAAGCTTTTGATGACGAGGGCAGGGCTTTGGTCAATCAAGTGGGCGAACTGGTTTGCACCAAGCCATTGCCCTCCATGCCCTTATACTTTTGGAACGATCAAGAAAATAAACGTTATTTTGACAGTTACTTTACCCAGTACCCAGGCGTGTGGCGGCACGGCGATTGGTTGGAGATCACGGATCGGGGGACTGCGATCATTTACGGACGCTCAGACTCAACGATAAACCGATACGGTATCCGCATGGGGACAAGTGAGCTTTATCGTGTTGTTGAAACATTCGAAGAGATTGCTGATTCGTTGGTCATCGACCTTGAGTATTTGGGCCGTCCTAGCATGATGCTTTTATTTGTGGTTTTGCGCGGTGCCAATGCACTCGATGAAGTCTTGAGTAAACGATTGTTAAACGCAATCCGCGAACAGTTATCGGCCCGCCATGTTCCGAATGCAGTCCATGCCATCTCGGAAGTGCCGCGCACTTTATCGGGGAAAAAACTCGAAGTGCCGGTAAAAAAAATACTGCTTGGCCAGGACCCTTTATCGGCGCTTAATAAGGATTCAATGGCTAACCCCCAAAGTGTTCAATGGTTTATAGATTTTGCTCGAACGCTTAACTCATAGTCGCCGGTACCGCGCACGTCTGCGATGTGTCTGAGGCCATTGCACTAAAAAATCGAGCAAAGATTTTGCCGACCTCGGCAGACTCGCAGCTTCCTTGGCAACGATTTTTAATTCCCTCATTGCCCAGCTGTCGTGGAGATCGACCACCGCAAATAAACCCCTGCGTCCATAGCGTGCCGCGGCCGAGCGTGGTACGACACCTACGCCAACGCCCGCTTCGATCATGCGCAAAATTGAATCGAAACTTGCCATTTGTAGTCGAAATTGCAAGTCTGCACCAAGCTGTTGAGCCTGCGCCGATATAAATCCTGCGAGCGCGCTACTTTGGCTCAAGGTGACATGGTATTCCTCAAGCGTATCGGCAAAATGAACTTGCTTGCGAGCGGTCAGGCGGTGGGTCTTGGGGACTGCAAGTACAAGATCGTCATGTCCGAATTCATGAACAGCTAATCCTTCTGTATCAATCTCACCGGCCACAATACCGAGGTCAGCGCGCGCCTGTTTTAAAGCCAGCACAACATCGGCGCTTAAATGTTCTTTAAGATCGATAGTGACGGTAGGGTTTTGAGTGAGAAATAAGCCCAATGCCTCTGGCAAATCACCTGAAATCGAGGTTGTATTGGCAAAAAGGCGCACATGGCCACGCAAACCCACGGCAAAGTCGCGTAAATCCATATGCAAGTGATCAAGCTGTCTTAACACTCGTCGGGCATGGAGCAAAAGCGCGTCACCCGCAGCGGTTAGCGCAACCCCATGGGTGCGCCGATAGAGCAACTTAGTACCAAGTTGCTCCTCGAGTTGCCGAACCCGATTACTGGCTGAGGCGAGCGACATTGCACTTTGTTCGGCCGCTCGTGTAAGGCTCAAGGCCTCGGCAATATGGACAAAGAGTTGAAGATCGGCCAGATCCAGACGGTTTCGCATGTTGCGATTATGCGGGGCAGGCCTAGCGAACTTAGCCTTTGCCGCGTTGGACTTGCTCGAGTAAATACAAAAGCCCATGGTCAGCGATGCCATGTTTTTTCAGTGCGCCGACGGTGTGGGCGAGATAATCCATGTTTGAACCACGATCGCCCCTACAGCAGGCTAGTCGTTTGATCAAGTCGACTTCACTTAAACGCAAGTAGCTTGGGTGTTGCCGTTTTGCAACAAAGCCAAGGGCATCAACCTTGGCGCCGCAGCGAAGTCGAAGCTTTAAGAGCCGTGGAAGGTAGGCCCCGTTTCGCATTTCTCGGGCCCAAAGCTTCTCAAGCGCGAGCGCTTCCTGGCCTGGGGTCAACTCCCAGACCATACCGTGACAGCAACCGCCACGGTCTAGACCTAAAACCACCCCGGGTTCTTCGGGCGTACCTCGATAACGGGTTGAACTGATGCAAAATCGTCTGTGGTAGCCATCAACACGGGCTTGCAGTCCACGAAGTACCGGGATTTCGGGATTCCAGATGAGTGAGCCGTAAGCAAAAACCCAGCTGACCTTGTCAAGCCAAGCCATCCACTCGGAGGCAGGTGTTATGGTCTGCCTCAAGGAAGGCTTTGAAAGCGCACTGCTCTGGGCTTGGCTTTTGTGCGCCGAAGCGCAGTCCGCAAGCAGCTCGCTGGCTGTTGTCAGCTTTGTTGGCAGGCAGTCTTGCCTGCCTTGGTCGAGAAATTCCATCGCCATACGCGATGATTGTGCAATGCGGTGAAGATTTCAAGTAGAAAACGTGAAAGCAGTCACAAGGGTATGATTTCTTTACAACAACTGGAGCTGGCGATAAACCGGGCTCGGGCAGTGAGTCCCTCTCGAGGCGCTGATGCTCAACTTGACCCTGAGGTCTCGCTGCTTGCTGAGCTTTACGGGCAAATGATTTATTACCGGCTTACGACGCTGGCTTTGAGCGCGCTTTCGAAGCGCGAGCTTGAGGCTTGGCAGCGCTGGTCTTTGGCGCCCTCGCAGCAAACTCAAACCCCACCTTACCCTGGGAGTCAAGCGTGAGGTAAGCCTTGAACTTACGCCTTGTTTTGGCTGAAACGAAATCTTGAAGCAGATCAGTTTTCCCCTCGGTAAGCAGCTTTTGCATTTGCTCGGTGCTGATCATTTGTTGAAGAATGACCTTACCTGAGCGAAAGTCGCACTGCTTGGCTTGGGTCAAGCTGTGTTCGCAGGCGTAGGCTAGCGCTTGCTCGAGCACTCGCCCTTTACATTTTGGGCAGCTCCCAACATAAGGCAATTGACTGAGATCTGGCGCTTGCGCGTTGCTGTCATCGCCTTGAGGGCCTTGTCCAAAGTCAAAGGCCAAACGATGGTCTGCTCCTAAGCGAAGTAACGCGGAAAAAGGACGCCCCTGCTTGCTGCGAAAACCTTGTAGCGGGCCTATCTCTTTCTGGGCAATTAAGGCTTCAGCTTCATCGATCGATAAGGTGCGGGCGCCTGGCGTTTTTGAGATCGAGAAGTCGCAGGCCACGCAGGCGTAGCGACGATAATTTTCCTTCACAAGGGCACCACATGCCGGGCAGGGCGATTGAAGGTCGACGAAATCCCCCGGCACGGTGTCGGCGGCGAAGTTTTTCGCACGTTCGACGATTTGCTTGGCCATCTGGCTAATTTCGCGCATGAATTGGGCGCGCTCAAGCTCGCCGCGTTCCATCAGTGAAAGCTTGTGTTCCCAACCGCCAGTGAGCTCGGGTAGCGTAAGTTCTTCTACCCCCAGTCCACGTAATAGGGTCATCAGCTGAGAGGCCTTGGTTGTGGGAATGAGTTCACGGCCTTCTCGATAAAGATAGTTTTCTGACAGCAGCCCCTCGATAATGGCAGCACGGGTTGCAGGCGTGCCAAGACCTTTTTCAGCCATGGCTTCGCGCCAGTCTTCCTCATCAACGCGCTTACCCGCACTTTCCATCGCCGACAGCAAACTTGCTTCGTTAAAGCGAGCTGGTGGACGGGTGTGCAAGGCTTGGCATTCAATGTCTTTCATGGTTGCCGGCTCTTGCGAGGCGCCCTTTGGATTGAGTTCGGGTAAGGCCGCCTCGGGGTCGGTCCGGTCACGACCCATCACGACTAACCAACCCGGGTCAATGAGCACCTTGCCTTCGGTTTTAAAGGACAAGTCAGCAATTTGGCTGATGCGAGTGGTCACTAAAAATTGGGCGGCGGGGAAAAACACGGCCAAAAAGCGTCGCGCGACCATGTCATAAATTTTTGCCTCGGCCTCGCTTAACACGGATAGCTTTGGGGTCGCGGGGGTTGGGATTATCGCAAAGTGATCACTTACCTTGCTGTTGTCAAACACCCGCTTATTGGGCTTCACCCAGGCTTGTTCCAAGATGCTTTGTGCAAAGCGGCCAAGACCTTCGGCATTGCTTAGCGCAGCCATCGTGTCTTTAACGGTTTGCAGGTAGTCTTCGGGAAGATGTTTGGAATCGGTTCTTGGGTAAGTTAAGAGCTTGTGTTTTTCATAGAGCGCCTGGGCAAGCGAAAGTGTTGTTTTGGCCGAAAAACCAAAGCGGCTGTTCGCTTCTCGCTGCAAGCTGGTGAGATCAAAAAGCGCAGCTGCAGCCTGACTGGAGGGCTTTGATTCGTCTTTTGCGAGCGCTTTTGTGCCGCTTTCAAGCAAGCTCCTAAGCTTTTGCTCAAGCGCTTCGGCCTTTTGCGCATCCCAAACTCGCTCCGCTTTCGCGTCGCTGTCAGCGGGGTTGCGTTTAAAGCTTGGATCAAACCAGCGTGCCTGATAGCTGCCCGCTTGCACGGCAAAGCTGGCACTAAATTCAAAATAGGCCTTAGGAACAAAACGCTTGATTTGCTCCTCGCGCTCGACCACGATTGCAAGCGTTGGCGTTTGCACCCGGCCAACTGTCGTAAGAAAAAACCCGCCGTCGCGCGAATTAAAGGCTGTCATCGCGCGCGTGCCATTGATACCTACAAGCCAGTCTGCCTCGGATCGGCATCGCGCCGCATCGGCAAGCGCTTGCATTTGCGATTGTTC
>Ga0172372_10004865_pt1 | contig 18925 bp, 18 predicted proteins | sample LakKiv5m_2_FD_114544 | JGI IMG/M metagenome (GOLD analysis project Ga0172372, IMG submission 114544) | Freshwater microbial communities from Kabuno Bay, South-Kivu, Congo - kab_092012_9.5m | ecosystem: Environmental > Aquatic > Freshwater > Lake | place: Democratic Republic of the Congo...
GCTCGGGCGGATGGCGGGTCTGCGGCTGGCGGAGCCCGGCGAGTTCACGCGTCGCGCGCTCGAGAACGACCGGCTCGATCTCGCGCAGGTCGAGGGGCTTGGCGATCTGATCGCGGCCGAGACGGAGGCGCAGCGGCGACAGGCGATGCGGCTCTTTGCCGGGGAGCTCGGGGCGCGCGCGGCCGCGTGGCGGGCGCGCGGCCTGGGCTTGCTCGCGCGGATCGAGGCCGCGATCGACTTCTCGGAGGAGGAGATCCCGCGCGACCTCGAGGAGGGTCTGGCCGGGGACCTCCGCGCGCTGGCGGAGGAGCTCGAGGGGCAGCTGCTTGGCCACGGGGCGGCGGAACGCATCCGCGAGGGGTTCGAGGTCGCGATCATCGGCGCGCCGAACAGCGGCAAATCGACCCTTCTGAACCGTCTCGCGGGGCGGGAGGCGGCGATCACCTCGGCGATTGCGGGGACGACGCGGGATGTGATCGAGGTGCGGATGGATATCGGGGGCCTTGCGGTGACGCTCCTCGATACCGCGGGCCTCAGGGAGAGCGCGGATCCCATCGAGACGATCGGGATCGCGCGGAGCCTCGAGCGGGCGGAGCGGGCGGATCTGAGGGTGCGTCTGCGTGATCCCGCCGAGCCGGGGCCGGCGGCGGCGGACCGGCTATCAGGACCAGAAGATATTGTAATATATGGAAAAAGTGACCTCCACGGCCGGCAGCCCGGGATCTCGGGCCTGACCGGAGCGGGCATCGAGGACCTTGTCGCGGAGATCTCGAACCGGCTCTCGTCGCGCGCGGCCGGGGCGGGGATCGTCGTCAGGGCGCGCCATCGCGTCGCGCTCGAGGCGGCGGCGGCGGCGCTCCGGGCGGCGGCGGGGGCGCAGGCCGTGGAGATGCGCGCCGAGGAGCTCCGAATCGCGATGGCACGACTCGACGCCATTGTCGGGCGGATCGATGTGGAGCATATTCTGGGCGAGATCTTCGCGAGCTTCTGCATCGGCAAGTAGGAATGTTTCACGTGAAACACGCGCGCATCATCGTGATCGGGGGGGGCCACGCGGGCGTCGAGGCCGCGGCCGTGGCGGCGCGGATGAGCGTGCCGACGACGCTCGTGACGCAGGATCCCGCCCGCATCGGCACGATGTCGTGCAACCCGGCGATCGGGGGGCTTGGCAAGGGGCATCTCGTGCGCGAGATCGATGCGCTCGACGGCATCATGGGCAGGGCCGCGGATGCGGCCGGCATCCAGTTCCGGCTCCTCAACAGATCGAAGGGTCCGGCGGTGCAGGGGCCCCGCACCCAGGCCGACCGGGCCCGCTACCGGGCCGCGGTGCAGGCATCTCTCGGCGCGACGGACGGGCTCGAGATCCTGGGCGGCGAGGTGGTCGATCTCCAGGTCACGCGGGGCTGCGTGACGGGCGTCGTGCTCGCGGACGGGACGATCCTCGGTGCCGATGCGGTGATCCTGACGACGGGGACATTCCTCAACGGGGTCATCCATTGCGGTGCCGAGCGGCGCAGCGCGGGGCGCGAGGGCGATCCGGCAAGCCTGCGCCTGGCCGACCGGCTGAGCGAAACGATCCCCGGAAAGGGGCGGCTCAAGACCGGAACACCGCCCCGGCTCGACGGTCGCACGATCGACTGGTCGATGACCGAGCCGCAGCATGCGGACGAGCGGCCCGAGATGCTCTCCTTTCTCAGCGATGCGCCGAGGCTTGCGCAACTCGCCTGCGGCATCGTGCACTCGAACGGCGACACGCACCGCATCATCGCAGAGAACCTGTCGCGCTCGGCGCTCTATGGTGGGGCGATCAGCGCCAAGGGTCCGCGCTATTGTCCCTCGATCGAGGACAAGATCGTGCGCTTTGCCGACAAGTCATCGCACCAGATCTTTCTCGAGCCGGAGGGCCTCGACGATCCGACCGTCTATCCCAACGGTTTGTCGAACTCCCTCCCCCGGGATGTGCAGGAGGCGCTCGTGCGCTCGATCCCCGCGCTCGCATCGGCGCGGATCCTGCAACCCGGCTACGCGATCGAGTATGACTACTTCGACCCGAGGTCGCTGCGCGAGACCCTCGAGGCGCGCAGCCTCGCGGGCCTCTATCTTGCGGGGCAGATCAACGGCACGACGGGATATGAGGAAGCGGCGGCGCAGGGCATCGTGGCGGGCCTCAACGCTGCCGCAGCCGTGATCGGGCGCGAGGTGACGCGGTTCTCGCGCGCCGAATCCTACATCGGCGTCATGATCGATGATCTGGTGACGCGCGGTGTCACCGAACCCTATCGGATGTTCACCTCGCGCGCCGAGTTCCGCCTCAGCCTTCGGGCGGACAACGCCGACCAGCGGCTCACGCCTGCCGGGATCGCGGCGGGATGCGTCGGCGACGCCCGTGCGACAGCGTTCAGCCGCAAGATGGATGCCCTCGACCGGTTGCGCAACCGGCTGGAGGCTCGAAGCTTCACCCCGAACGAATTGCGCGAGGCAGGCTGCGACGCGCGGCTCGATGGCAGACGGCGGACCGGGCTCGAGCTCTTGTCGCTCGGCGCGCTGACCGGCGACGCCTCGGCGCGGCTCCTGCCGGAGCTTGGTGCCGCGCCGGCGGAGATCGCGCAGCAGCTCAGGCGAGAAGCCGTCTATGTCAACTACATGCCCCGTCAGGCGGAGATGGCAGCGGCCCTCGCACGCGATTCGGGCCATCTCATCGACGAGGATTTCGACTATGCCGAGGTCGGCGGCCTCTCTGCCGAGCTGCGGACGAAGCTCGAAGCGATCCGCCCTGCCGATCTCGGCCAGGCGGGCCGCATCGAGGGGATGACGCCCGCGGCATTGGTCCTCATCCTTGGCCGCCTGCGGCGAAACCGGAAAGACCGTATCCGCGCATGACGCCCGAGATCCTCTCCGGAACGGTCGGCGCAAGCCTGAACGAACAGGCGATCTCGCGTCTGTCGGGCTTCGCACAGATGGTCACCCGGTGGAATCCCCGGATCAATCTGATCTCGCCCGGCACGGTTCCCGACATCTGGACGCGCCATGTCGCCGACAGCGCGCAACTCTACCGCCTTCTGCCGGACCGTGCCGCAAGCCTCGTGGATCTCGGTTCGGGCGGGGGTTTTCCGGGGATCGTCCTCGCGATCCTGCTCGCGGCAACCGGGCGACCCATGAAGATCGATCTGATCGAGAGCGATCGCCGCAAGGCGGCCTTTCTGTCGTCCGCGCTGCGCGAGCTCGACGTGAGTGCCACGGTTCATCCCCGCCGTGCCGAAGAGGTCCCCCCCCTCGCCGCCGCTGTCGTGACCGCACGCGCGCTCGCGCCCCTCGAACGGCTCGTGCCCCTTGCCCTGCGCCATCTCGATCACGATGGGGTCGGGATCTTTCCCAAGGGCAGGCAACATATGGCAGAGTTGGCGCTGGCGTCGGATCAATTCCGTGTCCGCGACATCGTGCCCAGTCTTACCGACGCCGAATCCGCGACCATCATGATCGAAAGGAGCGATCATGCAGCAGTCGGTTGATCAACGCGCGCCGAGGATCATCGCGATCGCGAACCAGAAGGGCGGGGTGGGAAAGACCACCACGGCCGTCAATCTCGGCGCAGCTTTCGCCGAAGCCGGTCTTTCGGTGCTGATCATCGACCTTGATCCGCAGGGAAACGCCTCTACCGCGCTCGGCATCTCGATGGAGCATCGGGCACGCAGCATGACCGAGGTCATCATGGGCGAATGCGGGCTCGCCGATGCGATACGCCAGACCGGGGTCGATGGGCTCCGCATCGCCCCGGCTACGACCGACCTCTCGTCGATGGGTTTGCACCTGGCGCAACAGCGGGGGCGCCTTCGGGTCGTGCGCAATGCGATCCGCACGGATGATGTGCGGATGGGCGCGCTCGCCGATGTCATCTTGATCGATTGCCCGCCGTCGCTCAATCTCCTCACGCTGAACGCCCTTGCGGCTGCCGACAGCGTCCTCGTGCCGCTCCAGAGCGAGTTCTTCGCCCTGGAGGGCTTGTCGCAACTGCTCCTGACCGTGCGAGAACTGCGCCAGGCCAGCAACCCCGATCTCCGGATCGAGGGCATCGTCCTCACGATGATCGACCCGAGGAACCGGCTTGCCAGAGAGGTCGAGAAGGACGTGCGCGGGACGCTTGGCAGCCTCGTCTGCGAGACGACAATCCCGAGGAGCGTCCGCGTCAGCGAGGCTCAGTCGCATGGAAAGCCCGTATTGAGCTATGACCGCCTGTCGAAGGCCACGGTCGCCTATCAGGCCCTGGCACGGGAACTTCTGGGCAGACTGCGCACGTCGCAACCGGAGAGCACCGCATGACGCAGCCGAAATCACCGCCGCCGAGGCTCGGGCGCGGTCTTTGGGCACTCCTGTCCGAGACCGAAGCCGATGCCGACCCCTTCGGGGCGCGCGCCCCGAACGCACCTGCGGAGCCCCAACCGGAAGAGGCCCTTGCGAACAGGCTCGCGCGCCTCGTTCCGATCGAGAAGATCAGGCCGAACCCCAGACAGCCGCGCCGGCGCTTCGATGAGGGCGCGCTAGAGGAACTGTCGCGATCGATCAAGGAGAAGGGGGTTCTCCAACCAATCATCGTGAGACCCGCTTCAGATCCCGAGGGTTTCGAGATCGTCGCCGGAGAGCGGCGCTGGCGCGCTGCGCAGCGCGCGCTTCTGCACGCGTTGCCGGCGATCGTCCGCGAACTGTCGGATACCGAGGCCGCGCAGATCGCCCTCATCGAGAATGTCCAGCGCAGCGATCTCAACCCGGTCGAGGAGGCTTCCGCCTATCACCAGTTGATCGAGACCTATGGGCACAGCCAGGAAAGGCTCGCCGAACTGATCGGCAAGAGCCGCAGCTACATCACCAACATGCTCAGATTGCTCAAGCTTCCCGAGCAGGTCCTGGCGGCACTCGCTTCGGGTCAGATCTCGGCCGGGCACGCGCGCGCGCTTGTGGGATCCGAGCACGCGGTCGCATATGCCCGCCAGATCATCGATCGCGACCTGAGCGTGCGGGACGCCGAGAGGATGGTGCGTAACGGGGCCCCGCCGCTCAAGACCCGCGGTCCGTCGCCGCTGAAGCGATCGGGCGACGCGGACACCCGCGCCCTCGAAGCCGAGCTCTCTGCAAATCTCGGAATGAGCGTGCGCATCCGCCATGAGCCAGGCCACGAGAGCGGCGAACTCACGATCAGATACGCCCGCCTCGATGAACTTGACCTGCTCTGTCGCGTGCTCGCCGTCATCCCCCGCGACGCCGACCTCTGATCCTGCCGTCATTCCCCGCCGGCAAGGGCGACAATGACCGCGTCGAGAACCAGCCGACCCGCCAGGGTCGCGGCAAGCCTGTCGCCGTCTTGCAGCAGAAGCCCGTCTGCCACGAGCGGCGCGGTCCGCTCGGCTGCCGCAACCGTCGGGTCGAGGCCGCGGAGCCGCCGCAGAGAGAGGCCCTCTTCGAGCCGAAGCGCCATGATCAGATACTCTTCCGCGGCCTCTCCGGCAGGGACGGCTGTGCGGCACGCTTCGCCCGATCCGACCGCCGACACCGCCGCGAGCCATTTCCCCGGCGCCCGGATCGCCTCGGTGGCAACGCGTGCGCCAGCCCCGCCCAGCCTGCCGTGCGCGCCGGGCCCGACCCCGGCCCAGCGCCCGCCCCGCCAATAGACAAGGTTGTGCCGGGAGGCCTCGCCAGCGCGCGCGTGGTTCGAGACCTCATAGGCCGAAAATCCCGCCGCGCTGCAGATCTCCTGGGTCACCGCGAAGAGTTCCGCCCCGAGATCCTCGTCGGGCAGGCCGCGCAGCCCGCCGCGTGCGCGCCGCGCCGCGAACGGCGTCCCCGGCTCGATCGTCAACTGATAGAGCGACAGATGCCCCGTGCCGAGCCCGATCGCCTCGGTCAGTTCGGAAACCCACTCCCCGACGCTCTGGTTTTCCCGCGCATAGATCAGATCGAGACTGACGCGCGGAAAGATCCGCTGCGCGCGCGCCACCGCCGCGACTGCCTCGGCCGCATCGTGCCGGCGCCCTAGCGCGCGCAGCGCCGGATCGCGCAGCGATTGCACCCCGACCGAAAGGCGGTTCACGCCCGCCGCCGCGAAGCCTTCGAACGCCGCCACATCGCTCGATCCCGGGTTGGCCTCGAGGGTGATCTCGATCTCCGGCGTGCTGCTCCACGCGTCGGTCGCGGTCTCGATCACGGCCGCGACAGTCGCGGGCGGCATCGTGGAGGGCGTCCCGCCGCCAAAGAAGATGCTCTCGAGACGCTCGCCCCTGGTCTCCGCCGCCGCGCGTCGGATCTCGCGGCAGAGCGCGTCCGCCCAGGCCATCTGGTCGATGCCCCCCGCGACATGGCTGTTGAAATCGCAATAGGGGCATTTCGAGGTGCAGAACGGCCAATGCACATAGAGTCCGAAGCCGCCATCTGCAGCGGGTCGCGTCATGCCTGCCCCGACGATGTTTCACGTGAAACCTCGCGCAGCACCGGCTCGAGCGCGGCAAGCGCGCGCGCGCGATGGCTCTGGCGGTTCTTCACCCAGCGGTCGATCTCGCCAAAGCCCTTCGCCTCGCCCTCGGCCCGAAAGATCGGATCGTAGCCATGCCCCTCGGTGCCCCGGCCCGGCAGCACGATCTCGCCCCGCACCGACCCCTCGGCCGTCACACAGCGCCCGTCCGGCCAGGCGAGCGCCAGCGCACACCGAAACTCCGCACCCCAGGGCCGCGCGGCCCCGCTCTCGCGCAGCCCCGCCTCGACCCGGCCGATCGCGACCCCGAAATCCCGCCCCGCCGGCGTCTCGGCCCAGTCCGCCGAGTGCACCCCCGGCGCCCCCCCCAGCGCGTCGATGCAAAGCCCGCTGTCATCCGCCAGCGCGACCTGCCCCGAGGCACGCGCCGCCGCACGCGCCTTGAGGGCGGCATTACCCGCGAAATCCGCTTCGGTTTCTTCCGGAACGGCAAGGCCCAGGGCGCCCGCACCGACAAGCTCGAAAGGATAACCCCTTAGAAGATCGTCAAATTCCTCGAGCTTCCCGAGATTGTGCGTGGCGATCACCAGCACCCGACGCACCCCCCTCCCCATCAGAGCGCAGCCCTCTGTGCCGCCACCAGCGCCGCCACCCCGCCCGCCGCCAGCCCGAGCAAGCGGTCGAGGTCGTCGCGCCCGAAGGTCGCCCCCTCGGCCGAGCCCTGAACCTCCACGAGCCGCCCCGCCCCGGTCATCACGAAATTTCCGTCCACCCCCGCCGCGCTGTCCTCGGCATAGTCGAGATCGAGCACCGCCTGCCCGGCATAGATCCCGCACGATACCGCCGCGACATGGTCGAGGATCGGATCGCTCGTCACCAGCCGCGCCGCCAAAAGCCGCGACGCCGCCATCCGGAGCGCGACCCACCCCCCCGTGATCGCCGCGCAGCGCGTGCCCCCGTCGGCCGAGATGACGTCGCAATCGATCACGATCTGCCGCTCGCCCAGCGCCGCCCGATCGACGCCGGCCCGCAGCGCCCGCCCGATCAGCCGCTGGATCTCGATCGTGCGCCCCTGCTGGCGCCCCGAGGCCGCCTCGCGGCGCGTGCGCGTCTGCGTCGCCCGCGGCAACATCCCGTATTCCGCCGTCACCCAGCCGAGCCCCGTGCCGCGCAGAAAGGCGGGCGGCTTGTCCTCGATCGTCGCCGCGCAGAGCACCTCCGTGCCCCCCATCACGATCCGGCAAGACCCTTCGGCATGGCGCAACACCCCCGCCTCGATCCTGACCGCGCGCAATTCGTCCAGCTGGCGTCCCGACGGCCGCATCCCGATCTCTCCCCTGTCGCTTCCGACCTCTTGCCCCGCGTCGGGGCGAAAGGCAACCCGGCGCACCATCCGCCGCGATTGACGCCCGCGCTCCTTGGGGCATAATCGCCACCCCGAACCCCCCCGAAGGATGGCGCATCCCCGAGATGTCCGACCACGCAAGCCGCCTCGAAGAGATGAACGCCCGCTCGCGCGAGGTCTTTCGCAGGGTGGTCGAGGCCTATCTCGCCTCGGGCGAACCCGTCGGCTCGCGCACCCTCACCCGCAGCATGTCCGAGCGCGTCTCCGCCGCCACCGTGCGCAACGTCATGCAGGATCTCGAATACATGGGGCTCCTCGACAGCCCGCATGTGTCGGCCGGCCGCGTCCCGACCGAGGCGGGCCTGCGCATGTTCGTCGATGCCGTTCTCGAGGTGGGCGATCTCGACAGCGCCGACCGCGAGACGATCGACGCGACCCTCGGCACGCGCGAAAGCTCGATCTCGAGCCTCCTCGACCGGATCGGCCAGGCGCTTTCGGGCCTGACGCGCAGCGCGAGCCTCGTCCTCGCCCCCAAGCACGAAGCCGCGATCCGCCACATCGAATTCGTGGGCCTCGCCCCCGACCGCGCGCTCGTCGTGCTGGTCTTCGCCGACGGCCATGTCGAGAATCGCGTCTTCCGCCCCCCGCCCGGCCAGACCCCCTCCTCGATGCGCACCGCCGCCAATTTCCTCAACGCCATCGCCGAGGGCCGCACGCTCGGCGAGCTGCGCGATCAGGTCGGCACCGAGATGACCCGCCGCCGCCAGGAAATCGACGAACTCGCCCGCGCCCTGGTCGAGAGCGGCCTCGCCGAGTGGGAGCACGCGGGCCAGACGCGCGAACGCCTCATCGTGCGCGGCCAGGCGAACCTCCTCCCCGGCAGCGATCTGCACGATGATTTCGACCGCATCCGCACCCTCTTCGACGATCTCGAACGCAAGCGCGACATCGCCGAGTTTCTCGACCTCGCCGACGCGGGCGAAGGCGTGCGCATCTTCATCGGCTCCGAGAACAAGCTTTTTTCGCTGACGGGTTCCGCTCTGGTGGTTTCTCCCTATATGAATGCCGACCGAAAGGTCATCGGCGCGGTCGGGGTCATCGGCCCCACCCGGATCAACTACGGGCGAATCGTGCCGATCGTCGACTACACCGCGCAGCTGGTCGGCCGGCTCGTCGCCGACCGCCACAAGGGATGATGATGCAGGACGATCCGAAAACCTCCGCCGCCGCCGAGACCGCGCCTTCCCCCGACACCGCACCGCCCGAGGACGATATCGCCCGCCTCCGGCAGGAGCGGGACGACCTGCGCGACCGCTACATGCGCGCGCTCGCCGACGCCGAGAACGCCCGCAAGCGCGCCGAGCGCGACCGGCGCGAGGCCGAGATGTACGGCGGCACGCGGCTCGCGCGCGACCTGCTCGATGTCCATGACAACCTCCGCCGCGCCCTCGATGCCGCCGACGAGTCGCTGCGCGCGGCCGCCCCTGCCTTTTTCGAAGGGGTCGAGATCACGCTGCGCGATCTCCTCTCGGCCTTCTCGCGCCACGCCATCACCCCGATCAGCCCCGCCCGCGGCGACAGCTTCGACCCGCAGCTCCATCAGGCCATGTTCGAGGCTCCCGTCCCCGGCACCACCGCGGGCCAGATCATCGAGGTCATGTCGGAGGGTTTCGCCATCCACGACCGCCTCCTGCGCCCGGCCCGCGTCGGCGTCTCCTCGATGCCCGCCACCGCCGCCCCGCCCGCCGGCCTCGACACGCGCGCCTGAGGGCGCACGCCGCCCCGCGCCGCCCCGCGCCCCCACCATCCGGCACGCCCACCCCCCCGACCCCGAGGCCCGCGCCATGCCCGCGCCCCTTCCCGCGCCCGAGGATCACGCCGCCGCCGCCACGCTGGCGCAGCTCCTCGCCATCATGCGCGCGCTCCGCGATCCCCGGACCGGCTGCCCCTGGGACATCGCCCAGGACAGCGCCTCGATCGCGCCCTACACGCTCGAGGAAGCCCATGAGGTCGTCGACGCGATCGATCGCGCCGCCTGGGACGAACTCCCCGCCGAACTCGGAGACCTGCTCCTCCAGGTCGTCTTCCACGCCCGGATCGCCCAAGAGGGGGGCCGCTTCGCCTTCGCCGATGTCGTGGGCGCGATCTGCACCAAGATGCTCGCCCGCCACCCCGACATCTTCCCGCCCGAAGCCGAACACGCCCAAGCCGAACGCCCCGCGCGCCCGGCCGACCCCGCCGCCCGCGCCGCCGCCTGGGAGGCTGCCAAGGCGCGCGAACGCGGCGCGGCCGGCGCCGGCACGCTCGACGGCATCGCCCGCGCGCTCCCCGCACTCACCCGCGCCGTCAAGCTCCAGTCGCGCGCCGCAAGGGTCGGCTTCGACTGGCCCTCGACCGATGAGGTTCTCGCCAAGCTCGACGAGGAAATCGCCGAACTCGCCAGGGCGCGCGCCGCCGCCGACCCGGCCGCCATCGCCGACGAATTCGGCGACATCCTCTTCGTGCTCGCCAACCTCGCCCGCCACCTCGGCATCGACCCCGAGGCCGCGCTGCGCGGCACCAACGCCAAGTTCACCCGACGCTTCGCCCATATCGAGGCCGCGCTCGGCCGCACCGGCCGCACCCCGGCCGACAGCACCCTCGCCGAGATGGATGCGCTCTGGAACGCGGCCAAGGCGGCCGAACGCGCAGACCCCGCCAGGGCCGGAGCTTGAGATTTTCCTTGCCAGATGGGCAAAAATCTGCCATCGCGCTCTCCGCGTTGTGCTCTTTATCGACCTGTCTCCCTCGTGGCCGCAGTCTTTCGATCTTGACGTGACCGCGCCGGGCCGCCGCACTTCCGCGGGCGGCATGACAGACAGGAGTGATCACGATGGCCAAGGGCACCGTGAAATGGTTCAACGCCACAAAGGGGTATGGCTTCATCGCCCCCGAGGGCGGCCGCAAGGACGTCTTCGTGCACATCTCCGCGCTCGAGCGCGCGGGGCTGCGCGGCCTCAATGACGGCCAGGCCGTCACCTTCGACATCGAGTCGGGCCGCGACGGCCGCGAATCGGCGACGAACATCTCCCTCGCCTGATCGGCCGGGTTCGGCCCCGCCGACCCGCACCTGACCAGACCGGCCGGCGCCGCGCATGGCGCCGGCCCCCCCCCGCTCTCCCGAACCTCTCAGGCCGCCAGATCCCGTGCCCCGCCCGGGCGCGGATGGCGCCGCCCCGGCGGAAGCCCGAGCTTCGGGTGCAGCCGCCCCGCCAGCATCCACACCCCCCCGAACAGCATCCCCATCGCCGCGAACAGCCCGGGGATCGGCGCCACCGTCAGCACGATCCACGCGAGGCCCGGCGTCACGATGCCCGAGACATCGCGAAAGCTCGAATAGATCCCCGCCATCTCCGCCCGCTCCGACGGCTTCACCGCGAGCAGGAACGGCAACCCCCCCACGACGTCGAGCAGCACGAGAAAGAACGCGGCCCCCATCATCGCCCCGACCGCGAGCCACGGCCACCCCGAGGCCGCCGCCGCCAGCCCGAGGCAGGCGCCCGCCCCGAGGAAGCCCGCCCGCACCGCCACCCGCACCGAGCGCGCCTGCATCCAGCGCAGCATCACCGGCGTGAGGAACATGAGCGCCGAGGCGAGCGACAGCGTCGCCCCGCCGATCCTGCCCCCGAGCCCCGCCTCGACCGCGAAGATCGGCAGATAGACCACGAACACCCACCACCCGCTCGAGCGGATCACCGCGAACACCCACCCCGCCACCAGGCGCGGCTGCTGCACGAAGCGCCCCAGATAGGCCAGCGGATTGGGCGAGGGCCCGCGCGCGCGCGCGATCGCGCGCCCGTTCCCGAGCCTCAGCACCCAGAACGTCCCGAGCAGCACGAGCGCCAGCGCCGCCGCCACCAGAAAGGGCAAGGGCCGCCACACCTCGAGCAGCACCACCCCGAGCAGCGGCCCCGCCGTCCAGGGCAGCGCGGCATAGAACATCCGCGTCGATTCCGTGCGCCCCAGATCGCTCCGCGCGATGTAGTCGAGCACATAGGCGTTGAGGCAGACGAACACCATCACCGTCCCGACCGAGATGCTCAGCACGGCCGCCGCCATCAACGGCCCCCCCGCGATCCCGCAAAGATGCCCCGCGACAAAAAGGCCCGCCCCCGCCGTAAAGGTCCAGCGCCGCCCGATCGCCGCCGCGATCCGCGGCACCAGCAACCCCGCGAGGAGCGAGAGGCACCCGACGCCGAAATAGATCCCCGACACCAGCGCGGCATCCCCGAAGGCGCGATAGACCTCGAGCGGCAGCACCGAGATCAGCATCCCCCGCACCGCCGCATCGAGCCCGGAGAGAGCCGCGAAGGCCCGCACCCCGGGCGCCGGGGCCCGACGCAACCCGGCCAGGGCGAACCGATCGAACATGGGCATTCCCCTTCCGGCCGCGACGCTCGCCTGCCCCTCCCCCGCCTGTCTGTCCTCGCCGCGACACCGCCCTGTCGGTTCCCGGCCCAGCCTCGCGCCCCCCCGCATTACCTGCGGCCAGAACTTTACCTGCGGCCAGAACTTTACCTGCGGCCAGAACTCGTCTAGCACCTGTGTCGGGGGCCCGAGTGGCGGAACGGTAGACGCAGGGGACTCAAAATCCTCCGCCGCAAGGCGTGCGAGTTCGATTCTCGCCTCGGGCACCACCCCCACCCCACCCCGCGCCGCAAAGCCGAAACTTGCAGCTATTCGCCCGACAGGCCCTAACCGGCCCTTAACCCCGCCCGCCGATCCTCGCCCCGGGGATCGAAGGGAGGCGGGAATGATCGACACCCGTAGACTGGACATGCTCCGCGGCGATCTGGGCGCCGACGGGGTGCAGGAGGTCATGGCCATCTTCATCGAGGAGGCCGAGGCCCATCTCGCGCGGCTCGCCGCCGCCGATGACGCCCAGGGCCAGGAGCGGCCGCTCCACAGCCTGCGCGGCGGGGCGCTCAACCTCGGTTTCGCGGATCTCGCCCTCGCGGCGCGCGCGGCCGAGACCGCGGTGCGCGCGGGCCGCGCCCTCGGCCCGGACGACATCGCCGATCTGCGCGCCCTCTGGCAGGTCTCGCGGGTGGCATTCGCGCGCCTCGCGCCCGATTGCCTGCCCGCCTGACGCAGGCCGCCTCAGATCAGGAACTCGGCCAGCGCCTCGTCGCCGGTGATGTCGCGCCAGCCCATGCCCGCGGCATCGAGCCGCGCGGCCAGCGCCGCGAAATTCGCCTGGTCCGAGGTCTCGATCCCGATCAGCACCGAGCCGAAGTTGCGCGCCGATTTCTTGAGGTATTCGAAGCGCGCGATGTCGTCGTCGGGCCCGAGCATCGAGAGGAACTCGCGCAGCGCGCCGGGGCGCTGGGGCATGCGCAGGATGAAGTATTTCTTGCGCCCCGCATGGCGCATGGCGCGTTCCTTGACCTCGGGCAGCCGCTCGAAGTCGAAATTGCCGCCCGAGGTCACGCACACCACCGTCCGCCCCGCGATGTCGCCCTGCAACCCGGGCAGCACGTCGAGCGCGAGCGCGCCCGCGGGTTCGAGCACGATCCCCTCGCCGTTCAGCATCTCGAGCATGGTGATGCAGATGCGGTCCTCGGGCGCGATCAGGACATGCGCGGGGTCGGTGCGCGCCAGCGCCGCGAAGGTGCGCGCCCCGATCCGCGCGACCGCCGCGCCATCGACAAAGCTGTTGACGCGCGGCAGCGTCACCGGCGCGCCGGCAGCGAGCGCCGCGGCAAGGCTCGCCCCGCCCGCGGGTTCGACGAAGCGAAACCCCGTGGCGGGTGCCGCCTCGGCCAGATAGCGCGTGACACCGGCCGAGAGCCCCCCGCCCCCCACGGGCAGGATCACGAGGTCGGGCGCGCGGCCGAGCTGCTCGAGGATCTCGACCCCGACGCTCGCCTGCCCCTCGATCACGTCGTCATCGTCGAAGGGCGAGAGGAACGCCGCGCCATGCGCCGCGCAGTGGGCCTCGGCCGCCGCGAGGGTCTGGTCGAAATAGTCCCCCGTCAGCACGATCTCGACCGCCTCGCCGCCGAAGCTGCGCGTCTTGCCGATCTTCTGCTGGGGGGTGGTGACGGGCATGAAGATGGTGCCCCGCACCCCGAAATGGCGGCAGGCAAAGGCCATCCCCTGGGCGTGGTTGCCGGCCGAGGCGCAGACGAAATGGCGCTGGTCCGGCACGCGCTTGCGCATCGCGTTGAAGGCCCCGCGCAGCTTGTAGCTGCGCACCGGCGAGAGGTCCTCGCGCTTGAGCCAGATCTCCGCGCCGAACCGGGCCGAGAGGTGCTCGTTGCGCTGGAGGGGCGTCGGCTCGAACAGCGCGCGCAGCGCCTGCGCCGCGGCGCGCGCTTTGGTGGCGAAGGAGGGTGCGCGGTCCATGCCGCCCCATAGCGCGCCCCGCCCGTCGCGTAAACCCGGGGGCCCCCGGACCCTTGCCGCCCCCGCGCGAAGCCGCTAGACCCCCGCGCGAAACCCCAGGACGGAGCGCAACATGTCCGCGCCGAAGAAAGTGGTGCTCGCCTATTCGGGCGGCCTCGATACCTCGATCATCCTCAAGTGGCTGCAGACCGAATACGGCTGCGAGGTCGTGACCTTCACCGCCGATCTCGGCCAGGGCGAGGAGCTCGAGCCCGCCCGGCAGAAGGCGCTCCTGCTCGGCATCCCGCCCGAGAACATCCACATCGAGGATCTGCGCGAGGAGTTCGTGCGCGACTTCGTCTTTCCGATGTTCCGCGCGAACGCGCTCTACGAGGGGCTCTATCTGCTCGGCACCTCGATCGCGCGCCCGCTCATCTCCAAGCGGCTGGTCGAGATCGCCGAGGCGACGGGCGCCGATGCGGTCGCCCATGGCGCGACCGGCAAGGGCAACGACCAGGTCCGCTTCGAACTCTCGGCCTATGCGCTCAATCCCCACATCCGCGTCATCGCGCCGTGGCGGGAATGGTCGCTGACGAGCCGCACCAAGCTCATCGAATTCGCCGAGGCCCACCAGATCCCGATCGCCAGGAACAAGCGCGGCGAGGCGCCCTTCTCGGTCGATGCGAACCTGCTGCACGCCTCCTCCGAGGGGCGCGTGCTCGAGGATCCGGGGCAGGAGGCGCCCGATTACGTCTATCAGCGCACCGGCCACCCCGAGGACGCCCCCGACACCCCCGAGATGGTCGAGATCACCTTCGAGCGGGGCGATGCGGTCGCGATCGACGGGGTCGCGATGTCGCCCGCCACGCTCCTCACGCGCCTGAACGAGCTTGGCGCCCGCCACGGCGTCGGGCGGCTCGACATGGTCGAGAACCGCTTCGTCGGCATGAAGTCGCGCGGGGTCTACGAGACGCCGGGCGGCACGATCCTGATCGAGGCCCATCGCGGGATCGAGCAGATCACGCTCGATTCGGGCTCGGGCCACCTCAAGGACAGCCTGATGCCGCGCTATGCCGAACTCATCTACAACGGCTTCTGGTTCAGCCCCGAGCGCGAGATGCTCCAGGCCCTCATCGACAAGAGCCAGGAGCATGTCTCGGGCACGGTGCGGGTGAAGCTCTACAAGGGGATGGCGCGCACCGTGGCGCGGTGGTCCGACCACAGCCTCTATTCCGAGGCGCATGTGACCTTCGAGGAGGACGCGGGCGCCTATGACCAGAAGGACGCCGCCGGCTTCATCCGCCTCAATGCGCTCCGGCTCAAGCTGATCGCGACCCGGCGCGCCCGCCTCAAGGGCTAGACTCGGGGGCTAGACTCTGGGGTTAGCTTCGGGGGTTAGCTTCGGGGGCTAGAGCAGCGCGCCGAGCGCCAGCGCCCCCGCCACGATCAGCCCCGCGTCGCGGTTCGAGCGGAACACCGCGAGGCAGCGCGCCGGGTCGTCGATATCAAGCGCGCGCATCTGCCAGACCAGATGCGCGACAAACCCCGCCACCCCGGCGAGCGCCACGATCCGCCCCGCCCCGGCGGGGGCCGCGAGCAGCACGGAGGCCAGCATCAGCCCACCCGCCGACAGCGCGAACGCCCACAGCCACCGCCCCGTCCGCGCCCCGAACAGCCGCGCGGTCGATTTCACCCCGATCAGCGCGTCATCCTCGCGGTCCTGATGGGCGTAGATCGTGTCGTAGAAAAGCGTCCAGGCGATCCCGGCACCATAGAGCAGCACGGGCGCCACGCCGAGCGTGCCGTCATGCGCGGCATGGGCGAGGATCGCCCCCCAGTTGAAGGCAAGCCCCAGAAAGAGCTGCGGCCACCAGGTGAAGCGCTTGGCGAAGGGATAGATCGCGACGAGGACGAGCGAGGCCACCCCGAGCCAGATCGCGAGCGGCGCGAAACTGAGCAGGATCGCGAAGGCCGCCAGCGCCTGCGCGACCATCCACGCGATCGCCCCCCGCACCCCCACCTGCCCCGAGGGGATCGGGCGCGAGCGCGTGCGCGCCACCGCCGCATCGATGTGGCGGTCGGTGATGTCGTTCCAGGTGCAGCCCGCCCCGCGCATGAGCCACGCCCCCCCCGCGCAGGCGACCGCGACCCAGAGATCCACGGGCGCGGGGCCCGACGCCAGCGCCGCCAGCGCCACCCCCCACCAGCAGGGCAGCAGCAGAAGCCATGTCCCGATCGGCCGGTCGGCGCGCGAAAGGCGCAGCCAGGGCCGCGCCCAGACGGGCGCGCGGGTATCGACCCAGTTGCCGCGCGGGGCGTCGGCGACGCTTCCCCCTGCCTCTGGCGCGGCGCCCGTCTCGCGCATAGTCTTGCCCCATGGATGCGAAAGTCAGGCTTCATCTAGACCAGCCGCTCGTTCAGGGGCAACCGCTGACGCTTGCCCCCGAGCAGGCGCATTACCTCCTCAACGTCATGCGCCTCGGGCCCGGGGCGCGGATCGCCGTCTTCAACGGCCGCGACGGCGAATGGCTGGCCGCGGTCGAACCCGACGGGCGGCGGGGCGCGCGCGCGACCCCGCTCCACCCCACGCGCCCGCCCGGCACCCCGCCCGACCTCTGGCTCCTCTTCGCCCCGATCAAGAAGGCGCGGACCGATTTCATCGTCGAGAAGGCGGCCGAGATGGGCGTGCGGCGCATCCTGCCCGTGCAGACCGATTTCACCAACGCCGAGCGCATCCGCCGCGACCGCCTCCAGGCCCATGTGGTCGAGGCGGTCGAGCAATGCGGCGGCATCTTCGTCCCCGAGGTGGCCGAGCTCGCGCCGCTCGCCCGGTTGCTCGACGGCTGGGACGGGGCGCGGCGCATCATGCTCTGCGACGAGGGCGCGGCAGGCCAGGGGCGCGGACTGCCCGAGCCCCCGCCGGGCGCCGCGCCCGGGCCCTGGGCGGTGCTGATCGGCCCCGAGGGCGGCTTTTCGCCCACCGAGCGCGCGCGCCTCCACGCGCTGCCCTTCGTCCATGTGGCAAGCCTCGGCCCCCGCATCCTGCGCGCCGACACGGCCGCCGTCGCCGCCCTCGCCCTCTGGCAGGCCCGCCTCGGGGATTGGGGATCTGTCGCGCTCCCTTGACACTGGCGTGGCAAAGCGCCACCTGTCGCCCCGTTCCAGCCAGAAGGCCCACGCCCATGTCCATTCCCCAAGAGGGCGGCGGCCCGATCGAGGATCCCCGGCAGCTGGTCGACTTCCTCGCCGCCGGCTGCAAGCCGCGCGAGCGCTGGCGCATCGGGACCGAGCACGAGAAGTTCGGCTTCCTGTCCGACAGCCATGCGCCGCTGCCCTATGACGGTCCGCGCTCGATCCGGGCGATCTTCGAGGGGCTCGCCGCGCGCTTCGGCTGGACGCCCGTGCGCGAGGGCGCGGCGATCATCGGCCTGACACGGGCGGGCGCCAACATCAGCCTCGAGCCGGGCGGGCAGTTCGAGCTGTCGGGCGCGCCGCTGACCGACATCCACGCGACGCGGGCCGAGCTTGAGACCCACCTTTCCGAGGTGCGCGCCATCGCCGATCCGATGGGCGTGGGCTTCATGGGGATCGGGGCCGCGCCCGAATGGCGCCACGCCGAGATGCCGATGATGCCCAAGGGGCGCTATCGGCTGATGACCGACTACATGGGCCGCGTCGGGACGCACGGCACGCAGATGATGTATCGCACCTGCACCGTGCAGGTGAACCTCGATTTCGCCTCCGAGGCAGACATGGTGCTGAAGATGCGCGTGGCCCTCGCGCTCCAGCCCGTCGCGACCGCGCTCTTTGCCAGCTCGCCCTTCTTCGAGGGGCGCCCGAACGGCCACCGCTCGTGGCGCTCGCGCATCTGGCGCAGCCTCGATGACGCGCGCACCGGCATGCTGCCCTTCGCCTTCGAGCCGGGCTTCGGGTTCGAGCGCTATGTGGACTGGGTACTCGATGTGCCCATGTATTTCGTCTATCGCGAGGGGCGCTACATCAATGCGCTCGGGCAATCCTTCCGCGATTTCCTGAAGGGCCGCCTGCCCGCCCTGCCGGGCGAGGTGCCGACGCTGTCGGACTGGGCCGACCACCTCACCACCGTCTTTCCCGAGGCGCGCCTCAAGCGCTACATCGAGATGCGGGGCGCCGATGCCGGGCCCATGGGCAACCTCGTGGCGCTGCCCGCCTTCTGGACGGGGATCATGTATGACGACGCCGCGCTTGCCGCGGCATGGGACCTCGTGCGCGGCTGGGACGGCGCCACCCGCGAGGGGCTCAGGGTCGCCGCCTCCGAGGCGGGGCTCGCGGGCGAGGCGGGCGGCGTGCGCCTGCGCGAGGTCGCGCTGCGCGCGGTTGCCCTTGCGCGCGCGGGGCTCGAGGCGCGCGGGCTGGGCGAAGAGGCGCATCTCGCCCCGATCGAGGCCATCGCCGCCTCGGGCCGCACGCGGGCCGACGATCTGCTCGCCGCCCATGCGGGCGAATGGGGCGGCGATCTCGGGCGCGTCTACGAGGCCTGCCGCCTCTGACGCGCCCGCGATGGCGTCACGAGAAGAACTGCCCGCCGTTGGCCGAGATGGTCGAGCCGGTGATGAAGCCCGCATCGTCAGAGGCGAGGAAGACGACGCAGCGCGCGATCTCCTCGGGCTCGCCCAGCCGACCGACCGGGATCTGGGGGATGATGCGCTCGGCCAGCACCTTCTCGTCGATGGCGCGGACCATGTCGGTGCCGATGTAGCCCGGGCAGATCGCGTTCA
>Ga0172372_10004867_pt1 | contig 18921 bp, 16 predicted proteins | sample LakKiv5m_2_FD_114544 | JGI IMG/M metagenome (GOLD analysis project Ga0172372, IMG submission 114544) | Freshwater microbial communities from Kabuno Bay, South-Kivu, Congo - kab_092012_9.5m | ecosystem: Environmental > Aquatic > Freshwater > Lake | place: Democratic Republic of the Congo...
CGTCGGGCGGCGTGCACCGTGGCCTCGGCCATGAGCGATGCCACCACCGCCGCCAGCAGATAGGAGACCGCTCCGAGCCCGAAGGGGGTCACCACCATGAGATCCAGTGACAGACCACAGGCGAAGCCCACGAGGGCGCCTCGCTCCCGACCACTGTGGATCCCGGCGGCGATGGCCAACACCAGCAGGAGATCGACGCTCACGCCGAGGAGTCGGAACTGGGACAGCAACGCGTACTGCAGCACGGCGGTCGTGCCGACGCACAGCAGGTAGCGGAGAGCGGGATGGTCCATGTCAGTCGGCCGGAGTCCACAGCACGACGTCGGCATAGACGAGGTCGTTGAGCGACGCGAACAGGGCGATGTCGACCGTCGATTCCAGGGCCGCATCGTTGGACCGGAGGCTGGTCAAGGTGCCGATGGGGAGGTTCGGGGGGAACGGACTGCCGGCGAGACCACTGGTCACAGCGATCTGTCCGGCCTCGACGCCCTTGCGCGAGTCGATGTTGGTGCCCCGGATCACGCTGTCCGAACCGGTACCCCGGGCCAGACCGACGGCCGACGTGCCGATCACCGAGAAGCCGATCGAGAACGAGCCGCTGGAGACGAGGGACACGACCGAGCGCGCGTCCGTGACCTCGATGACCTTGCCGATGAGACCCTGCCCGGTGACGACGGGCATGTTGCGGGCGATCCCCGACGACGAACCGCGATCCAACTCGACGGTGGTGCCGAAGTTCCCGGGACCGGAGGTGAGCACTCGTGTGTGCACCACCGGCGTGTTGCCGACGAAGGGAATGCCCACCAGTTGCAGTAGCTGTTGCAGTTGCTCGGAGGCGATTGAGTTGGCGACGATCGCACCCTTCAGGCGATCGTTCTCCTCCCGGAGCGCGTCGTTCTCCTTCTTGGTCTCGCCGAAGTCGAACGCACTCGTCCACGCCTCGCGCAATGGAGACGTGATGGACGACGCCGCCGAGCCGATGGGCGACAACACCTCCATCGCGCCGGAACGGATCGTCCCGATGGGCCCCGACCCGCGACCGTCGAGCGTCAGGAGCGCCACCGCCGTCACCACGAGCAGGACGATCGTGAGACGCGCGCGCCCCTTCCCGGCGTCACCGCGCATGAGCGACGTCAGTGTGGGCTGGAAGAGAACAGCACGCCCTTGAGCGCATCGAACTCCTCGAGTGACTGACCGGAACCGATCGCCACTGCGAACAAGGGGTTCTCGGCGATGACGATGGGCATGCCCGTCTCGTGCTCGAGCCGTTCGGAGATCCCGTTGAGCAGCGCACCACCACCGGCGAGGACGACTCCCTGCTCCATGATGTCGGCCGAGAGTTCGGGCGGGGTCTTGTCCAGCGTCACCTTGACCGCATCGACGATCGCCGACACCGGTTCCTCGATCGCTTCGCGGATCTCCTCGGTGGTGGTCACGATCGTCTTGGGCAGACCCGAAACCAGATCGCGTCCCCGGATCTCGGCGTGCAGCTCGGTCTCCAGCGGCCACGCCGAACCGAGGGCGATCTTGACCTCCTCGGACGTGCGCTCGCCCAAAGCGAGGCTGTATTCCTTCTTGATGTAGTTGATGATCGCCGTGTCGATGGCATCACCGCCGACCCGGGCCGACTGCGACGTCACCACACCACCGAGCGAGATCACGGCGACCTCGGTGGTGCCACCCCCGATGTCGACGATCATGTTGCCGGTCGGATCCTGCACCGGCAGCCCGGCCCCGATGGCCGCGGCCATCGGTTCCTCGATGATGTAGGCGGGCTTGCGCGCACCGGCGAACTCGGCCGCCTCCTGCACGGCGCGTTGCTCGACCGGAGTGATCCCGGACGGTACGCAGATGACCATTCGGGGCTTGGCCCATTTCGACGTGTGGACCTTCTGGATGAAGAAGCGCAGCATCTTCTCGCAGATCTCGAAATCGGCGATGACGCCGTCCTTGAGGGGACGGATCGCCTGGATGTGCGAGGGCGTGCGACCGATCATGCGCTTGGCCTCGGCGCCGACAGCCACCGGGCGACCGTCCTTCACGTTGACGGCCACCACCGAGGGTTCGTTGAGCACGACGCCCTCGCCACGCACATAGATCAGAGTGTTGGCCGTTCCGAGGTCAACAGCCATGTCCCGACCCACGATGTTCGACAACGAGTCCCGGGTGGCGATGGAGGTCGACACCTTCGACGAGATCGAGTTGAGGAAGTTGCCAGCCATTGGTCTCCGGCCGATCTGCCGCAGCGGCTCGCCACGACGGGAATCCGACGGCCTCGGAACGCCGATCGGGTCCCGTAAGGGTACTCCCCGGCCCCCGTGGGGCCGCAACACCTCTCCTCGACCGCTGTCGCCGGTCAGAGACCGGGGAAGAACAGGCCGATCTCCCGTTGGGCCGACTCGGGTCCATCGGAACCGTGGATCAGGTTCTCGGTGAACAGGATCCCAAGATCGCCCCGGATGGTGCCGGGAGCGGCGTCGCGCGGGTTGGTGGCGCCCATCATCGTCCGGACGACCTTCCAGGTGTCCTCGGGCCCCTCGATCACGGCCACCAGGGCCGGTCCCCGGGTGATGAATTCCACCAGCTCACCGAAGAACGGCTTGTCGGCATGCTCGGCGTAGTGCTGCTCGGCGGTGGAACGATCGATGGTCCGCAACTCGGCGGCGACGAGGGTGAGCGAGCGACGCTCAAAGCGCGACAGGATCTCGCCGACGAGGCCTCGTTCGACGGCGTCGGGCTTGCAGATGATGAAGGTGCGGTCCATGGAGCGGAGACCGTAGACGAACCTCCTGGTCGGGACGAATCCCGTTCACTCCTCGGCCGGGAGCATCCGATGCAATGCAGTGCGGGCCGCACCGACCACGTAGAGCGATCCGGCGACGACGACGGCGTCCTCGGAGGTGGACACGTCGAGGGCTCGGCCGACCGCGCTGGCCACATCGTCGACCTGCTCGACGAGCGCGCCCAAGGCCCGCGCCACGGCGGCCACGTCCTCGGCCGGCACCGCCCGAGGGCTCGGGGGACGAGTGGCGATGACGAGATCGGCGTCGGTGACGGAGAGGCACCGCAGCATCTCCACCACGTCGCGACCTTCCAGCATCCCGACCACCATCACCAGCCGACCCGGAATGTCGAACTCCTCGCGCACGGTGATGGCGAGCGCCTGCGCGCCCTCGGGGTTGTGGGCACCGTCGATCACCACCAGGGGCGAACGATTGACCACTTCGCAGCGGCCGGGAACCGTCACCCGGCCCATGGCCTCAGCCACCACTTCATCCTCGACCGCCCGGTCGAAGAACGACTCGACCGCCACGAGTGCGCACGCCGCGTTGGACGACTGATGACGACCGTGCAGGGGCACGAACACGTCCTCATGGCGCGCCCACGGGGTGACGATGTCCATGGCGCGACCGCCAACGGCCGGTCGATCGTCGAGCACCTCGTAGTCGACGTCGAGGACGAGTGCGCGCTCAGGTCCTTCGGCGACGAGGATGGCCCGGAGCTCGGGCTCGACCACTCCGGTCACGAGAGTGGCGTCGGATCGGATGATGCCGGCCTTCTCCGTGGCGATGGCGGCGCGCCAGTCCCCCACACCATCGGTGTGGTCCCGACCGATGTTGGTCACGACTGCGACCGCGGCATCGCACACATTGGTGGCGTCGTAGCGACCGAGGAGGCCGACTTCGACGACGGCGACGTCGACGGCCGATTCGGCGAACCAGAGCAACGCCGCCGCAGTCAGGAGTTCGAAGTACGAAGGGACGACACCTGACAGCGGTTCCACCCTCGCCACGGCGGTGATGAGCTCGGCCAGCTCGTCATCGCCGATGGGCTGCGCATCGATCGACAATCGTTCGTTGATGCGTTCGAGATGCGGACTGGAGTAGGTCCCCACCCGCAGACCCGAAGCACGCAGCAACTCCGTGATCATCCGGGAGGTCGAACCCTTCCCGTTGGTTCCGGTCACATGGATGACGGGGTACGAGCGTTGCGGATCGGCGAGCACACCGACCAGCGCCCGCATGTGATCGAGCGACAGACCGTGGATCAGACCGGCCCGGGCCTCGAGGTTGATGTGATCATCGAGATAGGCCAACGCCTCGCGCAGGTTCACGACGACCGGGTGACGGGTCGGTCAGGATGCGGCACGACGCGGACGAGTCGTCCTCGGAGCGTCGGACCGTCCCACGAAGGTCGGTTCGGTGCGGGCGATGACGACATCGGCGTCGATCACCACTCGGGCGATGTCGGTGCGACTCGGCAGCTCGTACATCACTCCGAGGAGAACCTCTTCGAGGATGGCCCGAAGACCACGCGCACCGGTGCCGCGGCTCAGCGCCTGGTCGGCGACGGCAGCCAGCGCGTCGTCGGTGAAGTCGAGTTCCACGTCCTCGAACTCGAAGAACTTGCGGTACTGCTTGACCAGCGCATTGCGGGGCTCGACGAGGATCTGCACGAGCGCCTCACGGTCGAGGTTCTCCACTGCGCCGACCACCGGGAGACGGCCGATGAACTCGGGGATCAGGCCGAACTTGAGCAGGTCCTCGGGGAGCACGCTCGGGTACAGCGCGCTGGGATCCGGCCGATCGGCGCGCAGTTCAGCCGAGAAGCCGATCCCCTTCCGACCGATGCGGCTCTCGATGATCCTGTCGATACCGGCGAAGGCGCCTCCGCAGATGAACAGGATGTTGGTGGTGTCGATCTGGATGAACTCCTGGTGGGGATGCTTGCGCCCACCCTGCGGCGGAACCGAGGCCGTCGTTCCTTCCAGGATCTTCAGCAGCGCCTGCTGCACGCCCTCGCCGGACACGTCACGGGTGATCGAAGGGTTCTCGGCCTTGCGAGCGATCTTGTCGATCTCGTCGATGTAGATGATCCCGGTCTCGGCCCGCTTCACGTCGTAGTCGGCGGCCTGGATCAACTTGAGGAGGATGTTCTCGACGTCCTCACCCACGTAGCCCGCCTCGGTGAGGGCGGTGGCATCGGCGATGGCGAACGGCACGTTCAACATCCGAGCCAGCGTCTGGGCCAGCAGTGTCTTGCCGCATCCGGTGGGACCGAGCAACAAGATGTTCGACTTCGCCAGTTCGACGTCGTCACGATTGCTGGCGCCGTACTGCACGCGCTTGTAGTGGTTGTAGACGGCGACCGACAGGATCCGCTTGGCCTGCTGCTGGCCGACGATGTAGTCGTCGAGGAACTGGAAGATCTCAGCCGGCTTGGGCAGATCCTCGATCGCCAGCTCGCCGGTCTCGGCCAGCTCCTCCTCGATGATCTCGTTGCACAGGTCGATGCACTCATCGCAGATGTACACGCCCGGCCCGGCGATCAACTTCTTGACCTGCTTCTGCGACTTCCCGCAGAAGTTGCACTTCAGCAGTTCCCCACCATCTCCGAACTTCGCCACGTCAGTTCCCTTCATGCCCTCGGTGCCGGACCGAGGGGTCGGGCGGAGGGAGCTCTACGTCTGGCTGGGGATCGATGGACCGGGATTCAGCGGACCGCGGTGATCGGGCCGCTGGTGTCGGCGAGTTCTCGCACGGAGATCACCTCGTCGATGATCCCGTACTCCTTCGCCTCCTCCGGAGACATTACAAAGTCCCGGTCGGTGTCCCGGTGGATCTTCTCCTGGGGCTGCCCGGTGTGGTGGGACAGGACCTCCTCGAGGAGGGTCCGGATCCGCAGGATCTCCCGGGCGGCGAGTTCGATGTCGGTGGCCTGGCCCTGGGCGCCGGCGTAGGGCTGATGGATCAGGACCCGGGCGTGGGGCAGGGCCAGACGCTTCCCGGGGGTGCCGGCGGCGAGCAGCACCGCGGCCGCCGAGGCGGCCTGTCCGAAGCAGATGGTCATGATGTCGGGCTTGACGAACTGCATGGTGTCGTAGATGGCCATGAGGGCCAGGACATCACCACCGGGGCTGTTGATGTAGATGTTGATGTCCTTGTCCGGGTTCTCGGACTCGAGATGCAGCAACTGGGCACAGATCAGGTTGGCGACCGTGTCGTCGATCGGGGTGCCGAGGAAGATGATGTTCTCCTTCAGCAACCGCGAGTAGAGATCGGCGGTGATCGTCTGTCCTCGACTGGTCTCGTAGATGACGGTCGGATTGGGGATGTAGTTCGAGATCCGGAGATCTCCGAGTCCACCGTTCACTGGGTGTCGCCTTCCTCGTCGGTCCCGCTGTCGGTCGTCGTCTCGTTCCCGCCGTCCTCGCCGCGCTCGCCCTCGTCGACGATGGCCAGCTCGGAGAACACGATGGTCGTGCCATTGTCATCGGTGATGGTCACCCGCTCGGTGAGCCAGTCGAGGGCCTTGCGCTTCACCAGGTCGCTGCGCAGGACCGGGAGGTGCCCACCGTCGGTCAACCGGGAGCGGACGACCTCGATGTCCTCCCCCACCCGTGACGACACCTCGGCGAACTCGGCGTCGAGATCGGCGTCGTCGACCTCCAGTCCCTCGGCCAGCGCCACAGCCCGGAGGGCGAGATCGACGCGGGCCGAGCGTTCGGCGGTCTCCCGCAGATCGGACACGAACTGATCGGGATCGGTGCCGGAGAACTGCAGCCACTGATCGAGCGTGAGGCCCTGGGCCTGCAGACGCATGGCCATGTCCTGGAGCCGCTCGTTCATCTCGGCGCCGATGAGCGGCTCGGGGAGATCGTCGATGACGAGCGCGGCGAGCGCCTCGCCGATGCGCTCGCGCACCAGCAGCTGGGACTGCGCCCGACGCACCTGCGTCATGCGGTCGACCAGATCGGCCCTCCACTCGGTGACGGAGGCGAACTCCGACGCCTTGGCCGCGAACTCGTCGTCGAGTTCGGGAAGGACCTTCTCCTTCACCTCGGTCACGGTGACCTCGAAGTGGATTGGGTCCTCGTCCTCACCGTTGGGATGCTCGGCATCGAACGAGAGGGTGTCGCCGGCCGAGGCGCCGACGAGCGCCTCGTCGAGTTCGGGGACGATGCCGCCGGACCCGACGGCGTAGGAGTAGGCCGAAGCCACCAGGCCCTCGAGGACCTCACCGGACTGACTGCCCTCGATGTCGATGGTCACGAAGTCACCGTCGGCGGCGGCGCGTTCGGCGACCTCGAGTTCGGCGTACTGGTTGCGGAACCGGTCGAACTGCGCGTCGATCTCCTCGTCACCCGGGACGGGTGCAGGAATCTCCACGGCGATGTCGGCGTAACCGGTGATGGCCACGGTGGGACGGATCTCCACCACGGCATCGAACTTCACGACGCCGGTCTCGTGGCCCGGATCGGTGATGTCGATCTCGGGCGGGGCGATCACGTCGACCTCGTGGGTCACCACGGCCTCTGAGTAGTAGCCGGGCAACGCGTCGTTGAGGGCCTGGGCCCGACCGGCTTCGGCGCCGATGTGCGACTCGATGACTCGACGGGGGGCCTTGCCCGGACGGAAGCCCGGAATCCGGACCTCCCGTGCGATCTTCTTGAAGGCCGCGTCGATGGCAGATTCGAACTCCTGCTGATCGACTTCGACCGACAACTTGACCTTGTTGCCCTCGAGGGGCTCGACGGTTGCTCTCACAGGCGGGCGAGTGTACCGGTGGCACTCGGGGCCACCCACATCGGAGAACGCGCGCGTCGGTTCGCACCGGAGGCCGACCGCTACGCTGACGAGGCCGGGGAATGGCGCAGTTTGGCAGCGCGCCTGCTTTGGGAGCAGGAGGCCGGGGGTTCAAATCCCCCTTCCCCGACCCTGAGCACCGGAATCCCGACCAGGAGGCCACGATGGAGACCACCGAACAGAACGAGTCGACGGAGTCGGACACCGGGCGGTCGGACGCGTCGACCACCGTGCGCTGGCTGGCTGCAGTGCTGTCGGCCACAGTCGGCGCCGTTCATTTCGGCTACGCGCCCCATCATCTGTCGGAGGACTGGGCGCACGGGTGGTTCTTCCTCCTGCTCGGGGCCTACGAGTTGACCTTCGCCGTGCTGATCGTCACCCGGCCCCGCCGCTGGTTGTGGGCCAGTGCGCTCGTCATCGGACTCGGGAACATCGGTGTCTGGGTCGTTTCCCGCACGGTCGGGCTCCCCTTCGGTCCCGAGGCCCTGCGAACCGAGGAGGCGTCAGCGCCCGACATCGTGTGCACGGTTATCAGCGCAGCGGTTGTCCTTCTGGCCTTCGTGTCGTTGGTGGCGCCACGTCGATTGCAACGACCGGTGCGCGATCGGGTGTCGATGCGGTTCACTGCTGGTGCCTTTGCCACCGTCGCAGTGCTGGCTGGTGCCCTGGTCCTCACCCCCGATTACACCGAAGCCCACGCTGCGTCAGGCCACTCCCACGGCAGCGGGACTGACACCCTGACGGGGGACACGCCCTGTGAGACAGCCGGGGAAGCCGTTTCACCCGCGCAGATCATGATCGATGCCGACGGACACGATCACCGGGGACCGTCGCCTCAGGTGGCATTGACTCGTGCCGAACGCATCGAACTCGAAGCCCAACAGACCCAGGCCCGAACGGTGGTGACTCGCTATCCGACGGTGGCAGCCGCCGAAGCTGCGGGCTACAAGAAGTCGACCGTGTACATCCCGTGCATCGGTGCGCACTACACCAACTTCCGCTACGTGATGAAGTTCGATCCGGCGAACCCGTCCGAGCTTCTGTTCGACGGCACGGATCCCGATTCGCGTCTCGTCGGACTCAGCTACCTGCTGGTCAGCTTCAACGGCCCGCCAGCCGGGTTCGCCGGCCCCAATGATGTGTGGCACCAGCACAACGCCAACGGGGGTCTCTGCCTCAAGGGCGGCCTGGTGATCGGCGCCGAGTCGATGTCCGAGGAGACCTGCCGCTCGCTCGGCGGTCGGAAGAACGGCGGCGACTTCGTCTGGATGGTGCACAACTGGATCGTTCCCGGCTGGGAATGCTCCTGGGGGGTGTTCGCTGCGGACTGTCCCGAGCTCGGTGGCCGGATCGGCGGGACCGCATGGGACGCGCCGGTGGGCACCACCGACACGTTGGCGCCCACCAGCTGAGCATTTCGTCACGTCACGCAGCGCCGACGGCTCCCAACTGCTTCATTCCCTCGCACGCGACAACGGGCCCCGAAGGGCCCGTTGTGCCTGCGAGCGGGTGATGGGAATCGAACCCACGTAGCCGACTTGGAAGGACGGTGCTCTACCATTGAGCTACACCCGCAAGTTGCTGCCGAGACTACAGGCGTCCCCAGAGGGGTCGGCGAACCGGGCAGTGACGATCGGACTGCCGCGAGGCTCTCGGTAGTGTCCAACTCGTGAAGGCCACCTCCCTCGGCCACGCCGGGATGCTGATCGAGACCACCGATGGATCGATCCTTTGCGACCCGTGGTTCCTCCCCGCCTTCCACGGCTCGTGGTGCGTCTTCCCCCGCAACGACCGACTTCCGGCGGAGTTGACGGAGCGGGTCGAGTCACCGGACTTCCTCTACATCTCCCACATCCACGGCGATCACCTCGACGAGGCCTGGCTGGCCGACCATGTGGACCGGTCCGCCACGGTGCTGCTGCCGGGATTCCCCACCCGGGAACTGGAGGATCGCCTTCGGGCCCTCGGCTTCCATTCCATCGTGCGCACCCGAGACGGTGAGGAGCTTCTCCTCACCGGTGAATTGCGCGTGGCCATCCACTGCGAGACGTCGATCACCGACGGACCCGGTGGTGACTCGGCGCTGGTCGTCTCCCACGCCGGAACCCGACTGGTGAACCAGAACGATTGTCGGACACACGATCTGGACGCCCTGCGACGACACGGCCCGATCGACCTGCACTGGCTGCAGTACTCGGGGGCGATCTGGTACCCGATGGTCTACGACGAGTCCCCTGCGGAGATGCGTCGACTGGTGGACGCCAAGGTGGAGAGTCAGTTCACCCGCGCCCTTCGCTATGTGGAGGCCCTCGACGCTCGTGCGGTGATCCCCAGCGCCGGGCCGCCGGCGTTCCTCGACCCCACGCTGTTCCACCTCAACGTGATCGATGGCAGCGAGTTGAGCATCTTCCCCGACCAGCGGGCCTTCCTCGCGCTGCTGGCCCGACGCGGCCATCGCGGGATCCTCGCCGTGCCCGGCACCGAGATCGACGTCGGCACGCTCGAGGTGGTTCACCCGATGGATGACGACGCGGTTGACGCCATCTTCACCCACAAGGCCGAGTACCTCGCCGAGTACCAACGCGACTGGTCGGATCACATCGCCGCATCGGTGGAGGCTTGGCACGAGCCGACGCCCGATCTCGTGGCCACACTGCGCACGTGGTGGGAACCACTGCTGGCCATGGCCCCTGAGTTGCGCGCGGCGATCGGCGATCTGTGCGTCCTCGATCTGAGCGACCTGTGTGTGGCCATCGACTTCGGCGCGGGGACGGTCGGCGAATGGGACGGGTCCACTCCTGGCTTCCGCTTCACCATCGACCGACGTCTGGTCGAGACGGTGGTGGCCGAACGCGCCGTCGACTGGAGCAACTCACTGTTCCTGTCATGCCGCTTCTCGGCGTGGCGATCAGGCCCGTACAACGAATACGTCTACAACTTCTTCAAGTCACTCTCGGTCGAGCGCATGCGTCGGGCCGAGGCCGAAGCACGCCGCCGACGTTCGACCGACACGGACACAATCGCCGACGAGGAGATCCGACTCGGCGACTGGTTGGTGCAGCGCACGTGCCCACACCGGGGCGCAGACCTCGCCGTGTTCGGGGAGATCGACGGCGACGAGTTGGTGTGCACGCTGCACGGCTGGCGCTTCGAGTGCGCCACCGGTCGTTGCCTGACCTCTGACGGGCACGATCTGCGCATCCGCCGGGTCGCCGACGCACCCGACTGACCGTCAGTTCGACGACGCCGCCACCATTCGGTCCATCTCGATCCAGCGGTCGTCGAGCCACCGTCCGAACTCGTCTCCCCCGGGGACCTCGCGCCGGTCCACCGTCTCCATGGTGACCTTGGCTCTGGTCATGCCGCGTCGGATGGCGCGATGGATTCCGCTCAACGAGTCGAGTCCGTCGAACCCGGTGTGCCACATCAGCACCACCGAGGCCGAGGGCACCGCGTCCAACAGCACCGCGGCACCGGTGGCCCGCGGCGGGAGCAGGTGCTGCAGCTCCGACAATCGGGCGTGTCGCTCCGGACTGCGCCGCTCGAGTCGCTCGAGGAGCGCAACCCTCTTCCCGTCGGAGGCCCGGGTTCCCTCCGGGAAGATGACCGCCACGTCGCGCTCGCCCATGCCGACGGCCATCGATCTGATCCCGGCCATCTCCTGGCGCACGGCGGCGCTCCCTCGATCGACGAACCAGTTGGGGATGCGCTGGCCCACCACATCGAGACAGGGGTCGAGCAACAACTCCTTCTTCATCACATAGCGCGGGTAGCGGCGCGAGAGGGACCCGAGCACCCATGCGCTCACCAACGCATCGCCGTAACTGGCGTGTCGCACCAGGCAGACGGCCGGACCGGGGGCCACGCGGTCGGCCCCCTCCACGTCGATGCGCAGACCACACACCACGCGCAGCGAGCGGATGATCGCGGCGGCCCACCATCGCTGCAGCGCGTACTGCGACGAGGCCCGTCTCGCCCGGCCGATCATCCACGTGCCGAGGGCTCCCACCAGTCCGGCCACCTCGAGCCAGGCCCAGACCAGTCCGAACGCGCACAGACGAAGTGTCGGCAACCGCCAGCGGCCGAGTACGAGATCGACGATGAGCAGGAGCACGATCCACATCGGGGCGGACACGAGGAGCACCACACCCAGCAGCGCGACTCCACCGATGGTCAGTGGACGACGGACCCATGTGCGCGACACGACGGCAGCGTATCCGTGGTGGGCTGACCGCCGGATTCGGTCACATGCCGTGGGCGACGGCGTCGGCCAGCGGAACCTCCTCGGGTGCGCTGGACATGCGCGTCGCCACCCGGCGCGCCGGAATGAACAGGACGCAGACGAAGCCGATGAGCAGGATCGGCACCATGGTCCGGAACCCGGCGGCCAGAGCCTCGGCGAACGACGACTGGACCGTTGACCGGACCTCGTCGGCCAGCGCGGCGATCCGTGTCGGCGATCCCTGCAACTCGGACAGGGGGAACTCGGGCAGTCGACCACGCACGGACCTGAGCAACGAATTGGTGAACACGGTCCCGACGATCGCCACGCCCAGCGAGTTCCCCAACAGACGGGCCAACATCACGGTGGACGTGGCCACGCCGATGTCGGCGGCCGAGGTGAACCGCTGGATGACGAACAGCAGGGTCTGCATGACCAGACCGATGCCCAGTCCGCACACCATGGCACACAGCACCACACGGGCGGCCGACGAGGAGGCGTCGATCGTCGAGAGCGCCACCATTCCTCCGGTGACCGCCACCATGCCGATGGCCGGCACGACCTTGTGTCCGCCGATCCGGTCGGTGACCTGCCCGGCGACGATGGTGAACAGACCGGAGGTCACGGCGAACGGCGCTAGCAGCAGGCCGGCCCTGGTGGCATCGATGCCCCGCACCGCCTCGAAGAACAACGGCGGATACACGATGGCGGCCCCGAAGGCCATGCCGGTGATGAGGTTGACCGACAGTGCGAGCGCCCGGACCCGACCGAACACCACGCGCAGGGGCAGGATCGGCTCGTCGGTTCGTCGCTCGTGCCGGACGAACAGCGTGATGAGGGCCACCGAGAGCAGGGCGAGACCGATGGTGCGCACACTGACCCAGTGGACCTCACCTCCGGTTCCGCCGATGGCGAGGAGCAGTGAAGCGAGCGCGCCGGCGATGAGCGCGGCGCCGACGACGTCGACCCGATGTCGGACCCGGTTGGTGGAGGTGGGCACCAACGCGATGGTGGCCAGACACAGGATCCCGCTGGGGATGTTCACGAAGAAGGCCCAGCGCCACGAGAAGTTGTCGGTGAAGAACCCACCGGCCCACGGTCCGAGCACGGCGGTCACGGCGAAGACCACGCCGGTGTAACCGAGGTACCGACCCAGACGATCGGCGGGCATGACGTCGGCGATCAGGGCCATGGCCAGTGCGGTGATGCCGCCGGCTCCGAATCCCTGCAACACGCGTGTCCCGATGAGCATCGGCATCGACTGGGCCGCACCGCACAGCATCGAACCGAGCATGAAGATGAGCACCGCGAAGGCGAACACCCGCTTTCGGCCGAGGATGTCGCCCACCTTGCCGTACAACGCCATGGTGCACACCTGGGCCAACAGGTAACTGGTGGTCAGCCACGGGAGCAGCGAGACGCTGCCGAGTTCGCTGAGGATCGTGGGCGCCGCGGTGGCGACGATGGCACCGTCGAGCCCGGAGAGGGTCGCGCCGAGCAGGATGCCGAAGAAGATCACCCACAGACGCAGGCGCGACATCGAATGGGTGCCGCCACTGGCGGTGGTGGTCGGAGCGTTCACCGGGCCGAGCGACGTTCCTCTCGCGCCGCCCGTCGCTCGGCGTCAGCGGCGTTGTGGCGCTTCATCGTGCCCAGCGGATCGGCGCGGAACGCCTCCACCGAGCGCTGGTGACCGGCGAGGGCCTGAAACTCCGATCCGGCCCGGATGGCGGCGCGCACGCCCATGATCTCGGCCTGCCGGTGCACCATCCGCTTGTTGATCTGGGCCAGATCGCTGGCCACGGCCGCGATCTGAGCGGCCACGTCGAGGACCTCCTCGTCGAGATCGTCGACCGGGAACGAACGATTGGCCCAACCGATGCGCGCCGCTTCGGCGCCGTCCATCTCCCCTCCGGTGAGCATGATCTCCATCGCTCGTCGCATGCCCAGCAGTGGCTCGTGGTACTCGAAGTCGGGAGGAGAGGCCACGCGCACGATCGGATAGGAGATCCGGGCGTCCTCGGCGACGTAGACCAGGTCGCAGGCCTGGGCCAGCTCCGTCGCACCGGCGATGGCGTACCCGTGGACCTGGGCGATGACGGGCTTGGCCAGGTCCCAGAAGTCGAACCAGTTCTGGGTGACGTGCCGGGCCCACGAACCGTCACCGGGTGCGGTGTGGAACGGCGGCTGCTCCATGAGGTCACCACCGAGGTCGTAGCCCGACGAGAAGCACGGACCCGAGCCGCGGATGATGGTGACGCGCACGGAGTCGTCGACGTCGTTGCCCTCGAGCACCTCGAGCAGTTCCCGACGCATCGGGGTGGAGATCGCGTTCCGCTTGTCGGCCCGATCCAACGTGATCCGGCACACGTGATCGATCGGCCGATCGACGATGATCGTCTCGTACTCCCCCATGGTTCCCCCTGTGGTGGGGCGACCTCCGTCGCCGCGTTCGTCAGTTGCCGGTGGTCTCGCGCGTGCCCGCCAGATCGGCGAGCAGTTCGATCCCCGCAGGATCGTCGGACCGGACGATGAGACCGGTGAATCCCATCCGGGTCCACCGCTCCCAGCGTGAACGGATGCGCTCCGGTGAACCGATGAGCGAGCCGTCGTCGAAGTACTCGTCGGGGATGGCGTCGATGGCCCCCTGACGGTCGCCGGCGAGCCAGCACTCGTGGACGCGCTGGGCCGCCTCGGGATAGCCGCGCCGGGCCATCGCCTCACGGTGATAGTTGTGCGTCGCCGAACCCATACCGCCGACATACATGGCGGTGAGCGGTTTCATGGCGTCGATCGCGCCCTTGACGTCGTCGGTCAGGACGACCTGCACACCGCCGAAGATCTCGAAGTGCGCGGGACGCCCGCCCCGAGCGGCGAATCCCGCATCGAGATGGGGTCCGTAGACCTGGGGACCATCCTCTCCCCAACCCATCGGCAACATGCCGTCGCACACCTCGGCACACAGTTCGGTGTTGCGAGGTCCTCCCGCTCCCAACCAGATCTCGATCTCCCCCGCGGGGTGGAGGATCGATCGCAGAGGCTTGCCCTGCCCGACCGCACCCGGACCCGTGTAGGGCAACGGGAACTCCACACCATCGTTGGTGAGCGGTTCGCGGGCGAACACCTTGCGCATGATGGCGACGTATTCGCGCAACCGACGATTGGGGTTCCCCCAAGGTTGGCCGTACCAGCCCTCGACGATCTGCGGACCCGACACACCGAGACCGATGATCGTGCGATTGCCACCGGCCAGGGCGTCGATGGTCAGCGCGTGCATCGCCGTCGCCGCCGGGGTGCGCGCCGCGATCTGGGTCACACCGGTGGCCAACTTGATGCGGGTGGTGAGTGCGGCCAGATAGGCGAGGGGCGAGAGCGCATCGGATCCGTAGGCCTCGGCGGTCCACACCGAGTGAAAGCCCAGGTCCTCGGCGAGTCGGACCTGCTCGATGGGCATCCGCAACTCGGCGCCCCGATAGAGATCGAGTCCGAGGGCGAGCTTCATCGGGCCACTCTCATCCGCGTCGGGCAGTGGAATGACAACTGCACCCGCCCGCGTTCGTCGATTGCGATGTCACCCATGAGCCCCCCTGCCCCGGCTTCGAACTCAACCTAGTGCCCGCCCACGAGGGCGGTCTCCACCGACGCCGGTCGCGCCACTCCGAGACGAGTGGCGAGCGAGGCGCCGAACAGCGAGATCACCCCGCCGGCCACGAAGGTGATGACGAGTCCGGGCACGTCGCGTCCGGTGGAGTCGGCGAGGGTGGCCAGCACGGCTCCGGCCACCCCGGTACCGATGGCGATCCCGAGCATGTCGGCCAGCTGCAACGAGGTGGTGACCCGCCCCTCCTGTCCATGTGCGGCGGCCGCGAGGCCGGTCTGGGTGATGGGCGCCCACGCCAGACCGATGCCGAAGCCCCCGATGCCCCACGCCACGAGAGCCGTCCACACCGGGACACTCGGGGACAGCACCGCCACCATCAGGGCACTGCCGAGCGCCATGAGCGTGAACCCGATCCGCACCAGCCGTACCGGACCGATCGTGTGCACCAGGCGGACCTGCGCCCAGGAGGCGATCGTCCACGTGCCCGACGCGGTGAGCAGGGCCAGACCACCCATGATCGGTGGCGCACCGCGCACGGTGATCACCGCGAAGGGCACGTAGGCGTCGACGGCGTGGTACGCCATGCCGAGCAGGCCCCTCGAGGCCACGGTGGCTGGCAACCCGACCGCAGCGCGCAGCGTGCCGACGGGCGTGAGTCGCCGGAACGACGGCACCAAGATCACCAGCCCGATCACCACTCCCGGCACGAACAACCACCACTGCCCGGCCCCGAGTCCGGCGAGCAGCACGCCGGCACCGAGTGCCACGGCCAGCGCGCCGCCGATGTTGCGCGGTGCGGTGTCGTCAGGGGGCGCAGGCACGGCACGGATGCCCACCACCACCATCGGTCCGATCACTGCACACAGCGGCAGCAGCCCGAGGAACACCCATCGCCATCCGATCGTCTCGGCGACCCATGCGGCCAGCAGCGGTCCGGCCACCGACGGGATCATCCACGCGCTCGACATCCACGCCAGGACGCGGGGCCGCTCGGCCGGCGGTACGGCGCGTCCGACACACACGAAGGCGACCGCCGGGAGCGCACCGGCCCCCAATCCCTGCAGGGCTCGTCCCATGACCAACACCAGCATCGACGGCGCCAGTCCGGCCACGGTCAGGCCAGCGACGAACACGACGAGGGCACACGCCACCGGGATCCATGGGGCCATGCGATCGGCGGCACTGGAGGCCACCACCACCCCGACGAGTCCTCCGAGGAAGAACGCCGAGAACGTCCAGCCGTACAGCGCCAGGTCACCGAGGTCCTGCTCGACCACCGGCATGACCGTGGCCACCGACATGGCCTCGAGGGCCACGAGGGTGATCAACAGCACCAATCCGACGCGCAACAGGCGTCCGATGGGTGGTGCAGAGATCGACCTCGTCGCCGCGCCGGATGCTGCGTCGGTCACGGCGCGGCGACGAGGTCGGAGATCAGGCGTTGACGGTGGAGTTGCCGCGGTAGGTCGAGGGGCCGAAGCCGAGGATCATGTAGAAGATCGGCGGCAGCAGCCACAGCCCGATGCCGAATCCCGTGCCCTTGCCGTACCGCTTGGCCAGATCGATCGAGACGATGGCGAGGACCACGAAGTTCACGATGGGGATGTAGAGCAGCACCACCCACCAGAGCGGACGACCGATGATCTTCAGCGCAGGGATGAACGCGAAGGGGATGAGGCAGCTGATGATGAGGAGCAGCGCCATCGGGCCGGTCTCGCCGGCCTTGGTGAGGGTCTTCCAGTACCCGATGACGTGGAAGATGATCACGAGGGCGGCGACGACGTAGATGGCGGCGAGTGCGCCGCCACTCAATCCGGATGACGAACTGTCGGACTGCATGGAGTAGGTGACCTGTGCCAGCACTGCGACCTCCGGGGCTCGCGCCGAGCAACCTGCTCGGACCCCCACACGTTAGGGCCGAGCCCCGCGGCGGCGCGTGATGAGCGAGCGCCCCCGCCAGGAATCGAACCCGGAACCTGCCGGGTAGAAACCGGCTGCTCTATCCAATTGAGCTACGGAGGCCTGAGGCGCGACCTCCCGCCTCGGTCGAAGCGTACGCGTCGGTGGCCCTATGCTGACCGTTCCCATGGTGGCCGTAGCTCAGCTCGGTTAGAGCGCCAGGTTGTGGCCCTGGAGGTCGGGGGTTCAAGTCCCCTCGGTCACCCCATCGTCGACGAGCCACGCGTCGACCCGTGCACGAGCCCCGGTCCCCGACCGGGGCTCGTCGTGGTGAAGAACCGTGGAACCGGTCGACGATCGGAAGACGGGCAGATCACGAACAGATCACGAGCAGGCGGGAGTCGCAGCGGTGGTAGTTTCGGAGTGCAACGAGCGCCTCTAGCTCAATTGGCAGAGCATCGGACTCTTAATCCGCAGGTTCTGGGTTCAAGTCCCAGGGGGCGTACGCGACACGGCCCGGGCGAAAGCCCGGGCCGCAGCGCGTGGTGGGGCCGGTACGTCAGCGACGCGCCGACGCCTTCTTGGCGGGAGCCTTCTTTGCCACCTTCTTCGGCGCGGCCTTCTTCACCGGGGCCTTCTTGCCGGCGATCACCTGGTCCTTGAACGCCTTCAACGGCGTGATCTTCGCCGCCTTCTTGGCCGGCACCTTCACGGTCGCTCCGGTCTGAGGATTGCGAGCGAGACGTGGACCCCGCTGCACCCGACGGAACTTGGCGAATCCGGTGAGCACCACATCCTCACCCGTCGCCACCGTGTCGGTCACGGTGGTGATGAACTCGTCGACGAACTCGAGGGCGGTCTTCTTGTCGATGTCGAGCTTCTCGGCGAGTACAGCAGCCAACTCTCGTTTGTTCACGCTCTTCTCCTTGGCGACCCGGCGGCCATCGACTGCGATGGCCAGAGATTTCCGGGTGCCGAAGCGTCGCGCACCTGAGCGGTGAATCGGTGACAATCCCGCAGGATTTCGGAGGTTTCCCGTCACGGGGGGATGGCCGGGTCACCGTCGCTCAGTGGTCGACGGTGAGTACCAGCTTCCCGACCTGCTCTCCGGCCACCATCTCCTCGAACGCCCCCCGGGCCTCGGCCAAGGGCCGCGCCGAGTCGATCACGGGGCGCAGACCGGTGACGTCGAGGAATCGGACGAGACGTTCGAGTTCCGCCCGGGTGCCCATCGTGGATCCGATGACCGAACGCTGAAGGAAGAACACCTGGGTGAGATCGGCGGGCGGATCGTCGCCGGTGGTGGCCCCGGACACCACGATCTCCCCTCCCGGCCGCAACGCCCGTATCGACTGTGACCATGTGGCCCGACCCACCGTCTCCATCACCGCATCGACCCGCTCGGGGAGCCGCTCATCGGGCGAGAACGACGCGTGGGCGCCGAGATCGATGGCCCGCGCCCTCTTCTCCTCCGAACGACTGGTCGCCCACACCCGCATTCCGGCGGCGCGGGCCAGACCGATGAGGGCCGTGGCCACCCCTCCCCCGACGCCCTGCACGAGCACCGTGTCACCGGGCCGCAACGACGATCTGGTGAACAGCATCCGGTAGGC
>Ga0172372_10004869_pt1 | contig 18911 bp, 29 predicted proteins | sample LakKiv5m_2_FD_114544 | JGI IMG/M metagenome (GOLD analysis project Ga0172372, IMG submission 114544) | Freshwater microbial communities from Kabuno Bay, South-Kivu, Congo - kab_092012_9.5m | ecosystem: Environmental > Aquatic > Freshwater > Lake | place: Democratic Republic of the Congo...
CCGCATTAATATCATCGATACCCCTGGACACGTTGACTTTACTATCGAAGTAGAGCGCAGCTTACGTGTTCTTGACGGTGGTGTAGTTTGCTTCGACGGCGTAAGCGGTGTTGAGCCTCAGTCTGAGACTGTATGGCGTCAAGCTACCAAGTTCAAAGTTCCAAGAATTTGTTACGTAAACAAGATGGACCGTGCTGGTGCCAGCTTTGAGTTCTGCGTTCAGACAATCAAAGAGAGATTGAATGCTAAGCCGATTCCAATTCAGATTCCAATCGGTAAAGAGTCAAATTTCGTAGGTATTATCGATCTCGTTAAGAACCGTGCGATTTATTACCTTGAAGATCCTTCAAATACTAAATACGAGTATCGCGACATTCCAGCCGACATGAAAGACGAAGCCAAAAAGGCCCGTGACTACATGATCGAGTGTGTTGCTGAGGCTAATGAAGAGCTTCTTAATAAGTACCTTGAAGGTCAAGAATTGACTGAGGAGGAGATCGTAAAAGGTCTTCGTAAGATCACCTTGAACATGGAAGCCTTCCCAGTAACATGCGGTGCTTCATTCAAGAATAAGGGTGTACAACCACTTCTTGACTGTGTTGTTCAGTATTTGCCATCTCCATTAGATCTTCCAGCTATCAAAGGCCACAAGCCTGGTGATGAGTCTGTTGAAGTGCTCCGTAATGCAAAGGATACTGAGCCTCTGTCTGCTCTTGCATTTAAGATCGTTACTGACCCATTCGTTGGAGTTTTAACTTTCGTGCGTGTTTACTCAGGCAAACTTGAGACAGGTATGACAGTTCTTAACACCACTCGTGGTAAGGAAGAGCGTATCGGTCGTCTTGTTAAGATGCACGCTGATAAGCGAGAAGATATCAAAGAGATTCGCGCAGGCGATATCGGTGCTATCGTTTCCCTCAAAGAAACAATCACCGGCGATACGCTGAGCGATATTGATAACGAGATCTTATTAGAAAGCATTTATGCTCCTAATCCAGTTATCTCCGTAGCGATTGAGCCTAAGACCAAAGCAGACGAACAGAAGATGGGATTATCCCTCTCCAAGCTTGCTAAGGAAGACCCTTCGCTCAGACTTTCAACTGATCATGAGTCCGGACAGACAATCATCTCCGGAATGGGTGAGTTGCACCTAGACATCGTTCAGCAAAGACTATTCCGTGAATTCGGCGTTGCCACTACAACTGGTAAGCCTCAAGTAGCATACCGTGAGACTATCAAGGCCACTGTTGAGCATGAGGTTAAGTACGCCAAGCAATCTGGTGGTCGTGGTCAATACGGTCACGTATTGCTCAGAGTTGAGCCTCTGGAGCCAGCTAAAGGATTTGAATTCGTGGATGAAATCAAGGGTGGTGTTATCCCACGTGAGTTCATCCCAGCCGTTAAAGATGGTGTTGAAGAAGCACTTACTGGCGGCGTATTGGCAGGATACCCACTTATCGATATTAGAGTGGCCCTGTTCTACGGAAGTTACCACGACGTTGACTCAAGTGAAATGGCGTTCAAGATCGCCGGATCGATGTGCGTTAAGGAGGCTTGTCGCAAAGCCGGTATTGCCCTCCTAGAGCCGATCATGGCGCTTGAAGTTGTGACACCTGATGATTTCGTCAGCAACGTGGTAGGTGACATGAACCGTCGCCGTGGTCAGGTGATGGGCATGGAAGCTCGCGCGGGCGCTCAAGCCATTAAGGCTCAAGTTCCTCTCGCAGAGATGTTCGGCTACGCAACTGACCTCCGATCCATGTCTCAGGGAAGGGCAAGCTTCACCATGGAATACCACCACTATTCGCCAGTTCCTAACAACATTCAGGAAACATTGACGAAGAAGTAGTGATTAAATTTAATTTTGGTGTTTGATTTTTTTAAGATAAGGGAGCAAACAAAATGGCAAAAGGAAAGTTTGAACGTACCAAACCACACGTAAACGTTGGTACCATAGGTCACGTTGACCATGGTAAAACAACCCTTACTGCTGCCTTGGTGAATACTCAGGCAAAGCGTGGATTGGCTACTGCAAAAGCTTATAGCGATATCGCAAAAGGCGGAACTGTGCGTGACGAGTCTAAGACCGTTACTATCGCATCCGCTCACGTAGAGTACGAAACAGCTAACAGACACTACGCACACGTAGACTGCCCTGGACACGCTGACTACGTTAAGAACATGATCACTGGTGCTGCTCAGATGGACGGCGCGATCCTCGTATGTTCCGCTGCTGACGGTCCGATGCCTCAAACCCGCGAGCACATTCTATTGGCTCGTCAGGTGGGCGTGCCTTACATCTTATGTTTCTTGAACAAGGTTGACCTTGTTGATGATCCAGAACTTCTTGAGCTTGTTGAGATGGAGCTTCGCGACCTTCTCAAGGCTTACAAGTTCCCAGGTGATACCACCCCAATTATCCGTGGTTCCGCTCTCAAAGCCCTCAAGGGTGATGATGATGAGCTGGGCATGAAGTCTATTGATAAACTTCTTGCTACTCTTGATGAGTACATCCCAACACCAGAGCGTGATGTTGCTAAGCCATTCTTGATGTCCGTTGAAGACGTATTCTCGATCCAAGGTCGTGGTACTGTAGCAACTGGCCGTATTGAGCGTGGTAAAGTTAAAGTAGGTGATGAAGTTGAGATCATAGGTCTCCGTCCCACTCAGAAGACTGTTGTAACCGGAATCGAAATGTTCCGTAAGTCTCTTGATGAGGGTGTAGCTGGTGACAACGCCGGTGTTCTAGTGCGTGGTCTGAAGCGTGAAGACGTAGAGCGTGGCCAAGTATTGGCTGTTCCAGGCTCAATCACTCCTCACACAAAGTTTAAGGCAGAGACATACATCCTCACCCAATCTGAGGGTGGACGTCATAAGCCATTCTTCAACGGATATCGTCCTCAGTTCTACTTCAGAACAACAGACGTTACCGGTAACGTGAAGTTGCCTCAAGGTGTCGAAATGGCGATGCCAGGTGACAACATCACTGTAGAGATCGAGTTGATTCAACCGATCGCTATGGAGAAGCAGAGCCGCTTCGCTATCCGTGAGGGTGGTAAGACAGTTGGCGCTGGCGTGGTAACTGAAATTATCGCGTAAGAACTAAGCCGATTGAGGTGGTCAGGGTAGCTTGACCACCTCATTTAAAGATATCGGCGGGACTATATAAGGAAAGAAGATGTTAGGCGGACAAAAAATTCGCATAAGACTCAAGGGATACGATCACAAACTGCTTGATTCAGCAGTGGGTGAGATTGTCCAGATCGTGCGTCGTACAGGTGGCAGGGTTGCAGGACCACTTCCACTTCCGACAAGAGTTGAGCGTTTTACTGTTAATAGATCTCCTCACGTTGATAAAAAGTCTCGTGAGCACTTTGAGATCCGTACGCACAAGCGGCTTTTGGATATTCTAGAGCCGACACAACAGACGATTGATGATCTAGGAAAGCTGGAGCTCTCTACAGGTATAGATGTGGAGATAAAGCTTCAGTAGTAGGTAAGCTCAATAAGAGTTTGCGGGAAGTTTAACGGGAATAATTTATGAGTTCAAAGAAATACCCGGAAGGATTAGTGGGACGTAAATTGGGAATGACCCAGGTGTTCAACGCCGAAGGCGAGTGCATACCTGTGACCATTATCGAGGCAGGTCCTAACATGATTCTCAATGTTAAGGGTGAGGATAAAGACGGCTATGCCGCTGCTCAGATCGGCTTTGCTCCGAAGAAGACCCAGCGTCTCACAAAAGACGAGAGTGGATTCTTCAACAAGGCTGGTAAAGGCGCTTTCTATCATGTCCAAGAGATTCGCTGTGATGTGAACACTCTCGGTTGGACTGCTGGGAAGGAGCTGAATGTAAACGATGTGTTTACAGCAGGGCAATTGGTGGACGTAACAGGAACCAGCATCGGTCGCGGATTTAGTGGTGTCGTAAGACGTCACGGCATGAAGGGTCAACCTTCTACCCGTGGTACCCACGAAGTTCGTCGTCACATGGGTGCGGTCGGTTGCCGTAAGTTCCCAGGAAAGATTCATAAGGGGAAGAGAATGCCAGGATTGATGGGTAATGCTCAGGTAACTGTGCAGAACCTTGAGGTAGTGGCAGTTCGTCCAGAGGACAACGTAATTCTAATCAAGGGCGGCATTCCAGGCGCTCGTGGTGGAGTCGTTGTTATACGTAAAGCCATACAGACCTTTACCGGCGCAACTGCTCCGGCTCAGGCTGCGGCGTAAGATTTAGATTGTTGAAGGATTGGCTGTGAAGACAGTACAGGCGAAAATGAGGAAGAGCAGTGGCGGTGAAGCCGGCACAATCGATCTCAGCGCAGATGTTTTTGGCGCTCCAGTGTACACACACCTCGTACATCAGGTCGTACGTTGGCAGAGAGCTAAAAAGAGAGCTGGTACCCATGATGTTCTCTCCAGAAGTGAGATGAAGGGCGGTGGTAAAAAGCCGTGGAAGCAGAAGGGTACAGGTCGTGCTCGCGCTGGTAGTATCATATCCCCATTGTGGGTTGGTGGTGCAGTTGTGCACGGACCATCTCCAAGGAGCTATGAATTTAAAGTTCCAAAGGGTGTTAGAAGGAAGGCATTGAGCTCTGCTTTGACCGCTAAGGTTAAGACAGACTCCTTGATCATAGTTGATCAAATTGCCTCTACCGATGGCAAGACCAAGGGCATGGCATCCATGCTGAAGAGCTTGGGTGTCAGCGGTTCTATCCTTGTTGTGTTGAGTGATAAAACCTTCACAGATAAGGGTTCTGAGAACACCGTGAAGGCCATCAGAAATATTGCCCGTGTAAATTTGATCCCAGTTAACGGAATCAACGTTTACGACATCATGAGGGCTAAATACGTGGTGGTAGCAAGTGATGCAGTAAAAGGAATTGAGTCTCGTTGTCTCGGCAGCGCTGAGTAAGGGACTTGAGGGAGAAGTTTTATGGCAAAAGAAAAAGCACGCACATTAGCAGGAACCAGCGATTACTCGCTGCTACTTGAGCCGGTAATCACCGAGAAATCGACAAGATTCGGCGAGGCAGGTAACAGAGTTGTATTCCGCGTTCCTACTGCAGCAACCAAGAGCGATATCCGTCAGGCTATCGAGAGAGTTTTCAATGTTAAAGTCGAGTCGGTTAACACTGTTAATCAACTTGGTAAGACAAAGCGAACTGTTCGCGGTTTGGCAAAGAGACAGAACTTCAAGAAAGCTTATGTAACTCTTGCTGAAGGTCAAACAATCAGCGTTGTCGAAGGATTGTAAAAGTTATGGCACTAAAATCTTACAACCCATTAACCCCATCCAGACGTGCTTATGACGGCGCCGATTTCTCAGGCTTGAGCAAGGTTGCTCCAGAGAAGTCTCTGCTAGTGTCAAAGAATAGATCTGGCGGGCGTAACAATCAGGGTAGAACAACAAACATCAATATTGGTGGTGGTCACAAGCGTCGTTATCGTAAGATAGACTTCCGTCGCCACGACAAGCTCAATATCGCCGCCAAGGTGGTAACTATCGAGTACGATCCAAACAGATCCGCTCGTATTGCTTTGTTGTGCTACGCCGATGGAGAGAAGCGTTACATCGTTGCTCCTCAAGGCTTAGTAGTTGGTCAAACAGTGCTAGCTGGTGAGGCCGCTGACATCAAGCCAGGGAATGCTCTTCCTTTGAAGAACATCCCAACAGGTACAGTTATTCATAATATCGAGTTGCACCGTGGTGCTGGTGGTCAGTTAATCCGTTCAGCCGGATCCTCTGCCCAACTTAGAGCCAAAGAAGGTGAGTATGCTCAGATCCTCATGCCCTCAGGTGAGGTTCGTAAGATATTCATCGAGTGCTACGCAACGATCGGTGCAGTAAGTAATCCTGATCACCAAAACATGAAGATCGGTAAGGCCGGTAGAAGTCGCTGGTTAGGTATCAGACCTCATAACAGAGGTGTTACCAAGAACCCAGTTGACCATCCAATGGGCGGTGGTGAAGGTAAGAGTAAGGGTGGTCGTCATCCATGTTCTCCAACCGGATTGCTCACCAAGGGTCTTAAGACCAGAACTAATAAACGCACTCAGAAGTTTATTGTTCAGAGCCGTCACCGTAAGAAGACAGTTTAGTTTGAGATAGGGAGAGAGCGATGACTCGTTCAGTTAAAAAAGGACCGTTTGTTGACCCAAGCTTAATGAAGTGGGTGGAGCGCGCTAAGAGCGGCTCACTGAAGACCCCAATTAAGACCTGGTCACGTCGTTCAACCATCATCCCTGAGATGATCGGAATGACATTTGCGGTTCACAATGGTCGTAAATTTATACCAGTTTTCGTAACTGAGAATATGGTTGGTCATAAACTTGGTGAGTTCGCTGCAACAAGAACCTTCATAGCTCACGCTAGAAGCGTTGCCGCAGCTCCAGCAGCTCCAGCTGCCAAGTAATGGCTAGTTAAATGATAAGTGGTAAATAACCATGGCAAACAAGAAAAGAATCAGAAATTCAATCGGCGGGGCAGCAAAGGCTGGCGCACCAGCTAAGAAGCTGAGCCCTCGTCAGAATAGAGACAGTGGTCTCGCATCCGCCACTCTTCGCAACGTGAGGATATCCCCACGTAAGATCCGCCTATCTCTGGATATGGTGAAGGGACAACAAGTTGAGCAAGCTCTTCAAATGTTGCAATTCAACACCAGAAAGGGATCTGCGATCTTGGCCAAGCTCTTAAAGTCAGCTATCTCGAATGCAAAAGAGAGACACGGGGCCGATGTTGATAATTTGTGGGTGACAGGTGGGTCCGTTACCGATGGTCCTATCATGATGAGATACATGCCAGCTGCTCACGGACGGGCAAATCCCGTGCGTAAGCGCTCCGCTCACGTAACAATTTTATTAGATCAGAAATAATCTTTAGAGGATATATTCATGGGACAGAAGATAAGTCCAACCGGGTTAAGAATTGGAATCACTGAAGGATGGCGTTCTCGCTGGTTCGGCAGCAAAGAGTTCGCTCGTTACATCGGTGAAGACGTTAAGATTCGTAAATATATCACCGAGCGTTTAAAGGCTGCGGGGATTGCCAGGGTAGAGATCGAGCGTGCTGCTTCGAGAGTGAAAATAAACATTTTCAGCGCCAAGCCAGGTCTTGTTATTGGTAAAAAAGGTAAAGATATCGAGGATCTAAGGAGGGATCTTAAGAACCTTGTTATGAGAGATGTGGGCCTAAACATCATCGAAGTTCGTAAGCCCGATCTTGACTCAAAATTAGTAGGTGAGAATATCGGTTTCCAAATCGAGCGACGTATTAACTATCGCCGTGCCGTTAAGGACGCGATGTCTCGTTGCATGAGAATGGGCGCTGAGGGAGTGAAGGTAAGAATTTCAGGTCGTTTGAATGGTGCTGAAATTGCTCGTTGCGAAACTTTCCGTGAGGGCAGAATTCCTTCTCACACTCTAAGAGCAGATATCGATTACGCTTTGTCTGAGGCTGCCACCACATACGGAGTAATCGGAATCAAGGTATGGATCTTCAAGGGTGAGAAGTTCACAGAAGGTCAAGAAGTTCCACTAGAGGCAATGCAACTCTGATAGGAACAGCGTCTAAGGCGAGAAAGATTTAGAGAGAAGAATATGTTAACTCCAAAACGTACCAAATACCGAAAGCAGATGAAGCGCATCCGCAATCTCCGTGGCACTGAGAACAGAGCCACGGACTTGGATTTCGGAGATTACGGTCTAAGAGCTTTGGAAGCCGGTTGGGTTACTAACCGTCAGATTGAAGCAGGTCGTATCGCGGTTTCAAGAGGAATGAAAAAGGGTGGAAAGATGTGGATCCGTGTGTTTCCAGATAAGCCACTAACTTCCAAGCCTGCTGAGGTGAGAATGGGTAGCGGAAAGGGTGCTCCAGATAAATGGGTAGCAAACGTCCGCGCCGGAAGAATCTTGTTTGAATTAACCGGGGTATCCAAGGAGCTCGCAATAGAGGCATTGTCTTCAGCAGCTGCTAAGCTACCAGTTAAGGCAGAGATAGTATTTAGAACTGAAGGACTGCTCTAAGAGGGATATATGAAGTCGACGAATTTAATGAAAGATCTTAAGGCCCTATCAGCTCAGGAGCTGAAGAGCAGAGGGGTGAAAGTTTCTGAAGAGATGATGAAGCTCCGCTTCCAAAAGACCACGGGTCAATTGAAGCAGACTCACAGATTAAGCCAACTCAGAAGAGAGCTGGCTAGAATCAAAACTCTTCTGACCGAAGCTAAAACAGCAAAAGGTAAGGCTTAATTTACCGATAAAGTTTTGAGGAAGAAGATATGATCCAAAAGAAAACAGATGAGCGCGGCACGCAAAAAGTCCAAGAGGGCGTCGTGTTGAGCAATAAGATGGATAAGACCGTAGTAGTTGGTGTGACCACTAAGAAGGCTCACCCTCTCTATGGAAAGTATGTGACTCGTACCCGTAAGTTCGTAGCTCATGATGAGAAGAACGAGTGTGGAATGGGTGACACTGTTAAAATTATGGAAAGTCGTCCATTGAGCCGTACTAAGAGATGGAAGGTGATTGAGATAGTTGAGAAAGCTGTTGTTACAGAAGATCCAACACAACTCATGTAAAGTTGAAGTAAAGAGAGCGGATTATGATTCAGTTAAAATCACTTTTGGAAGTTGCAGATAACTCCGGCGCCAGAAAGGTTCAATGCGTAAAGGTATTGGGCGGTTCCCGTCGTCGTTATGCAACAGTAGGGGATGTAATCGTTGTAGCAGTTAAAGATGCTATTCCGAACTCCAAGGTTAAGAAGGGATCGGTTCACAAGGCCGTCATCGTTAGAACCTCTAAACAGGTTAAGCGAAATGATGGTTCCTATATCCGATTCGATGAGAATAGCGCTGTTTTGATCAACGCTCAGGACGAGCCAGTCGGAACACGTATATTTGGACCAGTAGCTCGTGAGCTCCGTTCTAAGAAGTTCATGAAGATTGTATCTTTGGCTCCAGAAGTTCTCTAAAAAGATTTGGGAAAGAAGTAAAACAGAGAGATGGCGATGAAAACTACTAATTTGAAGGCAGGACGAAGACGCGTAAGAAGCGACATCAAGGTAGGAGATACCGTGATAGTAATTGCCGGTGGCAATAGCAAGAAGCGCGAGAACAAAGGGAAGACCGGCAAGGTTCTCCGTTTCGTCGGTGCTGATAGAGTTGTTGTGGAAGGCTTGAACATTGTGACACGTCACAAGAAGGCAGCCGGTCCAGATAAGTTGGGCGGTAAAATCCCAATGGAAGCACCGATCCACATGTCGAATGTGATGTACTACTCAGAAAAGGCAAAAGCAGGCGTGAAGGTTGTGTTCCAGAAGCTTGCTGATGGTAAGAAGGTTCGTGGATACAAGGACCCTTCTTCCGGAAAATTTGTTCAAATTGAGTCTAAGTAGGATTTAATAGATATTGATACAGAGAGATTATATGGCAAGACTTGAAGAACACTACAACAAGGAAGTCGTAAGCGAGCTAAAGAAGCAATTCCAATACGGCTCGGCGATGGAGATTCCAAAATTGAAGAGAATTGTCCTCAATATGGGATTAGGCGAGGCTCTTGGTAACCAAAAAGTTATTGAGTTTGCTGAGTATGCGTTAACCAACATCTCAGGACAGAAGGCAGTTGTTACTCGTGCTAAGAAGTCGATCGCTTCCTACAAACTGAGGAAAGGTCTTCCTATCGGCTGCATGGTAACTCTTCGTGGTAAGAGGATGTATGAGTTCCTAGATCGTCTGATCTCAGTAGCTCTTCCTCGTGTGCGTGACTTCAAAGGAATTCCAACTAAGGGATTCGACGGTCGCGGTAACTACACCATGGGTCTTAAGGAGCAATCAGTATTCCCAGAGATCGAGATCGATAAGGTTGATAAAGACAGAGGTATGAACATTACCTTCGTTACATCAGCCAAGAACGATGAGGAGAGCAGGGCCCTTTTAGCACAGATGGGTCTGCCTTTCCGTAAGCCAGGTAATGCATAGTAAATTTTAAAGGAGAATAAGAGTGGCCAAGAAGTGTCTAGTACTTAAGCAGCAGATGAAACCGAAGTTTGCGACTCGGGCTTATACCCGTTGTCAGCAATGCGGACGTTCTCGTTCAGTATTTCGTAAATTCATGTTGTGCCGTTTGTGTCTAAGGAAGTTTGCTCACCAAGGGCTAATTCCTGGATTGACTAAGGCAAGCTGGTAGTAGGCAAAAGGTAGCTCTGGAGGCGATATGGTAAATGACAGTTTAGCGGATCTTCTAACAAGGATCAGAAATGCTCAGAAGGCTTATCACAGAACTGTGATGGTGCCTGTTTCTAAGATGGGTAAGTCCGTATTGGAAACATTGAAGAAGGAAGGATACATCGAATCTTTTGAGACTGAGAAAGTTGGTTCTTTCGATGAGTTCAAAGTTTTCTTGAAGTACGATGAAGATGGTGAGCCACTAATCGCAAATCTAAAGCGCATTAGCACACCAGGTCGTCGTCAATATTCAAGAGTAAAGAAGCTGCCAAAGGTAAACTCCGGATTAGGCGTTTGTCTTGTTTCGACCTCACAAGGGGTTATGACAGACCGTGAAGCCAAGCGTTTGGGGATTGGCGGAGAAGTATTGGCTACTGTCTTCTAGAATTTTAAAGGGAAGTAACATGTCACGAGTAGGAAAAAAACCTGTTGAGCTGCCGAAAGGCATCCAGGCTAGCGTTGCAGGGAATGTAGTATCAATTCAGGGCCCAAAGGGTAAGCTTCAGTACACCCTTGGAAGAGGAGTTGCTGCGAAGGTAGAGGGATCTACGATCGTATTCTCTGCCACTGGCGATCTAGAGGATTCTCAAGTCAAGGCCAATTGGGGTAGCGCTCGCGCGAACGTTCTCAATATGGTGAATGGTGTTAATCAAGTATTCACTAAGAATCTTGAATTACAAGGTGTTGGTTATAACGCTTCCGTAGTTAAGAATTCTTTGAAGTTGATCGTAGGACTCTCTCACGAAGTTCTTATGCCGATTCCTCAAGGCGTATCAGCAAAGGTCGACAAAAACACAACTGTGATTCTTGAGTCCTCTGACAAGCAACTTTTAGGAAACTTTGCAGCTAACGTTCGTAAGATTCGTCCTCCTGAGCCATACCTCGGTAAGGGTATCAGAATCGTAGGGCAGTACGTTCGTCGTAAGGCTGGTAAGGCTGGTAAGAAATAATACTGGTAAGAGATAACAAATAGCACAGTGGTGATTTATGACCGTTAGAAAAAAGAGATCAGACCTGACCCTCAGAGAGAGAAGAAAGGTTTCTATCAGAAAAAATATTCATGGCAATGCCGAGCGTCCAAGACTCTGTGTTTCTAGAAGCGCCAAGCACATCTCTGCTCAGATCATCAATGATGACTCTGGCAAAGTATTGGCAAGCGCCTCTACTCAAGAAGCAGAAGTGATGAAGGCTGTAGCTGGTATCAAGGCCGAAGGTCTTCATAATGATGCTAAAAGCACAAAGAGCGTAAGAGCTGCTTTGGCTGTTGGTGCAATGATTGCCAAGAGAGCACTAGATAATAAAGTAGAGAAGGTCGTTTTTGATCGTAACGGAAATCTCTACCACGGTCGGATCAAGGCAGTAGCCGATGGGGCTCGCCAAGGTGGTTTAAATTTTTAAGTAGAAGGTACAGGACAAACTATGTCGTTCAAGAGCAGCTTCACCTCCCGCAGAGTTCAGTGCCCACAAGGCGCAGAGATGAAGGAGTCAGTAGTTTTCATTAATCGTACTGCCAAAGTGGTAAAAGGTGGTCGTCGTTTCGGTTTCACTGCACTAGTAGTGACTGGAGATGGCGCTGGTCACGTTGGCTTCGGACTAGGAAAGTCCGGTGAGGTTCCTCTTGCGATCACCAAGGGTGGCGAGCAGGCAAAGAAGGCGATGATCAAGGTTCCTCTTCAAGGCACCACGATTCCTCACGATGTAATCGGTAAATTTGGTCCAACAAAAGTTGTCCTTCTCCCAGGTAAGCCAGGAACTGGCGTTATCGCTGGAGCCGCAGTAAGAGCTATCGCTGAAGCTGCTGGAATCAAGGATATCAGAACCAAAGTTATCGGTTCCAATAACCCTAACAATGTCTTGGCTGCAGCGATGGAGGGTCTACTAAGACTCCGCACTCCTGAGACAATCGCTAAGGGTAGAGGCGTTCCGCTAAATGAAGTTGGATATCAATCCGCTTAATAAAGTTTGAGTTTAAGAGTAATTTGTTATGGCATCAGGCAAGAAAGTTACAGTGACCCAGATTAGAAGCGCTGCTTCCCGCGCCATCAAAGTTGATAAGCAACTTCAGGCGATGGGTTTGGGTAGAGTAGGAAAGAAGGTGACATTCACATTGAATCCATCCATACAGGGGATGATTCATACAGTTCGTCACCTTGTTAAAGTTGAAGAAGCTAAGTAACACAGACATCGAGGCAAGGAGACATCATGGAACTTTCAAAATTAAAACCAGCCCCAGGCTCTAGAAAATATCGTCGTAGAGTTGGTCGCGGAGAAGGCTCAGGCGCAGGAAAGACTTCAGGTCGTGGTGGTAAGGGTCAAACAGCCCGTTCAGGTGGAAGCATCCGTCCTGGATTTGAGGGTGGTCAGATGCCTCTTTACAGAAGACTTCCAAAGATCGGCTTTACATCTCACGTAAGCGTCACTGGTAAGAACCACTATCATACTGTTAAATTGGGTTCTCTAGAGAAGTTCTCGGCTGGATCGACAGTTGATATCGCAGCTCTCAAGAAGGAAGGTCTGGTTAAGGGCACTAACTTCGGTATCGGAGTCAAGGTTCTCGCATCTGCCGGATTAACCAAGAAGTTGAACCTCAAGGTTCAAGCTATCTCTGCTGGAGCCAAGGCTGCAGTTGAGAAGTTGGGTGGCTCTGTTGAGATCGTCTCTTTATAAGAGTCGATTAAGACGTTGACCTCAAGCTCTGGGATGATCTTATAATCGGGTCCAAATTTATTCGTTCTGAAGGGGATAGGGTTCATGTCGATAGGATTGCAAGGAATAGCCAGAATTCCAGAACTTCGTAAGAGAATTCTTTTCACCCTTGGAATGTTGGCGGTTTACCGATTCGGTGTTTTTGTCGCAACCCCAGGCATAGATACAGAAGCCCTAAAAAGAATGTTTAACACCGGAGATGGCACTCTCTTCGGTTTAGTTAATATGTTCTCAGGCGGAGCCCTGGAACAGTTCTCGATCTTCACTCTAGGCATCATGCCTTATATCTCAGTTTCAATTATCGTTCAGCTTCTAGCTGCAAGCATTCCTTCACTTGAGAGACTAAAGAAGGAAGGTGAGCAAGGTCAACGAATCCTTACTCGGTACACCAGACAAGGCACCGTGGTTCTAGCCCTCTTTCAGGGATTTATGATCGCTTGGGGCCTTGAGGGTCAAGGGGTTGTTCTATCACCAGGGTGGCAGTTTAGGATAACAACCGCTCTTACCCTTGCTTCGGGCACCGCTTTTATCATGTGGCTAGGTGAGCAGATTAATGAGCGCGGCATCGGTAACGGTACGAGCGTAGTTGTTTTTGCGGGTATCGTGGCCAGCATGCCAGAGACTCTACTATCAACTCTAGTCCTGGCTCGCAGCCAAGAGGTTGCACCAGTAACAGTTTTGATCGTACTCGCCCTGTGCTTCCTAACAGTGATGGGAATTATCTTTATCGAAAGAGCTCACAGAAGAATTCCGATTCAGTATCCAAGAAGGATGGTTGGTAATCAGGTGGCACAAGCTCAGACCCAGTACATGCCTCTAAAGATAAATATGGCTGGAGTAATTCCCCCAATCTTCGCCTCTGCATTTCTAGCAGCGGTGGTAGCAGGATTAGGTTTCTCAGAGCAGACCGCTGACTATGTGCGGTACATGCAACCCGGGAACTGGGGATATTCCCTGGTCTTTGGGGCGTTGATTATGTTCTTTGCCTTCTTCTACACCGCGATGATTTTTAATCCACCAGATGTGGCCGAGAACCTGAAAAAGAACGGCGGATTCGTGCCGATGGTTCGTCCTGGCAAGCAGACTGCAGATTTCTTTTATGGAGTTCTGAATAGACTGACCCTATGGGGCGCTCTATACATGGTAGGAATTTGCTTGATCCCTCAACTGATCTACATGGAACTGGGAGTCGAGAAGTTTTCCTACATATTTGGCGGAACAGCGATATTAATCGCTGTTGGTGTGATTCTGGATACTGTATCACAGATAGAGTCTCACGTTGTTGCAAGAAACTATGAGGAATTCATGGGCAAGACGTCAAAGCAGCGTGGTGGTCTCGGGACCGTTTCTCATTCCAGAGCAAGACTCTTACGCAGATAATATTTCTCGGAAACCAAGATGACAAACAGGAATATTCGTTTGGTACTCCTTGGCGCGCCTGGCGCGGGGAAGGGAACTCAATCTGAAGGTATATCCAAGGCGCATCAAATCCCACACATCTCAACCGGCGACATCATGCGCAAAGCAGTTGCTGATCGTACCGAGCTCGGTCTAAAAATTAAAAGTATAATGGATTCTGGTGCTCTCGTGCCCGATGCTTTGGTGATAGATGTAATCAAAGCTCGTTTTGCCCAGCCTGATTGTAAGAACGGATTTCTTCTTGATGGATTCCCAAGGACAGTAGCCCAGGCTGAGGCTTTAGATGTGATGCTGAAGGAGGGTAATACCCCCTTAACCCACGTCATAGAGCTGGATGTGCCAGACTCGGTGCTGATAGAGCGCCTTTTGGGTCGGGGCAAGGCATCTGGTCGGAGCGATGATACTCGCGAGGTGATCGAGTCTAGAATAAAGACCTATCACCAACAAACAGCCCCGGTTGCTAACTTCTATAGCAAATCCAATAGGTTAGTAAAAATCTCAGGAACAGCGTCGGTAGAAAAGATATCTCAGGACATCAGAGATATCCTAGAAAAAGGCTCTAAGAAGTAAGGTTCTGCTAAAACCTTAAAATTTAGGGTAATTTATTCACCTCCGCACCTTGAGATCAATTTGGCAAGTGTGTATCATTTGCCACTCTCGGCCCTGCAAATCCGAGTATTTAAGTGAAACTTGCAGTGTGTTCAGTAACTTCCGGCACCTCTCCGGTGGTAATTGGGCGAAGCAATTATTTTTTTAATAATTGCGGTAAGGGTTAAGGAGGCGGTTTGCTCGGCTAGCAATCCGACCGAAAGAGTTAATTTGATTAGTAAGTTTGTACACTAATCAGTAGTTGGTGGCAGTTTTCAGTTTAGGAAAATGCTGATCAAATTACTATTGGTGTATTTGCGCGTAAATTTGTTTCTGGAGCATTGAGTCGTGAAAGTAAGAGCCTCTGTAAAACCAATTTGTGACTACTGCAAAGTGGTTCGTAGAAAGGGTGTTGTGTATGTGATCTGCAGCAGAACCCCGAAGCACAAGCAGCGTCAAGGATAATTTTCAAGAGTAAGGAGAGTTGTAAAATATGGCACGTATTGCCGGAGTTATTCTTCCTCGCAACAAAAGAATCGTTTATGGACTGACCTATATCTTCGGAATTGGTCGTGCAAAGTCTGAGCAGATTCTAACTGAAGCAGGAATAAGTTTTGATGTTCGTACGGATGATCTGACAGATGAGCAGACCGCCAAAATCCGTGCGATTATTGAAGGTCGTGAGAAGGTAGAAGGTGATCTTCGTCGTGAAGTAACCATGAACATCAAGCGATTGATGGATCTTGGTTGTTATCGCGGGCTACGTCATCGTCGTGGATTGCCGGTGCGTGGTCAGAGAACACAGACCAACGCTCGTACACGGAAGGGTCCTCGTAAGGCCGCCGTTGTTAAGAAGAAGATGGTTTAATTAATTTAGTTTAGGAGTATTGCACGTGGTTGAGACACAGCAAAAAGAAGGTGCAAAGGACGCAGGGAAGAAGAAAAAGTCTGCCCGTAAGAACGTTCCAGTAGGCGTTGCTCATATCAACGCAACTTTTAACAACACCATAGTTACCATTACCGACATGATTGGTCAGGTTCTTTCCTGGTCTAGTGCTGGTTGCGGTGGCTTCAAGGGTTCACGTAAGTCGACCCCATTCGCCGCCCAAGTAGCTGCAGAAAACGCAGCTCGCAAGGCGATGGAGCATGGCTTGAGGACCGTGAGTGTTCTTATCCGTGGACCGGGTGCCGGTCGTGAGTCCGCTCTGAGAGCGTTGGCTCAAAGCGGGTTGAACATATCAACAATCAGGGACATCACATCCGTTCCTCACAATGGATGCCGTCCTCCAAAACGTCGTAGAATATAATTAGGGAGCTCGTAAGATAATGGGCAAGTATTGTGGTTCAGTTTGTCGTTTGTGTCGCGCCGAGGGCGAGAAGCTCTTCTTGAAAGGCGAAAGATGTTTCGGTCCTAAGTGCGCTGTTGACCGCCGTGAAGGTGGTCCAGGTCAGCACGGAAAGCGTCGCTCTAAGGGTTCTGGTTACAAAGGCCAGCTCCGTGAGAAGCAGAAGATCAAGAGAATTTATGGTCTGCTAGAGAAGCAGTTCCGTGGTTTCTTTGAGCGTGCAGCACGCAGCAAGGGAATGACCGGTTCCGAGTTGATTCTCAGACTTGAGAAGAGACTTGATAATATGGTCTTCCGTTCTGGTTTCGCTTTTTCACGTAGGCATGCTCGTCAACTTGTTCGTCACGGGTTAATTCTCGTTAACGGCAAGAGCATCGACATTCCTTCCTACCAAACTTCAGTAGGGGATGTTCTTGAAGTGGTGCAAGGCTTGAAAGACGGTGTCACTGTAACAGGTGCATTGACCCTTTCTCAAAGCCGCAGCATTCCAGGTTGGATCAATCTAGATAGAGATAGCAAGAAGGCAACCATTCAGGCACTGCCAACTCGCGATCAGATCACCCAACCGATGAGTGAGCAGCTCGTAGTTGAGTTGTACTCTAAATAATTAGGCTTTTAAAAAGTTTTTTTGGAGAGTAACTGTATGCGCCGAACAAGTCTCGCTGATATCATTAAGCCACGCCGTGTAGAGATTGAATCAAAGACTCTAGATGAGCGTTATGGCAAATTTGTGGCTGAGCCGCTTGAGCGTGGATTCGGTATTACCCTAGGTAATGCTATCAGAAGAATCCTTCTGTCCTCCTTGCAGGGCAGTGCTATTACCCAGATTTCTATCGAGGGAGTTCAACATGAATTCTCCACGATTGCTGGAGTTAAAGAGGATGTTACTGAGATCGTTCTCAACTTCAAAGAAGTTGTTTTGAAGATGGAAGAGAAGAACGAAGCTAACGTTAGGCTCGAAGCTCAAGGTCCATGTGTTGTAACTGCTGGCATGATCGCCGGTGATCCAAACGTAATAGTTGTTAATCCTTCAGCTCACATTGCAACTCTTGCTGAAGGTGCAAAACTTAACGTAAACATCGTGGTAAAGAAGGGTCGTGGATACGTTCCTGCTGAGAAGAATAAGGCAGAGGAGTCCCCAATCGGCACTATTTATCTTGATGCTATTTATTCCCCAGTTCGCAAAGTTAATCATGTCATAACTCAGGCCCGTGTTGGTCAGAGAACAGACTATGACAAGCTCACCATGGAGATCTGGACCAACGGAAGCGTGGATCCACGTACTGCCGTTGCCGAGGCTTCTCATATCCTGAGAGACCAATTATCTCTATTCGTAGGCGACTACGTTGTTGAAGAAGTGAAGGGTGAAGTTCAAGAGTCTCCTCGTGAAACATTCAATCCAAATCTCTTCAGAAGAATTGATGAGCTTGAGTTGAGCGTAAGAAGTGCTAACTGCCTTGAGAACGCCGACATTAAGTTTATCGGAGAGCTGGTACAAAGAACTGAGGCCGAGATGTTGAGAACTAAGAACTTCGGTCGTAAGTCCTTGAATGAGATCAAAGAGATTCTCACTACCATGGGCTTGGGTCTGGGTATGCACATTGAGGAATTCCCATCTCGCGCTGAGCTTGAGTCTCGCGCTAGGGAAGTAGCCTCTGAGCCAGCTCTATAAGAGTACGTAAGTTAAGAAGTAGGATAGTATATGCGTCACCAATTATCACAAAGAGCACTAGGTCGCTCGATGTCACACCGCCGAGCCCTTTTGAGGGGTTTGGTAACATCTCTTGTTTTGAAAGAGAGCATCCGCACAACCGTGCAAAAGGCTAAAGAGCTACGTCCTTTGATTGAGAAGTACATCACTCTAGGTCGCAAAGACTCTGTGGCAAATCGTCGCTTAGCAGCCGGCTTTCTTTTTGATAAAGCTGCCGTTGCTAAACTCTTCACAGACCTTGGTCCTCGCTTTAAGAACCGTAATGGTGGATACACCAGGATAGTCAGAACTGACATCAGACCTGGCGATACCGCTCAGATGGCCGTGATAGAGCTAGTTGAAAAGGCTGCTTTGAATGCTTCCGCTGCTCCTACTGAGGAGAAAGCTCCTAAGGCTGAGAAGTCAGCAAAGGCACCTAAGGCAAAGAGCACTAAAGCAAAAGCCAAGACTGCTAAAGCGGAGTAATTCTGATGAAGCTATTTGAGGGTAAGAAGGCGTTAATTTTCGGCGTAGCCAACGAGAGAAGTATAGCCTGGGGTATCGCTCAAAAGCTTCATGAAGAGGGCGCTGAACTTGCATTCACCTATGTTAACCAGGCAATCGAGAAGAGGTTAAGACCTCTAGCAGAGAGCCTGGGTTGTTCCCATGTCTACCCATGCGATGTCCAGAACGATCAAGAGATAGCAAATCTTTACTCGGAACTAGGCGCAAAGTGGGGAAAGATAGATGCGCTTGTTCATTCTGTAGCATTTGCAAACGGGGACGATCTTAAGTGCCGGTTTGTTGATACCAGCCGGGCAGGGTTTGCCCTAGCATTAGATGTTTCCGCTTACTCCTTGATCGCAGTAGCCAGAGGGGCATTACCTCTGATGAAGGAGAATGGTGGAACAATCTTGACCCTTTCTTATCTAGGTGCTC
>Ga0172372_10004871_pt1 | contig 18911 bp, 16 predicted proteins | sample LakKiv5m_2_FD_114544 | JGI IMG/M metagenome (GOLD analysis project Ga0172372, IMG submission 114544) | Freshwater microbial communities from Kabuno Bay, South-Kivu, Congo - kab_092012_9.5m | ecosystem: Environmental > Aquatic > Freshwater > Lake | place: Democratic Republic of the Congo...
CAAGCGGCACGGGGCCAAGGGCGCGGAGCTCGTCGTGGCCGTGCCCGAGGGCACGGTGGTGCGGTCCCGCGACGGCGAGCTGCTCGCCGACCTGGTCCAGCACGGCACCCGGTACGTCGCCGCCCGGGGCGGCCGGGGTGGCCGGGGCAACGCCCGGTTCCTGTCGAACGCGCGGCGGGCGCCGGGGTTCGCGGAGCAGGGCGAGTACGGCGAGGAGCAGTGGCTGCGCCTCGAGGTCAAGCTGCTCGCGGATGCGGCGCTCGTGGGCTTCCCCAACGCGGGCAAGTCGACGCTGATCGCAGCGGTGAGCGCGGCCAAGCCCAAGATCGCCGACTACCCGTTCACGACCCTGGTCCCGAACCTCGGTGTGGTGCGGGCCCGCGACCACGAGTTCGTCCTCGCCGACATCCCCGGTCTGGTCGAGGGCGCCTCGGAGGGTCGGGGCCTCGGTCACGAGTTCCTCCGCCACGTCGAGCGGGCCCGGGTCCTCGTGATCCTCCTCGACCTCGCCAGCGTCGACGGTCGCTCCGGCGACGAGCAGGAGGCGATCCTGTGCGCCGAGCTCGGCCGCTACCGGCCCGAGCTGCTGGAGCGGCCCCGGCTCGTGGTCGGCAACAAGGCCGACGTCGCGACCGACCCCGACTTCACCGGGCTGCGGGTGTCGGCGGTGACCCGCCAGGGCCTCGACGAGCTGGTCGGTCGCATCGGGACCCTGGTCGACGCGGCCCGGGACGCCGAGCCCGAACCGGAGGGGTTCGTGGTGCTGCGGCCCGAGGAGACCGGCTTCTCGGTCCTGCGGGACGACGACGGCGCCTACCGGGTGAGCGGTCGGGCGGCCGAGCGGGTGGTGGCGATGGCCGACCTCACCAACGCCGAGGCCCTCGCCTACGTCCACGAGCGGTTCCGCCGCATGGGGGTCGAGCGGGCCCTGGCCCGGGCCGGCGCCCGCGACGGCGACGTGGTGCGCATCGCCGACATCGAGCTGGAGTACGTGGAGGGGTTCGGGTGAACGTCGTCGTGAAGATCGGCACGTCGTCGCTCACGGCCGAGTCGGGCGAGCTCGACGCCGACGCGATGGTCAAGCTCTGCGCCGAGGTCGCCGCCACCTGCGCCGACGGGCACCGGGTGATCCTGGTGAGCTCGGGCGCGATCGCCGCGGGTCTCCCGGCGCTCGGCCTCGCCCAGCGCCCCCGCGACGTCGGGGTGCTCCAGGCGGTGGCGGCCGTCGGCCAGCCCCGGCTCATGGAGCAGTTCGGGCGCTGCTTCGGCGCGCACGGTCTCGTCCCCGGTCAGGTGCTGCTCACCGCGCAGGACTTCGGGCAACGCACGCAGTACCTCCACGCCCGGGAGACGCTCGACCGGCTGCTCGACCTCGGCGTCGTGCCGGTGGTCAACGAGAACGACACCGTCGCCGACGACGAGATCCGCTACGGCGACAACGACCGGCTGGCCGCTCTGGTCGCGCACCTGATGGGTGCCGATCTCCTCGTGATGCTCACCGACACACCGGGGGTGTTCACCGCCGATCCCCGGATCGACGCCGGCGCGTCGCTGATCGAGGAGATCGTCGAGGTCGACGCCGCACTCGAGGCCGTGGCTGGAGGCGCCGGGACCGCGCGCGGGAGCGGGGGGATGGCGAGCAAGCTCGCCGCCGCGAAGATCGCGGCGTGGTCGGGCATCCGGGCGGTGATCGCCGGGGCCCGCGAGCCCGACGTCCTCGGGCGGGTGCTCGCCGGCGACGCCACCGTGGGGACCGTCGTCCAACCCCGTACCGAGCGCCTCCCGAGCCGCAAGCTGTGGATCGCGTTCGCCCGGGCGGCGGCGGGCCGGATCACGGTCGATGCGGGGGCCCGGCGGGCCCTGGTCGACGGCAACCGGTCGCTGCTGCCCGCAGGCGTCACCGGCGTCGACGGCGACTTCGACGCCGGCGACGCGGTCGAGATCCAGGATCCCGACGGTTCGGTGTTCGCCAAGGGGATCGCCGGGGCCGGTGCCGCCGTCGTGCGGGAGATCGTCGGCCGCCGCACCGACGACCTGCCCGACGGCGTGCCCCACGAGATCGTGCACCGCGACGACCTGGTGATCCTGCCCGCCTGACCCCGGACCCCGGACCCCGCACCCCCGACCCCCGGCTCGCCGGATGCCCGGGGGCGCCTTGCACTCGGTCCTCGGACCGGCAACACTCTCCCCACTCGTCCCGGACCGACGGGGGGAGGGCCTTCGGAACCGTTCGGAACCGTTCGGAACCGAGGGCTCGCGACGGTCGGTGACGAGTGGGAGTGGGGCCTGGGGCCGCCGCCGGCGCTCGACGCCAGGCGCGGCCCCGGGACCACCCCGCCGAGGGGGGCGACGCACGGCCCCGCCTATGCTCGGGCCGCATGCCGCACGCCGTGGAGGAGCTCGCTCGTCGGGCCCGACGCGCGTCCCGGCACCTCGCCACCGCACCCACCGGGGCGAAGAACGACGCCCTGCACCGGGCGGCCGACCGGCTCGTCGCCCGGGCCGACGCGGTCCTGGCCGCCAATGCCACCGACCTCACCGCCGCCGAGGCGACCGGGACGGCGGCGTCGGCGCTCGACCGGCTCCGGCTCGACGAGGGGCGGGTGGGCGCGATGGCCGACGGCCTCCGTCAGGTGGCGTCGCTGCCCGACCCCGTCGGTGAGACGCTCGACGGCACCCGGCGACCCAACGGCCTGCGGATCCTGCGGGTCCGGGTGCCCCTCGGCGTGGTGGCGGTGATCTACGAGAACCGACCCAACGTCACGAGCGACGCCGCCGGGATCTGCCTGAAGTCCGGGAACGCGGTCCTCCTGCGGGGCTCGAGCACGGCGCTCGCCACCAATCGGGAGATCGCGGCGATCCTGCGTGAGGGGGTGGCCGCCGCCGGGCTCCCCGAGGACGCGATCGCCCTGGTCGACGACGTCACCCACGAGGGCGCCCTCGCGGTGATGCGGTGCACCGAGTTCGTCGACTGCCTGATCCCCCGGGGCGGGCCCGCCCTGATCCGGAGCATCCGCGAGAACGCCACCGTGCCGGTCATCATCGACGGCGACGGCAACTGCCACGTGTACGTCGACGCCGCGGCCGATCTCGACCAGGCGCTGCGCATCGCGGTGAACGCGAAGACCAACCGGACCAGCGTGTGCAACGCGGCCGAGTCCCTGGTGGTGCACGCCGCCGTGGCCGACGTCTTCCTGCCCCGGGTCGCCGAGGCCCTCGCCGCGCGCGACGTGGTGATGGTCGGCGACGTCGGGGCCCGTCAGCGGGTGCCGACCATGGGCGAGGCGACCGACGACGACTTCGGTCGGGAGTTCCTCGACCTCAAGATCTCGGTCGCCGTCGTGCCCGACCTCGACGGCGCCATCGACCACGTCAACCGGTTCGGGAGCGGCCACACCGAGGCCATCGTGACCGGGGACCTCGCGGCGGCCCAGCGCTTCACCGACGAGGTGGATGCGGCCGTGGTCATGGTGAACGCCTCCACCCGCTTCACCGACGGCGAGCGCTTCGGGTTCGGGGCCGAGATCGGCATCTCGACCCAGAAGCTGCACGCCCGGGGCCCCATGGGGCTGCGGGAGCTCACGACGTACAAGTACGTCGTCTGGGGCGACGGCCAGATCGTCGAGTAGCCGAGCGGGCGAGGAGTCCATCGTGGGAGAGCGGTTCGAGTCGGTCGCGGACGTCACCGAGCGTCTGCGGGCCGTCGACTACCTGGCGGACGACGACATCGCCAGCGTCACCTACCTGGCCGACCGGCTCGAGAAGCCGGTGCTGGTCGAGGGCCCCGCAGGGGTGGGCAAGACCGAGCTGGCCAAGGCGATCGCCGCCGCGACGGGGTCCCGGCTGATCCGGCTCCAGTGCTACGAGGGGCTCGACGAGGCCAAGGCGCTCTACGAGTGGAACTACAAGAAGCAGCTCCTGCGGATCCAGGCCGACCGTGAGCACGAGACCTCGTGGGAGTCGGTCGAGTCCGACATCTTCTCGGAGCAGTTCCTGCTGACCCGGCCGCTGCTCGAGGCGATCCGGGCCGAGGACCCGGTGGTCCTCCTGATCGACGAGGTCGACCGGGTCGAGATCGAGACCGAGGCCCTGCTCCTCGAGGTGCTGTCCGACTTCCAGGTCTCGATCCCCGAGCTCGGGACGATCGTCGGGAAGCAGCGACCGATCGTGCTCCTGACCTCGAACAACACCCGGGAGCTGTCCGAGGCGCTGAAGCGGCGGTGCCTGTTCCTCCACGTCGACTATCCCGACGTGGAGCGGGAGAAGGAGATCGTCCGGGTGCGCGTGCCCGGGATCGACGAGGAGCTCGCCGAGCAGGTCGCCCGAGTCGTGCGGTCGGTCCGCACCCTCGACCTCAAGAAGGCGCCGTCGATCTCCGAGACCATCGACTGGGCCCGCACGCTCATCTACCTCGGTCGCTCCGAGATCTCTCCCGAGGTCATCGGCGAGACCCTCCACGTGCTGCTCAAGTACCAGTCCGACATCGCCAAGGCCCGCAAGGAGCTGGTCGAGAAGTGACCGGCCCGGTCCGATCGACTGCGGCGGGCACGCCGCACGTGACGATGCTCGACGTGTTGCAGGGCTTCGTGCACGAGCTGCGCAGCGCGGGCCTGCCGGTGTCGATGACCGAGAACCTCGACGCGATGACCGCGATGGAGCACGTCGACCTCCGGGCCCGGGAGGTCGTCCGGTCCGTGCTCGCGGCGACGTTGGTCAAGCAGCAGCGCCACCGGCCCGCCTTCGACACCGTGTTCGACGTCTACTTCTCGCTCTTCAGTCCGGCGGCCGAGGACCGGGCCACCCTCGACCTGCCCGACGAGCTGTTCGGGACCGCCGGCGGCGACATCCAGGGCGGCGGGGCCGGGGGCGACCTGACCCGGGAGGAGCTCGCCGAGATGCTCCTGCGGGCGCTGCAGTCGATGGACCTCGACGAGCTCCGTCGCCTCGCGGGCATGGCCGTGAGCCAGTTCGCGGGGATGGAGCCGGGGCGCCCGGTCGGCGGGACCTACTACCTGTACCGCACCCTCCGCCAGCTCGACCTCGACGACCTGTCGGCCCGGCTGGTCGAGCAGGCCCGGGCGCGTGGGGAGATCCCCGACGACCCCCTCCCGGGTCGACTCGCCCGGGAGGAGCAGGAGGCCCGGCTCCGGGAGCTGCGGCGCCTGGTCGAGGAGGAGATCCGCCGCCGGCTCGTGGCCGACCGGGGGGTCGAGGCGATGGCCCGCACCCTGCGCAAGCCGTTGCCCGAGGACATCGACTTCATGCACGCGTCGCGCGACGAGATGCTCGCGCTCCAGCGGGCGATCCAGCCGCTCACCCGCCTGCTCGCCGCCCGTCTGGCCCAGCGCCGGCGCCGTCGGCACCGGGGCAGCCTCGACTTCCGCCGGACGGTACGGGCGTCCATGAACTACGGCGGCGTGCCGGTGGAGCCCAAGTTCCGCCGACCCCACCCGGCCAAACCCGAGATCATGGTCGTGGCCGACATCTCGGGTTCGGTGGCGAGCTTCGCCCGCTTCACGCTCCAGTTCGTGCACGCGATGGCGAGCCAGTTCTCCCGGGTGCGGTCGTTCGTCTTCATCGACGGCATCGACGAGGTGACCCGGTTCTTCGAGGACACCGACGACATCTCCGAGGCCGTGCATCGGGTCAACACCGAGGCCGACGTGGTCTGGGTCGACGGGCACTCCGACTACGGGCACGCGTTCTCGGTGTTCCACGAGCGCCACGAGCGCGAGGTGACCCAGAAGACCTCGGTGATCTTCCTCGGCGACGCCCGCAACAACTACCACGCGTCGCAGAACTGGGTCCTGCAGTCGCTGCAGAAGCGGGCCCGCCACGTGTACTGGCTCAACCCGGAGCCCCGCGGCTACTGGGACACCGGCGACTCGATCATCTCCGAGTACGGGCGCTACTGCGACGGCGTGTTCGAGTGCCGGAACCTGCGCCAGCTCGAGCGCTTCGTGAGCACGATCGCCGACGCCTGAGGCCCCGACGATGCCCGACACCGACACCCTCGTCTGCAGTCACTTCACCCTCACCGGAGGCTTGGGCCCGGCCCGGTTCGGGTTCGCCGAGCGGGTCGCCGCCGCGGCCGAGGCCGGGTTCGGCGGGATCGGGCTGCTGGCCGCCGATCACGCCCGGGCCGGGGCCGCCGGGCTGACCGACCGGGCCATGGCCGGGGTCCTGGCCGACCACGGTCTCGTGGTCGCCGAGGTCGAGTTCCTCGCGGGCTGGGCCACCGGGCCCGACGATCCCGAGGCGGCCGAGGCGGCCGAGGCGGCCCGGGTGGCCGAGGCACAGATCTGGGCCACGGTCGACGCCTTCGGTCCCCGGGTGGTCTCGGTCGGGGAACTGGGTGGGCCCGAGGCGATGCCCCCGCCCGACGTCGTCGCCGAGCGGTTCGCCGCGCTCTGCGACCGGGCGGCCGAGCACGGGACCCGGGTCGCGATCGAGTTCGTGCCCTGGACCGGCATCCCCGACATCGCCGCCGCAGCGACGATCGTGCGTGCCGCAGGGCGCCGGAACGGCGGGATCGCGCTCGACTCGTGGCACTGGTTCCGGGGGAACCCCTCGGCCGAGACGCTCCGGTCCGTCGCCGATCGGGTCTTCATGCTCCAGCTGAACGACGCCGACCGTGAGGTCGTGGGGACCCTGGCCGAGGACACCGTGCGCAACCGGCGCTGCCCGGGGGAGGGCAGCTTCGATCTCGTCGGGCTCCTGCTGCTGGCGCGCGACGCGGGGGTCTCCGCCCCGGTCTCGGTGGAGGTCATGTCGACCGACCACTTCGCCCTCCCGGTGGGGGAGGCCGCCCGGCAGGCCTACGGCTCGACCCGTCGCCTCATCGAGCGCGCCTGGCACTGAGCGCGGCGAGGCGGTCCTTGTAGTCGGCGATCGCAGCGCGGTGGTCGACGACGGGCTCGGGGTAGCCGAGTCCGGCCCGGACCTCCGCGGGCAGCTCCCAGGGTTCGTGGACCGCGCGTCCCGCCACCGTGGCCAGCTCCGGCACGTAGCGCCGGACGTAGTCGCCCTGGGGATCGAAGCGCTGCCCCTGGACCGTGGGGTTGAAGATGCGGTGCGGGTTGGTGTCGGTGCCCGTGCCCGCCGTCCACTGCCAGTTCAGGTTGTTGTTGGCGATCTCGCCGTCGACCAGCCAGTCGAGGAAGTGCTGCGCGCCCCGGCGCCAGTCGATGTAGAGATCCTTCGTGAGGAACGACGCCACGATCATGCGGGCCCGGTTGTGCATGAAGCCTTCCTGGCGCAGCTGGCGCATCCCGGCGTCGACCACGGGATAGCCGGTCCGGCCCTCGCACCAGGCCGCGAAGTGGGCGTCGGCGGTGTTCCACTCGTCGCCGCGCGCGCGGTAGTCGCCCCACGCCGCGTCGGGTCGCGCGGCGAGGACCTGGGCGTAGAAGTCCCGCCAGCACAACTGGCGCACGAAGGGCTCCGCGCCCGGTCGGTGCCGCAGCTTGTGCTCCACCTCGGCCGGGGACACGCAGCCGAAGCGCAGCGCGGCGCTCACCCGGGAGGTCGCGTCGCCGGGCAGGTCGTCGTGGCGGTCGCCGTACTCGGCGAGGTGCGCCTTCACCCACCGGTTCAGCGCCGCGCGGGCGACCGGCTCGCCGCCGGGGGCGAGGTCGGGGGACGGGTCACCGGCCACCAGGTCGGCCAGGGCGGGGAGCGCAACGCCGGCGACGTCGGGGACGGTGAGGGACCGGGGGGGTGCCAGGACCGGTCGGCGGGGGACCTCGAGCCACCGCCGGTAGTAGGGCGTGAACACCTGGAACGGCCCACCCCCGGCCGGCGTGCAGGTGCCGGGAGGGACCACGGTGGTCCCGGGGTGGGCCACGACCCGGAGATCGGGACCGGCGGTGGTCAGGGCCTCGATGCGCCGCTGCGCGTACGGCGTGACGTCGTCGCTCAGGTGGATCGTGTCGGCGCCGACCGCCCGGGCCACGTCGAGCACCTCGCCGATCCAGTCCCCCCGCCGGAGCACCAGCCGCCCACCCCGGTCGGCGAGGGCGGTGTCGAGTGCGCCGAGCGCGTCGAGGAGGTAGCGGACCCGGTTCGGGCGGGCGAAGCGCCGACCCAGGATGGCGTCGTCGAACACGAAGAGGGGGACGACGCCGCCGGCGGCGGCCCCGGCGACGAGGGCCGGGTGGTCGTGCACCCGCAGGTCCCGGGTGAACACGACGACGGCGGGCACGCAGCCCGGAACCGGGGGTGGCGCGGCGGCATTCCCGGTGGGGACGGAGTCAGGGCGACGCGGCATCGGCGAGCAGGCTCCACGTGCGGTCGGCGACCCGGGCGAGCATGAGGAGCTGGGCCCGCTCTCGGCGCCGGAACACGTGGCCGTGTCGCCCGACGAGCACGACGGCATCGTGGGTCGGGAGCCGGGCCATCGCGAGGTCCTCGGGTCCGGCCACGCCGTCGCTGACGAGGGGGGACGCCGCGAGCCCGGCGGCCAGGGCCTGGAGGTTGGCCGGGTCGGGTGGGGCGCCGGTCGCGGCGAGGACGTCGGCCGGGCCGAGCAGGGCGCCCCAGTCGGCGAGGAACTCGCGCTGCACGTGGTGCACGAGACGGTCCCAGAGGTCGGGCACCGACGCGGTCTCGCACAGGGCCGCGGCCGACTCCAGCGCGTCGAGCCGGGGATCGGGGAAGATGCCGACCTGTCGCACCTCCTCGACCGACGCGCCGTCGACCTGCTCCACCTCGCGCACGAGGAGGTCGAGCCGACCGTCGTCGGGGACGATCACCGCGAACTCGTCGACCGCCACCCGATCGCCGCGCTCCACGACGTCGACGCCCACGATGTCGCCGCCGACCGCACCGATGCGGGAGGCGACGAGGCCGAGGGCACCGGGGCGGTCGGGGAGCCACACGCGGATCAGCACGTGCACCCGCCCGTCGCCGGTCGGTCCGTCGGGCGGCGGGATTCCGGCGGGATCGGGCATCCCGTGAGCCTACGCACGGGCGGTTTCCGGTGCGTGAACGGCGCGGGTCGGGGACGTCACGCGGTCGCGCCCGGTCGGGAGCGCGGTCCGCTGCGTAGGCTGCGGCCGTGACCGAGCGGATCGGCGTCCTGGGCGGCACCTTCGACCCGGTGCACCACGGCCACGTGGCCACCGCCGTCGACGTCCGCCACGCGCTCGGGCTCGACCGGGTCCTGCTCGTGGTCGCGGGTGACCCGTGGCAGAAGCGGGGCCGGGTGGTGGCCTCCGCCGAGGACCGGCTCGCGCTCGTCCGGTGTGCGGTCGAGGGCGTCGACGGGGTGGAGGCGAGCGCGGTCGAGGTGGAGCGGACGGGACCCTCGGTCACCGCCGACACCCTGGAGGCCCTCGGTGGCCCCGATCGGGAGCTGTTCCTCGTCCTCGGGGCCGACGCCGTGACCAACATGGGGACGTGGCGGCGGCTCGAGGACACCAAGGCGCTCGCGACCGTGGTGGTGGTGGAGCGGGCCGGCGATCTCGACGTCGATCCACCGGGTGCGGGTTGGCGCGCCGTCCACGTGCGGGTGCCCCGGCTCGACGTGTCGTCGACCGACCTGCGGGCCCGCCTGGCTGCCGGACGACCGATCGACGGGCTGGTGCCGCCGGGCGTGATCGCGATGATCCGGTCCCGACACCTCTACACTCCGACCCGATGACCTTCCGGCCCGCCGCGTGACCCAGGTCGCCCCGGACGCACGTCGTCGGGCTGCGATCGCCGCCGACGCCGCGCTCGACAAGAAGGCCGAGGACGTGGTGGTCCTCGAGGTCGGTCCCGTCCTCGGCATCGCCGAGTTCTTCGTGTTGGCCTCGGCGGGCAACGTCCGCCAGGTCCGCACCGTCGTCGAGGCGGTCGAGGCGGCCCTGGTCGCGGCCGACGCCAGCACACCCCGGTCGGTCGAGGGACTCGGCGACGCCTCGTGGGTCCTCATGGACTACGGCGACGTGGTCGTGCACGTCTTCCTCACCGAGACCCGGGAGTTCTACGACCTCGACCGGCTCTGGGCCGACGTCCCCCGGACCGAGGTGCAGCCGCCGACGGCGGCTCAGGCGCCGTCGGCGACGTAGGGCCGCATCGGCACGCCCCGGTCCAGGAGCGCGTCCTTGAGCTCGCGCACCCCGAGGTTGCGGGCGAACCGGGGGGAGTAGAGGATCGAGCTGACGATCGCCGCCTGCGCCCCACCGGCGGTGAGCCCGTCGGCGATGTGGTCGATCGTGCCTGCACCACCGCTCGCGATGACCGGTACGTTCACCGCGTCGGCGACCGCCCGCGTGATGTCGAGGTCGTAGCCCGTGGCGGTGCCGTCACGATCGATGGAGTTGACCACGATCTCGCCGGCGCCGAGGTCCTCGGCCCGGCGCACCCAGTCGAGCGCGTCGAGGCCGGTGGCCAGACGGGCCCCGTCGATGAACACCTCGTAGCCCGACGGCAGCCCGGGCCGCACGCCCTGGTGCTTGACCTGCGTGGACAGGACCACGCACTGGCGTCCGAAGGCCTCGGCGCCCTGGCGGATCAGGTCGGGATCGCGCACGGCCATGGAGTCGATGCTGATCTTCTCGGCCCCGGCCTTGAGGACCTCGTACATGTCGTCGAGGGTGCGGATGCCACCGCCCACGGTGAAGGGCACGAACACGTGGTGGGCCACGGCCCGCACGGTCTCGACGTCGATCTTGCGCTTCTCGGCGCTCGCGGTGATGTCGTAGAAGACGATCTCGTCGATCTGGTCCTCGTAGAGCCGCTGCGCGAGGTCGGCGGCGGGTGCGACGTCGATGTTGTCCTGGAACTGCTGGGCCTTGGTGACCCGGCCGTTCACGACGTCGAAGCAGGCGATGAGGCGCTTGGTCAGCACGTGCCGTCCCAGTGGGCGAAGCGTTCGAGCAGGGCCAGACCCACGGGCCCGCTCTTCTCGGCGTGGAACTGGGTCGCGACGATGTTGGCCCGTCCGATCACCGAGGCGAAGTCGGTGCCGTACTCGGTGACCCCCAGCGTGTGGGCCGGGTCGGCGGGCTCGGCGAAGAAGGAGTTGACGAAGTAGCAGTAGGCGTCGCGGTCGAGTCCGTCGGTCACGGGGTGGGGGCGGGTCGCCCGGACCGCGTTCCAGCCGATCTGGGGCACGCGCTGCGTGTCGGGGAAGCGCCGGACCCGCCCGGGCACCCAGCCCAGGCCCGCGACGTCACCCTCCTCGGAATGGTCGAGCAGCACCTGGAGGCCGATGCAGATCCCGAGGAAGGGGACCCCGTCGTCGAGCACCCGGGCGCGGAGCGGCTCGACCAGCCCGGATTCGTGCAGCGACGCGAGCGTGGCCCCGGCCGCCCCCACCCCCGGGAGGACGATCCGGTCGACCCCGCCCAGGCCGGCGGGCTCGGCGACCAGGCGGTGGGCGAGGCCGAGGCGCTCGAGCGCGTACCCCACGCTCGGCGCGTTGCCGGCCCGGTAGTCGATCACCCCGATCACGGGGGGCAGGGTACCGGTGGCCGCGATCCGACCTCAGCCCTTCGGTGGGGTGAGGGTCAGGACCGCTGCCGGAAACCTCGGTTCAGGGGCGCCGCGCTTCGGGATCTCGACCCATCGGACCACCTCGCCCGACGAGTAGGTCTGCAGCGCCTCGAAGGCGACCGTCCGACCGCGGGTGGGAAGCGGGCCGGCCGAGACCGTGAACTGCTGGAACTCGCCCGGGCGGATGGCGCCCCCGCTCCAGACCACGCGGGAGACCACGTCCGAAACCGGCCGGCCATGGACCGTGACCGGGGTGTCGAGGGCCGTCCGTTCGATCGTCGTCGTCCAGCCCGGAACCGGTTGGGCGCTCACGGAGGTGATGGGTCGATCGGTGGGGAGGGCGATCTCGACGCTGACCGTGGAGGCGCCGGGTCGCTCGTTGGGGACGGAGAACGACAGGATCGAGAAGGACCCCCGTGGGGCCCGCTCCGGGTGCACGGAGACGTGTGCACCGGCAGGCACCGAGCCGCCGAGTGCGGCGACCACGATCGCCCCTGCCGCCAGCAGGGAGCGCCCGCGTCGTCTCGGTCCCGACGGACGCTTCCCCATGGTCGTTCCTCTCCGGCCAACCCGCACGGGTTGCCCTGCATCGGACCGGCTCGTGCGTCCGGTCGGGGTCGCAGGGTGGTCGTTCTCCGGCGGTGGGAAGTTCCCGATCCGGGATCAGACCGCGTCGGCCGCCCGGACCGCCTCGACCAGGGACTCCCGGGCTCGGGCCACCCGGGACCGAACCGTGCCCACGGGAACGCCCGTCACCGCGGCGGCCTCGGCGTACGAACAGCCGACGATCTGGGTGAGGACGAACGCCTCGCGGCGGTCGGGCGGGAGCCCGCTGATCAGCGCGTGCAGTTCGGTGGCGGAGTCGGCCGGTCCGGGCCGGGTCGGCTGCGCGTCGAGCCGGGCGCGCAGTCGTCGCCGCCGGGTCCGGGCCCGGACTGCGTCGGCACAGGCCCGGCGGGCGATGGAGAGCAGCCACGTCCGGGCGCCGGCGTCGCCGCGATAGCTGGGCAACGCCCGCCACGCCCGCACGAAGACGTCCTGGGTGACGTCGTCGGCGTCTTCGGGACCCACGAGGTGCCGGGCCATCCGCCACACCTCCGCCTGGGTCGAGCGGATGAAGGCGCCCAGAGCGAGACGGTCGCCGTCACGAGCGGCGAGCAGGAGGCTGGTCAACTCGTCTGCCGCAACCCCGGGCGTTCCCGGCTTCCGCGCGGGATCTGTGGCTCGACCCATGGCTCCGGGAGGATACTGGGGAACCAATCGGCCCCACGAACGGACTAGGTGGTCATGGACTGTCGCGACGCCCGCTCGGAGATCTCGGCCCGCCTCGACGGCGAGGCGGACCCGGCGTTGCTCGCGCCCCTGGATGAACATCTCGGGGGCTGCGCTGCGTGCCGGACTCATGCGGCCGCGATCTCCGCGGCCCACCGCACCGTTCGACTCCGGGCCGCCGAGCCGGTCCCGCCCGACCTCACCGCAGGGGTGCTCGCTGCGATCGGGGCCGTCGATCGTGCACCGCGCGTCGGTGGTCTACGGATCGGTCTGGTGATCGTCGGCGCGGTACAGGTGCTGCTCGCGGTGCCTGCACTGGTGTTCGGTGACGACGCCGGCCTTCCCACCCACACCGCGAGGCACTTGGGTTCCTTCGCGGCTGCGCTCGGCATCGGGTTTCTGGTGGCGGCCTGGCAGCCTCGTCGGGTCGGGGGAATCTTCCCGGTCGTCGCCGTGCTCAGCGCGTGCCTTCTCGCGTCGGCCGCGGTCGACATCGCCACCGGGGTCACGGCGTTGGGGGCGGAGCTGGGAGCCCACGCGCTCGAGGTGGTGGGGCTCGGGCTCGTGTGGATGCTGGGACGGGAGACCGGACAACTTGCATCGGTGTCCGCGTGGATCGGTGGACGACTCGCCGACCGCCGCGCCGCCCACTCCTGAGCCGGTCGGCGGCGGGCCGCGAGGCGGTCGTCGTCCTTCGAGATGAAGCGGTGCACCCGCCGCTCGAGCAGGACCCGCACGAGCGGGTTGAACACGTGGTACTCCTCGTGGAAGGTGACCCGGGTGGTGCCGTCACCGTCTCCGACGACTGGGCTGCGCTCCTGCGCTGTCGCACAGGTGGACGCGGGCCGCAGGAACGTTCCCGGGACCGAACGGGGTCGGGGCACCGGGTCGTCGGCGTCGGGACCCGAGCATCCGCAGGGCGACGTCCGGAGATTCGGTGGACCCGAGGGGACTTGAACCCCTGACCCCCTCCATGCCATGGAGGTGCTCTTCCAGCTGAGCTACGGGCCCGAACGAGGACCGGACGATACCAGCACGGCTCCGAGGGCCTGCGGCGGGGGATCGCTACGCTCGGGCGCCATGCACGAGCAGGCTCCGGCCGACGAACGGCCGCGGTACCGATACGACGCTGCGCTGGCCACGGCCATCGAGGCCCGCTGGCAGGACTACTGGGAGGACCACCACACCTTCTGGGCCCCCAACCCGGTCGGGCCGCTCGCCGAGGGCTGGGCCGAGGCCGCCGGGCGGCCCAAGCTCTACGTGCTCGACATGTTCCCGTACCCGAGCGGCGCCGGCCTCCACGTGGGGCACCCCCTCGGCTACATCGGCACCGACGTCTACGCCCGCTACTGGCGGATGCGGGGTCGCAACGTCCTGCACGCCATGGGCTACGACGCGTTCGGCCTCCCGGCCGAGCAGTACGCCGTGCAGACCGGCCAGCACCCCCGGGTCACGACCGAGGCCAACATCGCCAACATGCGCCGCCAGCTGCGGGCACTCGGGCTCGGCCACGACCCTCGGCGCGGCGTCGCCACCACCGACGTCCCGTACTACCGCTGGACCCAGTGGATCTTCCTGCAGATCTTCGACTCCTGGTACGACCCCGATGCGGACCGGGCCCGGCCGGTCGGCGAGCTCGTCGCCGAGTTCGAGGCGGGGACGCGTGTCCCCACCGGTCCGGCCAACCCGGACGGCCGCCCGTGGGCCGACCTCGACCCGGTCACCCGTCGCCGCGTCGTCGACGGCCACCGCCTCGCCTACCGCGAGGAGGCCACGGTCAACTGGTGCCCGGCGCTGGGCACCGTGCTCGCCAACGAGGAGGTCACCGCCGAGGGCCGCAGCGAGCGCGGGAACCATCCCGTGTTCCGCCGCCCCCTCACGCAGTGGGTCCTCGCGATCACCGCGTACGCCGACCGGCTCATCGCCGACCTCGACCTGGTCGACTGGCCCGAGCCGATCAAGGTCATGCAGCGCAACTGGATCGGGCGCAGCGTCGGCGCCAACGTCCGGTTCCCGGTGGTGGGGCACGCGGGCCTCGACCTCGAGGTCTTCACCACCCGGCCCGATACACTATTCGGCGCGACCTACATGGTGGTGGCCCCCGAGCATCCGATCGTCGACGCGATCGTGCCGCCGGAGTGGCCCGACGCGATCCTCACCGATGCGGTCGCCGACATTCCGGCGGCGTGGCGGGGGATCTTCGGCACCGACGTGGGGCCCCCCGAAGCCGTGCGGCGCTACCGGGAGTTCGCCGCGGGCAAGAGCGAGCTCGAGCGTCAGTCCGAGGGGCGGGTCAAGACCGGCGTCTTCACCGGTGCGTTCGCCCGGAACCCCACGTCGGGCGACGCGATCCCGATCTTCATCGCCGACTACGTGCTCATGGGCTACGGCACCGGGGCGATCATGGCCGTTCCCGCGCACGACCAGCGCGACTTCGAGTTCGCGCGCGAGTTCGAGCTCCCGATCCGGTGCGTGGTCGCGCCCGACGACAGCTGGCGCACCGAGCGCGGCCTCGACCGCGCGGCCCCGGCCGGGGCGTGGCCGGAGGCGTTCGTGGGCGCCGGGGCGGCGGTCGCCTCGGCCAACGCCGGCGTGTCCCTCGACGGCCTCGCGACCGACGACGCCAAGCGGGTGATCGGCGAGTGGCTGGCCCGCGAGGGGCTGGGCGCGCCGACCGTCACCTACAAGCTGCGCGACTGGCTGTTCTCGCGCCAGCGGTACTGGGGTGAGCCGTTCCCGATCGTCTACGACGACGACGGCCTCCCGGTCGCGCTCCCGGCGGCCATGCTGCCGGTCGAGCTCCCCGAGCTGCACGACTTCGCCCCCCGGGTGCTCGACGAGGACGACCACAGCACCGACCCCGAGCCGCCGCTGGCCCGGGTGGCCGACTGGGTGGAGGTCGAGCTCGACCTCGGCGACGGGCCCCGGCGGTACCGGCGCGAGACCAACACGATGCCGCAGTGGGCGGGCTCGTGCTGGTACTACCTGCGCTACCTCGACCCCACCAACGACGACGCCCTCGTCGACCCGGAGGTCGAGCGCTACTGGATGCAGTCGCCCGACCACACCGGCGGGGTCGACCTCTACGTCGGCGGGGTGGAGCACGCCGTGCTGCACCTCCTGTACGCGCGCTTCTGGCACAAGGTGCTCCACGACCTCGGGCACGTGTCCACCCCGGAGCCGTTCGCCCGGCTGTTCAACCAGGGCTACATCCAGGCCCACGCGTTCACCGACGCCCGGGGGGTGTACGTCGAGGCCGCGGAGGTCGAGGAGCGCGACGGCCGGTTCTTCCTCGGGGCCGACGAGGTCCGGCGCGAGTACGGGAAGATGGGCAAGAGCCTGCGCAACGTCGTGACCCCCGACGACATGTACCGCGACTACGGGGCCGACACCCTGCGGCTCTACGAGATGTTCATGGGGCCGCTCGACGCGAGCCGGCCGTGGAGCACCGCCGACGTCGCGGGGGTGCACCGGTTCCTGCAGCGGCTGTGGCGCAACGTCGTCGACGAGCAGACCGGCGAGACGATCGTCGACGACGCACCGGCCGACGACGAGACCCGGCGTGTCCTCCACCGCACGATCGCCGCCGTCGACGCCGACATGGCCGACATGAAGTTCAACACCGCGATCGCCCGCCTGTTCGAGTGCAACAACCGGCTCACCCAGGTGGTGGCCGAGCGGGGCCGGGCGCCCCGCGAGGTGGTGGAGCCGCTCGTGCTGATGCTCGCGCCGCTCGGCCCCCACATCGCCGAGGAGCTCTGGGCGCGGCTCGGGCACGACGGCTCGTGCGCGTTCGTGCCGTTCCCGGTCGCGGACCCCGCCTTCCTCGTGGTCGACGAGGTCGAGGTCGCCGTGCAGGTCAACGGCAAGGTGCGGGCCCAGGTGGCGGTGGCCACCGGGGCCGACGACGCCGCCCACGAGGCCGCGGCCCGTGCCGACGCCAAGGTCGCGGCCGCGCTCGCCGGGGCCACGGTGCGCAAGGTGGTGGTCGTCCCCGGGCGGATCGTCAACTTCGTGGTCGGCTGACGCCTCCGGACCGAGTCGTTCGGAACGCCCCCCGGGCCGGCCCCTTCCGATCGGGCGGGACGACTGGTACCGTCCCGCCGCTCCCCACTGCTTCCCCGGACGCTCCGGCGCGCGTCGCGCGCCCGCCCGAGGAGGTCGCCGTGGCCCTCGACCCCACCGCCCGTGACCGGATCGCTGCGCTCCACGCGCCGACCGGTGCCGACGCCCCTGCCGAGCCCGCCGGTCCCGGCAGGCCGGGCGTCCCGGCCGAGCCGTTCGAGCCGGTGACCACCGGAACGCCGATCCGACCGCAGCGGGTCCGGCGTTCCGCCCCGGTCCCGGAACCCGACCCGCCGGGGGCACCGCTGCGGGCGGTGCTCGAGCGTCTCGGCACCCTCGCCCGGGTGCGGGACCTCCGCCTCGAGGTCGGGATCGGCGTGCTCGTGGTGGCGGTGGTGGCCCTGGTCGCCGGGGTCCTCTGGTACCGCACGGGTGCGGGCGGCCCACCCCCGTCGGCGCCGGCGGCGGCCCGGTCGGCGCCCGATCCGGTGTCCGATCCGGTGTCCGACCCGGCGCCCGCGACGGCCGCAGGCCCTGCGGCGTCGGGGGCCCGGACGGCCCCGGCGGGTCGGGCGACCCCGGGGGTGGTGGTGCACGTGGCCGGCGCGGTCGCCCAGCCGGGCGTGCTGCGGATGCCCGACGGGGCCCGGGTGATCGACGCCGTGGAGGGCGCCGGGGGCGCCGTCCCGACCGCCGACCTCGACCGGCTCAACCTCGCCGCCCGTCTCACCGACGGTCAGCGGATCCTCGTGCTGGAGGTCGGGGCCGCACCGGTCTGGGGCGCCCCCGCCGCCGGGACCGCCACGGACCCGGGCGCGCTGCTCGACCTCAACGTGGCCACGCAGGCCCAGCTCGAGGGGCTCCCCGGCATCGGTCCCGCCCTCGCCGGGGCGATCCTCGCCGAACGCGACCGGCGGGGTGGCTTCCGGTCGGTCAACGAGCTCCGTGAGGTCCGGGGGATCGGGGAGGCCCGCTTCGCCGACCTCCGCGCCCGTGTGACCGTGTGACGCTCCGCCGGTTCGGACCGGGTCTGGTCCTCGCCGCAGTCGTCGTCGGGATCGGGCTCGGGGCGCGCCACGGTCCCGGCCCGGCCGCGGGTGCGGTCCTGGTCGGCGCCGCCGGTGTGACCACGGCACTGCTCGGACTCAGCCGCCACGCGTCGGACCGCCGTCGGGTCGTCGCGTTCGTCGCCCTGTGCGTCGGGGCCGGTGCGTCGGGCGCGGCGGCGATGGCTCGGGCGCTCGACGGCCGGGTGCACCACCCGCTGGTCGCCGCGGCTGCGGGCCGTACCGACGTCGTCGTCGACGCGACGCTCGTCACCGATCCCACCGCGACGCGCTTCGCGGCCCGGGGGCTCGCCCGGGTGACCCGGGCCCGGATTCACGACGTCGCCGCCGGGGGCACGACCCGGCGGGTGGTCACCGACCGCATCGTGGTCGTCGACGCCTCGGGCCCGGCGGCACCGCGGCTCGGGGTGCTGGGCGCCGGCGACCGGGTCCGCCTCCGTGGCTACCTCCGGCCGCTCGACCCCTACGAGGACTGGGCGAGGTGGCGGCACGCGGTCGCCGGGCTCGAGGCCCGGGCGCTCGTCGCCGTGGGTCCGCCGGCGAGCCCGCTGATGCGCCTGGCCAATGCGCTGCGGTCGCGCGTGCTCGCCGGGACCGTCGGTGTGCCCGAGCCGCAGCGCGCGCTGCTCGCCGGGTTCCTGCTCGGTGACACCACCGACCTTCCCGAGGCGGTGGTGCTCGACTTCCGGGCCTCGGGGCTGAGTCACCTGGTCGCCGTCTCCGGGCAGAACGTGGCGTTCGTGTTGGCCCTGGCCGGACCGGCGCTGCGTCGGGGCCCTCGGGGCATCCGTCTCGTCGTCGGTCTCGGGGTGCTCGTGGTGTTCGTGACGATGACGCGGGCGGAGCCGTCGGTGCTGCGGGCGGCGGCGATGGCGGCGTGCGCGATGGTGGGGGTGGCGGTGGGTCGTCCGGCGGCGGGTCTGCGATCGCTCGCGCTCGCGGTGTCGGTGCTGTTGGTGGTGGACCCGTTCCTGCTGCACTCGGTGGGGTTCCGGTTGTCGTGCGCGGCGAGTGCGGGGATCGCGG
>Ga0172372_10004873_pt1 | contig 18909 bp, 17 predicted proteins | sample LakKiv5m_2_FD_114544 | JGI IMG/M metagenome (GOLD analysis project Ga0172372, IMG submission 114544) | Freshwater microbial communities from Kabuno Bay, South-Kivu, Congo - kab_092012_9.5m | ecosystem: Environmental > Aquatic > Freshwater > Lake | place: Democratic Republic of the Congo...
CTCGCCTTCGCCCTCGCCTTCGCCTTCGCCTTCGCCTTCGCCTTCGCCTTCGCCTTCGCCCTCGCCCTCGCCTTCGCCCTCGCCCTCGCCTTCGCCTTCGCCTTCGCCCTCGCCTTCGCCCTCGCCCTCGCCTTCGCCCTCGCCTTCGCCTTCGCCCTCGCCTTCGCCTTCGCCCTCGCCCTCGCCTTCACCGCCATCCTCGGCGGGCGGAGGACAGCCGGCGGCGAGGCTGGCGAGGACGACGGAGCACAGGGCGAGGGGCAGGCGCAGCGACATGGCCGGCAGCCTACCCGACCTCCGGTCTGGCCATCATCGATGCGTCTCGTGTCGGGGCAGGGCCATCAGCGCTTCTGATCGAGGCGCAGCCAGCGGCGGGCGTTGTCGACGTAGACCTTCTGCAGGATCGGCGCAGGCAGGGCGAGGCCCTGGTAGGTCCCTTCGCCGTCACGGCCCTTCTCCCAGTACTTGCTGTAGCCGGCGGCGAGCTCCGTCGAAAACACGTCCTTCTCGAGATGATCGCGGGTGGCGCGGATGACCTTGTCGTACCAGCCGACGGTCTTTTCCGGGTTGCCGGTGATGACGCTGTCGGTGCCCCACACGATCTGGTCCTGATGGGTCGAAAAGAACGTCTGGAACTTCTCCCGCGCCGGCTCCATCGCCGCCATCCCGTTCAGCAGGATCTCGCGCGTGCCGAGGCTCGTGTCGACGAGGACGTTCGGGTACTTCGTCATCAGGTCCGACAGGCGCTTGAGGGCCGGGCCGTTGGGGTTCCAGAAGGCGACGCCGTAGTGCGGCACCATGACGTTGAGCTTCGGGTACTTCGCCATGACCTGCTCGAAGTCATCCATGAACTTCGCAAGGTTGATGTGCCAGTTCACCGGCAGCTGCGTCTCCTCGAGGTACGCAAAGACCGGCTTCATGTCCTCGGGCAGCAGCGGCCCGTCGTAGAAGTTGCTGTGCCCCGAGTAGATCTTGAGGCCGCGGGCTCCATCTTTGACGTGCTGCTTCAGGCGCTCGAGCTTCTGCGGGTCCTTCGGATCGATGGTCGCGAAGGCGACGAGCTCGTCGGGGTGGGCGCGCTGTGCCTCGAGGAGGGTCTTGAGGTTCTCGCTCATGCCGGGCTCGCCCTTTTCGCCCTTGCCCATGATCGTGAACTCGGGGCTCGCGACGACGACGGTGACGGCGACCTGGTTCTGGCGCGCCGCCGGCAGGTAGCGCTCGAGGTCCTTCAACTTGTAGAGGTGTTCGTGGGCGTTCACGATGCCGGTGAACGCGTCCTCGCGCACGCCCGTCGTGAGGGCCCGCTGGAGGGCGGCATTTTCGGCCTGCAGCGCGCGAATCTGCCGCTCGGCCTCGATGGGCAGGGGCGGCGCCTTCGGCCGCTTCGGCGCGTCGTCGTCGCCGTGGTTGTCGCCGTCGCCATCCTTCTTGCGGCCCTTGTCGGCATCCGCGGTGGCCTCCGGCGGCGGCTTGCACGACACGCCGATCGCACCGGTGACGAGCAGCGCGACAAGGACAGCGGAAGCGGCAGCGCGACGTGACATCGGGGACCTCCAGGACGCCCGGCGTCCTCGCCCGCCCGCCCCGGGAAGACAACCCGTTGAGCGTCGTCGTCGCTGCTGCCAACACGCCGGAATGCGCTCGCGCCCCCTCATCGTCGCCGTCGTCATGGGCCTCGCCGGGGCCTGCCCGTCGCCACCGGCCGCGCCGCCGTCGTCGCCGTCGCCGCCGTCGTCGTCGTCGTCGCCGTCGTCTGCGCCGTCACCAATGGCCGGTGAGGCCGCCCATGGTCCCCGTTGGCGCCACGACGACGTCGACGCGGCCCTCGCCGCCGCCCGCGCCACCGGCCGCGTCGTCTTCGTCGACGCCTGGGCGCCGTGGTGCCACACCTGCCTGTCGATGCAGCGCGAGGTCCTCGAGCAGCCGGCCCTCGGGGCCCTCGCCGACCGCGTCGAGTTTGTCGCCGTCGACACCGACCGCGTCGAGAACGCCGCCTTCCTCGCCCGCTTCCCCGTGTCGCTGTGGCCCACCTTCTTCGTTCTCGACCCGGCCCGCCCCGAGGGCCCGCCCCTCGCCGTCCACCCGGGCTCGGGCACCCTCGAGGAGATGCTCGCCCTCGTGCAGGCCGGCCTCGCCGCCCGCGCCGGCGACGACACCTCCCGCCGCCTCGACGACGCCCTCGCCGCCGTCCACGCCGCCAGTGCCCCCGGCAGCGACCCCGCCGCCGTCGCCGCCGCCTGGGCGAAGGCCCTCGACGTCGCCCCCGTCGGTCACCCCCGCCGCGGTGAGCTGCTGCGCCGCGCCGCCTGGGCCCGCGTGAAGGGCGACCCCGCGACGTGCGTGGCCTTCATCGAGGGTCATCGTGCAGAGGTCACGACGGGCGGCGCCCCCGGCGACCTCGAGGCCGCCCTGCTCTCGTGCGCCTCACGCCTCGCCGGCGACGCGCAGCGCGCGGCGCGCGACGGCGCCCGCGCCCGCCTCCGCGCCCTCGTGCAGACCCCGCCCGTCGGCGCCGCCGTCGACGACCGCGCCGACACCATGGCCACCCTCGCCGAGCTCGAGGAGACCCTCGGGGATCACGCCGCCGCCGTCGCCCTGCACGAGCAGCGCCTGCGCCTCCTCGAGCAGGACGCGCAGAAGGCCACCACCGAGAAGGGCGCCCAGGTCCACGACTACGCCCGCCTCAACAGCCTCCTCTTCCTCGGCCGTGGCGACGAGGCCGTGGCGCTGCTGCAGGCGCGCGCGAAGGCACTGCCCGACGACTACGAGCCGCCGGCCCGCCTCGCCTCGGCCCTCTTCCGTCTCAAGCGCCACGACGAGGCGAAGGCTGCCGCGACGACGGCGATCGGCCTCGCCTACGGGCCGCGCCGCCTGCGCTACCTGCTGCTGCTCGCCGACATCGAGAGCGCCCGCGGCGACGTCGCCGCCGCCCGCGCTGCCCTGCAGCGCCTCGTCGACGACAACGCGGCGCTGCCGCCGGCGATGCAGCTGCCTGGCGTCGTGGATGACGCGAAGGCGCGGCTGCTGAAGCTGCCCGGGTAGCTGTTCCAGCGCCTGGCTGCAGGTGCTCAGGGCGCGTCGGACGACGTCGTCGACGGCGGCGCCGAGGCATCGGCCTTCGCCTTCGCCGGCGCCGTGGCGTTGCCCGACAGCGCGCGCAGGCGCCGCTGGGCCTCGGCGCGGCGGGCCGCGTCGGGGTTCTCCGTCGACGCCGCCTTCGCGAGCAGCCGCTCGGCGAGGCGCAGGTCGCCGATGGCGCTGGCGGCCTCGGCGCCGGCGAGCATGCCGTCGACGAGCTGGGGCGACGCCGCCGTCCCCGACAACAGGCGCGAGGCGACCCGCGCGGCGTCGGCGAAGCGCTTGAGGCCGAGGTAGGCCCGCGTCTGCGTCGAGGCGGGGGCGAGGCCGAGGCCGGTGCCGGCGATGGCCTCGGCCCGCTGGGCGAGGTCGAGGGCGGCGGCAAAGCGACCGAACTGCAGCTCGCGCTCGGCGGTGACGAGGACGCCGTTGGCCTCCTGCAGGCGCTGCTCGCGGGCCATCTGCTCGCGGGCGGCGTCGGCGTCTTCGCGGGCGGTCTTCTTCGCGGCGGCCGGCGCGGACTTCGCCTTGCCCTTTGCCTGCTCGATGGCCTCCTCCTTCGCCTGCGCCTTCGCTTCGGCCTTCGCGCGGGCCTCGAGGAAGTTCTTGCGGGCCTCGTCGGCGCTCACGATGCGGACGGGCTTCGGCGGCGGCGCTGCTGCGGCCGGGGCCGACGGCGCGGCCGACGGCATCGTCGTCGCGGGCATGGGCTCGGGCGCCGGCGCGGCCTCGCTCTCGACGGGCACGGCGAGGACGTCGTCGGCAGTCGGACCCGCCTGGGCCGCACCGCGCGGGGCGTCCTTCAGGGCGCTGGTCCCCGGCGCCTTGCGCCCGCTGGCGAATCCGTCGACGACACCATCACCGCCGACGGCCTCGGCGATGGCGCTCTGGCCACCGATGCTGCGCTCGACGGGAGCGCGGTCGGCCTTGTCGGCGGGAACCTCGGCGGGCGTCGCCGCGGCGAGCTTCGTCTCGACCTGACGGTCCCGCTCGAGGTGGGCGCCACCGCCGGCAGCGCCCCCCTGGGGCTCGGCGAGCGCCCCGGTGTCGGGAGGCGGCGGCGTCGGGGTCGTGGTGCCTGCGCTCGTCGCGGTGGCAGTGGCCGGGGCCGCGGCGAGCTGGGCCGGCGCCTCGGCCGCCTTCGGTGCGGCGACGTCGGCGGGGGCGCGCGACACGGTGACGAGCAGGGCCGCGGCGGCGCCGACGACGACGCCACCACCGACGACCCACGACGAGAAGCGCGACCACCAGCTGGTGGCGGGCGGCGCGGGCACGGCACCGCCGACAGCGGGGCCGGCGGCGACGGCGCTGCGGATGGCGTCGGGGCGGGCGGCCACTTCGGCGCGGAGGATCGCGTCGAGCAGATGCGGCGGCGGGGCGTCGGCGCCCGACTGCGCGCCCCACGCGGCGTCGGCCTTCAGGAGCTCCTGGACGGCCTTGAGGCCCTCCAGCTCGGCCTGAAGGGCCTTGTCATGGGCAAGCCGGGCCCCGGCCGCCGCGGCCGCACCGTTGCCGGCCCTGGCGGCCTCAAGGGCCTCCAGCAGCAGCTCGTCATCGGTGGGGCGGCGGTCGCTCATCGGGATTGATCCGGGTCACAGCGGGGTTCGAGGGTCACGGACAGAACTTCGGCGTCGGCGTTGGGGTCGAAGGAGCGTCCACCACCGACCTGCGGCTGGAAACGCACCAGCCGCGGGCAGGATCTACCAGCGCTCCATCCGGCCGCCGGTCGATCCGCGCCTCAGGGCGGCCCGCGCGCGCCACCGGGGGGGCCGACCGGGGTCTCACCCGACACCACACCGTCACCGGGCGGCACCCGCGCATCCGGCGTCTCCGCCGACGGCGCGACGAAGCCGGCGGCCTGCAGCCGCTTCTGCAGGAACTGCAGCGCGTAGCGCATCCGCGACTTCACGGTGTTTTCGCCCGTGCCGGTGAGGTCGGCGATGTCCTTGAACTGGAGCCCGCCCTGCTCCCGCAGCAGGAACACCTCGCGCTGCTCGTCGGGCAGGTCGGCGATGGCAGCGTCGAGGACGGCCCGCAGCTTCACGTTGTCGGCGACGCGATCGGGCTGCGGCAGCTCGGTCGCGACGCGGTCGAGGCGCTCCTCGCCGCTCTCGCCGTCGTTGCCCTTCACGGCGGGCTCGTTGAGGCTCTCGGTCTTCCGGAAGCGCGCCTTCCTGGCCTCGTCGATGCACCAGTTGCGGGCCATCGTGTAGAGCCACGTCGTGAACTTCGCCTTGCGCTCCCACGACGGCGCGTTCTTCACCACCCGCAGGAAGACCTCCTGCGTGGCGTCGGCGGCGGCCTCCGGTGAGCGCAGGGCCCGCAGGCAGAAGCGATAGACGGGCGCGTGGTGCCGCTCGACGAGGACCCGATACGCAGCGACCTCGCCGGCCTTGTAGGCGGCCATGAGGTCTTCGTCGTTGCGCTCGTCCTTCGGCACCGTCGACGTCATAGCCCAGCCGTGCCCGACAACGGAAGCCGCCGGCGCCGCCGCCCCGACGGACACGCCAGGTCCGTCACGGATCGGTCACCGGTTTGACGCGTCGTGTCGTCGACGATGTCACGCCGTCCGTCGGCCACGCCGTTGACTTCGAACCGGACCCGGAAAAGCGTTTCGCGCCCCGAGGGGTGACGCCCCCGCGTCCGCTGCTGCTTCTGGAGCCGTCATGACGACCACGACCAGTCCGTCCCGCGCCGCCCTCGCCCACGCCCTCACGAACGACCGGCACGGCACCGTCAGCGCCGCCGACGCCCGCGTCATCGTCAAGGAGTCCATCGCCGAGATCGCCTCCGCGAAGGATCCGAAGCGGGCCTTCGAGCGCTCGCAGCAGACGATCAACGCCGCCCTCGCGCTCGTCTCCTCCGACGGCAGCGCCGGCAAGGCCCTCAAGGAGTTCAAGACCGTCGGCCAGAGCGCCGTGAGCACCCGCCTCGCCGAGCTCGCCGGCGCCGGCAACCTCCCCGCCGATGTGAAGAGCGAGCTCAAGAGCCTGCTGTCCGACGCCGGCGTCATCGCCCCGTCGGCCCGCTTCACCACCGAGGCCGTGAAGGGCGACGCCACGAAGGGCTTCTCCTTCGAGTTCTCCGCCGGCACCGTGAAGGGCAAGGCGCACGCGCTGCGCTACGGCGACCAGTGGGTGCTGTCGCCGGTGCCGCTGTCGAAGAAGCACCTCGACGACGCCACCGCCGCCATGCGCGCCTGGTTCGACACCGACTTCGCCCCCGACATGCAGAGCTGGGGCGCCTCCGCCGCCGAGATCAAGGACGCCCGCGCGGCGCTGAAGCCGACGTACGCGTTCTTCCCGGGCTCGTCGGATCCCCACGACCTCGTCACCACCTACCCCGTGGTGCTCTCGTTCGTGAATGACAGCGGCAGCGACCACGGCCTCTACCTCGGCCTCGATCCCGCCACCGGCGACCACGAGGCCTACGCCTTCAACTGACGGCGCTGCGCCATCGACGACGACGACGACGCGGGCCATCAGCCCGCGTCTTTGTGTCCGGACAGCGTGTGGTCAGGTCATCGCCGCCCGTCGACACAGCCACAGCGACAACCACACCGGGGCCACCACCGCGAGGGCGGCGCCGTTTTCCTGGTCGAAGCCCGGCAGCACCTTGCCGACGACGGCGCCGACGGCGCCGCCCGCCATGACGGCGACCACAACGCCGACGACGCGCGCCGCGCGCCGCGACCACGACGACGAAGACGACGCCACCGCGAGCACGAGGCCGGCCGGCGGCAGCAGCAGGGCCAGCGGATGCAGCATGAGGAGGTTCTCGTTCCAGAAGGTGACGTGGTGGTCGGTCACCGTCGCCATCAGCGTGAGCACGAGGCCGGGCAGGCCGAGCATGAGGCCCGCGAGGCCGACGACGACGCCATACACACGTCGGCGGTGCCTTCCGCCGAGCGTGGTGAGCACGACGACCGCGAGCCCCGCGCCCGCGCCCGCCGCCAGAAGCATCGACGTCGACGGCGGCGGCGGCGGCGGCGGCCGCTGCGCGTGGTGCAGGATCTGGCGGCCGGCGACGAGGGGGCGGACGCGGCCGTCGTCGTCGCGCAGGACGACGCCGTCGAGGAAGCGCTCGAACTCGCGGGGCAGGAAGGTCTCCTCCCAGGTCGAAATCGGGCGGTCGACCTGGTCGTTGAGCAGCATGTCGATGAGCACCGACAGCACCGGGCTCACCGCCGACAACGACGCGGTGTGCTCGCGCAGCGTCATCAGGCCGGGGCCGGCCTGTCGCCGCAGGGCGCCGTCGGTGACGACGTCGAGGGCGTCTCGGATGCGGGTCGTGCAGTTGTCGCTGTAGTGGTCATAGAGGTACTGGCGGTTCTCGGGCTTGACGTTGTCGGCCAGCAGCGTCGCGAGCTTCAGCTTCTGCGTCGACGACAGCGCGAGGGTCTGCAGGCGCACGTCGCGGTTCTTCTGCGCGTAGAGCTGCAGCGTGCGGCGGTAGGGGCGCTCGCCGACCTGGAAGGTGAGGTGGCCCTGCAGGTAGCGCAGGGCCAGGGTTGGATCGAAGGCGTACTCGCCGTAGTTGTAGAGGCGGGCCTCACCGCGGGCGGTGTCCTCGATGACGACGGCGGCGTGGCCGAACCACTCGGCGATGTCGTCGCCGGGGCCGAAGGTGACGACGTGGACCTGCAGGTCCTCGCCACGGCTCCCGCCCGTCGCCCACGGTGGCGCCGCCATCGCGAGCAGCGCCGTCAGCATCCACACACCCATGGGCGCACCGTAGCAGCCGACCCCCGGCGGTCGAGCCGACGAAGGCGTCGATCAGGGAAACTTTCCCCGCTGCTCCCCCGGGGCCTCGGTCGACGACCGTCTTGTCAGGAACGAAATGTCGGGGGATGTAGGTGTCATGGCGACTCCGCTTTCCTTCCACGACGAGCGTCCCGAGAACCGGGGCAACACCAACACCCGTCAGCCCGACCACGAGTACCAGTACGGTGGTCCGCGCCGTGACGGCGGCGGAGGTGGCAGCGGCGCGATGAAGGGCGCCCTCATCGCGCTGGCGGTGCTGAGCCTGCTCGGGATCATCTTTTCGATGACGTCGACGAGCGACTTCATCTCGCACCTCGATCGCCAGGTGCACAGCATCCACTGTTCGCTGCTGCCGGGCGCAAAGGCCGAGGTCGGCGAAAGCGGTTGCCGCACGGTGATGATGTCGCCGTACTCATCGCTGCTGCGCACCTCGATGTGGGGCGGCATTCCGATCTCGCTCTTGAGCGTGGCGACGTTCGCCTACCTGCTCATGCGCAGCCTCTCGTTCGCGCTGTCGAAGGCGACGACGAAGAAGCACACGATGTTCCTCATCGCCGCGACCGGCCTGCCGGTGCTCATGTCGATCATCTACGGCTCCATCGCGTACTCGAAGATTGGCGCGGCCTGCACGGTCTGCATCGGCATCTACGTCGTCTCGGCGCTCATGTTCTTCACCGCCATCTTCGCCCACATCAACGCCCCCGCCGACGACGGCGCCCCCGCCTTCGGCCTGTGGGCCCGCTGGTTCGGCGAGGGCTGCGTCTACGTCGCCGTCATGGTGGCCTTCTACGTGATGTTCGCGCCGACCTCGAACAAGAGCGCCGAGGGCTGCGGCACCCTCGTGACGAAGGATCCGATGAAGAACGACTCGCTCGGGCTCTTCATCACGATGTCGAAGGGTGCTTCCACCACGGGCCTCGCCGTCCTCGACCCGCTCTGCCCCGCCTGCAAGGGCTTCGACGAGCGCATCATGGCGAGCGGCATCGACCAGAAGGTCGCCCTCTCCGCGGTGCTCTTCCCCCTCGACAGCACCTGCAACTGGATGGTGAAGGAGAGCCTGCACCCGGGCGCCTGCGCCGTCTCCGAGGCCATGCTGTGCGACCGCGAGAAGTCGCTGCAGATCCTCGACTGGGCCTTCGCCGAGCAGGAGCGGCTGCGCACGACGGCGAAGTCCGACGAGGCCGCCGTCCGCCGTGAGCTGGAGGAGAAGTTCCCCTGGGTGAAGGGCTGCCTCGGCACCGCCGCCGTGAAGAACAAGGTGAACAAGAGCCTGCGCTTCGCGGTGCAAAACGCCCTGCCGCTGCTCACGCCCCAGCTCTTCATCGGTGACAAGCGCGTCTGCGACGAGGACACCGACCTCGGCCTCGAGTACGCCGTCGACCAGATGCTCCAGTCCCAGGGCACGTCGTCGTCGTCGTCACCGCGCCGCGCGCGCTGACCCCAGCCTCCCTCCCTCTCCACGTCCTTCCGGGCGGAGCCCGTCATGCAGAACGACAGCATCAAGACCCTGGTCCTCTTCATCGCCTGCCTCACCGTGCCCCTCGCCATGGTGGTCTCGGGTGAGCGCTCGGCCGCGACGCGCCTCGCCGAGGCGTCGGACGAGGCCAGCGAGGTGCCGATCGCGTCGGCCGCCGACGAGGGCTACTGCTCGCCACAGCTCAAGAGCATCGTCCGCCGCGTCGCCGGCGCCTGCGGTCTGCTCGGCGACGGTGGCCGTGGCTGCAAGCCCGCCGACGCGAAGAACGTCGCGGCCATGAGCGGCGACGACTTCAACGCCCTGTTCTCGCCCCTCGCCGAGCGCGCCCACATCATCCAGTTCGACCCCGAGAACACGAGCCTCGACCCGAAGGCCATGAGCGAGGTCGAGCAGGTGTGGGCCGAGAAGGGCGGCGCCAGCTTCTTCTTCGTCGTCTCGCGCGCCTCCAAGGACGGCAACGCCGACCAGAACACGCAGCTGTCGCAGGATCGCGCCCAGGCCGTGATGTCGCACCTGCAGTCGAAGTTCCCCGGCGACGAGGACCTCAAGCGCGTCGGTCTGCTGTGGCTCGGCGCCGACTACGCCCAGCTCGGCCAGGAGTTCTGCGACTGGAAGCGCAGCCGCAAGGGCGAGCCCTGCACGGTGAAGGACATCAACCGCAGCAGCTTCGTCGCCTGGATCGACTGCGCGATCTGACGGCGGCAATCTCCCCGCCACCTGCGTCCTTCGTCGCCCCGAGGTCTCCGTGATGTCCGTCGCCCGCGCCTTCACCGTCGTCGCCGTCCTGCTCTCCGTGATGGCCTGTGAGGCGGCGCCGGCGGCCGATGAGCCCAGGCCCTCGCGCTTCAACGCCGCGACGAAGAAGAACGGCCCGTCGGACAAGGCCGCCCGCTCCTTCTGCGAGCAGACGTTTTCTGGCGGCGAGGGCGGCGTGACCTGGACGGCCCCCGCCGAGAAGGCGCTGCCGGCGCCACAGACCTTCACCCGCCCGGCGAGCAAGAGCGCCGGCTGGAAGTGGGTGAACCTGTGGGCGACGTGGTGCCGCCCCTGCGTCGAGGAGCTCGCCCTGCTCGATCGCTGGCAGACCGCCCTCGAGAAGGATGGCCTGCCCATCGCCGTCGAGCTCTGGAGCGTCGACGACGGCGAAGCAGACCTCGCCGGCTGGCTGAAGAAGCACCCGATGCCCGGCACCGTGAAGTGGCTCAAGGGCGGCGCGGCCGACCTGCCCGCGGTCCTCGGCACGATGCAGGTGCCCACCAACTCGCCGATCCCCGTGCATGCGCTGGTCGACGGCAACGGCAAGCTGCGCTGCGTCCGCGTCGGTGCCGTCCACGACGAGGACTACGCCGCCATCAAGGCCATCATCGCCGGTGGCTGACGCGACGACGTCATCGCCTGCGGGGGCCGTGAGCCCGCGCCGCCGCATCATCACCACGGCCCTCGTCGTGCAGGGCCTCTGGCTCGTCGGCATGACCGTCGGCGACCGCTGGCACCTCTTCGTCGAGGGCTGGTTCATGTCGGTGACGATGGCGGTGGGCTCCTTCATCGCCGGTGCCACCGCCGAGGGCGGCGGCGCCGTCGCCTTCCCGGTGATGACGCTGCTCTTCAAGATCCCGCCGCCGGTGGCGCGTGACTTCGCCCTCATGATCCAGTCCGTGGGCATGGGCTCGGCGTCGCTGCTCATCCTGCGCTCGGGCATCCCCATCGTGCGCCCGGCCATCCTGTGGGGTGGCCTCGGCGGCGTCGTCGGCGTCGTCCTCGGCATCGCCGTCGTCGCGCCCCGCCTGCCGCCACCCTTCACCAAGATGGGCTTCCTCGCGGTGTGGCTCGCCCTCGCCCTCATGGAGCGCCAGCCCGGCCGGGCCCGCCGCGACACGCTGGTGGTCGGCCCCCGCGAGGCCCTCACGATCGGGCTCACCGGCGTCGTCGGTGGCGTCGTCTCCGGCGTGAGCGGCAGCGGCCTCGACATCGTCGTCTTCTCGCTGCTCGTGCTGCGCTACGGCGTGAGCGAGACGGTGGCGACGCCGACGTCCGTCGTGCTGATGGCGAGCAACGCCATGGTGGGCTTCCTGTGGAAGAGCACGCTGGGCGGTGGCATGGCGCCGGCCGCGTGGGGCTTCTGGTGGGTCTGCGTCCCCATCGTCGTCGTCGGCGCTCCGCTGGGCGCCTGGTTCATCCGCGATCGCTCCCCGCGCTTCGTCGCCCGGCTGCTGCAGACCTCGATCCTGCTGCAGTTCGTCGGCGGCATCGCCATCATCCCGCAGACGCCGACCCTGCTGGCCTTCACCACCGTCGTCTGGATCGTCGCCTCCAGCCTCTTCTGGTGGATGGGGCGCTCGCCGCGCGTCGCCGGCTGAGCTGCGTCAGCGGTGCCGGGCCCGCAGCACCCGGCGGGACAGGGCCGCCGGCGTGGCCGGCAGCACGAGGACGTCGTCGGCGCCGGCGCGCACCAGCGCTGCGATGCCGTCGACGTCGCCTTTCGGCAGGGCCGCGATCACGACGCGGCCGCGGTCCTTCCATGCCCGCACCGCCTCGACGTCGGCACCACAGATGACGACGTCGACGGCGTCGTCGTCGGCGATGGCGACGCCCAGGGCGGCGAGGGCGACGCGGGCGTCGTCGTCGAGGGGCACGAGGGATCGCAGCCGCAGCGTGGTCGTCGTCGTCGCGTCGCCGACCGCGTCGCCGACCGCGGCCATCGGCGCCGTCTCGCTCTGGTGGGGGGCGAGGGGCAGCACGCGGGCGAAGCGCTCCGGGTCGGCGACGTCGTCGGCGCCGGCGGCGATGGCGCGCAGGATGGTGCGGGTCTCGAGGGCGGAGGGGCGCCCCTCGGGGTCCTTGCGCAGCAGGCGCTCGACGAGCTCCTGATAGCGCGGGTCGACGGCGGCGCCGCGGGTGGCGGCGATCGACGGCGGCGCGAGGTAGACCTGCTTGGCCTGCACCTGGCCGGCGTCGCCGACGAACGGGGTCGTGCCGGTCACCATCTCGAAGAGGATGACGCCGAGGGCGTAGAGGTCCGAGGGCGGGCCCACGATCCGGCGCGTGAGGTACTCCGGTGCGATGTAGGCCGGCGTGCCGACGACGACGTCGCCGCGGGTGAGGCGCCCCATGTCGCCGGCGTCCTCGATGAAGGCGATGCCGAAGTCGACGACGCGCACGCGCTCGGGGCCGGGGGCGCCATCACCGTCGAGGATGAAGAGGTTCTCGGGCTTGAGGTCGCGGTGCACGAGGCGCATCGCGTGGGCGGTGACGAGGACGTCGGCGACGGCGGCGCCGATGCGGGCGGCCGTGACCTCCGAGAGGGGGCCGCGCGTGAGCCACGCGGCGAGGGTCTCGCCGACGAGCAGCTCCATCGCGAGCCACGAGAAGCCGGGATCGGCGCCGTAGTCGAGGATCCAGCGCGCGTGATCAGCCGCACCAGCGGTGGCCGGTCACGCATCAGGCGCGCAGCGCCCGCACAGCCTCAGCGACGACACACGATGCGCACCGCGTGAAGTCGCGCGCCGACCGCGTCATCCCACGCATCATGCGCGGGGTCACATCGTGCGATTCAGGCGCGATAGCGCGCGAGGTCCCGCAGCGGGGCGCTCTTTGGGGCCTTCTGCACGAAGGCCGTGAGCAGTGCCGGGATGGTCGCGAAGGTCTCGCCGTCCTCGAGCAGGCCCATCACCGCCGTGGCGACGTCGGCGCCGCTGCGACCCGGCCCGCTGCCACAGGCCGCCTCGAACCAGCGACAGACATCTCCCACCGAGCGCAGCGCCAACGTTCCGGTCGTCGTCGTCGTCGTCGGCGGCGTCGTCGTCGTCGTTGCCGTCGGTGTTGGGGACGTCGGCATCGGCGTCGTCGGCGTGGCCGCCCGCCGGGGCTGCCGGGCCGCCGTCGTGGTGGTGGTCGTCGTCGCTGTCGTTGACGACGACGACGCCCGCTTCGGTACCCCACGCGTGGTCGACGTGCCCGGCAGGAGCGGGGTCGGCGCCGTGGTCGGCAGCACCGTCGGCGCCTCGTCGAGGATCTCGCCAGGGAGCCGCACACGGTAGAGCGTGCCGTCGCGGGTCCGGTCGATGAGCACGAGGGCCTGGGCCGCGACGGCGTCGGCGATGGCCTTGTTGAGGCGGCGCCCCTGCAGACCCGTGCGGCGGGCGAGCTCGGCGAGGCCGAGCCGACAGGCGTTCTTCCCCTGGGCGACGGAAAGCCGGTAGAGGTGGAGGTAGACGACGAAGGATTCGGGCGACAGCAACGGCCCGAGTCGATCCGTCACCTCGAGGAGAAGGGGCACCTGCGGTCCCTGCAGCAGCGCCGGGCCGACGACGACGCGGCCGCCGTCGACCTCGACCTCGACGCGCTTGAGGCTTGCCGGCGCGGCCTGCTCGACGGGCGTGGCTGCGCTCGCGCCGCGCTTGCGCGTCCGCAGGCGATCGCTGCCCGGCACGGCGACATACGACGGCCGACGCACCATCTCAGCCTCGCCCCTCGAGCAGGATGTCGACGACGCGGGCGAAACCGTGGCCACCTGGCGCATCGACGATGTAGCGGGGCATCTGCCCGGCGTCGCGCAGCGCCGGCAGGTGCGGCGTCACGTTCTGTACGCCCACCGACAGCGCCGCCCGACAGAACAACGACCCGTCGTTGGTGGAGTCGCCGACGTAGCACAGCGTCGCCGCCGCTTCGTCGAGGGTCGTGCCCGCGGTCTCGCGCAGCAGCCGGTCCACCATCGATGCCTTGTTGAACGCGCCCCGCTCACCGAAGGCGAAGGCGTTGACGTGCACGCTCGAGCGCGCCGTCACGAGCCCGTGCTCATGCAGCAGCTGCCGCAGGGCCACGACGTCGGCCTCCGGCACCGGGTCGCCCTCCTCGACGAGATCGAAGGCGGTGTCGGCGATGCGACCGACGTTGTCGGTGGCGAGGCGTGCCGTGGGGATCGCGGCGAGGGCGGCGTCGGCGGCGGCGTCCCGCTTCGCCTTGAGCGCGCGGCGCGCCCGGTCCTCCTCGTGGTGCAGCACCCGCAGCCGCCCGCTCCCGTCGAAGAAGAGCGCGTTGGCCCCCGTCTCGGCGACGACGGCATCGAACGGGAAGAGCCGCACCATGAGCTCGCCCCACGCAAAGGAGCGCCCGGTGACGGCGCACAGCATCAGCCCCGCGGCCTTCGCCCGATAGAGGGCCTGCACCGCCGCCTCGGGCAGGCGGCCATGCCAGGTGAGCGTGTCGTCGACGTCGAAGAAGAGGCGCGTGCAGCCCGCCCGCAGCTCGGGGGGACACGAGGAAAACGCGACGGGTGCAGCCTGGGAGGTCATGACGGGCCCTCGCCGTCGACGATGCCCGCGCGTCGTCGGGGCGTCAACGCACGGGCCGCGTCAGCGGCCGGCGAGGCGACGGTCGGGAGCGGGGGCCGTCGGCAGCGAGCCGAAGGCGACGAACAGCTCCCCCGTCGTCTGCGCCGGATACGGACCCTCGGCCGCGCGCAGGGCGTGGTTGAGGGTGCGCCCCTGCGCGTCGACGCGCTCCGACGGTCGGCCCGGGTGCAGCCGCCAACGCACGATGCGGCCACCGACACGATGGACGAACAACACGGTGCCATCGTCGAGGACCTTCTCGACGACGCCGACGTGCGAGAGCGGGTCGTCGCGCAGGCCGTTGCCGTTGGCGTCCCAGGTGTCGTCGAAGAAGACGAAGTCCCCCGGCAGGGGCCGGCTCCGCCGCAGCGAGCCCCGTCGCTCGACGAGGTCATAGAGGGCCCGCGTCGAGGGGGCGCCGCCGCCGTCGTCGACCTTCAGGCCGGCCTTCGCGTAGATGCCCGCAGCGACGCCGGAGCAGTCCATGCGGTAGCGCACACCGCCCACGACGAGCGGTCGCTCCCCGATGCTGCCGGCGGCAGCGGCCGCGAGGCGGGCCCGCACGGCGCGGTCGTCGTCACCATCGTCGGGCAGCGGGTCGTCGATGGGCGAGCGCAGCGACGTCGTCGACGTTGGCGATCCCCGCCCGGCCTCGGCCCCCAGCAGCGGATGCTGCCGTCGGGCGCCCGTCGCCAGTGGCGCACACGAGACCGCGCCGCACACGAGCAGCCCGAGCATCAGGACGCGCGCCGCCGTCGTCACTCGCCCACCTCGATCCACAGCATCGCGCCATCCTGCTGGATGCGGGTCGGCGCCGGACCCCGGGTGTCGATGACGAGCTCGACGCGGAAGCGACGGTCTTCGTCGACGCTGGGCGACACCCGCGTGATCGGGCCGCCGAGGGCGCGGGCGTCGAGGGTCCGCCGCACATCGAGGTGGCGGGCCCGGGTATCGAGCAGCGTGAGCACGAGCTGGTCGCGCCCGCGCCGCCCCACATGGTAACGGGCGCCGCCGTCGACGAGGACGCCCACGCGGGCCCCGCCGCCGGTCCGCTGCACCGTCACCTGCGACAGCACCGAGCGACCCTCCGACTCATCGATCTCGTCGTCGTCGCCGTCCTCGTCATCGAAGCCGTAGCCGTCGTCCTCCTTCGGCAGCGCCACCCGCTCGTAGCGGGCGCCCCGGCTGAACTCCACCGCGCGGCCCCCGCCAAAGCCCTGGTCCCGCGTCGGTGAAGGCGTCGCCCGGGCGAGGTGCGTGGGTGCGGCCGCCGGTCGGCCACCGAAGCCCGCGTCGTCGTCGCGAGCCTTCGCCGGCGCCGCGCGCGCGGCCTTTTCGGCCTCGAGCTTCGCGACGCGCTCGCGCTCGGCGGCGGCGGCGGCGGCCCTTTCGGCCTCGAGCTTCGCGACGCGCTCGCGCTCGGTGGCGGCCTTCTCGGCCTCGGTCTTCGCGGCGCGCTCGGCATCGAGCCGGGCGAGGCGCTCGCGCTCGAGGCGCTCGCGCTCCGCGGCGGCCTTCTGCTCGGCCTCGATCTTCGCGAGGCGCTCGACCTCGATCTTCGCGAGGCGCTCGGCCTCGATCTTCGCGAGGCGCTCGGCCTCGATCTTCGCGAGGCGCTCGGCTTCGATCTTCGCGAGGCGCTCGGCCTCGATCTTCGCGAGGCGCTCGGCCTCGATCTTCGCGAGGCGCTCGGCCTCGATCTTCGCGAGGCGCTCGGCCTCGATCTTCGCCATCTTCGCGAGGCGCTCGGCCTCGATCTTCGCGAGGCGCTCGGCCTCGATCTTCGCGAGGCGCTCGGCCTCGATCTTCGCCTTTCGCTCGGCCTCGATCTTCGCGAGGCGCTCGGCCTCGATCTTCGCGAGGCGCTCGGCCTCGATCTTCGCCTTTCGCTCGGCCTCGATCTTCGCGAGGCGCTCGCGCTCGAGGCGCTCCCGTTCGGCGGCCGCCTTCTGCTCGGCCTCGATCTTCGCCTTTCGCTCGGCCTCGATCTTCGCGAGGCGCTCGCGCTCGAGGCGCTCCCGTTCGGCGGCCGCCTTCTGCTCGGCCTCGATCTTCGCCTTCTGCTCGGCCTCGATCTTCGCCTGGCGCTCGCGTTCGAGGCGCTCCCGTTCGGCGGCTGCCTTCTGCTCGGCCTCGATCTTCACGAGGCGCTCGCGCTCGGCGGCGGCCTTCTGCTCGGCGTCGAGCTTCGCGAGGCGCTCGAGGCGCTCGCGCTCGGCGGCGGCCTTCTGCTCGGCGTCGAGCCTCGCGAGGCGCTCGCGCTCGGCGGCCTTCTGCTCGGCCTCGATCTTCGCGTGGCGCTCGCGCTCGGCGGCCTCCTGTTCCGATCGGCGGGCGGCGTCCTTGAGGCGGCGCTCCTCGCTGCGGGCCAGCTCGAGGCGGGCGAGGCGGGCGGCGTGGGCGGCCTTGAGGGTGGCCTTGTCGCCGACGTGGTGGAAGCGGACGGCGAGGGTGCCCTTCTTCGTGGCGGCGTCGAAGTCGACGTCGTCGGCGAAGGTGAGCACGACCCGGCCCGGACCGCGGCGGGGCCCCTCGCTCACGGCGCCGACGAGCAGCATCGTGGTGCCGATCGGCAGGCTGGCGTCGGCGATCGCGGCGCCCGGCAGCTCCACGACCCACTGCTGGCCCTCGGCCGTGCTGCCGCCGCGATAGACCTGAAAGGTCGGGGCGGCGTCGGCCTCGACGGTGAGGGTCACCTCGTGGGAGGCGGCCTCCTTCACGGCGAGCCGGAGGGGAGCGGCGCGGACGGCGTCGACGAAGAAAAGGGCGACGATGGTCGCCGCGATCACGAAGCCGCCAGGGCCCAGATCGGAGCGGACGCCAACAGGTGCGGTGGAGAGCGAACGCATGGCTCCACCGTAGGCCCCACCTCCAGCCGGCTCCAGTTTCTGACGCCCGGCGCCAGCTTCCCTACATCAGCCTACATATCAACCGGGGCGGCGACGTCGCTGTTGTCGTCGCCAGTGCCATGCGCTCGCCCCTGGGCCGCGTCCGGGCCGGGTCCCGGCCGATCCGCGGTGCGGGCGGATGCAGACGATCCGTGTTGACGCGACCCGCTGCGGCGGGCATGTCCTCCCGCGAGATCCGCAGTCGCCCGGTGGCGACCGCAGCACCATGCAAGACGCGTCCACAGTCGCGAGACCCGGACGCAGAGGAACAGAATGCCGACGATCAACCAGCTGGTCCGCAAGGGTCGCACGCAGATTGAAAACCGCAGCGCCTCGGCCCACCTCGAGCGTTGCCCCCAGAAGCGCGGCGTCTGTACCCGCGTGTACACGACGACCCCGAAGAAGCCGAACTCGGCCCTCCGCAAGGTGGCCAAGGTCCGTCTGACGAACCAGCTCGAGGTGATCTCCTACATCCCCGGCGAGGGTCACAACCTCCAGGAGCACAGCGTCGTCCTCATCCGTGGCGGCCGTGTGAAGGATCTCCCCGGCGTCCGCTACCACATCGTGCGTGGCACCCTCGACGCCGTCGGCGTCAACGCCCGTCGCCAGGGCCGCTCGAAGTACGGCGCGAAGCGCCCGAAGTGATCTGACGCCCGCGGCCCGGTGATCGGGCCGCCGCGTCCCGCCCCTCCCCTCCCGCCGGTCACGGCCGGCCAGCAGCAGGTTTCTCATGCCCCGTCGTCGCGAAGTCCCGAAGCGTAAGGTGAACAACGATCCGAAGTACCAGGATCGCATCGTCACCAAGTTCATCAACGTCGTCATGTACGACGGCAAGAAGGCCGTCGGCGAGCGCGTCGTCTACGGCGCCTTCGAGATCGCCGAGGATCGCGCCAAGGAAGAGGCCATCAAGGTCTTCAAGCGCGCCCTCGACAACGTCCGCCCGGCCGTCGAGGTCAAGAGCCGCCGCGTCGGCGGTGCCAACTTCCAGGTCCCCGTCGAGATCCGCCCCGAGCGCCGCATGGCCCTCGGCCTCCGCTGGATCCGCGACGCCGCCCGTGAGCGCGGTGAGCGCACGATGACCGAGCGCCTCGCCAACGAGATTCTCGACGCCTCGGCCGGCCGCGGCGGCGCCGTGAAGAAGCGCGAAGACACGCACCGCATGGCCGAGGCCAACAAGGCCTTCGCCCACTTCCGCTGGTGAGTGCGGCGTCACTCCGGTGACGACGACGAAGGCGCCCTCCGGGGCGCCTTTTTCTTTGTGCGCCCGGCATGGGCGCGATCTTGGAGGTGAAAGTCCACCCGTGAGCTGGTCACAGCGAGCGAAGCGAACCGCAGAGCGTCGAACCGCGAGGCCGGCGTGAAGGAAGCGGGGA
>Ga0172372_10004874_pt1 | contig 18905 bp, 16 predicted proteins | sample LakKiv5m_2_FD_114544 | JGI IMG/M metagenome (GOLD analysis project Ga0172372, IMG submission 114544) | Freshwater microbial communities from Kabuno Bay, South-Kivu, Congo - kab_092012_9.5m | ecosystem: Environmental > Aquatic > Freshwater > Lake | place: Democratic Republic of the Congo...
CCTGCGCAGACGCTGACCGACAAGGAATACCAGATCATGCGCAACGCCTCGATCGCTATTCTGCGAGAGATTGGCGTGGATACTGGGGGCTCGAATGTGCAGTTCGCCATCAATCCCACCAATGGCCGCATGATCGTGATCGAGATGAACCCCCGGGTCTCGCGGTCTTCGGCCCTGGCCTCTAAGGCCACGGGCTTTCCGATTGCCAAGGTAGCGGCCAAGCTCGCGGTGGGCTATACCCTCGATGAACTGCGTAACGAGATCACCGGCGGGGCTACACCGGCCTCGTTTGAGCCTTCCATCGACTATGTGGTCACCAAGGTGCCGCGCTTTGCCTTTGAAAAATTCCCACTTGCCGATGTCCATCTCACCACCCAGATGAAGTCTGTGGGCGAGGTCATGGCCATGGGCCGCACCTTTCAGGAGTCGTTTCAGAAGGCCCTGCGTGGTCTCGAAGTGGGCGTCGATGGCCTGAACCAGAAAACAGTGGACCGCGAGCGTATTGAAGAAGAGCTGGGCGAACCCGGCCCCGAACGTATCTGGTACGTGGGTGATGCCTTTGCCCAGGGGTTTACCGTCGAAGAAGTCTTTGCGCTGACCCATATCGACCGGTGGTTTCTGGTGCAGATCGAAGAAATCGTGCGCATCGAGATGGCCCTTGAGAAAAAGACCCTGGCCGAGATTGATGCGGAGCTTTTCTTCGAACTAAAGCGTAAGGGATTCTCCGACAGACGGCTCGCCTACCTGCTCGATACCTCTGAGGCCGAGGTACGCAAGCAGCGCCATGCTCTTGGCGTGCGGCCCGTGTATAAACGTGTGGACACCTGTGCGGCCGAGTTTGATACCGGCACGTCCTACTTTTATTCCACCTATGAAAAAGAATGTGAGGCTCGGCCCACCGATCGCAAGAAGGTAATCGTGCTGGGGGGCGGGCCAAACCGCATTGGCCAGGGCATTGAGTTTGACTACTGCTGTGTCCATGCGGCCATGGCCCTGCGTGACGATGGCTTTGAGACCATCATGGTGAACTGTAACCCCGAGACGGTCTCCACCGACTACGACACCAGCGACCGGCTCTATTTTGAGCCGCTCACGCTGGAAGACGTGCTTGAGATCGTCGACATCGAAAAGCCTGTGGGGGTGATCGTGCAGTATGGCGGTCAGACCCCGCTGAAGCTTGCCAAGGCTTTAGAGGCTGCCGGGGTGCCGATTGTCGGCACCTCACCCGAATCCATTGACATTGCCGAAGACCGCGAGCGGTTCCAAAAACTACTTACCAAGCTTGAACTCTTGCAGCCGCCCAACCGCACCGCTCGCAATGAAGAAGAGGCTATGCGCCTTGCCCAGGAAATCGGCTATCCCTTGGTGGTACGCCCGAGCTACGTGCTCGGCGGCCGGGCTATGGAGATTGTCCATGAACAGAAAGACCTCGAGCGCTACATGAAGGAGGCCGTGAAGGTCTCAAACGATTCGCCTGTGCTGCTTGATCGGTTTTTAAACGACGCCATCGAGGTCGACGTGGACTGCCTGTCTGATGGCAAGCGTGTGTTTATTGGTGGCGTTATGGAGCACATAGAGCAGGCCGGGGTGCACTCGGGCGACTCCGCCTGCAGCCTGCCGCCCTATTCTCTGCCAGATGCCGTGGTCACCGAGCTAAAGCGTCAGACCGAGATCATGAGCCGGGCGCTTCATGTGGTTGGCCTAATGAACGTGCAGTTTGCCATTCAGGGCCAGACCGTTTTTGTGCTCGAAGTAAACCCTCGGGCCTCGCGCACGGTGCCGTTTGTCTCCAAGGCCACCGGACTGCCTCTGGCAAAAATCGCCGCCCGGGCCATGCTGGGCAAAAGTCTCGACGAACAGAACATTCGCGGTGAGATTGTCCCCCCTTATTTTTCGGTCAAAGAAGCGGTTTTTCCCTTCGTGAAGTTTCCGGGTGTCGATACCATTTTGGGGCCCGAAATGAAGTCCACGGGCGAGGTCATGGGCGTTGGTAAGTCCTTTGCCGAGGCCTTTGTAAAGTCGCAACTGGGCGCCGGCGTACGCCTTCCCGAGCCCGCTCAAACCGGATATGTCTTTCTTAGCGTAAAAAATGCTGATAAGCCAGGTATTGCCCCGGTGGCCCGCAGCCTGCATCAAATGGGCTTTCGGCTGGTAGCCACACGCGGCACAGCCGCCGCTATTTTGGCAGAGGAGATTCCCGTCACCATCGTGAATAAGGTCACCGAGGGCCGACCCCACGTGGTTGATCTCATAAAAAATGGCGAGATCGTCTTTATGGTCAACACCGTGGAAGAACGGCGTAATGCTATGGCCGATTCGCGTTCCATACGCACCACCGGGCTTGCCCAGCGGGTGACCACCTACACCACGCTGGCCGGTGCACGGGCTGCCGTCGAGGGCATGAAGGCTATGGCCGAGGCGAGGCTAGACGTTTATGATCTGCAGTCAATGCACAAGGACCTTGCCCAATGACCACCACTGTCCCTCTTACCGTGCGCGGCGCAGAGATGCTCAAGGCCGAGCTGCACCGGCTTAAGCACCAAGAGCGTCCGGCCGTTATTAACGCCATCTCCGAGGCGCGGGCGCAGGGCGATCTTTCCGAAAACGCCGAATACGACGCCGCTAAGGAGAAGCAGGGCTTCATCGAAGGCCGCATTGCCGAACTGGAGTCAAAGCTTTCCATGGCCCAGGTGATTGACCCCAAGACCCTTGAGCAGGACGGCCGGGTGGTCTTTGGCACCACGGTGCAACTCTCAGACCTCGACTCCGAAGAGACTGTGGTCTATCAGATCGTGGGCGAAGACGAGGCAGACCTGAAAGACCGCAAGATCTCGATATCCAGCCCGATCGCCCGCGCCCTTATCGGTAAGTCGGTGGGCGATGTTGTTACCGTGCAGGCCCCGGGTGGGGGCCGAGAGGTCGAGATACTCGAAGTTCGTTACGAGTAACGGCTGGCGCGCGCTCTGGCAAAAATTCTGGCAAAAAATAAATCCAATCCCGCCTGGGTCCATCGTCACGTTACGGATCCTTACGTGCGGCAGGCGCAGCAGAAGGGCTATCGGTCGCGCGCTGCCTTTAAGCTCCTAGAGATCGATGAGAAGGATCACCTTCTTCGCCCTGGTATTACCGTACTGGACCTTGGAGCGGCCCCGGGAAGCTGGTCTCAGGTGATCCGTGAGCGGCTTGCTTATAAATCGGCTGCGCCATTAAAGCCAGGTGAACCGTCGGCTGCGGGCCGTGACTACCCGCAAGATTCCCGCCCGCCCGGTATCCGTGGGCGGGTATTGGCCCTTGATCTTTTGCCGATGGAGCCGATTGCTAATGTAGTGTTTCTACAAGGTGATTTTCGGGACGAGGCCATAGCGGATCTTTTGGCCCAGCAGCTCGGCGACGAGGGAATCGACCTTGTTTTGTCGGATATGGCCCCCAACTTGTCGGGAGTGGGGGTGGCTGATGCCGCCCGAGTGATGCACCTCGGGGAGCTCGCCCTGGAATTTGCTGCGCGATACCTCAAGCCCAACGGGGCTTTGCTGATAAAGACCTTCCAGGGTAGTGGGTATAGCCAGTTGGTGGAGCAGTTCAAGAAAGTCTTTAAGACCGTGGCGCCCCGCAAGCCGGGGGCCTCACGGGCAGAGTCGTCAGAAGTCTTTCTGTTGGGCAGAGATTTAAAAAATCAACTGCTTAAGGGTGAAACAAGGGTTTAAGACGAGTATCCTAAGAAGAATATTGATTTACAGCTGGTGCGTTTCCGCCAGCGCAATACCGGGCAGCTAGCCCAAGGAGTGATGCGTTGAACAATGTTTTCTCAAAAGTAGCCATCTGGATGGTGATCGCTCTGGTGCTGTTCTCTGTCTTTCGGCAGTTTGAAGGCACACAGCCGCGTGGACTCGAGGTCTCCTACTCCCAGTTTATGGAAGAGGCGCGGCAGGGGCGTATCCGCACGGTCATCATTGATGGCAACACCGTTCGGGCCATGACCACGGATGAGCGCCCAATTGTTGTAAATACACCACAAGACCTCTGGATGGTCTCCGACTTGTTGAAGTACGGCGTGGCAGTCTCGGCAAAAGCCGCAGAGCAGCCGTCCTTTCTTATGAGCATCTTCGTCTCCTGGTTCCCCATGCTGCTGCTTATCGCGGTCTGGGTGTTCTTCATGCGCCAGATGCAGGGCGGTGGCCGGGGCGGGGCGTTCTCTTTTGGTAAGAGCAAGGCCCGCATGCTCGATGAGAACAACAACAGCATCACATTTGCCGATGTGGCTGGCTGCGATGAGGCCAAAGAAGAGGTGCATGAACTCGTGGAGTTTCTGCGTGACCCATCCAAATTCCAAAAGCTCGGGGGCCGTATTCCACGTGGTGTGCTCATGGTGGGTTCGCCGGGCACAGGTAAAACGCTTCTGGCCAAGGCCATTGCGGGTGAAGCTAAGGTGCCGTTTTTTTCTATCTCAGGCTCTGACTTCGTAGAGATGTTCGTCGGCGTGGGCGCGGCCCGTGTGCGCGACATGTTCGAAAATGCCAAGAAGCATGCGCCCTGCATCATCTTTATTGACGAGATCGACGCCGTTGGCCGGCAGCGCGGTGCTGGCTTAGGCGGTGGTAACGATGAGCGTGAGCAGACGCTTAATCAAATGCTGGTGGAAATGGATGGGTTTGAGACCAACCAGGGCATTATTGTTATTGCAGCCACTAACCGCCCCGACGTTCTTGACCCCGCGCTGCTGCGCCCAGGCCGATTCGATCGTCAGGTGGTGGTGCCGCTGCCCGATGTCCGTGGTCGCGAGCAGATTCTTACCGTGCACATGCGTAAGGTGCCCATGGCCCCCGATGTTAAGGCAGACATTCTGGCCCGGGGCACTCCGGGTATGTCGGGCGCCGACCTGGCCAATCTGGTCAACGAGGCCGCTCTTTTTGCGGCCCGCCGCAATGCCCGGCTTGTCGATATGGACGACTTCGAAAAGGCCAAAGACAAGATCCTTATGGGGGCTGAGCGGCGTTCTATCGTCATGCCCGAAGAAGAGCGTCGTAACACCGCCTACCACGAGTCGGGTCACGCACTGGTTGCGCGCATGATGCCAAAGACCGATCCCGTGCATAAGGTCACCATCATTCCTCGCGGGCGTGCGCTCGGTGTCACCATGCAGCTCCCTGAGGGTGATCGTTACAGCATGGATCGTGAGCGCATGCTCAGCACGATTGCGGTTCTTTTTGGTGGCCGGATTGCCGAAGAGGTGTTTATGAACCAGATGACCACCGGTGCCTCAAACGACTTCGAGCGCGCAACGGGATTGGCTCGTGACATGGTTACCCGGTACGGCATGAGCGAGGCTCTTGGGCCTATGGTCTATGCCGAAAACGAGGGCGAGGTGTTTCTCGGTCGTTCGATCACCAAGACCACCCATGTCTCTGAGTCGACCATGCAAAAGGTAGACGCCGAGATTCGTAAGATCATCGACCAGCAATACGCCGTTGCCCGCAAGCTCATTGAAGACAATAAAGACAAGATGCATGCTATGGCCAGCGCCCTGCTCGAATGGGAAACCATCGATGCTGATCAGATCGATGACATTATGTCTGGCCGCTCGCCACGTCCGCCTAAGCAGTCTGGGCCGGGTGGTGGTAATGCCCCCTCGGGCGGTGCAGACCCCAAAGTAGCACCCGATAGCGCTGCGGCACCGGCGTAAGCTCAGGCGCTTCTTCACGGTCGCGAGTCTCAGTAACTCCTGCGTCTGGTCTGGTTCGCTAAAATAGCGGCCCATGACCAGACAATATTTCGGAACGGACGGAATCCGGGGCAGGGTGGGTACCCCACCAATTACCCCGGATTTTGTTTTACGACTTGGCATGGCGGCAGGCCGCATTCTCGCGAGTCATTTTGATGAGCCTGCTGTTCTTATCGGCAAAGATACCCGGGTTTCTGGCTACATACTCGAAGCGGCCTTAGAGGCTGGCTTTGCCAGTTCGGGGGTCGATGTGGTTCTCGCAGGTCCCATGCCTACCCCTGCCATTGCCTATCTCACCCGAACCCTGCGTCTGTCGGCTGGGGTCGTCATTAGCGCCTCTCATAACCCGTTTGAGGACAATGGCATCAAGTTCTTCGATGGCCAGGGAGAAAAGCTACCCGATGCGATGGAGCTTGAAATCGAGAAGGTGATCGACCAGCCACAGTTCTGTGCCGACCCACATCTTCTTGGCAAGGCGCGTAGGCTCGACGATGCCGCGGGTCGCTACATCGAGTTCTGTAAGGGCACCTTTCCGTCTCGCCTGTCGCTCAAGGGCCTGCGCATCGTGGTCGATTCTGCCCATGGGGCTGCCTACCATGTGGCGGGGTCCGTCTTTCATGAGCTAGGGGCCGAGGTCATTCCACTAGGCGATGCGCCTGATGGCTTCAACATCAACCAGAACCTGGGTGCGGCCAGCCCCCAGGCAATGGCCCAGAAGGTGCTCGACGTAAAGGCTGATTTCGGCATTGCCCTGGATGGCGACGGAGACCGGCTTGCCATGGCAGACGCCTCGGGCCGACTCTTTAATGGCGATGAGCTTTTGTATGTCTTGGCACGAAGCCGGGTTCGGCATAAGGGCAAAGGCAGTGTGCAGGGCGTGGTCGGCACGCTGATGTCAAACCTGGCCCTGGAGCACCGGCTTGAGGCTATGGGGCTTGATTTTCGGCGGGCCAAGGTAGGCGATCGGTATGTACTTGAGATGCTCAAAGAAACCGGCTGGGAGCTTGGGGGCGAGTCCTCGGGGCACCTGCTCTGTCTTGATAAGCACACCACGGGCGATGGCATTGTGAGTGCGCTGCAGGTGTTGGCTGCCCTGGTATGGTCAGAGCAGTCGCTGGAAGAATACCTGGGCGACCTGCAGCTCTACCCCCAGGTGATGATCAATCACCCCATGGCCGCTGACCTCGACTGGAAGAATCATGCAGGCTTTCAGCGGGTCTATCAGGATGTCTCGCAGGCTATTGAAGGCAGCGGCCGGGTATTGATCCGCCCCTCAGGCACCGAGCCTGTGCTGCGCATTATGGTGGAGTCTCCCGACAAGGCCGAGGCAACCCGGCATGCTCAGGCGCTGGCCGATGCCCTGACATGACCAAGTCCTTCGGCCGGTATCAGCTTGATGCGGGCCGGCCTTGGGTAATGGGAATCCTCAATCTCACTCCTGACTCTTTCTCAGATGGCGGGCTTATTGGTGGTGTCGATCAGGCCGTCGTCCGTGCCGAGGCCTTAAGGCAGCAGGGGGCTGATATCCTCGATATCGGGGGTGAAAGCACTCGGCCGGGAGCTCGGGCGGTAAGCCCGGAAGAAGAGGCACGGCGGGTGCTGCCGGTGCTCAAGGCTCTGCAATACCTTAGGCTGCCATTGTCTCTCGACTCGCGCCGCCCCGCCGTGGTTGCCGCTGCCCTCGATATCGGTATTGATATGGTCAATGACGTTACTGGCCTGCGTGATCCAGGAATGCGGGCGCTGCTGCCGAGCATTCAACAGACGGGTTCTACGGTCTGCGTTATGCATATGCAAGGCGACCCACAGACCATGCAGCAGTCACCCTGCTACGACGATGTAGTTGCTGAGGTATTCGGCTTTCTGCGCAGCAGGCAACAAGACCTGATCGATAACGGATTTGACGCCTACCAGGTGTTTCTCGATCCGGGATTTGGATTTGGTAAGACTCTTGCCCAAAACCAGGCACTGATGCATGCCTTGCCGAGTCTTGCCCATCACCACCAGGTGCTGGTGGGGCTTTCGCGTAAGTCGATGATCGGAGCATTGCTCGGGCGTCCAACAGACCCCCACGACCGGCTTGCAGGAAGCCTTGCGGCAGCCCTCTACGCAGCGCAACAGGGCGCCCGTATCGTTCGGGTGCATGACGTGCAAGAGACGGTCGATGCCCTGCGGGTGTGGCAGGGGCTGTCATAAAGAATTCACAAAGCTTCGGTTTAATCAGGGAGAAGTCTCCATCTTCCAACCACCCCAGGAGCCCTGCGATGTCTCACAGTCAAGATGACCGAATTCTTAACACCAGTCTAGAGCCCCACTTCCAGGATGTACTTGAAAAGAGCCTTGATAGCCCAGCCCGCCGGAATGTATTGCGTGGGGCGTTTGGCATGGCCAGCATGGCTACAGCCTCGGGGCTCTTCGTTATCAACGATGCCACTCAGGCGACTGAACTCTCGTCTGCAAGCACCACAACGCGTCTTGGCTTTGCCCCGGTTCAAAAAAGTATTGCCGATACCGTAGCGCTGCCACCAGGCTATTCCTACCAAGTGGTGCATGCCACCGGAGATGCAATGGACTTTAGCGTGCCGGCCTACACAAATACCGGGGTGGAAACCGACGACTTCACCCACCGAATAGGCGATCAGCACGATGGTATGGACCTGTACTTTATTACCGAAGACGGCAGGTACACCACCCGCGATACCGGCCGCGCCCTCTTGGTGGTGAACCACGAGAGCTCTGCTGAGGCGGCCTTCACGATGGCCAATGGACAGACCTCTAACGGCGTATCGGGCAAAAAGTTTGACCAGTGGGGTCAGTGGGACCTGGGTTCCCGCCCTGAGAACGAGGTGCTCAAAGAGATTAATGCCCATGGTGTCACAGTCACCGAGATTCGTCGCGAAGGCCGCAACTGGAAGATGGTTCGGGGCTCGGAGTTTAATCGCCATGTCACGCCGCAGACTGTCGTGGCAGTCTCAGGGCCGAAGAAGCACTTGGGCGACATCCGCGCGCTGATGGTGACAAAGAAGTTTCCTGAAGGTGACCGTGCACGTGGCACGATCAATAACTGTGGGCATGGACGCACGCCCTGGGGCACTTATCTTGCGTGTGAAGAGAACTTTTATCCCTACTTCAGCCGTACGGTGGGGCAGTCCATCGACCCCAAGACCCAGACGGCACTGAAGCGCTATGGGGTACAAGACTCCATTCCTTCTGGAAAAAACGCCTTCTCTCAGGGCTGGCATACCGTGACTGGTACTGCCGATGACAGCCGCTTTGAGCGATGGGATATTGCGCTTAAAGGCAATGGACCCCGCGCGGACTATCGCCAAGAGCCCAACACCCACGGCTACCTCACCGAGATTGACCCGCTCCGTCCGGAATCAATGCCAGTGCAACGTGTGGCCTGTGGACGGTTTGTGCACGAGGCTGCAGTATTTGCAACGCCGGTAGCCGGAAAGCCCTTAGAGGTTTATATGGGCTGTGACGGACGAAATGAATACATCTATAAGTTTGTCAGCACTGCCGCGTGGGACCCTAAAGATGTTGGGCGTGGGCTCTCTGCTGGCAATAAGTATCTAGATGAAGGAAAGCTCTATGCCGCACGGTTTAATGAAGATGGCACGGGCCAATGGCTGCCGCTTGATATCGCGAACCTACAGATCTCCGGCTATGCAAAGTTCCCTTTTGTCAATCAGGCCGAAGTCTTCGTCTTCGCCCGTCTGGCTGCCGACGCAGTGGGGGCGACACCGATGGACCGGCCCGAGTGGGGCGCGGTGAACCCAGCCAATGGGGAGATCTATTTCGCTCTCACCAATAACAGCGACCGCAATCGGATGCCCGGAACCACCAACGCAGCTAACCCGCGTGCCTATGCCGACCCCGATGGACGGAAGCGTGCAGGCAACCCTCATGGCCACATCATTCGTTTCAAAGAACTCGCGGCATCGGGCCAAAGCCAGCGGTTCCAGTGGGATATCTATGTCTTTGGTGCCGAGGAAACCAGCGGATCGATGAACCTTTCGGGCCTTACTCGTAACAACAGTTTTGCTTCACCGGATGGGCTCTGGTTTAGCAAGGCCACTGGTATCTGCTGGATTCAGACCGATGATGGGTCGATGACCGATAAGAGCAACTGTATGCTGTTGGCAGCCATCCCGGGGCGTGTGGGCGATGGTAAGAAGATCTCTGTGCGCAATGACCTCAAGGGCCAGACGGCAGACCAAGAGACCTTTATCGGCGCCCAACTCGGCGAGGCGCACCTGCGCCGGTTCCTGGTAGCCCCGGCTGGGTCTGAGGTTACAGGCCTAGTTGAGACGCCCGATGGGAAGGCAATTTTTGTCAATATCCAGCATCCGGGAGAGAACACCAAGCCCGACCAGATGGCCAAAGGGCAGTTTGAAAGTAGCTGGCCGGGCAATGCGGGCTATGGCCCGAACACGGGGCGCCCGCGGTCGGCCACGATCGTGATCACCCGGGATGATGGCGGGGTGATTGGGGTTTAATGTGAGAGAAGAGCGTATCTGAACCAGCTGAAGGCCAAAGGGGCTCCCTGCTCCCTTGGCCTTTTCGTGTTTTCAATAATTTGATAATATTAGAAGTATAAAAATAACTTTGGGAGAATTCAGTATGTCCGGCCAGCGTGTCTTTAATGTCTTGTTTATCTGCACTAGCAACTCATCGCGATCCATCATTGCCGAGTCCATTCTTAATGGCATTCGCGACCCACGGTTCAAAGCCTATTCCGCAGGAAGCCATCCCAAAGGGGAGGTCAATCCGCTCACCCTTGAAATTCTTTCAGCAAACCGCCTGCCCACCGAAGGGCTGCGTAGCAAAGACTGGAACGAGTTCTCCGGCCCGAATGCGCCCGCGCTTGACTTTGTGTTTACCGTCTGCGACCAGGCCGCAGGTGAGGTCTGTCCGGTCTGGCCAGGTCAGCCGCTTACCGCCCACTGGGGTGTCGAGCAGCCTCAGGTCAAGCCCGGTGAGAACAAAACCATTGGCCAGAAGTATCTCGAGGTCATGTCTTTACTTCGTCGGCGCATCGAGCTCTTGCTAGCGCTTCCTCTCGATAAGCTTGACCGCCTAGCCTTACAGAAGTCTCTGTCCGAGATCGGCCGGGTTCGTTAGCATGCGCAATACCCAGGCCACGGCTGCCTTCAATGCCCTCGGCCATGAGCCACGGCTCAATATCTTTCGCCTCATTGTGCAGCGCGCGGCAAAGGGGGTTACCCCTTCCGAAATGGTGGAGCTTCTGGGTATCCCAGCGGCCACTTTGTCTTTCCATCTGAAAGAGCTTGCGCGTGCGGGCCTGATTCAGGCCACAAGAGACGGCCGTCAGATCATCTACACCCCACAGTTTGCGTTCATGAATGCTCTGGTGTCTTTTCTGTCGGAGAACTGCTGCGGAGGGGAGCCCTGTACCCTGACCGCACCCATATCCGTGCATCGAAAAGTGAAGTAGCCATGGGGATATTCGAGCGGTGGCTCACCCTCTGGGTGGGGCTGGGAATCATTTTGGGCGTGGGGCTTGGTCTTGGGCTACCCGATATTTTCTTGTGGGTTGCAGACCAGTCTGTAGCGCAGGTGAATCTTATTGTGGCAGTGCTGATCTGGGCGATGATCTATCCCATGATGGTTCAGATCGACTGGTCCTCTATTCGCCAGGCAAGTCGCGAACCCAAGGGCTTACTTCTCACCATCGTGGTCAACTGGGCGATCAAGCCCTTTTCTATGGCCGTTGTGGCGGTACTGTTTTTCAAGTGGATATGGGCCGATCTTGTGCCTGCGGACACCGCCGAAGAAGTGATCGCAGGCATGATCCTGCTGGGTGTCGCCCCATGTACGGCCATGGTCTTTGTATGGAGCCAACTGGTGCGGGGCAACCCTGCCTACACCCTGGTGCAGGTCTCGATTAACGATGTCATTCTCATCTTTGCCTTTGCACCGCTTGCAGGGCTTTTACTTGGCGTCACCGATATTACGGTGCCCTGGGAGACCTTACTATTCTCCACGGTCTTGTATGTGGTGGCCCCGCTGCTTGCGGGGGTAGCAACGCGTTATACGCTGCTGCGCCGTGGCCCCAACCTTCTTGCGCAGTTCATGTCACGGGTCAAGCCACTGTCGATTGCGGGGCTTATTGCGACGGTGGTTATTCTCTTTGGCCTACAGGCCCAGACCATTATCAGTCAGCCGCTACTCATTCTGCTTATCGCTGTACCTCTCATACTGCAGACCTACGGCATATTCTTCTTTAGTTGGGCCATGGCCCAGTGGCTGCGACTGCCGCACCCCATTGCTGGGCCGGCCTGCCTCATCGGTACTTCCAACTTCTTTGAGCTTGCTGTGGCGGTCGCCATAGGCCTCTTTGGCATGCAGTCCGCCGCATCGCTGGCCACCGTGGTGGGCGTGCTGGTCGAAGTTCCTCTTATGCTGTCTCTGGTCTACTGGGTGAATCGGCGCGCAGCATAGTAACGCGACACGGGTTACGTCGTGCCCATGCCCGTTCGGGTTACGCCGTGTCCATGGCCGCGTATCCCAGAGCAGCCTCCGCCATAACCTCTTCTGCCTTGGCCACGATAGTCTCCCAGCTGCTCTCAAGGCTTGTCTGGCGGGCCGCAAGGCGTATCTGTTGGCGTAGGGCACCGTCTTTGCATAGCGCGTCAGCTTTTTTTATAAAGGTGCGATTGTCAGTGGGCGGGGCGGAGCTGCCGTTAATACCGTCCCGTATAAGCCACTTGGCCCCGGCACAGTCGAAGGCCACCACGGCAAGGCCACTTGCCATCGCTTCTAGGGTGACATTGCCAAAGGTCTCGGTAAGGCTTGGAAAGAGAAAGATGTCTGCGCTGGCATAGTGGGCTGCAAGGTCCTCGCCTCGGCGAACCCCTGCAAATAGAGCCTCTGGGCAGTCGCGGGCGAGCTTTTGTCGCAGCGGCCCATCGCCGACAAAGACAAGCTTTACCTCGACTTCACCCGACCTTAACTGGCGAAATGTCTGAATGACAAGGTCAAGATTCTTCTCGGCCGCAAGTCGACCTACCGAGACCACAACCAGAGTGTCGTCTGTTGCACCCCAGGACTGGCGCAGCAACGCCGATCTTCTGGCGGGCGAAAACAATATTGTGTCGATACCGCGGGGCACTACCGTGAGCCGCCGAAAGCCCTGGGATGCCAAAGACTCCCGCAGCTCCTCTGTGGGCACCATCGTGCGGCTTGTGGCATTGTGAAACTTGCGCAGGTAGCGCACGATGGTTCCTTTTAGCCAGCCCAGCTTGTAAAAGGCGCTGTAGGCATGAAAGTTGGTGCGAAAGTCTGATGTCGTTGGAATCTTCAGTTTCTTGGCAGCCTGCATGGCCGACCAGCCTAGCGGCCCTTCAGTGGCAATGTGCACAAGGTCTGGCCGACGTGAGGACCAAAGACGTGTGAGAAACCCTTTGGCTGGCAGCCCAAACCGCAGGTCGTTGTACATGGGAATCGGCAGGCCCCTAACCATTACCTGTGACACCTGGGAACTGTCGCCATGGTCGCCCAGGCTGCCCGGGTCGCCTTCTAGTGCCAATAACTGCGGCTGGGGACGGACAATAAAGATCTCATGCCCACGATCGTGCAGCCCCTCTGTCAGTCTCTGCAGAGTCTGCGACACCCCATTAATGTCTGGGGGATAAGTCTCGGTCACCAGCGCAATGCGCAGTAACTGCTTGTTGGCCCGAAGGTGCACGACTTCCAGAGGCTCTCGTGTCATGTGCCAAGGCTAGGCCTGCGACATAACATTTCTGTGAGAGTTCTGTGAAGTTTTTGTGAATCAGGCTATATGACAGTCATAAAAATGGAACCAAAGAGACATCAGATCGTCATCAGACTTCGCCACAGTACAGGCTAAGCGGCGTTTGATTTCAAGAGCAGTCAGGCAGTAGCGCTAACGAGACTCAATGCTACGCATGCGCTTTCGTAACGCCGCCTCAGGGGGGGCAACTGCTAGCCCTTCAAACCGTGTAAACCAACAAAAGGAACCGATTCGTGACCGCTCTCAAGAGACTGCAAACCACCCTTCGCACCCAACGCTGGGATGACCATCGCTACTACCACCAGAGCCGCATTAATCAGGCATTGCATCTGGTGAGCGCCATCTCATTTCTGGTGGCCTATGTCTACCTTTTTATTGACCCTGTGATCTCTGCCTTAGTGGCCTGGCTGATTGCCATGACGACACGTCAGGTAGGGCATTTCTTCTTTGAGTCAAAGGAATACGACACGGTGAACCAGGCGACCTTCGAGCACAAAGAAGAGATCAAGGTGGGCTATAACCTTAGCCGCAAGGTTGTCTTGTTGTCCATATGGGCTGCTATCCCCGTGTTTGCCTACTTTCTGCCGCAGGCGGTAACCTGGATGGTGCCCGCATCGTTTGAAGATAGCACCCTGCGTATTGTCGGCTTTGCCTGGCTGGTGTTGGGTGCGGCAGGGCTGCTCTTTCGTGCCATTCAGCTCACGATTAAAGAAGATCTCTTTGAGGCCTGCGCCTGGGTGTTAAAAATTATTACTGACCCATTCCACGACATTAAGCTTTACCACCGTTCGCCGCTTTACCTGCTAAAGGGAGAGCTGGTCGATTCGATGCCCCACGTTCGGGCCTCGTAAATTTGGCCGCGATCATCTCTCGAAGTACGCTGCGTCTAATCTGCTTGGCTGTTAGCCCCTCTGGGGCTGACAGCCAGCCGTCTTCCGAGAACTGACGGCAGCCTGTCACAAACCGATCCAAAAACTCCGAGAAGTCTGCCTCGGTGAATCCAAAGTTAAAGATCAGACGCCCCGTACCCACCCAGCTGAGGTATAGCCCGGCACGCCGCAGATAGAACTGCAGCAGCCAGTGGTAGCGACCCGCCTGCGCGATCTCCAAGGCCCATACTGTAGGAAGCCCAGAAAATCTCAGTGGAAGGCCTTCTTGCGCCAGCCTGCGGTTTGCGGCCTGCATACGGTCGTTCCAGAGGGCCTCGGAGGCCTTGTACGCCGCTCGCTGCTCGGGCGTGGTAACGCGCTTTAGAAATGCGTGCATGCCGGCAACCACATGCGGATGGGCATTAAAGGTGCCGCGGGCAAAGCAGACATTCGCAGGCTGGTCAGGCCGAAACCGTCGCATCAGGGCAGCGCGCCCACACAAGACGCCAATGGGAAATCCCCCACCGACGGTCTTACCGTAGGTAACAAGGTCTGCCTGTACGCCAAAGAACTCCTGGGCGCCTCCAAGTGCAAGACGAAAACCAAGAAATACTTCATCAAAGATTAAGACGATGCCTTTTTCGGTGCAGACCTCTCTCAGTGCCTTGAGCCATTGGGTATACGCTTCGCGGTCATAGTGAATCGCACGCATGCCATCGATCAGCAAGGCATCGGTAGGCGCATTGCGGTTGGGGTGCATGGCCTGAATAGGATTAACCAGCACGCAGGCAATATCGCTTCGGCTTCTTAGAAAATCGAGGGTGGGGGTATATACCTCACGCAGCGTGAGCGTATGACGTGAGGGCGGCATGGGGTTACCAGGCCCAGGTTGGACATCATCCCACCAGCCGTGGTAGGCCCCGCTAAACCGCACGATCTTCTTGCGGCCTGTGTGGTAGCGGGCAAGACGCACCGCCTGCATCACTGCCTCTGTTCCTGACATATGAAAGGACACCTCGTCCATCTGCGCAACCTCGAGCAGCATCTTGACGGCCGGAAGCAGGCTTGAATGGTAGCCGCCTATAAAGGGGCCAAGGTCGTTTGCCTCGTGCTGGGCCTCTGCCATGGTGCCCTTGTAAAAGTCGAGCCCAAAGAGGTTGACACCATAAGACCCGCTGATATCGATAAACTCCTGGCCATCGAGATCGTAGAGGCGGCAGCCCTGACTCGCCCGCCAGAAGGTGCCGGTCTTCAATCGCATGACATCGTTGTTACGAAACTGCAGGGGAATGCGGTTGTGCTTAATAAACTGCGCATCCGAGATCACCTCTGCGGATGCTGCCGCCGCGGCAATGGTCTTGGGGCTGCGCTGTGCAAGCTCTGCGGCAAGCCGCGAGAACCCCCGCCGCCTGCGATCGAGCACCGCGGGCTCTGCACCGTCTACCCCGAGCCAAAGGGCATCAGGGTACTGGTAGTTGGGTATAAACCGGGTAAAGGTCTTGGCCATGCGCGAGTGCCCGGTGAGCGACGGGTGTTTGACCCGCGAGAGCCCTAGTCGGCGATAGACCTTATAGCCCACAAGTGCGGCCAGAGTCCCCCAGAGCAGGTTTACCAGTGGTGTATCCATGTTGTAACAAAGCCTCCTTATGCTCTGCTTTGTATTACAAGAACATGACCCTTTGATGACGGTGGGCGATTTCCTTGTACTCCACTTGCAATACCCTACATCCCGTTCCTACAGCCTATTCCCGATTTCTTATGCGCGCCTTAAGAGCCGTCTTCGGCAGCGAAGACATTAACTTTCTGCTCACCAACCGCATTCCCCGTCTGGCCGTCACCCACTGGGTGGGCTGGCTGAGCCGAATCAAGAGCCCGCTACTCACCCGGGTCTGCATCTGGGTCTGGCGGCTCTTCACCGACCTAGACCTGAGCGAGGCTAAGGAGCAGCGGTTCGAAAGCCTGCGCGACTGCTTTATTCGCGAACTTAAGCCCGGGGCCCGGCCCCTTGATGCTGACGTGAACGCGTTCGTGAGCCCCTGCGATGGCATTGTTGGGGCCATGGGCAGGGTAGAGCAGGGGCGGCTGTTTCAGGCTAAGGGCTTATCGTATCGGCTTGATGACTTCCTTATCCATGACCGGCTGTTGTCGCAATGGGCTGATGCCCAGTACCTCACGATTCGGCTCACCTCGGCCATGTACCATCGGTTTCATGCACCGTACGAAGGGCGGCTAACCCAGGTGCATTACATTTCGGGCGACACCTGGAATGTGAATCCTGTAGCGCTGTCTCGCGTTGAGAGCCTCTTTTGCAAGAACGAGCGGGCGATTCTTGAGGCCGAACTTGGCTTGCAAAGGCTGCCTTGCCTCATGATTCCTATCGCGGCCATTCTTGTAGCAAGCATGCGCATTCATGCCCTTGACCGCACCTTTACCAGTCGCCTTCCAGGGCGCTTCTCGGTGCCCGTTGATTATCGCTTTGGAAAGGGGCAGGAGCTTGGCTGGTTTGAGCATGGGTCTACCATCATCCTGATGCTACCCACGGAGTGCGCCTTGGCAGAAGGTATTCAGACGGGGTCAGAGCTCAAGATGGGGCAGTGGCTCTTTCGAATGCCGTAGGGGTATTTAGTCAGTTATTACTTGGCTGGGCTTTCGCCGCGCATAACTGCTAATAATGCTGGTAGCGCTTGCACAGCCATGCGGTATCTAAGGTTTCGCTGAGTCGTAGGTCGCCACTGGTGGGGTTGAATCGCACAGTCTGCCCACTTTGCTTGTTCTGATAAAGACGTTCTGCCCCGCGCTCCTCCGCGAATGCATAGCTGACATCTTTGATCTCAAGCGATGTAGGAGACATTCTTAGCTCAAAGTTGATCTCGGGCGATCCGTCGCGAATGCAATGAAAGTCTTGCGTGCGTACGACGCAGCCGTTTGCGAGAATAAGAAGGCCGAGGGCAACTGCGAGGTTACGCATCATCTGACGGTTTGTGATGCGCTTGCGTGTGGAGAAGAATGTCTTGCGCGATAGCCACGCCACTCTGCCAGGCAGCCTCTACGCGGGCGCCTAGGCACCAGTCACCCCCAAGGTAGAGACGCTGGTCGGACGATGCAAGAAACGGCTGGCCCAGCGGTGTGCGAACCCGCGCGTACCGCCAACGGTGTGCGGCCGAATATACGACCTGCGTCGGCGATGCCCCAATACGCTCGCAGAGCATGGGAACCATTAGCGCGGCAATCTCGGCAGGTTCTTTTTCAAGATGATCCTGGCTAAAGACGGGCCCTGCCTGTGCCACCCACGTCGCTACATTTAGGGCACTACGCCCAGGTTTACTGCTGTCCTGCGCAATCCATGCGAGTGCATCGCTGGCATCTTCGCGCGTGTTAAACCCCGCATGGTTACCCTCTACTGCAGCCATGAGGGTAAGGCAGGGGTCATAGGCAACAGCGGCAAGAGGCTCGAGTAGCCGCGTGTTATGCATACCGTTGCTGTCGCCATGGGCAAGCAGTGGGCCAATCTGTGGCGCAGGCGCGGTAATAACCATGCATGCTGCTATTACCGGGGCGCTGTCTTTGCATTCAATACGCCACCCTGCAGACGTTGGCACGGCCGCGGTTACCTGTAGGCCTTGTCGCAGGTCCAGCCCGGTAGCCAGATACTTCGCCAGAGAGGCCATTCCCGGCGTACCGACGGTACGCACACCGGTACCGTGTATTGGCCAGTCTGCTGCCGTGTTCGCCGTCTTCATCTCTGATAAAACTTGTGCAAAGCCGGGCGTTTTTGCAGTGACATACTGCGCGCCGTGGTCGAACTGAAACGATTCAACCCGACGCGTGGCAAGCCGACCCCCGACACCACGACCCTTATCCATAATTGCGGTTTGTAACCCGGCATCAGTCAGGGCGCGCGCGCAGGCAAGCCCGGCCATGCCAGACCCCACGATTGCAACTGCAACATGCTCCGGGTTTTCTAAGGACATACGATGAAGCCTGTCTTTACTATGCAACTGACCACCAATGAAGACCGCCCAAAGAACGACAGGGCGTGCAATTGCTCTAATATTAGCGCGCGTCTACTTGCCCTCGCCGAACATTCCGTAAAATAAACCTTTAAAACGCTCTCCATCTTGGACTCAGTCTCACAATTTGCACTCGGTGCTGCGGTTGCCGTATCGCTGCTCGGTCGCCGGACGGCTGCCTGGAAGGCCACCCTTTGGGGTGGGGCTGTAGCCACCCTGCCTGACCTTGATGCGCTTATTGGCTTCGAGGATGCCATTCTCGATATGACCCGTCATCGTGCCGAGTCGCATGGGTATTTCTATCTCACCCTTGCTGCGGCCGCTCTCGGCTGGCTGAGCCACCGTGCCTATAAGGCAATGGCCTTTTCGCGGGCGCATCTGGCAATCAGTCTTCGCGACTGGCTGCTCGCCGCCTGGCTAGTACTGGTGACCCATGCCACGCTCGACTACTTTACGGTCTACGGTACCCAGTTGCTGCAGCCTTTCTCAGACTATCCCTTTGGCCTGGGCAGCATTTTTATTATCGA
>Ga0172372_10004877_pt1 | contig 18898 bp, 12 predicted proteins | sample LakKiv5m_2_FD_114544 | JGI IMG/M metagenome (GOLD analysis project Ga0172372, IMG submission 114544) | Freshwater microbial communities from Kabuno Bay, South-Kivu, Congo - kab_092012_9.5m | ecosystem: Environmental > Aquatic > Freshwater > Lake | place: Democratic Republic of the Congo...
ATCTTTCATCAAATAAACCTTAGCGATTTTGTGTTGAAAATAAACATTCCAGCAGGACTATCGGAACGATCAATGCCTACGACCCATTGAAATTCAGAGCTTTATATAACGTAGCCTAAAGCATTTCAGAAGTGCTCTACTTTTTTTATTTTTTGACATTCATGAAAAAATTGAGGCAACTGTCCGATTTTTAATGCTCTGTTCGTATTTTGATTCGACTTTTCAATTTGGGAATTGCAGATGAAACTGAATGCTTTTTTATTAATGCTGTTTTTTTGTTGGTATTTGGAGGCGGAGCAGTCGTACGATGTCGTGATCTTCGGGGCGACACCGGGAGGGATTGCGACGGCTATCTCAGCAAGGGATGAGAATCTATCGGTCGCCCTTCTAGAACCTACAGGTCATGTTGGCGGTTTGAGTACCAGTGGTCTTAATCGCGATGAGGGCGAGCACATGGATCGTCGCACCTTTGGGGGGATTTACGAAAATTTTTCTGTAGCAGCTGCAAAGAGAAGCGGATCTGATCCAAATGTTGCGGGAGCAAGGCTGTGGCAATCGCATATCGCAGAAAAGGTTTTTATGGAAATGTTAAAGGAATCTAAAGTTAGCCTCTACTTTGACCAAAAATTGGATCAGGTGACCAAAGAAAATGCTCGTATTAAAACCATTAGAATGAGCAATGGACAAACTTACTCGGCTAAAATCTTTGTTGATGCAACCTATGAGGGCGATTTGATGGCTAGGGCGGGGGTCACTTATGTGTTGGGTCGTGAAAGCTCCGCAACTTATGATGAATCTCTAGCAGGAGTTCGATATTTAGATAAACCATTAAAAATTTCTCCGTATGATGAAACGGGACGTCTCTTGCCGGGTGTTATGGCGGGAGATCCACCTCAAGAGCACAGTGCCAGTTCAATTCCCATTTGCTACAACATTAGAATGAACTTGTCATCGGATCCAACCAATTCAGTTGCGATCAGCAAACCGATTAACTACGATAGTGCAAATTATGAACTATTGAGACGAGCGTTTAAGGCAGGTTATTTAAAAACACTTTCCAGTATTATTGCGGTTTATTCAATGCCTGGAAATAAAAGAGAGTGCAATAACCGTCAATATTCAGTCGTATCACTAAGTCTAGCAGGCGAACAAACAGGCTGGTGTGAAGCAAATTATGAGCAAAGAGACCTTATTTACAAAAAATATAAAGACTATACTCATGGTCTGTTCTGGTTTTTAAAGACGGATCCTTCCGTTCCTGCTGACATTCAAAAAGAAATGAACAGTTATGGCTTTTGTAAGGATGAATGGACAGATAACGATCACTGGCCATGGTATCTATATGTCAGAGCGGGACGCCGCATGATCGGAGAGCATGTCGTAACTCAACACGACATCACCACTCAAACGGATAAAAAGGATGTGATTCATATAGGTTCTCATTTTATCGATTCTCATCATGTCACACGTTATGCTTACGATAAAGACCATATCATCAATGAAGGACGAATCTGGCAAAAAGGCGTTTGTTTCGACATCCCTTATCAAGCGATTTTACCCAAAAAACAAGAGTGTGAGAATTTATTGGTGCCAGTTAGTGTTTCAGCTAGCAATGTCGCCTTTTGTGCCATCAGGTTAGAGCCCACTTGGATGCATTTAGGTGAGGCAGCGGGCATAGCGGCAGCACTGGCTATCAACAACAAGCAAAGTGTTCAATGGATTAGCATTCCGGAGTTACAAGAAAAAATAATGGCGAGGGGCATCCCGTTAGACTTAAAAAAATAAATTTGGCAATAAACATTAAATTCGTTTCGGCAATGGGTCTGAGGCCCTTAAACAGCTATAAAATCATGGTTTTGTTGAGGGGTGCAAATTGTAGTCGAGTTCTTTCAACTAAGATCTCATCATGTTTAACTTCGACCATACTTACCTTAAGTTACCAGATGCTTTCTATGCGCACGTGGTCGCGGATGAATTTCCCCAACCAAAGTTATTGGCGTTCAATAGCGAGTTTGCCGAGCAAGAACTCGAGCTGAAATTTAGAGGCTTACACGATCAAGACTTAGCGGATATTTTTTCAGGACAAAAACTTCCGGAACATGCGAAACCAATTGCGCTAGCTTATGCCGGCCATCAATTTGGTCATTTTGTTCCGCAGCTTGGCGATGGGCGCGCTCTTTTGCTGGGGGAAACGCTCACGTCTAAGGGAAAGCGTTACGATGTGCAACTCAAAGGCGCTGGGCCGACTCCTTTTTCTAGAAATGGCGATGGAAAGTCTTCTTTAGGTCCAGTTATTCGCGAGTATATTGTGAGTGAAGCCATGCATTATTTAAACGTGCCCACAACTCGTGCTCTTGCTGCGGTGTTGACAGGTGAAGAGGTGTTTCGAGAACAAGCGCTTCCTGGTGCTGTTTTTACCAGAGTGGCTTCCAGTCACATTCGGGTGGGAACATTTGAATACTTTGCGGTACGACGAGACGTAGAAAATTTAAAAGTATTAGCGGATTATGCGATGGCGCGACATTATGCGGAGATAGATAAAGAGGATCCAAACAAATACTTGTCATTTTTAGAACGTGTTGCAAAAGCACAGGCCCACATGGTGGCGTTGTGGTTATCTTATGGATTCATTCACGGGGTTATGAATACCGACAATATGTCAATATCTGGAGAGACGATCGACTATGGCCCTTGTGCTTTTATGGATAACTTTTCTTTTGATAAAGTGTTTAGTTCTATTGATCGTGGTGGGCGATACCGTTATCAGAACCAGATCCCGATTGCGAAGTGGAATTTAACGAGGTTAGCGAGTTGTTTAATTCCACTTGTGCATGAGAATGAAAAGAAAGCGATTGTTCTGTTAGAGGAAACGCTTGAAAAATGTTTCCATTTTTACGAAGCAAGCTATAGGGTTGTGATGGCAAAAAAACTGGGTATTTTTGAGGCGACTCCTGGAGATGATGACTTAATAAAATCATGGTTGCAGTATTTGGAAAAGCAAGATCTCGATTTCACCCTCAGTTTTAGAAATTTAAGTGAGGCCTCGTGTGGGCTCAGTTCCAATCCCAGCTTTCAAGAGTTTTACAGCAACTGGCAAAGTAGGCTTGCAGCACAATCTCAAACCATTGAAGCTGTAAAAGAGTTGATGCGGAGTGTGAATCCCGTTTTTATTCCAAGAAATCATCAGGTAGAAGCTGCCATACAAGCGGCGTTAAAAGGCGATTTGACTCTTTTTAACGAGTTGAACCTTGTGTTGAAAAAGCCGTTTCACGATCAAGCGCAATTTAAAAGGTATCAATTTGCTCCTGAACCAGAGGAGAGGATCGGTGCAACTTTTTGCGGAACTTAAGTTGACATGAGAGTGGGTAAAATCATGTCGACCCAGCGTTCTTGTTTTAAGCCACATTGGGCCATTTTAATTTTTTTAGGACTATGTCTTGCCATCTATTTGGTTTTGAGTTTACAAGATCAATTGTTTGGTGACCCAGCGTTGACCAATGTGATCAAAAAGATTTCATTGCTTCAGTTTGTGGTTAGTTACTACCTATGGTTTCTTTTGAGAAGTGCAATCGGAATCAAGATTCGATTGGGAGTGTTGCTGTTGAGTTTAGGGGCGGCAGGTTATTTTTATGTTCAATATGATTTGGTGGGTTGGAGTGGTTTACTTGATCCTGAATTTGAAAGAGTTGGCAGCAGAGGCCATGGCAGCTTTCCTGCGCTAAAGAGTTTTAGTTACGATCGCGAAGCTAAGGTCGAAGGTCTTGCCTTCACTCAGTTTTTGGGCAATGCTGCAAGAGACGGCAAAGTCGTTGGTCCCGCGTTACATTCAGATTGGAACAAGTATCCATTGAAAGAGCGTTGGCGTGAAAAAATTGGTGAGGGACTGAGTGGGTTTAGCGTGCAAGGCGACTATGCTGTAACTATGGAGCAAAGAGGGCCCTTTGAGATGATAGTGTGCTACGATACCTCAACGGGACGGCTGCGATGGGCGCATCAAGAAGAGGCGCGATTTGAAAGTGGTTTGGGCGGAATCGGCCCACGAGCGACTGTCGGCATTGAAGCGGAACGCGTTTATTCAATGGGGGCGATGGGGCAACTGCTGTGTGTTGATTTAAGACGCGGAACCGTGATCTGGGAAAAAAATATTTTAAATTTGATAGGTAGCGATGAAGAGAATGAAAAAGCAGGGGTCTCGTGGGGGCGATCTGGATCGGTATTATTGGCCGCTGATCATCTGATCGTAGCAGGTGGCGGAAAAGCAGGGCGCTATAGCTCCCTGCTAGCTTTTGACAAAATGACGGGTGAGCTTGCATGGAAGGGGGGCGATCAACAGATCTCCTATGCGTCGCCTCAGTTGATGACGATCAAGGGCATTGAGCAAATTGTAAGCGTCAATGAGTCGAGTGTCAGTGCTCATGATACTAAAAATGGGGCGGTTTTATGGAGTCTAGAACATCCGGGAAGAAGTAATGCCAATGCTAACTGTGCTCAAGTTAGGTTGATCAACGGGAATCAACTTTTTATGAGCAAAGCTTATTTTGAGGGAGCCAAACTTTTTGAATTGGGGGTTGCAGATGACGTGTGGTCAACCAAGCTTATTTGGAGCAATAAGAAAATAATGCGAACTAAATTCTCGAATACAATAAATTATGAAGGTTCATTGGTGGTCGGACTGGATGAGCGAGATCTACAAGCAATTGATGCCGCTACAGGAAAGCTTGTTTGGGAGGGAGGCCGTTATGGGTATGGTCAATTATTATTGTATAACCATCAGTTACTGGTGCTTGCAGAAGATGGGGCTTTGACTTTGGTCGATCCCCAGACGGGCAGCGAACTCAGTTGTCATCAGGTTCTGACAGGCAAAACATGGTGCACGATTGCCATTGCTGGAAAATATTTACTTGTGCGCAACAATTCAGAAGCTGTTTGTTTTGAATTGCCATTGAAAGAAAACCCAAATTGACGATAAAGAAGACTAGGGTAAAGATGTCGCAAAAGGTCAAAAATTGAGTCGTATTTTGTCTAGAGATTTCTTCAAGTTTAATTAGACTTGAGGAACTGGACGTCTTGAATGAGTGAAAAAATGATGTTGACCAAAATTCTGAGTTTGGTTTGGTTTGTGAGTTTGTGTTTTAGCCTTGCGGCAGCGAAAAAACCCAACGTGGTGATTTTTTTGAGTGACGATCAAGGTTGGGGAGATTTGAGTATGAACGGGAATTACAGCCTTCATACGCCAAACATAGATTTATTGGCTCGCGAAGGAGCCAGTTTCGATCGTTTTTTTGTGCAACCGGTTTGTGCTCCAACTCGAGCCGAGTTTCTGACGGGTCGTTATCACCCAAGGGGTAATGTGTTTGACGTGTCCTTGGGAGGAGAGCGTTTAGATTTGGACGAGGTGACCATCGCTGATTTATTTGTTAAGGCCGGCTATGGGACAGCCGCTTTTGGGAAGTGGCACAATGGCACCCAATACCCCTATCACCCCAATGGTCGAGGTTTTCAGGAGTATTATGGCTTCTGTTCTGGTCACTGGGGCAATTATTTTGACCCTATGCTTGAACACAATGGCAAACCCGTTCAGGGCAAAGGCTTTATCACGGACGATTTAACGACACGCGCCATGGAGTACATTGAATTGAACAAGGAGAAACCATTTTTTGTTTACTTGCCTTATTGCACGCCGCATTCGCCCATGCAGGTGCCGGATAAGTTTTATGAGAAGTTTGCCAACATGCCAGTTCGCGATTGTCCGCCGGCGGTGAAAGCTGCTGAAATCAATCACACTCGTGCAGCGTTGGCCATGTGTGAAAACATCGATTGGAATGTGGGGCGAGTGTTGAATCAACTGAGAGAATTGAAATTGGAACAAGACACCATTGTGTTGTATTTCTCAGACAATGGTCCGAATGGTTATCGCTGGAATGGCGGTATGCGTGGTAAAAAGGGATCTACAGATGAAGGTGGTGTGCGCTCACCCTTGGTCATGCGTTGGTCTGGCGTGATACCAGCAGGCATTGAAATCACAAACATTGCTGGAGCCATAGACCTGCTACCGACCTTGGCAGACCTAGCTGGAGTGTCGACTAAGGGTACAAAACCTTTGGATGGCGTCTCATTAAAATCATTGCTTTTAGGCAAGAGTGCATCATCGCTAATTCAGAATCGTATGATCATGGCACATTGGGCCAACAAATTTTCTGTTCGTTCGCAACGCTATCGATTGGATGACAAAAATCGGCTCTATGATATGTTGTTGGATCCCGCTCAAAGCAACGACATTAAAAATCAAGAGCAAGCATTGCATTTAGAGATGGTGAACGTAAAAGAAACATGGCGGTCCGATGTCATGGATGAGCAATGGCGCACAGAACGCCCTTTCACCATTGGCAATGCCCATTATCAAAATTATTTACTTCCCGCTCGTGATGCACTCTTTACTGGTGGCATTGCTAGGTCTGCAAAAGCTCCGAATTGTTCTTTCCTGACCAATTGGACTTCAATTGAAGACAGCATTTACTACGAAGTTGAGGTCGAAGACGATGGCATCTATGATGTTGAATTGTATTACACCTGTAAAGCTGAAGATGTGGGCATCGAATTGTCGTTATCGCTGGGTTCAAGTGTGAGCAAAGCAAAGGTGACTGAAGCTCACGACCCTCCTTTAACGGGCAGAGAAAACGATCGTGCGGATCGCGAGTCTGAATCCTATGTCAAAACGTATAAAACGTTGTTGTTCAAAGATCTGAGCTTAAAAGCAGGATCAGGCAAATTGGAATTGAAAGCCTTGAACAAGCCTGGTCATGCCTTGGTGGATGTGCGCTGGCTTTATTTGAAAAGGAAAGCTTGAGTTTTTTGAGGCTATTTTTTCGAGTAGATACGATCAGAAGAGGAACTAGCTAGAACGTTTTTTTTTGTAATAGCTAAAAAAGTGTGGCGAGTTTAAGAATTTGCCCAAAAATTAAAAAAAAGAGGGAAATTTCTACTTTTGAAGGGAAATATTTCAGTCTAGCTTTTAATTACTTCAATGAAACAAATCATTCCATTAAATGCAATCTTTTTTATCATCGTCCAAGGTTGTCTTTTTGGCGATGTAAAAGGTTTGCTTGACATCAAATTTGATGCAAATAACGATGCGCAATACGAGGCCGTATTAAACAGCCAAGGATTTGGCTTGGGAATGGTTTCGCCTTCAGCTAATCTTCATGTGTTAGGAAATGCTATTTTTTCAGAAAACCTCAGTGTGGGCACAAATTTTAAAACGTCTACCTTTAATTTATCTGGTACGATTTCCCAATTGAATGAAACAGTGAGTTCAAATCAGACTTTATCGAACTCTTCGATGATTTTTGCCGATACCAGTTTGGGAAACATCAGTTTGCAACTTCCCACGGCTTCGAGCACGACAAATAGGCGCTATTTTATAAAGAAGACAAGCCCTCTAAATAGTTTGCATCTCAAGGGAAATTTTATCGATTGTTTTTCAGAAATAGTATTCGGCGCAAACAGCGACATTTTCCCATTTATAGAATTAATAGGAGGCAGCGGTAATCAGTGGTATGTCACCAATATGTCTGGAAATACAGGTGCCGTTCATTCGAGCAACTTGTTAGCTTGGTATGCACTCGATGAAACTTCAGGCAACACCGCAAATAATAGCACTTCATACAACCTAAGTGGCATCATCACGAATATTGCAACAGGCAATATTGGCGTGACAGGAAAAATAGCGAACGCCATTTCATTTGATGGTATCGATGATGGTATCATGGTATTGGACAATGAGGATGTGTTAGATTCCATAAAAACAGAGCTCTCGGTTTGCTTTTGGGTCAAAGATGAAAGTCCAGGCGTTGCTTCGGGTTACATCTCAAAAGAAATCAATGCTAGCACTGGCTGGGCCATTGAAGATGGTCGCTTTTTCATTTGGGCCTCAGGCAGCAATTCGGATAACAGCTATAACGATATTGATGACAATCAATGGCATCACATGGCTTACACTTGGGATGGCACGACGTCAAAAGTGTATAAAGATGGCGCTCTGTTCGACTCCCTTGTGACAGGAGCAGGAACGATTTCCGCCAACAATGACCCACTCATATTGGCGCATACAAAATTAAGTGGCAATACTGAGCGTGAGTTCAATGGCAAGTTAGATGATGTCAGAGTGTATAATAAGTCATTATCTGCAACCGAGATCCATTTGATTTACAGTGCGAGCCGATAAAAAGAATCGAACAGCGTGAATACTGAATTTTTTTATTCTATCGCATAGATAGAAGATGCGTTAAATAATAGGTGGCTTTTTATCTAATTTGCCTCTTGAATTCAATACTTAGTCACTTTAAAAAATTATTTCAATATACATTCGACTATATATTTAAAAAATAGGCTAAGTCATAATAGCAAAACACACAAAACCAAAAATTTAATCTAGGAATTCATCCAATGGCCCCAAGGGCTTTTCATAGTCACCAATCAATCTAATTGGATGGATATCGCCGAGTTTACAGTCACTTGGCACATCTGATACTACGGTGATTTTTATAGGTGGTGATATTTTGCTGATCAACCACTCAATCATACGGCTTGAACGCCAACGGCTCCGAAAATGACAATAGAATCGACTTAATGTCGAGCTCGTTTTTCTCAATCATTTCCATGCGAAAGGTTGAATTGGTGGTATCAAGTGCCTTTACTTCTCCAGAGAGCACCAAGGTTTTTGTTGAGAGGGAATCTTTCCTATTCGCCTCCGAATATTTATCTCTATGCGCTCGAGTAAGTGATAATTCTTTGCCGCCCATCAGGCTGCCTCCTATCACAATCGAATCAAAGTCATTTCCACGAGATCTGCTAGTTGGTGATAGTACATAGAAATTTTTTATAACTTCGTTTTGAAAATGTTTAAGGTTAGTAACTTTTTTAGCTATGTCACTATTTTCTTCGCCATTTTCTAACATAGTTACAACCGATAGTGCATCTTCCAATAACCTGTCTCTTTTGCGAAAAATGAAACTTAGCTCATAACTTCCATGAAGAGGAATCATTTGAGCTCCAGCAAACATATTTTGATTATCTTGGTAATGGCCTGTCGCATATTTTTCAAAGGATGACTTCAGTCCATTTAATGCTTTTTTAGTTCCATTGATAGCCCATTCTAGATTTGATATGGTCGCAGAGGATAAGGACAAACCAGTAGCAACCATTTTTATAGAAAATGTACTGACTTCTAGATCCAATAAAATGTTGTTTTCAGGCAAAAGATTACTTATGTCATCGAAATTTACCAATGAACTCTCAGCAAATGTGTCGAGGCCATTAATTTTTGCTTTATAAATAACCAAGCGATTTTTTGAAAATACCTTTGATTGAAAGTCTATTTAACTTCAAAAGACCAATTTGATGCTCGTTTGTTAAGGCAAATAAATATTCTGTATAACCCTCTCCAATATCTTTTAAATAAGCAAACGCCCTATAGTGGTCGTTTATCCATGCCGAAAACATCGTTGGAACGTCATATGACTCGAACACTTCATCAACGGTATAAGTCTTAAGCATCGCATGCCTCTGCAATCGTTTTTGGATCAAGATCCACTGGACGCCACCAATTTGCATGATATGGCTTGTCTCGATGTATTATCCGTGTTCAACCATGATTTTAAGCAATGCTCGTTTCTTATTGTTCACCCACACATTTCTTTCAAGGAAAACATCCCACATATCTTTTGGCACAATTGATAATGCCTTTCTTTCACACTCTCCCGCAAGAGGATGAAGTTTCAAGTCAAATGAAGAAAGCCACGAGTCAGGAGTATTTCCACGAGACAGAACTCTATAAAATTCTCCTTCTTCACATTTAGCTTCTGATGGAGGACAATTTTCTACTTCTGAGCCGATTAACTGCATGTAACCCTTTTTACATAGAATAGTTACAGATCAAGCTTGAATTTTTATTTTAAATACCTATCCAACGGCTATAGCTGTTTTGTGGCTATCGTCAAAGTAAGTTGCTGATGCCGTGAAAGGCCAAGCTTAGACTTTATGATGCCAAGTAGTTGAAGGTTATTTTTTTAGTTTAGCGCCACTGGCCTCATAAGACAGGTGTCCGGTTGAACCTTTACCTAAAAGTTCATGATGCTGTTTGGGCAATTGCTCACGATGTTGTTTGATAAGAGTGGCATACTCAGGGTGATGGATTTGATTGTTCCATTCAGCGGCATCATTTTTGTGGTCATAAAACTCTTCGCTGCCATCTAGATACTGAATATATCGGTATTGTTCAGATACGATGGCATAGTTGCCAGGTCCAAAAGAGCAGCGTGCATAGTGTGGCCAATCGGCATTTGGGTCTTTGAGCAAGGGGCTCAAGTCGTGTCCCTCATGTCTGGGATCGGCCTGTTTTTGAGTGAGCGATAATAAGGTGGGATAAATGTCCAATAATTGTACGGGTTTGGAGCAAATTCCGGGTTGAATGCCAGGTCCGGCGATGATCATGGGCACGCGTGTGCCATCCTCCCACAAACTGCGTTTAGCATAACGATTTTTTTCTCCAAGGTGGAAACCGTGGTCGCTAAACAATACGATGTAGGTGTTGTCTGCGTAAGCGCTGGCTTCGATGGCTTTAACAACGCGTGCGATTTGGGCATCGACAAAACTCACGCAAGCTAGATAGGATTGAACAAGCGGTTTCCATTGATCGTTGTCGAGCACCCATTCATGTGTTGGGGCGACGTGTTCTAGTCGAGTGATGTCGACGCCGTAAGGGGAAATATCGTTCAGGTCATCCTTGCGATAGTTGGGCAGTTGCAGTGTTTCTAGCGGATAAAGATCGAACCACTTTTTAGTTGCAAATTGGGGGACGTGAGGTCTGGCAAACCCTACGCCGATTAAAAAAGGTTTTTCATATTTCTTTTGAAAAGCGGCTTCAGCCCAAGTGGCGGCTTGATAGTCTGGAAAAATTTCGTCTGCTTCGGGCACGATGCCCCAATCCCAAAGAGGGTGGCCAGGGAATCCACTTAATTTATGTTTTTGTTTGGGGTAGCCTGCGCCACCATTGTTGGTCCAGTGAGGCCAATACTTGGCATTTTGACCGCCATGAAATAATTTTCCGACACCTGATACCTCAAAACCTTCATTTTGAAAACGTTCGGGCAACAAGACATTTTGTTTAGAAATAGGTGATTCGCTTAAATCGGGTTCTAAGAAATAAATCCCCGAGGTGCTAGGGTAGAGTGAGGTCATCAAACTGGCTCGGGATGGATTGCAGACGGGAGATTGGCATTGCGCATTGGTGAACAAAACACCTTTTGAAGCTAAATAATCCATGCCGGGTGTTTTGGCTTGAGGGTGACCTCCCATGACACCGACCCAATCGTTCAAATCATCCACTGAAATCAACACGACATTGGGTTGTTGCGCCGCAAAGCCCGCTGTGCTGCAAATAACATAGAAAAGCATGAGTTGTTTTAGCGTGTTGGCGAAGGCTTTCATGGGTTCCCTTTTGGTGCGTGAAAGAATTTTGAGCGATGTTTCTTAATATAGATGAGGGGCATGAAAAAGGAAAGGCTTTCAATTCAAAGGCAAAGATATCTCATAAAGTTTGATTAATTTGTTCTATAAAAATTCAATGAAGATAGATCTGGTCAATTTACAGGAATGATCATTTTTTAAGATGTCAGTTCTAAGTGGCTATTAAAGGGGATGATGCGTGAATAAGGTTGAAATTCACGTTTGCGTTTTCAGGCATAGATGGTTAGCTACAAAACTTAGCCTCAGAGTATGATGAAATCATTCGACTTTTCAGCTTTGAGTTTACGAGAAGAGATGCTCGCGGTCGCTGTCAAGGCGCCTCGACTTTTGGGTGAGGCGACATCCTTGGTGATAGATTTTCTTAAGTCGCAACATGCACCGCAAGGTGGGTTTTACAATCGTGCCGGTGAGGCAGACCTCTATTATGGTTTTTTTGGCATGGAGTGCATGTCGTCACTGGGTTTAAAATTGGATCAGAAATTGTGGTCGGTGTATTTGGATGAGTTTGGAGATGGTCCTGATGATGACCTCATTCACTTGAGTTGTTTGGTGCGATGTTGGGCCAACTTGCCTAGTGCCTGTTTAACGCCTCAAAGGCGTTTGAGTTTTTTGCGTAAACTTGAAAATTTCCGCAGTGAAGACGGCGCGTTTAATACTATCTTGAATCAAACTAAAGGCAGTGCTTACGGATGTTTTGTAGCGTTGGACACTTATGGGAATTTAAAGTCACAATGCCCGAATATAAATCCTTTGATAGAGCGGATTTTAAAAGTTAAAACGCCAACCGGTGCGTTTGCTTTCGATGAAGGTAGACCAGAGGGCACCACGCCAACAACAGCAGCGGGATTGGTGGCCTTGCAGCGAATGAATCACGCGCTGGGCGCATTAGCAACAAGTCAACAATGGTTGCTTGCGCGCAAGCATAAAAGTGGCGGTCTTTTGGCTGTGCCAAAAGCGCCCATGCCAGATTTATTATCTACAGCTACGGGTTATCACACCTTAGCTATGTTGGGAGTAGACCTGAGCCCTTTTAAAGACGATGTTTTAAACTATATCGATTCATTGTGGGTGAATCGCGGTGGCTTTTACGCCCATTGGAGCGATGACACGCTCGATGTGGAGTATCTATTTTATGCTTTATTGGCATTGGGTCATTTTGCCGATTGATCAAAGTCGTTTAGAAGTCTTCATTGAGCGCGCTCAAGCTAAATTAGAAGCTGAATTCAATGTTGAAGGTTATTGTGAAGGTGAATTGTCGAGCAGTGCGCTATCGACGGCGGTGAGTTGTATTGCTTTGAATTGTTTCAACTCAGATCTTCATGATGCACAAATTGCAAAAGCGCTGTTGTGGCTTGAGCAACATGTGAATTCAGATGGCGGTTGGGGCGACACAGTGAACAGTCCGAGCAATGTCAGCACATCATTGTTGTGTTGGGCGGCATTGAAGAACGCTGATTGGCCGGGCGAGTCTTTATTAGAGAGGTACCTTATCGGACAACTTGGCGGATTACAACCAGAAGATATAGTTAAAACATTGAGCGAGATTTACGGCAAAGACAAAACGTTTGCGGTGCCTATTTGTATGGCGTTGGCTATTTCTGGCCGTTTGGGATCAGAACCGGAATGTTGGAACTATGTAGAGGCTTTGCCTTTTGAAGGTGCAGCGGCCCCAGCCTCGTGGTATCAATTTTTGAATTTATCAGTAGTGAGTTATGCCATACCAGCACTGATCAGCATTGGGATTTTAAAGCACATCAAGCAAGCTGCCTTTGTGCCACTGCGGTGGATTCGCGCTGCGCTGTTGAATCGATGCTTAGTTAAATTGGCCGCAGTGCAGCCGAGCCATGGTGGTTACTTAGAAGCTGTACCGCTGACGGCTTTTACGGCTATGGCATTGTTCACTGCGGGTTTTCGCGATCACATTGTGGTGAAAAAGGCGCAACTTTTTTTGCTTGATTCAATGCGAGAGGATGGTTCGAGCCCAATTGACACCAATCTGGCAACATGGTTGACGAGCTTGAGTCTTCAGACTTTAGCGACAACCAAGTCAAAAATGAGTCTTCTCAACGTCCAAGTTTGGTTGAGTTCAATGCAAACTTCGCAACGCGATCCCTACGCCGGAGCACGCGCTGGAGCATGGGCTTGGACGCCCTTGCCCGGAGGTGTCCCCGATGCGGACGATACAAGTGCAGCATTATTGGCACTGATGGCGTCCGGTTATAAAGATCAAGTCGTGTTGGAAAAGGGTGTGAAATGGCTTTTGCAACTTCAAAATAGAGATGGCGGCATGCCCACGTTTTGCAGGGGTTGGGGACAATTGCCTTTCGACCAGTCGTGTTCGGATATTACCGCTCATGCCTTGCGAGTTTTTGAAATATATAGCAAATTATACCCGACGAGTTTAAGCTCAGAGTTGAAAAAATCGCAAACAAAGGCGTGGGCTTTTCTTAAAAGAGAGCAAAGGCAAGATGGCTCTTGGCTTCCTTTGTGGTTTGGATCACAAGACCACCCGCAAAAAAGCAATCCCGTTTATGGCACCTCTAAGGTACTGCTGGCATTCACCTGTGCCTCACAGCTTCAAATGTGTGAACGCGGGGTGAATTATTTACTGAAAGTTCAACAGTCAGATGGCGGCTTTGGCGGCCATGCAGAGGGCCGAACTTCCATCGAAGAAACGGCGTTGGCATTGAATGCTTTATTGGCTTGCAATGCTTCTACACAGGCCTGTGAGCGCGCTTTTGAATGGCTGTATTGCAACACTAACGCTGGGAAAAATTTTAAAGCAGCGCCCATAGGCCTATATTTTGCATCACTATGGTATAGTGAGAAATTATATCCAATCTTATTTGCCTTGGAGGCTGCTTTAAAGCTTAGGTTGAGTTTGTAAGGGGCTATTTTTTAAGTTGCCAGAATTCATCGAAGAAGTTGGCATTGCAAACTTTGCCGGCGACGAATTTATTTGGTGGTGTGTCAATGTCGATCACGGCCCAATCGGGCAGGCGTGAGTTTTGTTTTGAGTTGTTGGCGTCGTCATCTTCTCTAAATGTCGGTCCTGTGTTGAGCACGAGGTATTTTTTGGGATTGAGAGGGTTGGGGTAACACAACAATGGCAGATGGTGGCTGCTGTCATAACTTTCCCCGTGAAGGTTGATTTTGTCTTGCTTCCATTGCAGCGGCAATTGTGCTAAGGTCTGTTTTAAAATTAGATTTGAGTCTGGATCGCCCCAAACAATGAGATGGTAGTTTTCTATATGAGCGGGAGTCAATTCGGAATCAAGTATGGTGGGCAAGCGACCTCTGAAAACTTGCGCCCAGCGCTCTTTTAAATGTTGGAATTCAAAATCCAGCCATTGTTGGATTTTTGGGTGAGAGGATTTTCCACTTGGAAAAACGACGAGGAAAGGCTCATTGAAGGCATCGTCCATGGGGCCTTGCAGTCCAGGGACTTTTTTAAGTTGGTTCGAGAAGCTTGCCACCGAACTCCATTTGCCATTGTCCTTAACAAAATTCAATTGCGGAACTGTTTCGGGTGCGCTAAGAGACTGTCCATCGATCTCCAAAGAAAAACCTTGTTTGAAGGGAGCCTTATTGGGCAAAGGGCTGGTGATGCTGAATTCGCTAATATTTTGAGTTAGAAGTTGAATTTTTTGTTCAGACACCAACTTGGCATCGATGCGAGAGTCGACAAAGTGTTCGTCTAGGCGCTGAGCTTTGACCCAGTGCATGGAGGGGTAGCGTAGCGTTTGAGTTTGAAACGTCAGTTCAGATGGCGTTGTATTGCGGCCAGTGACCATGGCCTTTTCGATATAGTCCACCACCTGCTCCAAGTAACCTTCAGCATACTTATGACCCATTTTGGGCCCGATCAGATGGGGTAGCGTTTTTCCAAATTTCGAATAATTACGCTCCATCACGCGTGCGGCTTGCATTTGTTTGTCGATTTCGCCACTATATGAAATCACGGGTATATTGAACAAATTTCTAACATAGTTTGGGATGTCGTAAATCCCCCATAGTTTTTGTTCGTACCAAGGTGGATAGTCGGATTTCTTTAAACCTAGAAACTCGGCGGTTTCGGAAAATCCAGCGCCAGCATGCAAGGCGACCCATTTTTCGGTAAAGTGTGCACCAGCCTGCCATGCGCCAGCGCCACCCATTGAGAAACCCAGTAGGGCGATGCGATTGTCGTCGATGTTGAATTGAGTTTTGACATAGTCGATGGCGTGCAATATATCAAACTCGCCGGCAGATTTCCAACCAATGCACTGACGACCAAAGGGGTGTAATACAATGCCATTTTGAACGGTGGGCAGTTTGCGCTTGCTCTTCTCTACACCGTTGATGAAATGCAAATCGGTGCTTTTTTCTCCGCGACCATGCAACCATACCCAAAGTTGAACGGGTTTTGAAAGATCGAGGCCTTCTGGAACTTCAAGTAAAAAGGGTAGGACACTGCCGTCAATGGTGGAGCGGTAGCCGCGTGCAACCATGCCTGTTTGTGTCGTCCATGGAGCTTTTCCTTGTAATAGTTGTAAAGCTCTTTCTTTGCCTAGTTCAATATTTTTTGCGGCAATTTCGAAGTTGTCTTTTTTGGCGTAGAACTCGTCATTTTCTAGGGCAAATTCTACGGCTTTATGGTAAAGCTCAGCATCTGCTTTGAGCGGATGAGTTATTTTTTTCAACAGGTTTTCAAGTTCATTCAATTTTGCAAGCAAGTCGGTTTTTTCCTGAACGCTAAGTTCAACACCTTTTGGTGGAACCCTTCTTGGAATGAGCTCTATTTCAGCGCAGCAGAGGATCAAATTGAAAGCGCTTAGGAAGAGAAGAGATTTAATCGTTGGATGGAGTGACATCATGAAGCTAGAGGGTGAAATTTTTAAAAATAGAATCTACACAAGTAATAGGGATGAATTGAAAAAAGTCCAGTTTAAAAATGAATAAAAAATTTACGTCTATTCGCTTTAATGATTTGCTGCCTTAGGAGAAACTGGCTTGATCTATAAATTTGAGGTGTTTGCAAAAGTCATCCAATTGGAGATGATCACCCTTAAACTATGACTCGATTTCAATATTTAACAAGTTCGTTTCGATACCACTGGAAGAGCTTGATGTTGCTGTTGATCGCTGTAACGGTGAGCACAGCGGTGATGGTCGGGGCTATGTTGGTGGGTCATTCGATGAAGGCCAGTTTGGATCGCAATCGACAGGAGCGTTTGGGGCAAGTCCATCATTCTTTGCATGCGGCAGATAGATTTCTCAACGCTGAATTGGTCAATCGGTTAAAGAGTAAAGTTTCTGCACCGATGACGGGTATGCTTCAGGTTTCGGGCAGTCTTCGCAATCAAGATTCGGGACAGAGCCTTAATCGTGTTGTTGTAAATGCTATTGAACCATCATTTTGGAAGTTTGCTCCGACACAGACAAAGCTGAACCCAGAAGGCATTTACATCAATCAGAACTTGGCTGAAAGATTGAAGTTGTCGGTGGGACAAACGGTGCTTTTAAAGATCAATCAACAGGCCATGGGCGACAGCGTGATGGCGCAGTCAGAAATGGAATTGCAGGCGTTGGAACTCAAAATCACGGCGATATTAACTTCAGCACAATGGGGCGATTTTAATTTGGCCGCCAATCAGTTGCCCCCATATAATTTATTTGTACCCATTGAACTACTCCAGACTTTGATGGAAAAACCTGAACGAATCAATTTGATTCTAGCGGGATCGGGTGCCACTACAGAGAACTTGCAAAGTATATTGAAACAATCCATCTTATTAGATGATTTAGAACTAAAGTTGATGACCGTGAACGAGCAGTTGGAGTTGCGCAGTTCGAGAATTTTTTTGGAGTCTGCTTTAGACTCTGATTCGGCACCCAAACCAGATAGTAAACTATTTACTTACTTAGTGAATGGTGTTCGTCACGGTGAGCAATTGACGCCTTATCCACTGATCGTAGGTGGATCTGCGTTTGATGCAGAATTGCAAAGCGATGAAATCATGCTCAGCGACTGGATGGCAGAGGATTTGAAAGCAAAGATGAACGATGAAGTTGAGATGGACTACTTTGTCCTCAGTGCACAAAATAAATTGCAATCTCAACGAGCGGTGTTTAAAGTAAAGTCGATGATACCAATAGACAGTCCAAGAATCGATGCTCAAATGATGCCTGATTACCCAGGGTTAAAAGACTCAGAGCATTGTCGCGATTGGGACGTTGGTTTTGAAATTGATTTAAAGAAGATTCGCGATAAAGACGAAACTTACTGGGACACCTATTCTGGTCGCCCCAAAGCGATTGTGTCTTACCAGACGGCACAAAAACTCTGGGGCAATCGCTATGGCGACAAGACCGCCTTGAGGTATCAATGCATGGATGTTGCCACATTGACCTCAAAACTCGAAACATCATTGCAACCAGAAAAATTTGGTCTGTTCTTCATTTCAAACTTGGAGTTATCTGAGCGGGCTTTGGCGGGCAGCATGGATTTCTCAGGCTTGTTTTTGGGCTTCAGTTTTTTCATCTGCATTGCAATATTAACGTTAACGCACTTGTTGTTTCATTTTTTGATCGAAGAGCGCAAGCAAAGCCACCATTTGCTAATGGCGCTGGGCTTTAGCAAAACGTTTGTTCGCAGGCAATTTTTGTTTGAGTTTGTGATGTTAGCGATTCCCGGTGGGTTAATGGGAATGGTGTTGGGTTACGTGTACACCATGTTTTTAGTGAATCAACTCAACACTCAATGGAGTGATGCGATTGGAGAGTGGCATCTGAGTTTAGCGCTGGACGCAGCTTCTATGCTAAATGGAGCGATCATTGGGATTGGACTAACGCTAATAACATTATTGCTGGCACTTCGAAGTCTTAAGCAAAGTTTGCAATCTTTCTCAAATGGTGCACAAAAGCTTTATGGCGTTCAAAGGATGTGGATGAAACCTTTGAGCTATGTGGTGTATGGACTAAATGCAGTGGTTGGGCTGCGTTTATTTTTGTTGGCTCAGCAGGCGCCAAAATTGGAATTTTTTATTTTTGGGGCATTGTTATTGTTGAGCACACTCTTGTTGTGTTTGAAAATGCTTTCTGGCAATCCATTGCGACGAGTACAAGGGTTCAGTCGCCGCAGTTTGATGTTCGCGCAGATGGGAAGACGCAAGGGACGCAGTCTGGCGGTGATCATTATGTTAGCATGTGGTTCCTTTATGATGATTTCATTGGAGGTTTTTCGCATGGCGCCAGATGTGGACACGCATCATTTAAAATCAGGTGCAGGCGGTTTTCAGCTATTGATTGAGCTGACCCGTCCTCTTGATAGAGATTTGAACGAAGTGACGGTGCAAAAGCGTTTTGGGCTTGATCCTGAACTATTGTCGGC
>Ga0172372_10004878_pt1 | contig 18896 bp, 15 predicted proteins | sample LakKiv5m_2_FD_114544 | JGI IMG/M metagenome (GOLD analysis project Ga0172372, IMG submission 114544) | Freshwater microbial communities from Kabuno Bay, South-Kivu, Congo - kab_092012_9.5m | ecosystem: Environmental > Aquatic > Freshwater > Lake | place: Democratic Republic of the Congo...
CACTACCGCAAGGGACTGCCCATCCACGTCGGGTTGCTCGTCATGACCGTCCTGACGAACCACCTGTGCATGCAGACCTTCGGGTGGGGCCTGGCGGGCGCCGCCGCAGCGACGCTGTTCACCGCCGTGTGGAACTTCGGCTGGTACACCCTCCTGCTGTGGCGCCTGCACCGCATCCACCCGTTCAGCTGGGATTTGCTGAAGGTGGCCGCGGTGAGCGGGGGGTGCGCCGTGGTGTTCCGGACGCTTCCGCTGCCGGAAATGCCGCACTGGCTGGAAGCCGGGGGGCGGGGGGCGCTGGCGGGTGGAGCGGCGCTGGCGGGCGGACTCGCGCTGGGGGCCATTCCCGAGCTCCGCGACGCCATTCGCCGCACGCTGGGACGCTGAGGCGTTACTTGACCCGGACCCAGGTTTGGGTGCGGTAGACGAAGTAGAAGTACCCGCGGACCTTGAGTTCGTTCGGCTTTGCGGGGTCGATCCACATCTCGCAATCGTAGATCTTGCCGTTTTTCGGGTCGCAAATGGTGCCATCCTCCCACTCGGCCTTGGTGCCCTGCTGGACCATGCCGCGCACGATTTCCATCCCGAGGGCGGGCTGGTTTTTGCGGTCGTCCGTGCAGTCCGTGCAGCGGGGGTTCTGGTCCTCGTTCGGCAGACGGAACAGCTCCACGACCTTGCCGTAGTATTTGCCGCCGCGCTTCGTGATTTCCACGATGCTCTTCACCCGGCCCGTTTCGTCGTCGATGGTTTTCCACCGTCCTTCGATGCGGGGGAGGGAGGTTTGGGCCGCCGCCGGGGCTGCCACTGCGACCAGCACCCACCCGAGGCAGGCGGCGGCCAAAAAGGAGAAAGTCAAGGGACGCATGGCCCGAAGTTAAACAGAATCAGCGCCCGGCAACACCTCCCCCTCGCCGGTTTGCGCCCGGTGAATGGCCGCATCAAGCTCGAAGCCCAGCAGCAGCACCGTGCTGTTCGAGTTCACCCAAATCAACGTCACGAGCAAGGTCCCCAGCGAACCGTAGAGCTTGTTGTAGCTCGCGAAGTGCCCTACGAACCACGAAAAACCGACGGTCAGCAGCACGATCGCTGCCGTCGCCACGGTCGCGCCGGTCGAACTCCACCGCCAACTCCCGCGGTCCCGGTGGCCCACGTTGTACAGCAACGTCACCGCGCCGTGGACCATCACGACGGCGAGCGTCCAGCGGGCCACTTCCAGCCACGGCACCACATCGCCGCGCAACCAGCGCTTCCCGTGGGCCCAATCGATGACGTCCCCCGCCACCCCGAGCAGCAACACCGCCGACAAAAACAACACGGTCAACAGCACCAGCAGCCCCACAGAAACCACCCGGAACACCATCGGATGCGGCCTGTCGCGCACGTGCACGCTCTCCCCGAACCCGCGCAACACCGCATTCACACTGCCCGAAGCATAGAACAGCAGCAGCACAAACCCCACCGACAACAGCGTGCCTTGGCGCTGTGCCATGAAGTCGTCCACCGTCAATTCGAGCAGCGAAACGGCCTCCGACGGAAACACCAGCGCCAACCCTTCGAGGATGTCGGCGGTCTCGAGCGGCGTATAGGGCACAAGGCTGACCACGAGGATCATGGCCGGAAAAAACGCTAAAAACAACCGGAAACTGATGGCGGCCGCCCGCATGGCCACCGCCCCATCGATCAACCCGATCCCGAAGAACCGCAACACGGTGTACGCATCCACCCCCCCCAATCCCCACGGCTTCACCTGCCTTAGCCCGGCCCGTACCCGCTGAAACGCGGCGCTGCGAACCACCGCCCGGATGAGCGGCCCGTCTGGCAAGCCCGGCGTCATCGCTTCACGTGCTTCATGCTCAAATCCAACCCCGGGACGCTGTGCGTCAGCCACCCCATCGAAATGAAATCCACCCCGCTCTCGGCATAGGCCACGGCCCGGTCCGGGTCGATGCCCCCCGACGCCTCGAACACCTCGCCCGGAGCGCGCTCAGCCACCACCGCCCGGATCGCTTCCGGCGTCCAGTTGTCCAGCAAAAACCGGTGGATTTTCAGCCCCCCCGCGACCGCCGCCCGGGCTTCGTCGAGCTCGGCCCGGTCGCGCACCTCCACCACCACCGGCACCTGCGGATTCGCCGGCTGCTCTAAAAACCGCTGCACCCCTGCGAGGGCGGCCGCCATGCTCCCGGCAAAGTCCACGTGGTTGTCTTTGATAAGGATCATGTCGTACAGTCCCTGCCGGTGGTTCACCCCGCCTCCGACCGCCACCGCGTATTTCTCAAAGGCGCGCAATCCCGGGGTGGTCTTGCGCGTGTCCAACACCTTGCACGGCGTGTGCGCAATCCGCGCTGCCACCTCCGCCGTGCGGGTGGCGATGCCGCACATCCGCTGCAAAAAATTCAGCGCCACCCGCTCCCCTCCGAGCACCGCCCGGGCGGGACCCTCGACTTCGAGCAGCACAGTGCCCCGGACAAACCGCGCCCCCTCCGTGACGCGCGGAACGCACCGCACCGCGGGGTCCACGCATTCGAACACCCGCACCGCGACCGCTCCGCCGGCAAAGACCCCGTCCTCCTTCGCAAACACCGCCGCGCACCGCACCGCCTCCGCGGGGACCGCGGCCGCACTGGTCACGTCCCCCGGGCCGAAGTCCTCCTCGAGCGCAAACCGGATCAGCCAGTCCATGTCCGCTGTGATCATGGCCCGAAGATAACCCCGGAGCCGGGCTACCTTCGCCGTCCATGCAGCACACCCTCCTCGCCGTGGGCGCCACCCGGGAAGCGTGGCTCCGGACCGGCACCGCCGAGTACATCGGCCGGCTCCGCCACTACACCCGGTTTGCGTACGTCGAAACCCCCGACTTCAAGCTCCGCGGCGGGAAGGCCGACCCGGACACCGTCAGAGAAGGAGAAGCCGCACTGATCGAGAAAGCCCTCGCCGGTGTGGACTGGCTGATTTTGTTGGACGAGCGGGGCACCGCCTACGATTCGCCCGGACTGGCCCGCCACATCGCCGGGCTGCAATTGCGCAGCTTGAAGCACGTCTGCTGGGCCATCGGCGGTCCGTACGGATTTCACGAGCGCATCCGCGCCCGGGCGCACGGCACGCTGAGCCTCGGTCCGCTCACGTTTTCGCACCAAATGGTCCGACCGTTCGCCGTCGAGCAACTCTACCGGGCCCACACCATCTTAGCCGGGGAGCCCTACCACCACGCGTGAGCGCGGGGGTTACTCGGCGAGCACCGTCACGGTCCCGCCCAGCACCTCTACCGTGCCGCCGAGGACCGCAAAGCGCTGCTCTTCGCGTTCCACCCGCACCGTCACCTCCCCTGCCTTGAGGGTGGTGATGAGCGGCGCGTGGCCCGCAAGCACCCCGAGGCTGCCGTCCACGCCGGGCAACCCGACGTAGGTGGCTTCTCCGGAGAACAACGTCTTATCCGGCGTCAGGATGTCGACGTGGAAACGGGTGCTCATTGTGCCTCGGCGAGCATTTTTTCGCCCGCTTCGATGACCTCTTCGATGGTGCCCTTCAGGTTGAAGGCCGCCTCGGGCAAGTGGTCCAATTCACCGCTGAGGATGCGCTTGAACCCCTTGATCGTGTCTTCGATGGAAACCAGTGCTCCCGGAATGCCCGTGAACTGCTCCGCCACGTGGAACGGCTGCGAAAGGAACCGGGAAATCCGACGTGCGCGGTACACCGTTTGCTTGTCTTCTTCGCTGAGTTCGTCCATCCCGAGGATGGCGATGATGTCCTGCAACTCCTTGTAGCGCTGCAGCGTTTCCTTCACTTGCTCGGCGCAGGTGTAATGCTCTTCGCCGACGATGGCCGGTGTGAGGATGCGGGACGTCGAGTCGAGCGGGTCCACGGCCGGGTAGATGCCCAAGGCCGCGATTTTCCGCGAAAGCACCGTGGTGGCATCCAAGTGCGCGAAGGTGGTGGCCGGCGCCGGGTCCGTCAAGTCGTCCGCGGGGACATAAACGGCCTGCACCGAAGTAATTGAGCCGCGCTTCGTCGAGGTGATGCGCTCTTGCATCAGGCCCATTTCCGTGGCGAGGGTCGGTTGGTAGCCCACCGCGGAAGGCATCCGGCCGAGGAGGGCGGACACTTCAGAGCCCGCCTGGGTGAAGCGGAAGATGTTGTCGATGAAGAAGAGGATGTCGCGCCCGCCGGTGGTGGCGTCGCCGTCCCGGAAGTATTCGGCGACCGTCAAGCCGGAGAGGGCCACCCGTGCCCGCGCACCGGGGGGTTCGTTCATTTGGCCGAAGACCAGGGTCGCTTGGGATTTGGCCAACTCCGCCATGTCCACCTTCGCGAGGTCCCAGCCGCCTTCTTCCATGCTGTGCTTGAAGGCATCGCCGTACTTGATGACGCCCGATTCGATCATTTCGCGGAGCAAATCGTTCCCTTCGCGGGTGCGCTCGCCCACGCCGGCGAACACCGAAATGCCCTCGTAGCCCTTCGCGATGTTGTTGATGAGCTCCATGATGAGGACCGTCTTGCCCACCCCTGCACCGCCGAAGAGGCCGATTTTTCCGCCCTTCGCGTACGGTTCGATGAGGTCGATGACCTTGATGCCGGTGTACAGCACTTCCGTGGCGGTGCTGAGGTCTTCGAAGCGGGGCGGCTCCTGGTGGATGGCCCGTCCGCCCTGGGCGTCCACGGTGCCGATGCCGTCGATGGCGTCGCCGACGACGTTGAAGAGGCGGCCCTTGATTTGGTCCCCGACAGGCATCGTGATGCCTTGCCCGGTCACCCGCACCTGCGTGCCGCGGCTCAGGCCTTCGGTGGAATCCATCGAAATCGCGCGCACGGTGTCCTCCCCGATGTGCTTCTGGGTCTCGAGGACCAAACGACCGCTGGGGCGGTCGATGACGAGGGCGTCGAGGATTTTCGGAAGCGGCGTTCCTGCCGGGAACGTGACGTCGACCACCGGGCCGATGACTTGGGAAATGGTACCGTGCATGGCAATGAAATTCGGCGCGAAAGTACAGCCAAATCTCCTCCGCACACAACCTACCTTTGGGGGTGTGAAGGTGCATGAACGGGCCCGCGATTTCCGCGCCGACCGGCCGATTGTGCTGACCGTCGGAACCTTCGACGGCGTGCATGCCGGGCACCGGGCGGTGTTGGCCGCGCTCGCTCGAAAGGCCCGCGAATTGGGCGCAGAAACCTGCCTGCTCACCTTTTCCCCGCATCCCCGGACGGTGCTGCACCCCGATTCGCACGGGCTGCAGGTCCTGAACTCCGCGGACGAGAAGCGGGACTTGCTCGCAGCGGCGGGGCTGGACCACCTCGTAGTGGAACCGTTCACCCGCGAACTCGCCCGGATGTCCCCCGAGGACTACGTGGAATCCTTGTTCGTTCAGGGCATTCGCCCGGCGTGCGTGGTGGTGGGCTACGATCACCGGTTTGGCCGCGGGCGCGCGGGAGATTTCGCCACCCTCGCACAGCTGGGCGCGGCGCACGGCTTCACCGTCGAAGAACTCGGCGCGGCCTGCGTCGACGAGGTGCGCGTGAGCTCGACGAAGGTGCGCGATGCGCTCGCGGCGGGCGACGTGGCCACCGCCGCAACTTGGCTGGCGGCTCCGTACCCGTTCACCGGCGTCGTGGTGCAGGGCGCCGGGCGCGGGCGCGGCCTCGGATTTCCGACGGCGAACGTGCAGCCCGACGACCCGCTGAAGCTGGTGCCGGCCGACGGCGTCTATGCCGCTTGGGCCGCGCTGGCGGGCGAGCGCCCGGTGCCCGCGATGGTCAACGTCGGCACGCGGCCCACCTTCACCGCGGACGACGGCGACGGCCCTGCGCCCGAGCGGACGGTGGAAGCCCACGTCCTCGAGCCGCTGCGAAGCTGCTACGGCGAGCGGATGCGGCTGTTTTTCGTGGCCCGCCTGCGCGATGAACTCCGGTTTGCGGACGCGGCGGCGTTGCAGGCCCAACTCGCCGCCGACCGGTCCGAATCGCTCGATGTGCTCGCGCGCACGGGCGGCGTTGAACGCACGCTGCATCCGGCATGAAGCGGCTGGTGGTGAGCGGATGGATGGCCTTGCTCGTCGGCTCCGCCGGCGGCCAAACCGCCCACAGCCTCGAAGCAGCCCTCGCCCTGCGCGCCGCGGGCCGCCCGGTCACCCACCTCGACCTCAGCCGCGCCCGCTTGACCGAAGTACCCGAGGCCGTGGGCTCGTTCACCGAACTCCGGGTGCTCGTCCTCGACCGAAACCGCCTGACCGCCCTGCCCGACACCCTCGCAGCCTTGACGCACCTCGAAGTGCTGCGGGCGGAGCGCAACCGGTTTTCCAGCCTGCCCGCGGTGCTGCTCCGGTTGCCGGCCTTGAAGGAGCTGCATTTGGGCGACAACCTCATCGACCGCATCCCCGAGGACATCGACCGGCTGCCGGCGCTCGAAGTGCTGGCCGTTTGGGACAACCCGTTGGAAATTTGGCCGGCCAGCCTGAGCCGGCTACCGAGACTTCAACGAATTGATTTGCTGCACAATACGATGTCAGCGGAGGAACAAGAGCAGCTGAAGCTGTGGCTGCCCGGGGTCCAAATCGACTTCAGCCCCCCGTGCAACTGCTCGTTCGACGCCCCATGAACCCGGCCTGGCTGCGCCCCGCCGAAGCTGCGGCCGCTGGGCTCAACCTCGCTTACACCGTCGGCTACCTGCTCGAGCGGCCGTGGGCCTATCCGGCGGCCCTCGTGGGATCGCTGCTGTTCATGGCCGTGTGTGCCCGCAAGCGGCTGCTGGCCGAAGCGTTCCTGTGGGGGGCCTATGCCGCCTTTGCAGTGTGGGGCCTGGTCCATACTGGGGACGCGTGGACCCCGCATGTCCCCAACCTCGCGCACCACGCCTGCGGATGGGCGGCCGGGACAGTGGTCCTGCTCGCCGGCAACTGGGCGATGCGCCGTTGGACGACCGCGGAGGCGGTGGGCCTCGACCTGTTCACCACGGTCGGCAGCCTGCTGGCCACGTTTTGGATGGTGCAAAACGATCCGTGGAACTGGCGCTACTGGGTGGTGGTGAATGCCGCTGCGGTGGTGCTGTATGCGCGCGCCCGCCTGTGGTGGGGGACGGGCTTGCAGGTGCTCTACGTGGCGCTCGCGCTCGAAGGGATGTTCAACTTCCTGCCGTGGCCATGAGCAGGCCGCTGCGCGTGTGCCTGACCGGGGTGGAAAGCACCGGAAAAACCACCTCCGCGCAGGCGCTTGCGGCCCATGTGGGCTGGCCGTGGGTCCCGGAAGCCGCGCGCTCCGATGCCGCGGTGCGCGAAGGCCGGACGCAGCCCGACGACCTCGCCCGGTTGGGCGCGGAACAAGAAGAATCGCTCGCACGCTGCAACGGCTTCCCCGGCGTAATCGCCGATGCGTGCCCGCTGGTGCTGGAGCTTTGGGGCGAAGTCGTCTTCGGGTGTTGTCCCGCGTCGGCCTTCCGGCAGGGACAGGCGGTCGATCTCTTTTTGCTCTGTGCGCCGGACTTGCCGTGGGAACCTGACCCGCTGCGAACCCTTCCGGACGCAAACAGGCGGTGGGAGCTCCACCGCCTGTTCGAATCCCGCCTCATCGAACGAGGCTGGACATATGTTGTGTTGACCGGTTCCGGGCCGGAGCGCTGGCGCGCCGCCCTGCCAGCCCTTTCCGCCCTCAGCGGATGATGAACTTCACCGGGATGGTGTACTGAACACTCACCGACTTCCCGCGCTGCTCGCCGGGCTCGAAGGTGGGGAGGGATTCCACGACGCGCTTCGCCTCTGCATCGAGCCGCGGGTCCACTTCGCGGAGCACCTTCACGTCCCGCACTTTGCCGTCCTTGCCGACGACGAAGTACACGAAGACCGTCCCCTGGATGCCCGCATCCTTCGCGATGGCGGGGTATTTCGTGTTCGAAGAGACGTATTTGATGATTTCCATCTGCGTGCACTGGTGCCGCTCGTCCCCTTTCATGTTCAGGCAGTCTCCGAAGGCCGGCATCTTCTCCACCACCATGAAGATTTCCTCTTCCTCCACTTGCTCCTCTTCTTGCGTGTCATCGAATTCCTGCACCTCGATTTCCGTGTCTTCGTCGAGTTCGAGGTCGATGATTTCGAGCTCTTCTTCGATGAGTTCCTCGTCGTCCACGATTTCAATCATGGTGGTCTGCTGCGGGGGCGGCGGAGGGGGCGGAGGGGTCACGATGTTCACGGGAATCTCCTCGTCTTCCAGCAAATCTGCCATGAAGTCGAAGTTCTGGACGATGGCGATTTCATAGGACGTCCACGCCAGCGAAGCCAGCGTGATGGCCATGATCGCGATGAACCCGAGGGTGCGCCATGTGGTGCGCTTGTTCTCGAGGTCGGCTTCGGGGGTCTTGCGGAGTTCCATGGTGATCGGGGTTAAAAGTACAGCGCGCCGTTGAATTCACCGCATCAAGAACGGTGCCGAAATGAAATCGGCCGCATCCCGAAACAGCCGCGGTACAACCACAAAAACACGCCGTGCCCCAGCACCACCCCCACGCCGTCGGCCACCACATCGTACAAGTCCATGCGCCGCCCGGAAAACAGCGCTCCTTGCGCCCATTCGAGCCCGAGGCCGAACAGCAGGCCGACCCCGAGGGTCCCGAGAAACATCCCCCGGAGCGCCCCGCTCTTGCCTAAGGCGATTTGGACCGAAAGCCCCCAACTTCCGAAGAACAGTGCATGCAACACCTTGTCGATGTGGAACAGCGCATACCACCCTTCGAGCGCCGCGTCCTCGCCGGGAATGGCGTGCAAGCCCACGATCAGGGCGGTCCAAAACCCCGGCATCCACAAGAACCTCCTCCGCACCCGCTCCCACGGCACCTGCGGCAGGAATGTCATCGCCTCAGGCCGACAGCGATTCCGTGTACCCCGCGGCGTCCAGCAACCCGCTGAGGTCCGCCCCGGCCGCCACCTTCACCCGCACAATCCAACCGGCCCCGTACGGGTCCGAATTCACCGCATCCGGCGACGCGTCGAGGGCAGTGTTGAATTCCACCACCTCCCCGTCCACCGGCATATAAAGGTCGCTCACCGTTTTCACCGCCTCGATGGTGCCGAACACCTCCCCCGCACCGACGGCGTCGCCCACCGACCCGACTTCCACGAAGACGATGTCTCCGAGCTCGCCTTGGGCGAAGTCCGTGATGCCCACGGTGGCGGTGTCTCCCTCAATCCGGACCCATTCGTGGTCCCGGGTGTAGCGCAAATCGGTAGGAATGTGCATGGCGTTCAAGCGTCAGGCCGCAAAGCTACACCCTACTGATTCAGGTTGAATCGCAGCGACACCCCGGAATTGATGTTCGACGTGTCGAACGAGGTGCTGATGTAGGGGCGGGTGATTTGGTGGTCGTAGAAGGCGCGCAGCGTCAGCTTGTCCGACACTTCGAGGTCTGCGGAGAGCTTGATGGAAATCAGCTTCTGCCCGGCCGTGACTTGGTTTTGGCGTTCGACCATTTTGCGGATGATCGTGCTGTTGTCCCGGATGTTCATGTCGGCGCGGATGACCAGGTCGGTCTCCTGCAGCATCTTGATGGGGAGTTTGCCGTAGGTGCGGATGAACGGGTTGGGAATGTCGGGGATGGTGTATCCCAAACCGATGACCACCGCGTTGCTCTTCGTTTCCGTGATTTGGTAATTCGTCAGTCCGAACACCACATTCCGGTCCTGCTTCACCTCGAATTTGAACATCGGCTCGCTCCCGCGCTCCGAGTTGAGCGTCACGTCCACGCCGATAAGCGGCCCGAGTTGCTCGCTGATGCTCACCGTGTTGTACTGCTCGCGCGGCACGAAGTTCCCGAAGCCGCTGTTGTCCAGCACCGTCGGCAGGCCCGTCGCGGCGTCCTCGCCGTAGCTCAGGTTCGTCACGTACGACGTCGTCAACGTCGACTTGTAGCTGTGGCTCAGGCTGAACCGCTTGAAATACTGCTTGAAGAACGGCGACTTCGTCAAGCCATCGAACGTCACCCGCCAGTTCGGTGCGACCGGCGTGCGGAAGACGTCGAGCGGCACCGCCCCCATGTCCATGCCGGTGTAGGCCGCGATAAAGGCGGGGATGGTGACCTGTTGCGACGTGGCGCCCCAACCGAGGTAGTACCCCGTCACCTCGGGCGCGTCGAGCCGGTACGTCTCCGCATTCAACCGCTCCGAAATCTCCAACCTGCCCAGCAAGAAATCCTGCCACACCTGGGAGTTGAAGCTGTCCTCATCGTCGCGGATGAACGCCGTGGGCCACGTGAGGATGGACGCGCTGAACTGCCCCGTTTCGTTCGGGCTCTGCGATTCGAAGATTCCGGTTTCCGGGTTGAACCGGAAGAAGCTCTGGTAGTTGCGGTTGATGCTGCGGTTCGCGGTGAGCTCGATCTTGAGGTACTTGATGGGCTCGAGGTTCGCGCGGCCGTTGAAGACCTCTGAGAACGTCTCCGTGAAGGGTTGGTTCAGGTAGGGCGCCGCCAGCAGCCAGCCGTTTGTGGCGGCCACTTCCGGGAAGTTCCAAATGTTTTCGCCGGCCAGGTTCGTGTTTTGGTGGCCCAACAGGAACGGCAAGCCCGGCGCCTCGAAATTCTCATCAAACCCGCCCACCTTCGCCCGCGGCCCAAACCCCGGCAGCAACATCCCCTCGTTCCGCGTGTACGAACCGGACACGTTCTGAATCGTCATCAGGAGCCGCAGCACGTGCTCCAGCGGGTCGATTTCGAGCTTGACCTTCTCGTCTTCCTTCGTCTTTCCGTACCCGTCGCGCTCGTCGTTGCTCACCGGACGCCGCGCTTGCGGGCGGACGGGCTTCGGCGACAGCACCTCCTTGAGCGCCGGGACCTTGTTGTACAGGGTCGTGAAGTTCGCCTGCAGGTTGAGGCTGACGTTGCGGGAGTTTTGGATCGTGTGCCCGAGGGAGTCCTGCGAGAAGGGCGCGCGGTCCCAGCGGTAAGTGCCTTGGTAGCGCACGTCGCTGGTGATGAAGCTGAAAATCGGCAACTTGTCGAACGGCAGCTTGTACGTGCCGGTCACCGTGTGGTTGTACCGGGTGACCTCGCCCGCACCGCGCAGGTTGGACAGGACCGAGTCGCGGTACGCACTGAACGCACCCACATCGGACCGGTCGATGACCCCGGCCGGCTCGCCCACCAGCGCCGTGGCGTCGCCGGTGTAGTCGAATCGCAGGTTTTGGGTGAGGTCGTACTTGACCGCGTAGTTCCGCGTCCAGTTCCACGTCTTCATCACCTGCGTGTTGATGAGCAGGCCCGTCTCGATGCCGAGGAGTTCCGCGGTGTTGTTGCGCACCCGGCTGCTCTCGTATTGCCGCTGCATCTGGGAGCCGGCCGTGATTTGCTTGAGCCCGAGGTAGAAGTTGAAGTCCGTGAGCCACTTGAAGAAGGGCGAGCCTTGCAAGAAGCCGATCTTCCCGAACGGTTTGAACTGCTTCGGGTTGTGCGTGAACGTGTAGGTCACGCCCCCGCGGTACTGGCGGTTGAGCGCAAACTCGAGGTTCACGTCCCGGCGGTAGTTCTCCGTGTAGCTGAAGTTCCCCGTCAGGTTCGTGGGGTTGAGCATTTTGAGCAGCCCAAACCCGCTGCCGCTGCTGCCGGCCCCGCCGCTGGCCGAGGCCTTCCCGCCGCCGCCGTCCTCCGGATTTGTGCCGCCTCTGCCCTTGCCCTTGCCCTTGTCCTCCCCTTCCGCGCCTGCCGCCGCCGCAGCGCCCGCGCCGCCCTTGCCGCCGCCGCCCGCCCCGCCACCGGTCCCAAACTGCGGCGCGATGCGGATGCTCGAGAAGTTCACCGACCGCAACCGGTTCACCGACTGTGCATTCGAACGGCGCTCCGGCGCCAAGTCCGTCCGATCCGCCATCTCGATGTCCGGCGAGAGCGGATCGAACTGGGGCGTGGTGATTTGCTCTGAATAGCCGACGTACATGGGCAGCGTGATGCCCAACTGCTTCGGGAGCAGCTTGCCGAGCTGGATGGTACCGGACGCGTCGAGGCCTTGGATGGTTTCGCGTTGGCGTTCTTGCACGCGTTCCTCCAGCCCGCCGAAGCCCGGGGTGGACATGTTGGCTGCGAGGCTGACATCGGCGAGGTCCGCGAGTTTGGCATTCATTTGGGCCAACGCCGCCCAGCCGCCTTCCTCGTTGAACTGCGACAGGCGCAACTCATTGACCCAGACCACGGCGCACTTGCGCTGCCCGTCGTCTTCGACGCCGAAGGGGTTCGCATCCGCATCCGTGTTGCGCACGCCGACCATGACCATGACCACGTTCGCCAAGTTCGGGTTGCCCTTCACCGCCAGCCGCACGTTGCCGTCCATCGCCGCATACTCTTGGAACAGCGGGAAGCCGGCAGGCCGCTCGACCTTGAGGTTTTGCAACTTTTGGAACTCGATGTCCATGTTGTTTCCCGCCGGCCAAATCGCTTCCTCATCCCCCGTGTACCAAGGCGTTACCTGCAGCGGGATCTCGTACTCGTAGTAGTTCTGGTCGAAGTCGCTGCCGAGCCGCACGAAGGCCGTCAGGTCCCCGTCGTTCAGCGGCGTTCCGTCCGGTCCCGGCTCGGCGTGCACGAACATGCGCAGCCGCTTGTACATCCGCATGTCAAAGTTGATGTTGCGGTACGCTCCGCGGGCATCCCCGTCCTCGAGGCCGCACACCGCCAGTTCCATCGACTGCTCGTTCAGCCGGCGCTGGTTCGCCGTGCCCACGTCGATTTCCCGGATGATCCCCGGCGGCGTGACGTACGGCACCGGATCGCGGTTCCCGTTCTCCTCGATGTTCACGGCCGAGAGCGTAAAGGACGTGTTCTCAGGATCCCCGGGCTCGATTTCTTGCGGTTGGGCGAGCGAGTTGAGGTACCGGCGCCATTCGCCCCGGATGAGTTCGAACCGCGCAAACCGCAGCGTCACCGGCTCAGACCACCCCTTCATAAACACCCGGATGAACCGGATGGAACGGAAGTCCGAGATGCCGCCGACCTGCTGCTCGAAGTCCCGGACGGGAATGCGCAGCTGGTACCACCGCACGGTGCGGGTTTCCTCGTTTGCGGTCGTCACCGTCTGCTCGAACGAGTCGGTGATGTAGTTGCGCCCGATGTTCTGCTCGCCGAGGTCGCCGGGCCGCAGAGACACCTTGTACTGGTAGTAGCTCTCGATGGTGGAGAGCGTGATGTCCTGGTTGATGTCCTCCGTGTTCGGGATGGTGGTGGAGGTGATGGGGTAGCCGTCGGGGGAGCCGGTGTTCGAGTTGCCTTCGTAGCCGTTGTAGCGGGCGTACCGGTCGAGGATGCTCAGTTCTGCGGCTTGGGCTTCCGGGCTGCGGAAGTAGGCGAAGTTGTCTGCGGACGGGTCGGTTTCGACGGCCGTGAGCGCCTCGGGCGTCAGCCACGCGCCGATTTCCGTCAGCCAGTCCCCGAAGAACTCCCGTTCGCCTCCGTCCGCCAAACCGTCCAGTCCGACGTCCTGCAGCTCGTAGTTCCCCGCCGAATTGTCGAACGCATTGACCACGTTGAACGTCGCCGGGTCCGGGTACACCCCCCACACCGACGTCAAGGTGGGGAGGTCGGGATTCGTCGCCGAGGGCAAGCCGTTTTCGTACCCGAGTTGGCTGTCGTTGAGCACGTCCTCCGAGACGTTTCCGAGGTTGATGTAGAGATCTCCGCCGGACAGGTTCTCTGAGTCCTCGTTGAACGGGTCCATCATCCAAATCTGGATGTACTCGATGTTCGCCGCTTCGAAGTCCGTCGTCGTCAGCGCCCGCTGGATGCCGCCCCAACGCGACGCCGGATCCTCGAGCAACCCGTCCACCGTCAAGCCGGCAGAAACCCCGCTGACGCCCGGCGGCCGGTCGTAGTTGTACGGCCCGCGTTCGTCCGGGGTGAAGGTGAGGTCGAGCGTCGGGATGTTGGGCGGGGTCCCTGTCGGCAACTGGCGGTTCGGAAACACCTCGCCTTCGAGGACTTCGCGCACCCGGTGATCGCTTTTCGCATCGGCCGACACTTGGCCATCCGGCAACCCGCCTCCGCGGAAGAACTGCGGGTCGATGGTGTACCACGAGAGCGCCGCGCGGTTGTAGTTGTACGCGAGGCTGTCTTCGAGCGCGCCTTCCGGGAACAGCGACGGCTGCAACTTCGGAGTGGAGGCGAGGAACCAACGGGCCACGTTGCGGATGTCGATGGCGGACTGGCTGCCTTCGAAGTCGTCGACGTAGGCGTTGCCTTCTTCGCCCACCGCGCGGCTGTGCCCGGGGATGAGGTACGCCCCTTCGGCCGAGATGTCGAAGCTCGATTTTGCCGTCGTGGTGTAGAAGGGAAGCCGGTCGACGAGCTCGGTGAGGAACGGGCTGTCGCGCTGCCACTGGAAGTCGGCCCCGACGATGGTGTTCTTCACCGGTTCGTTGCCGATGTTCACCTTTTGGGTCAACGGCCGCTCGCGCAAGTTGAGGAGCGTGGTGCCGAAGCGGGCTTTGTCACTGAGCACGTACTCGAAGCGCGTGCCCATCATCGTCTTCATTTGGATGTTGAAGAGCGAATTGCTTTCGAGCGAAACTTGGATGGTGCGGCCCGATTCGAGGAGGCCGTCGTTGAGGATGCGGACGCGGCCGAGGTTGTAGTCGACCGTGTAGTCCTGGTTCTCGACCAATTTCACGCCGCCGGCGGTGACCGTCACCGAGCCTTCCGGGACGTTCATCGCGTTGAGCGAAATCTCCGAGGAGCTCTGGCTTTGGAATTGGCCCTTGATGCGGAACCGGTTGAGCGAGGGAATCTGCTGGGCCGCGGTCTTCGTCGAATCGTACAGCGGCTGGAACACGAGGGACTGGATCAGCGCCGCCGCGCGGTCCGGGTCCGTCACCCGGGTGGTGATTTCCTGGCGAAGGTTCGAGCCAAACGGCTCGGTGGAGGGGAAGAAGATGCGGCCCGTTTGGCTCGAAATCGTCCCGCCCGTCGTGCCGGCGTTGTCCACGTAGTCGAAGACCCCGTCCTGCTGGGGCATGCCGTTGATGTCGAGCCGGTCGAGGCCGAGCAGCTGCAAGAGCAAGGTGCCGTCGAGCGGTTCGCGCGGGATGTAATTGAGGTCGATGCCCGTGGACGGGTCGTTGTACCACACGTCCAACCGGAAGTTCTCCGGGCTCACCCCGAACGCCTGCATCGAGTAGACGTTCTTCATCATCGTCCGCCACAGCGGCGCCGGGTCCCCGTTGCTCAGTTGCACCTGCGTGATGCTCGATTTGAGCATCTTGAGGACGAGGGCGCCGGGGGCCGCGAAGCCATCCTGCGACAGCGTCCCCACCTTGAAGGTCTCTCCGCCGAGCGTGTATTCGTAGGAAACGGCGAGGACCTCGGCGTTGTTGAGCGCCTGGCGCAGCGAGATGAAGCCGAGCCGGGAGTTGAACGAGAATTCGGTGGGCGCGAGTTTGCGGGCGTTGCCGACGCGCTCGTAGTGAATGCCCTGTTCGAGGCCGAGGCCGAGCAGCGCGATCGCCCCGTTTGCACCGGTGTAGCCCATCACGTCCTCGTTGCCCGTCATGGTGGCGAAGAGCTCGTTGTTGAGGTTCGACGGGTTGCGCGCTTCTGTGATGGCCAAATCCGGTCCATCCACCAACTGCCCCACGGGAAGGTTCGAGCTGATGTAGTCGGGGTGTTCGCCGAGGTCCGTGAACCCGATGACGTTGCGGACGTCTTGGGTGTTTGCCTGCATGTTCACCACCCACACTTCGATGCGGGTGATGTTGACGCCGGAGTTGGGAACCGGCAGGCTCTTCATCGCCCCGTCGTACAGGTCGTGGAAGTACTGCGACAGGAAGTAGTGGCGGTTTGCTTCGTAGTCGTCGGCGCGGATGTCAAATTTTTGGGTCTGGGCGCCGCCCTTGACCTCGATTTGCTTGCGCTCGCCCTTTTGCTGCGAGAAAACCGTGGTGTTGTACAGCCGGCCCCACTGGGTTTCGAGCTTGACCCCGAAGAGGCTTTGGCTCCCTTGGATGAGCGAGCCGGGGAGCGGCATTTGGATGTGGCCGGCCTCGATGTTCTTCAGGATGTCGTCCTCTTCGCCCTGGAAGCCGATGTTCATCCGGTTTTCGAAGTCGAAGAGGGCCTCGGTATTGTACTGCGTGCCGAGCTCGATTTTGTCGCCGATTTTTCCGCCGATGTTGAGCTGGATGCGCTGGTCGAAGTTGAAGACCGTGATGCGGCGCTGGCGTTCCGGAATCCGCGGGTTCTCCGTGTTCGACATGTTGAACCCGAAGGTCAGTTCCGCCGAGCCTTGGGGCTTGATTTCGATTTCGTTGCTCCCGAAGATGGTCTCGAACAGCTTGCTGTTCACGGTGAGCTTCGGGGCGAAGGCGCGCTCGGCCTCGTCCTCTTCTTGCTGAAGTTCCTTCCAGTATTCGCTCAGGTTGCCCTGCATGTCGAAGTTGAGGAACTCCTGGAGGTCGAGGTAGGTCGAAGGGCGGAATTCGATGGTGTCGCCGACCGTTTGGCGCAGGATGTACTGTCCGGTGCGTTCGTCGAAGACGACGCGGTAGTTGAAGTTGCTGGGCCAGTCGAGTTCAAAGCCCGGGGGGTGTTCGACCGGATTGAACGGGTCCTCGCCGCCGAAGGGAAAGGGCAGCACGATGGAATCGGCGGGGGCGGAGCCTCCGGCGGTTTGGGCCGCCACAGCCCCTGCACCCATGCACAGCACCGCCACCCACCCTGCGGTCGCCGCTGCCGATGCCGGGACCCGGAGGCCCAAATTCCACCACCACGCCTTCATAACTGCCTCAGGGCCTGTTTAATGAGTTGCTCCACGGGGAGCTCCTCGGGGGAGTTGTTTGCGATTGAGTCCAGGGTCTTTTCGCACCGAATCCGGTCAAATCCGAGCGAAACCAAGGCAGACAACGCCTCGTCTCGGACTTTATTGCGCGGTCCGGAAAAAAGTCCCGACGGAGCTTCGACGCCCCCGCCTGCGGCGATTTTATCCTGCAAGTCCACGACGATCCGTTGGGCCGTTTTCACGCCGATGCCCTTCACGCCCTTCAGCAATCCGACGTCCCCCGAGGCGATGGCCGTCCGGGCCGCTGCGGGATCGAGGGCACTCAGCACCATCCGCGCCGTGCCCGCGCCCACGCCGCTGACGCCGAGCAAGGCCAAGAACACCTCGCGCTCGTCCGTCCGGGCGAAGCCGTACAGCACGTGCGCGTCCTCCCGCACCACGAGGTGGGTGTAGGCCAGCACCTCTTCCTTGCCCGTCCATTGCCCGTAGGTGTACAGCGAGATCAACACTTCGTAGCCCACGCCGCCGCACTCCACGACGGCCGCCGTGGGGGTGAGGGAGACGATGGGGCCGCGGAGGTGGTGGATCATGCGGGGGCGTGGGTTTGGGCATCCACCACGGCGAGGCGCACCATGTCGAGCACTTCGCGCACGCTGGAGCCCATTTGCAGGATGTGAAACGGCTGCCGCATCCCCAGCAACACCGGGCCGAGCGCGTGGATGCCTGCCATCTCTTGGAGCAGCTTGTAGGAGATGTTCCCGGCCGCGAGGTTTGGGAAAATCAGCGTGTTCACCTGGCGGTTCATCAGGGCCGAGAAGGGGAAGGACTCGCTGAGCAACTCGTTGTTCAGCGCGAAGTTGCCCTGCACCTCCCCGTCCACGATCAGGTCCGGATGCTGCTCCCGCAGGATGCGCGCCGCTGCGGCCATTTTCTCCGCATCCGCCCCGCCCGCAGAACCGAAGTTCGAGTAGCTCAGCAGGGCCACGCGCGGAACGATGCGGAGCTTGCGCACCGCCTCGGCCGTGAGCAGGGTGATGGAGACGATTTCGTCCACCGTGGGGTTGACGTTCACCGTCGTGTCCGCAAAAAACATCGGCCCCCGGCGCGTTTCGAGGATGTACATGCCGGCGACCTTGTCGACGCCTTCGGCCTTGCCGATGACTTGGAGCGCGGGGCGAATCACGTTCGGGTAGGTCCGCGTCAGCCCTGAGATGAGCACGTCCGCGGCGCCCGACTTTACGAGCATCGCTCCGAAGTAGTTGCGCTGCCGCATCATGTATTCGCCCTCCCGCAGCGTCATGCCTTTGCGCCGCCTGAGGGCGAACAGCACGTCCCCGAACTCCTTGCGCCGCTGCGCCTCTTCCTCGGACCGCGGGTCGATGATGACCACCCCGGGCAGCTCGAGCCGGAATTCTTCAATCCGGGCCGCGATGCGCTCGCGGTCGCCGAGCAAGATGGGTGTGGCGATGCCCTCGTCGAGCGCCTGCTCCGCCGCTTTCAACACTTTGTACGAATCGCCTTCCGCGAACACCACCCGCCGGGGGTGCTTCCGCGCCCGATCTGCCAGCGTGCGTGAAAAGCTGTTGCCAGAACCCAGCCGTTGCCGCAACTCTTCCCGGTAGGCTCCCCAATCCGCAATCGGACGGCGGGCCACTCCGGAAGCCATCGCAGCTTCCGCCACGGCCGGGGCCACCGCCACGATGAGGCGGGGGTCCAGCGGCTTCGGGATGATCATGGTCCGCCCGAATGTGAACGCCCGGCTTCCGTAGGCTTCCGACACCTCGTCGGGAACGCTTTCTTTCGCCAGCCGCGCGATGGCATGCACCGCGGCCAACTTCATTTCCTCGTTGATGGTGGTGGCCCGCACGTCGAGCGCCCCCCGGAAAATGTAGGGGAAGCCCAGGACGTTGTTGACTTGGTTCGGGTGATCGGTACGGCCGGTGGCCATGATGAGGTCGGGGCGCACCGCCACCGCCTCGTCCCAACCGATTTCCGGCGTCGGATTTGCGAGCGCGAAGACGATGGGATCTGCGGCCATGGCGGCGACCATGTCCGGGGTGACCAGCCCGCCTTTGCTGAGGCCGAGGAAGATGTCTGCCCCGCGCATCGCCGCGGCGAGGTCGTCGAAATTACGCGGGCTGGCGTACCGCGCTTTGCGGTCGTCGAGGTCGGTGCGGC
>Ga0172372_10004879_pt1 | contig 18887 bp, 14 predicted proteins | sample LakKiv5m_2_FD_114544 | JGI IMG/M metagenome (GOLD analysis project Ga0172372, IMG submission 114544) | Freshwater microbial communities from Kabuno Bay, South-Kivu, Congo - kab_092012_9.5m | ecosystem: Environmental > Aquatic > Freshwater > Lake | place: Democratic Republic of the Congo...
AGTCTTATATCGAAAAAGACTATAGTTGGTATAAGGTGGCTGAGTTGCTATATGATTATTTATATGAAATTGCTCATAAACAAATTCATTGAGGCAATGGAAATTTAGAACAAAATTTATCAACATTATTTCTTATAATATGTAATTCCATAATATAAGTTTCAGCAGTTTTCATAAAATCTATTAATTTAGGACTTGGGGATTTTTCTTGAATTTTAATAGCTAAATTAGTAATATCATTAATAATATTAGCGACATATTGAAAATCCTTTTCAACAAATCCTCTAGTTGTCATAGCCGGAGTACCTAAACGTATACCTGATGGATTTAAAGCTGATTTATCTGTTGCAATAGTATTTTTATTAACTGATACATTACACATTTCTGCTAATTTTTCAAATTTACTTCCAGTTATTCCTTTACTTTTTAAATTTACTAATACAATATGATTATCGGTCCCACCCGTAACAATATCAAAACCGTGATGTTCAAGAGCATCTGATAAAAATTTAGCATTCTTAATAACTTGTTTAGAATATTTAACAAATTCTGGTGTATTAACTTGGTATAAGGCTGATGCAACTGCAGCTATTGTATTATTATGAGGGCCTCCTTGACTACTTGGAAAAACTGCAAAATCAATTCTATCTTTCAAATGTTTTTTATAAAATATAAGAGCAGCACGAGGACCTCTTAATGTTTTATGTGTAGTAGTTGTAACAACGTCACAATATTCAAACGGATTATTTAATAATTTTGAAGCTACTAATCCACTAATATGGGCTATATCAGCCATTAAATAAGAATTATGTTTGTCAGCTATATTTCTAAATTTACTATAATCAAAATCTCTTGGATAAGCACTAGCACCAACAATTAATAAATGGGGTTTAAAGTCTTCTGCTCTTTTCTCCAAGTCATCAAAATCAATATAAAAATCTTTACCAACAATGTAAGGCTTTGATTCAAAATAAATAGCACTATTAGAAATTTTCTTTGTAGGCGTAGCATATCCATGTGTTAAATGTCCACCTGAAGGTAAATCTAAACCCATTAGTCTATCACCTGGCTTTAATAGTCCAGTATAAACAGCAAAATTAGCTGTACTACCACTATAACTTTGTACATTAACACCCCATTCTTTATTATCTAATCCAAATGCTTGTAACGCACGTTCTTGGCATAATTCTTCTAATTCATCAATAAATTCATTACCACCATAATACCTCTTACGTGGATAACCTTCAGAATATTTATTTGTAAATATAGTTCCATTTGCTTCTAATACTGACCTAGAAGTAAAATTTTCAGATGCAATTAATTCTAAACTTGTTAATTGGCGATGTGTTTCGTGCTTTAAAATCTTATGTAATTTATTATCGTTTACAAGATTATAAGTAAGTAATGTGTTCATTTTTTTTGAATGAAAATTACGTTTTAAACATTTAAACAATTTTGATAAATACCTCATTTATAATAGATTATGTTAATATATTATAAAAAAAAATGCTATAGATAACTTACTTTTTTAAAAAAACTTTTTTAATTGATTATATTAATATAATAATGCAACTTTCGGATTTTATAGTAATTATACTGTTAATATCATGTGTATCTATATGGTTTGCAAATTTTATAGGAAAATGTCCTGTTCCACCACCCCCGCCACCTCCGCAAATAATTTATAGATATAAACCTGAATTAGATTTACAATTTGATGAGCGAAACATGCCATCTAAAATATATGATTACGTATTTACAGGCCCTAATGTATATCAAGGCGGATATCATATGGACCAGGGACGTGGAGTAAGTTCAAATAAACCAAAAAAGACTTAAATATGATGTTTAGATTTAAAATTAATTATCTGTTATATAATTAAGACGATGCTTAAATATATAGCTACAAATATTACATCTATTTTAAATAATACACTAGTATATACTTTAAATATTGTAAAACAAGTTATTCCTGTAGAAAACTATTATACTTTGATAGAAGAAACTAATAATCGTTACCAAATTACAAACACAGTTCTACATTATAAAAATACTTTAAATGAGGTTTTAACGTCACAGAGTTTAGTAAGTTTATATAATAGATTCACATTAATGGAATCATTATTATTAGTAGATAGTGTTGTATGCAGTATACATTTTTTAAGGGAATTTTTAATATTAAAATTGAGTTCACGTAAATTAAGTAAACGAGCTATCATGGTTTATAATGAAGAAATAGTTGATAAATATAATTCTTTATACAAATTATCAACTTTAGATAGATATTTGTTTTACCTATTGATTTATATTGGTTATAATGGTATTAATTATTTTTATCAAGAAAACAGATATAGTTATTTACTGATATTACCAATTGTATTGCCGTCTATTCAAAATAGCTTACTTAGTTTTCGTTTTATAGGTAGACATGTTGATGAATATTTAGAACACAAGGATATCTTTATAAGATATAGTATATCAAAAATGTCTGTACATTTTGTTCAACAATTACATCCACAAATAGAGAAAATTCAAAACTATCATATATTCATTATATATAAACTATTATCTATTGAGTTTGTATGGAAAATTATTAATAATTGTCTATTTATTTCATTACTAAACGTTTTACGTAGTTATGATAGTACATATTATTATTATAAAGGTATAAAAATGGCTTACTATTACAATGTAGGTTATTTATATAATGTTATTCCATTAGGTGATGCGATATACTTAGTTAATATAATTATCAAAGAAAAAAGGTGGAGAGAGTTAGAAAAATTAGAGGTTGTTAATGCATTCTTTGTATTAGTTGTTAATAAATATGAAATATTTTCATCATTTTCTGGATCATTTTGGGTAAATAGTCAAATGATACTTTTCCAATTCTTTTCTTTGTATTCTATAGTATCTGTACTTAAACTTATTACAATTTATTTATCCGGGGTATGGGTATGTGTATTGCTTATGAGTGTTGGAGTTTATTTATCTAAATTAAATTTAAAAAATATTATAACAAGTTTACTAGTCTATTTCTTAATAATATTCAATATTAATGACTTGATAATAACTCTAGCAATTGTAACTCATAAATTGATATATTATTGGTTAGAAGAAATTTATTTTTTCATTAAAAATACAGAAAATGTTAAAAAGGTGATTAGAATGTATGAAACACCATCTAGAGAAGCCATGGTATCAAAAATAAGAGATGAATACGTAGTTTGTTAAAACTTTTCGTTAAATCAAAGTAAATTAATTATTTACTTTAATTTAGAAAACAATGAAAACATTAGTATATATTTTACCTGATAATATTAAAGATGTTAATAGTAATAACTATTTAGATATCAATAAAATTAGATTTAGTGACACTCCTTATAAAAAATTATGTAAGGAAGCTACATTAGAATTTAAGAAAGATACATTCACACATTTTATAGATATGTATTACAGAAATAATCCATTAGTTATTCAACTACCCAAAACTAAAATTAAGAGTTGTGATACAAACAAAATGATTATAGAAATTAATGAAGAAATAATAACATATTTAATCAAACCACTTGAAGAATATATTATTAATAACGTTCATGAATATTCTGAAAAATGGTTCAATGGTAAGAAATTCACCATGAATAAAATTATGAATAGTTTAGTATCTCCACTTACAAAAGATTCTACTAACTCATTAAAATTAACATTAACTAAAAATACTATGTATTTTAATAGGTATAAAACTATTATTCAACATAATGATATTAAACTTTCAAATGATGATATTGACATCATTTGCTTAATTAAAATAGCAAATATACAATTCTTACAAAATAAATTTAGTTACAACATGGTACTAGAACAGGCTAAAGTCTTTATTGATGATAGATTAATTGAATACTCTATTATTGATGACCCTGATGGTAAGATTAGTGAAAGTATTAGTGAACATAATTCTTGTGAAGGTGAATATTACCAAGAAAGTATTGATTCAGATAAACATGATTTTTTTTAATTTCGATATCGTTAATCAAATAATTTCGATATCGTTAATCAAATAATTTCGATATCGTTAATCAAATAATTTCGATATCGTTAATCAAATAATTTCGATATCGTTATCAAGCTTTTCGTCACTTTCTTCGTTATCTTCATTATCTTCTTTATGTTCACTTTTATATTTTTCTAACAACATATCATATTCAGCTTTTATTCTATTAGCCATTTGTAGCATAGCTTTAACATCTTGTTTTAGGCTTTTAGGTATAAGTGATTTATATGCTACTAATGAATCAATCATTCTTTTAACTAATTCTTTTTCATGGTCCTCCCAATTGCTTGCTAATAGTTTATTAGCCTCTTCAATTAGTTCTTTTGTACTCATATATAAATATAAAGACTAGATTAATTTTTTAAATTAATCTAATTAAACTTAAATTAAAGTTAATTAAACGCTTAATGTTTGAGCTTCGAATTTAATAGTATTAGAAACGAAACTTGGAACGTTTGTGCTTGTGTACAATACATTACCAGCAGTATTAATGCTGAAAGTAACTCCGGTATTGTCACCAATGAAGCTACTGTTAATTAACCATCCTGTGGAATTTTGTACACCTCGGATATTGTATAGAGCATATTTGTTACCAGCAGTAGCAAGTAAGGTAACAGATAAGTCAGCACTGAAACCTCTAACTGAAGCATTAGCAAAGGATAGACCAGTAACAGCTGATGCAGCAGTAACATTGTTACCAGCAGTAAATGTAACCTCCTTGACAATATCACCAGTATTTGGAGTACAGTCAATTCCGTTAACAATAAGGCTGGATGAGCTGATATTGGTAGTTAATAAGTTAGGAATTGTAGCAAGTACAGCTGAAAGATTTCCGGAAGTAACAGCAGATAGAGTAGCAGTTCCTGTAACATTTAATGCAGCAGCAGTAGCACCAGTTGTTGCGATAAGAACTGCAAGAGTCTGGTTTGTAGCAGTAACATTTTGAAGAGTGGATGCACCAGTTACATTGATAGTTCCAGTAGTTATACCAACTGCATTAAGAGTTGATGATGTAATGTTGGTACTGAAAAGATTTCCAACGGTTCCAGCAGTAACAACTGCACTTGATGAAGTTAATGCAGTATTAACAACATTAGTTAAGGTGTTATTAGTTTGTAATCCATTAGTTAATACTAAGTTTGTAAGAGTAGCATTAGTATTTAATAGATTAGTTGTAGTAATGTTTGCACCTGCTAAGTTGGCAGAGCTTATTAATGTAGTGGCTACTAAAGTACCAGAGCTAATAGTTGTTCCTACAATGTTGGTAGATGTAAGGTTGGTTGAGTATAAGGCACCAGTTGTAACACTAGTGGTTGCACGTAAAGTTCCAGTAACATCAAGAGTTGCACCTGGAGAAGTTGTAGCAATACCAACATTACCATTAGTAGTGAATAAGTTAGCAAGAGTGTTTGAACCACCAACTGCGGAGAAGGCAGTGCTTACTAATACAACACCAGCTGAGACATTAGTATCAACTAAGTTAGTGGAAGTAATATTAACTACTGTTAAAGTACCTGCAACATTTAAATCTCCAGAAAGACTGATACTTCCGCCGCTAATAGTAGTGGCTGTAAGTAATGAAGTATTAACAGTATTGAAAGTACCAAGATTGGCATTAGCAGTTGCAGTGCTGATGCTTGTTGTAGCAAGTAAACTTGAAGCAGTGACAGTTGTAGCAGTTACAGTCTGGAGAGTTGAAGCTCCAGTTACATTAAGAGATGCTGTAGTGATACCAGTAGTTGCAATAAGAACTGCAAGAGTCTCATTGGTAGCAGTGACGTTTTGAAGGGTAGATAAGCCAGTTACATTGAGAGCAGCTGTGGTAGCACCAGTTGAGAGGTCAAGAGTCGTTGCAGATACATTAGTTGCAGTAGCAGTTGCAAGAGTAGAAGCTCCAGTAACCTTAAGAGTAGCAGTAGTAGCACCAGTAGTTGCAATAAGAACTGCAAGAGTCTCATTGGTAGCAGTGACGTTTTGAAGAGTAGATAGACCAGTTACATTGAGAGCAGCTGTGGTAGCACCAGTTGAGAGGTCAAGAGTCGTTGCAGATACATTAGTTGCAGTAGCAGTTGTGAGAGTAGAAAGACCAGTAACTCGAAGAGTAGAGGTAGTAGCACCAGTAGTGGCAATCAAGACACCAGTGGTTTCGCTAGATGAAGTCACTGTTCCTAGAGCTGAAAGACCAGTGACAGTTAATGTAGAACTTGTAACATTAGTTGCTACTGAGTTAGATAACGTGGATGATGTAATCACAGCATTAGCTAAAGTACTACTAACAGCTACACTTAAATCATTTAAGTTAAGTTGATTAGATAAAGATAAACTAGAAACAGATAAATTAGTTGCATCTAAGTTTGTAACAACAGAGTTACCTAATGTACCGCTAGTTAAACGTAAATTAGTAATTGATGTATTAGTGCTTTGAGCATTTGTGATATTGGCAAAGTCAGCATAGAGATTACCACTTACACCCATACCAAACACTTGGAACGAGCCGTTTGTCGCACTAGTAGTTGGAGTTGAGTCGAGAACGATAACACCTTGATTAAAGTATAATGGACTACTCATAGTTTTTTTATATTATTAATTAATATAAAAAGTTTTTGGAATTGACCAAATAATTCAAGAAAATATCTTTTCACTGCTCATACTTAATTTCATTTCTATATTATTTATCAAATCATTTTTCAGAAAATTTGATAATACTTTTTTAATATTATCTTTTTTTAATTCCTTACGTAATTCTTTTATTGCATCCTCATACAATGAATAATCATAATTTGTATCATCTTCTTTTTTATACTTTTTTATACATTCTGCTAATTTTGTCTTTAATACATCTAACACAGGGTCACTTAACAATTCACATGTATCTTTTAAACCTTTAATAACACTAATTGTATTACCATCAGAATCTTCTGTGATAGAATTGAATGTTGGTGGATATTTTTTGGTATATTTCACAGCATGATTTTCTGGATGTTCTTGGTCGCATAAAACACCATTTAAATATTCTGTTAACAAGTAATTAAGTTTAGTTTTATCAGTATCATAAGATTCAATAACCTGTTTCATGCGGTCAGGTGAAATATGTTCAATAGATAATCTTGTAATAGGTTGAATTTGAATATTGAAATTAATATTGTTTGTTATATTATTGTTACTATTTACAGATATATGATGATTATTATTACCATTAATATTTAAACCTTGCTTAAGTTCTTCAATTTTATTATGATAGTCTAAGACCGTCATTGTTTTAGCCACCTCGCATTTATTATTTTTTAAATGTTTTATAAGATTATCTTTTCGAGTAAATGATGACTTACAAAAATTACAAGTGGACATTACCTTTTATTATGTTATATAAATATTTAAAATTTATTAAAATAACGATATTTTGACCTCCCTCCCAATATATTTTTATACACACGTGTTTTATCGATACATTTTTAAATTATTTTATAAAATTATATTTTCATCGTTTAAACTTGGGAGTGAATTTTGGGAGGGGACTCTCTTTTTTTGGCATTTTTTTTGATTTTGAGGGTCAATTTTTTTGAAAATTAAAAAAACAGTTTTGATCATACTTTTGTCAAAAAATTTTTGGATCTGGGGGGTCCAAAAATCAAAAAAACACAAAAAAAAGAGAGTCCCCTCCCAAAATTCACTCCTGTGTATTTTTACAATATTATGTTTTTAGTCCATAAACATTGTATATTTTTATATAAATTAATATTTATCGATTAAATTTTGGGAGGGAGTGGACTTACTTTTGTCTCGAGAAAATCAAAAATCCCAGGAGGAAGTAAATAATTGTCAAATTGAATCGATAATTTAAATAAATTTAAATTTTCCAAATAGACCATATATCTTCATCTAAATAATATGTGTCATGAGTAATCATAATAATAGTTTTATTACATGCAATCTTCATTATCAAATTATATAAGTTTGTTCTTAGAGACTGATTTAAAGCAGAAAAAGGCTCGTCTAATAATAATATAGGAGTTTTAGATAAGAGGGCTCTAGCAATTGAAAGTCTTTGTTTTTGTCCACCGGATAAATTAACAATTTTATTGTCTAACTGTGAAATTAATCCAGTTAATTCAACCTTTGTTAACATTTGTTTTATTTCTTTATCTGATAAACTAGGTTTATACGTAAATAATTGAATATTCTCTCTTAATGTTTTATCAATTAAAATAACGGGTTCTTGTGGTATAACAGATATTATTTTATTTAATTTGAATGTATCCATAGTTGTAACATCTTTATTATTAATTAATACATATCCATCTTGGGGAGTATACAGCCCTTTTAATAATTTAAATAGTGTACTTTTACCCTTACCAGATTCTCCAATAATAGCTATTTTATCCTTAAAATATATTGTTTTATTTAAATGTTTAAAAATATATTCACCACGAGCTTTATATCTAAATGTTACATTTTTAAAATCTATTCTTGGTTCAAGATTTATTTTAGACAACGTAGTATAATGAGGTTGTATATTGTAAATTTCAGGAGCTAGCTTAATATATTTTAATACATTATTTATACTTCTTTTGTGTCTTGTAAAATCTTTATGAACATCAGCTATATTTTGAATTGCATCTGACAATATTTTAAAATAAGATATAATGATTTGGATATGCAATAATGATTCATTATTTTCACGTATTAAATAAAATCCTATATCTATAAATTTAACAACACCATTAAATAATAACATAAATATACTATACATATATGATTCGTATTTTCCATAATTATTATAATCTCTTAAAACAGTATCTATTATATGCGTATAAGTTCTATTAACACCGCATAATTGAAACCCATTATTATTTTTAATAAAATCTGTTATATGTGATTCTAATTCTCTTTTAACAATATTTACCTTATCATTACTATTTTCCCATCCTCTAGCAAAATGTTCTAATAGATATGACCGTACAATACAAAGTACAAAACCAAATACAAAATAATAAAAATTAAGATGTAATAAAGTAATTCCAATAAATAAAGATGTTAAAGTAGATTTTAAAATTAGATTAAAAGCTCTACTTAAAACATTAACAAAAATAGTTATATCTGATACCATACATGTTAATAATTCATTACGATGAATATAATTATCCCAGTAATCTAGATTTTGTAAACAAATGTTTTTAAATAAAAAACGCACTGTATTTATATACATAGTATGACGTATATAGTTATATAAACCAGAACGTGTTCCAAATATTAATGTCGATAGAGTTATAAAAAATATATTTATTAAAGGAAAGTTGTTTTTTTCAAATAATGTTAACATATATTTACTTTCATATGCTATAAAATAAGATGATATTATTGCTATCAAGATACTATAACTATAGATTCTTATAAAAGGTAAAAATAGAATTTTGTAACTAAAATCTTTAAATAACATTCTATCAGAAATATACATATATGTTTAAATAAGTTTTAATATCGAATGTGTCCAGAATCTATAAATAAATTCTTAAATATTAATAGATTAGTGTAATGTCAAACACGGGTAATAGATTTTTACATGGAACCGAATTCACAAATATTACAGTGGTGGCAAATTGTGATAATACTGAAGACGGTTCTATTCAAGCATCAGGAACTTTATTCGTAAATACTATAAAAGAATATGACATTGCATCACCGGGTGTTATTCTTGAAGATAGTATTTTTGCGTCTGGAAAAATTATTGTAACATCTACAGAACCTAGTTTAAATATCAGTACAGCCGCCCTAATAGTTAATGGAGGTATATCAGTATTAAAAGATTCAAGGTATTATGGAGCATTTTATATTCATAATACTGATAATAGTAGTAATCTAAGTTTTGGGAGTCTTATTGTAGATGGAAGTGCTAGTATATTTAAAAATGTAAATATTGGTGGTATTTTGACATTATACAATACATCAAATAGTATTGATAATAGTCATGGTTCTTTGATTACATTAGGTGGTTTATCTATTCAAAATACAACAGACGCGGTAAGTATAACATCTGGTGGTGCGTTAACTGTAGCTGGTGGAGCTAGTATTGAAAAAACTATATTTGCTAATTTAGCTAATATTAATAATGCTACAATTGGTTCTGGTAATATAAGTAATATTACAACTAATAATTTATATGCACAAAATGGTAATATTCCTAGTTTAACATCTAGTAATTTTATTACTACTAACATTTCATCTTCTTCATTGGTGTCAACAGATTTAAAGTCAATCTCATCTTCTATATCTAATTTAAATTTAGTAACTGGAACTTTATCTAATGTATTAATTACAAATGAACAAGTAATAAATTCATCAATTAATAATTTATATTCTAGTGTAGCAAATATTAGTTTTATATCAGCTAGTCAAGGAAGTATAGATGTGTTAACAGTTGGCAATTTAAGTGTTATTAATAATTTTCAATTTAACAATGTTGTTACTAACTTAAGTACTGCTAATGTTCTTAGTGGATTTGCAACAATTACAAATTTATTGATGACAAATGGAACATATGGTAGTATTATAGGTACAAATATACTTACTACTAATTTAACTTCATCAAATTTAGATTCAACTAATTTAACTAGTACCAATATAAATTCTACTTATATCAGTACTGCAAACCTTGTTACTTATAATTTGCGAAGTATTAATCAAACAACTACTAATAGTTTTATTACAAACGCAACTATTTCATCAGTTAATATTAGTAATGGTAATATTAGTAATTTAACATCGAGTAATATTTTAACAACAGATTTATCAACATCTAATCTTAAAGTCACTAATGTAACATCAGCAAATATAGATACAATTAATGCATTGGCAAGTAATATTACAACTGGTATTTTAAATATTACTGGAACAATTCCATCATTTAATTCTTCTACTGGCACGTTAATAAGTTATGGTGGGGTTTCCATAGATATTATAGAAAATGCTACTAGTATTACTAGTGGTGGTGGATTAACTGTAGCTGGTGGAGCTAGTATAGCAAAAGATGTGTATATAGGATATACATTATATGTTCCAAATATATCGTCATCGAATATTTCAAGTATTTCTGGAACAATGAGTCATTTAGTTGGTAGTAGTATGACTTATACAAGTGGTTCATTACGTTATTTAAATATTTATGATACTACACCGTCTTTAACATCAACTGTAGGTAGTTTAATCAATTATGGTGGTATATCAATCAATTGTAGTGAAGATGTAACTAGTGTAACATCTGGAGGTGCATTAACTGTAAACGGTGGTAGTAGTATTAGAAAAAGTCTTTTAGTTGGTAATACTATAGCTAGTTCTACTATTACATCTGGTACAATATATATTGTTGACTCAACTATAGCTAATATTTTTAATACGTATATAACATCTTCAAATGCATTATTAACACATCTATCTAATACTAATATAACATCTAATTCTATTTTATCATCAAATATAAGTTGTAGTAATTCAACTTTAACCAATTTGCTTGCAATTAATATAACTGCATCAACTTTAAATTGTCCTAATATTAATTATAATACATTAAATGGTAATACAGTATATGTTACAACGTTGAATGCTACAACTTTAAACAATACAAATTTATCGTCAGTTACAAGTACGATAGATAACTTGTTATCTACTAATATTACTGCGACAAATTGTAAACTAACGAATGTTACATTTGGTAGTATGACAGGTTCTTATTTTAATGTTACTACATCATCTATTGGTATTTTAAATGTATCGAATTTAAATTGCACGAGTTCTAATGTATTATTAAGTACTATTGGTAGTTTATTTAGTACATATTCTACTATATCCAATCTTAAAGTATCTAATAATCAAATAGATAATTTACAAAGCAATTTTAATACTTTTGGTTCATTAACTATTACAAATACATCACCTAGTATTAACTCTACTCAAGGTTCTGTAGTTTTATATGGCGGTATCTCAATTGATAATACCAGTGATGCTATATCTGTTACATCAGGTGGAGGATTAACTGTTAATGGTGGTGTAGGTATAAAAAAATCTTTATATCTTGGTGGAGATTTATATGTTCAAAATATAAATATGACACCGTCTGCTGGTGATATATTTAAGGAAAAAGCATTCTTAGCTAATAATAATCAAAGTTTAAGAACTGATATTACTGGATTTTATTTCGATAATACAATTGTTAGATATTTTCATGCATTTGTATCAGTATGTATTGTAACACTTACTGGTGAATTAAATTCAGGGTATGAAATTAAAGGTATTAAAAATAGTACAGATGGTTGGGTTATAAATACAGGATTTATAGGAGATAATTCAAAATTTAAATTTTATATTACAAATACTGGACAGATACAATATACATCATCCAATACACCTGATTGGTTATCAACAACTCTTAAATTTAGAGCTTTAACTACTAGTATTTAATTTAAATAGATAATAACATATTTAAATTAAGAGAGATAAATAGATAAATACATGAATAGATAAATAGATAAATACATGAATAACTTATTTATAATATTGAAGTTTCAAAGATTGTACGCTGAAAATACTAGATTGATGGTTTGACATAATTTTTTTATAAAGTTCTTCATTAAAAAAGTCATCCGAATATTTATCTAAAGTATCTTCTTTTATTTCATAGAATGGTATACCTATCTCTTTTAAATATTTAACATAAGCATTTGTATTAGTATATTGATTATTTATGATAACTGGAATAACTCCTAAATAAAGACTTTCCCATTCACGGTGACACGCAATCCCATTACCTCTAACACATAAACAAAATCTATGTTTAGAAAGTTCTTCTAAATATTCTTTGTAAGGTTTACCTGAAGAAATAATGAAATCATCAGGTCTTTGTTTTATTTCTTGTAATACTGTATGTCTATAAGGGTAAGTAGCTGGGTTAATATTAATATAAAGACCTTTATGTTTAGTTTTATAATATGTTTCTGACATAGTCTTATAAATGGAGATTAAGTCTCCATGCTTGAACATTGAATTAGCTATACCTATTGGTAATAGTTGTGCTTTGTGATGATAATAAGAGATATTTTGTGCATAAATTTTTTCAATATAATCATATGTGGTTAAAATATCTATATGTTTTTTTGTCACTTCATGGTCAGAGTTATGTAAATAAATTATGTATGAAATAGTTTTATCTAATTTAGGTAAGATATATTTGATAAAATGTTCAAGAATATGTGTATAAATAAACAATTTTATAGTTTTCTTTCTAAGTTCTTTAAAGTATATGTTTAAATTATTTGTGTTAACAGTTTGGAAATTTTTAACAATGATGACCTTATTGATATCAACAAACTGTTCCAGATTTTGATGATAGTTAAAAATATCTTGTGTTAATAGGACAAAATCACACAATGAAACAACTCTATCCCCAGAAATGAGGTCATTATATTTTAAATTATTAATGCTGCTAAACTGATATAACTGTTTAGAATGAATATGTAAATTGTTAATTTGTTTTAAATCAATCATGTTTCCAGAGTCTATTTGTCCATAGTATAAATCAATAGGTATTTTGATATTACTAATATGTAGACTCTTTTTAAATATTTGAATAGTATTAGGTTTAAATGTTGATGTTTCATTAACAAAACCAATTGTAGGATTATTAAGTGTCAATAAATCTTGTTCTATTTCTGTTTTATTATTGAAATTTGGAATATTTCTTGGGTCAATACCACCTACATATTGACCTATAGCAGCACCATCCATAATAAATTGACTGTCAGTAGAAAAATCAAATGGAAAATATGCAATATGATTAGATGAATAACTACCTAGAAGTTCCATATCATTTATCAAAGATGTTGAAGTTTTAAGTACATTAATCATATGTTTATTTAATCTATTTAAATGAGAACAGTCTGGAATGTATAAAATAGAGGGAATGACACGATTAGGTGCATCTTTAACCATATACATAATATTTTTATTGACAGGAATTTCTTTTAAATTTTCATATATCATAATATCATTTTCTATATGATAAACATTTTTTAGCTTAAATAATTCCATTAAGGATTCTATATAAAAAAATCTAGCTGTTGTAGAAATCCAAAAAGAGTCTCTGAAATTTTTAGTTTCTTCTGGTAAATTATTTATGAAATGATTATATTCTTTTGGTATTTGTAATATACTTAAAGGAATACATTCAATGTGCATATTAAAATGTAGTGGATTTTGTAAGTATAAGTTGATATTAAATGATTCAATAGTTCCTCTAAAAGAGTAAATAAGAGAATCATCTAGTATAACATAAATTTTTGTATTAGGTGAAACTAATAATGCTTGATAAATTGAGTCATATATATATGGAGGTAAGGTTTTACCTATATGAATATAAATCAAATTTGTCATAATGAATATTAATATACTTTAATTAGTTTTAAATTCAATTGTTTAAAATTGAATTTAAATATAAAGTAAATAGATATACCAAAATGTGTGGTATATTTTGTTGTATACAAAATACACAAGATTGTAGTGACGAATATATTGAAGAGATTACTAGTAAAGTTTCAAAATTACTATACCATAGAGGTCCAGATAGTACAAATTATAAAGTTATAAATTGTCCAAATAATAAAACACTTATTTTATTACATACCAGATTGCGTATTGTTGGAGATGGTACGCCTCAACCATTAAGTGATGAAGAAAATAAGATTCATTTAATAATAAACGGTGAAATTTTTAATTGGAGAGAGTTATCTAAAGAATTAGAATATGAATGTACAAAATCAGATTGTGAAATTATTATTCCATTGTATAAAAAATATGTCCAAAAAGACCACGACTTTGATACATTTTTTAGTAAAATTAATGGTCAATTTTCATTTGTTTTGTATGATTCTGTAACTAATAATGTCTTTATTTCTAGAGATCATATTGGAATAACACCTTTATATTGTGGATATGACGAGAATAAAATAGCATTTAGTTCTGAATTAAAATGTTTAACCATGTGTACTTCATATGATAAGATATCATATGCATCAAGTATTAAATTATTTTATCCTAGAAGTTATATTTATACAAGTGTAGATAACTGTACTAATAGTGTATTAACTGAGAAAACTAATTATTATTTAAATTATTACGAGTTAGAGCCAGTGGGTAATGAATATGGTTCTATAGAGAATATTCATAATGAATTAAAGGATAAATTAGAAAGAAGTGTCAAGTTACAATTAGAAGACCTTACATGTGAAAATGCTCCTGATTTTGGTGTATTATTGTCTGGTGGTCTTGATAGTAGTTTAGTAGCAAGTATAGTGAGTAAATTTAGTGATAAATCTAAAAAAGTGAAAACATTTAGTATAGGTATGACGCCTAATTCAACAGATTTAATTGCATCAAGAAAAGTAGCTAAATTTTTAGGTACTGAACATTACGAATTTTATTTTACTGTAGAAGAAGGGTTAAAATCAATTAAAGATGTTATTTGGTATACTGAGACATATGATACAACCACTGTCAGAGCAAGCACAGCAATGTATTTATTAATTAAAAAAGTTAAAGAAAGATTTCCTTCAATTAAAGTTGTATTTTCTGGAGAACTCAGTGATGAGATGTTGAGTTATTTATATGGTGGTAATGCTCCATCTGAAAGTGATTTTCAAAAGGAGACTATTAAATTAGTAAGTGATGTTCATATTTTTGATTGTTTACGTGCAAATAAAACTTGTATGGCTAATTCGGTGGAAGTACGTGTTCCATTTACTGACCCAGACTTTGTAAAATATATGCTGAGAATGCCACCTAAATATAAAGTTTTTGGAAAATTAAATAACCATAAAACAATGGAAAAACAAGTTTTACGAGATTCATTTAATAAGAAGGATGATAATGGTAAATATTATTTACCTAAAGATATTTTATATAGAAAAAAGGAAGCTTTCTCAGATGGTGTAAGTAATCATACTAATGTTAAGGAAAATTGGATAGATAGTATTATTGATTATTGTAATACGATGTATAGTAATTTGACATTTTTAATAAAAACAGACAAATATTCATTAAATAAACCAATGACAAAAGAACAATTATATTATAGAGAAATTTTTTGTGAATTATTTAACAGAAATTCATATACAAATACTAGTGAATTTACTGTAAAATTTTGGACACCAAAATGGTGTGGAGATTCCGTGGATCCTTCAGCTAGAAAACATATAAAAGAACAGTTTGATACAGGTAGTTTTGAGAGAATTGATATAGCATCAACATCTTCTGGTGTCAAATTAAAAAGAGATAAGAAAAAGCATTTAAATTTATCTCAGTTTTTATAAATGTCACCAAGATGGATTTTGGAAATTTTTCAAAAATCTCAGATTTTTATTTTGTCAAGTAATTGTATAAAATCACAAATTATGCAAATTATAATTAAAAAGGATTTACTAACTAATTCAGAAGATGTCTTGAATATTTTCTATGGAGAAAATGATAAATACATTGAGAATTGGATAAATGCATATTTCGAACAAGAAATCGAAGGGTTAAAAATGACACCATGCGAAGGACACATGAAACCTGATAGTTTAGATTTCTTTGTAGAAATAGAGAATAATATCTATTATTTAGTAAAAAAATACAAGGTGATTTTAAAGGGTTATATTTATAACTCTTCAGAAAAAATTTCTGAGAAACTCTTTTCTATCCGTTGTTTATCTTATGATAACATTGATCCACTTTTAAATAATATTCAAAATCAACCTTTTTGGAACGGTATTAATTCAGAAGTGACACATCGAGTTATGAAACAAGTAGACAAGGACACCTTATATCAAATTAATATGAAATTTGAATCTGCTATAAAAACTAAAGAAACATGGAGTTCTACCGAATTAGTAATGTTACAAAATGAAATAACCAAAACTCATAAAAAGGAATTATACAGTTCTATAGTAAAAAAGATGAAAAAGTTTGAAAAAAAACAAAACAAGAAAGGATTATCTCCACAATTACAAATTAATACAATTCCTTGTAAAACTGTAATAGTAGAAGGAAATAAGTTAAAAGGTGTTGGAGGAGTTATGCCTGATTTGTCACATCATTCTGGGTCATCTTGCGCTTTGGAATACATGATTGTTAGTAACAAAAAGGAAAAATTTGATTAATTGTTTCAATTAATTTAAGTTTTATTAAATTAATTAAATAAAATTAAACTTGTTTGTGAAATTAAACTTGTTTGTGAAATTAAACTTGTTTCATAAATCTGTTGAATTCATATTGTGTTTGTAAGTCAAGTGCATTTTTTCTGAAATTTTGAACATCTGATAATGTAATATTATCATTTTCAGATAGTTCTCCATCTATTCTGAAACATTCGTGTATTTGTTCTAAATTTTGCATATTATTTATTTTAAATTTATTTTTTGTATCTTGTGTAGTATTTTTAACATTAAGGGCATTTAATTCAAAACTATTATTAGGATTCTCATTCTTATCAATAATAACTTCAATTTCTCTCAATTGGTTAGTGGGCATAGTAATATCCTTGAATTTATATGTATCATCTGTTTTAAGTTTAGTTTCCATTTTTTTAATGAGTCTTTGGGGGATTTCTGGTGAACTAATCTCTAGTTGGTCGTATTCTTTGAGAGTTCGTTGTATATATTTAACAGCATTCATCCTATCTTTTCTATAAATACACATCATATTTCTAATATCGTTATATACTAAATTAAATGTATTTGCTGCTTGTAAGTGTTGTTCAGATAGTTCTCCGTATTTTAAAAAATTATTCATAATTGATATAATGGCAACAATAAAGATGATTATTTTTTGAACAATTAAAAGAATATCATCTTTTAATAAATTAATTACAGAATCAGTTGTTAAAAATACGCTAAAAACGAGCAAAGACAAATTGATGATTTTATTTAACTTTTTATAAAATCTAGAAGATTGTTCGTGTAATTGTTTATAAATACCACAATTATATCCTATACTCACAATTAGTTTTTCATTTTTGTCGTTCCAACCATTATTTAATGCAAGAAATTCTAATTTATTTAAGACATGATTAGTATCTGTTTCTGTAGCGACATCTGAATGGGATGAATTTTGAGAATTTTTTTTTTTTATTGACAAGTCCATAAATTACAATAATTCTTATTTTTAAATCTAAATTATCGATTAAAACTGGATAGTTCTAAAATGGTGACATTTAATAATTTAAAAAAAATCGAAAAAAAAATTATTAGAGAGTATTATAACGTTCAATAAATATGAAAATTAAAAAGCGTGATGGTCATTTAGAAAATTTAAGTTTTGACAAGATTGTTTATCGTTTGAAAAAATTACAAAATGACAAGTTATTAGGGCAATTAAAGACTATTGATACTGATGTTGTTGCACAAAAAGTTGTTTCAACAATTTATGATGGGGTTAGTTCTATTGAGTTAGACGAAGAAGCTGCTCGAATTGCTATCAGTATGACAGAAAACTTAGAGTTTGGTAAATTAGCATCACGTATTGTTATCAGTAATATGCATAAAAATACCACAGAATGTTTCAGTGAAGTTATGGAAAAATTATATAATAATGTCGATAAAAATGGTACTCCTGCACCTATTTTAGCTGATGATATCATTTTATTAGTAAGAAAATATAAGGATAAGCTTAATGATGCTATTGATTATACGCGTGATTACCAGTTTGATTATTTTGGATTTAAAACCCTTGAAAAAAGTTATTTAATGAAAATGGATGGTAAGGTTGTTGAAAGACCTCAACATTTATATATGAGAGTTGCTATTCAAGTTCATAA
>Ga0172372_10004880_pt1 | contig 18886 bp, 16 predicted proteins | sample LakKiv5m_2_FD_114544 | JGI IMG/M metagenome (GOLD analysis project Ga0172372, IMG submission 114544) | Freshwater microbial communities from Kabuno Bay, South-Kivu, Congo - kab_092012_9.5m | ecosystem: Environmental > Aquatic > Freshwater > Lake | place: Democratic Republic of the Congo...
CCCCTTCGTTGCGCCGGGACCCCCGTCTCGCGCACGGCCTTGCTCCACCAGGTTCCGCTGCGGCCTCGATATGCATGCGTTCGTCCGGGATGCACCCGGGACTAATCGGTACCGCAGCTGCCGGACTTCTCGCCTGCATACGGCGCTGCGCCGGGGATCCCTTGCTCACTGCGGGGCGCTCGCCGAATGACGGGTTGCGTTCGCCAATTCGACCGCCTGTCGATGCAATCCCCGCCTGCGCCCAGTCGCCTCCCGACGTTCAACGCCCCGAGCCGACAGCGAACGGTGGTGGCCTCATCAAGCGAGTTGTTGCACGCCCCGGCCGCGCGCGCCTCGCCGCAGATGCACCCGTTGCGTGCAACTTGTCCGAGCGACTGAGGCCACCGCCGGTCGCCGAGGCGTCCAGGAGCGCTGCACCGCGCCGCGCGACCGCCCCCACCGCCGGTCGCCGAGGCGTCCAGGCACGCACTACGCCGCGCGACCGCCCCCACCGCCGGTCGCCGAGGCGTCCAGGTGCGCACTACGCCGCGCGACCGTCCCCACCGCCGGTCGCCGAGGCGCCCAGGTGCGCACTACGCCGCGCGACCGTCCCTCCCGGCCTCCGCCGTCGCGTCCACGTGCACCGCACCACCGCGCGACCCGCCCATCCGACTTCTCTGGAGAAAACAATTGGTGCCAAACTAACCAGGAACGGATTTGCCTAGGATTGCGGGATGCTCTGGCAACCGGCGCTGCCTGAACGCTACGTTCGGATGACCGACGCGGAACTCGCGGAAGGCATCCGTGCGCGCAAGGCTGAGCTGGGGAAGCGCCTGCTGGTGCTGGGCCACCACTACCAGCAGGACGACGTGGTGCAGCATGCCGACCTCACCGGTGACAGCCTCAAGCTGAGCCAGATGGCCGCCGAGGAGGCCGAGCGGCGCGGCAGCGAGTGGATCGTCTTCTGCGGCGTCCACTTCATGGCCGAGACTGCGGACATCCTCACCCCGGATCGCGTGAAGGTGGTGCTGCCGGATCTTTCCGCGGGCTGCTCGATGGCCGACATGGCGCAGTACGACGAGGCCGTGGAGGCCTGGGACGCGATCGCGCGCGCGACCGCCGGCACGCGCACGCGCGTGGTGCCGATCACCTACGTGAACTCGAGCGCCGCCATCAAGGCGTTCGTGGGCTCGAAGGGCGGCGCCTGCTGCACCAGTTCCAACGCGGCGCAGGTCTTCGACTGGGCGCTCACGGGCGGCGACGCGCCGCTTGCATCGGGCGAGGAGGTCAAGATCCTCTTCCTCCCCGACCAGCACCTCGGCCGCAACACCGCCAAGCGCAAGGGGTTCGTGACGGAGTTCGACGCCTCCCCGCGCCGTCGCGCGCAGACGGCGCTCTGGAACCCTCGCCGCGAGCAGGGCGGCCTGGGCGATGCCGAGATCCGCGCCGCGCGCGTCCTGCTGTGGGCCGGCCACTGCAGCGTCCACAAGATGTTCCGGCCCGAGCACATCGACGCCGTGCGCGCGCAGCACGCGGCCGACGGCGGGATCACCGTCATCGTGCACCCGGAGTGCTCGCAGGACGTGGTCGACGCCGCGGACCTGAGCGGCTCCACGGAGCACATCATCCGCACCATCGAGGGCGCCGTGCCGGGCACGCGCTGGGCGATCGGCACGGAGATCCACCTCGTGAACCGCCTGGCGAAGGCGGCTGCCGCGCGCGGCGTGTTCGTGCGCATCCTCTCCGACTGCCAGTGCCTGTGCACCACGATGTACCGCATCGATCCGCAGCACCTCCTGTGGGCGCTCGACGGAATCGCCGAGGGCCGCGAGCCGAATGTGGTCCGCGTGCACCCGGATGCCAAGGCTCAGGCACGCCTTGCGCTCGAACGCATGCTGCGCAACACCGCACCCGCAGGGCAGGGTGCGGTGCCCTCCGCAGCCGCCGGGGCGCCTGCGCTCGTAGACTGACCGCGTGAACGAGCACGACACGCGACGCGACTCACCCGAACCCGACGCATCGGCTCACCGGCCGCGACGCCTCGGCAGGCGCATCGGCGTGGCGCTCGCGACCGTCCTCGTGCTCACGGCGACCATCGCGGTGCTTGCGCCCACGCTCGCCAGCTGGGGCCTGTTCCGCGGCACGATCATCTCCGCAGTCGGCGATCGCGTGAACGGCACGGTGTCGATTGCATCGCTGCGCGTCGGGTGGAGCGGCCCGCTCGTCGTCGATGGCCTGGTGATCGACGACCAGGCCGGCGGCACAAAGGTGAGCGTCAGCGCGACCCTCGAGCAGGGCCTCTGGACGCTGCTCACCTCCGGCATCGAGCGCATCGACGCCCGCGTCTCCGGTTCCGTGCGCACGCGCCGCGAGCCCGATGGCACCCTCACCGTCACCCGACTCGCGAAGCAGGTTCCGTCGCCCGCTCCCACCGCGCCGGCTTCGCCCGCGGCGCCCTCCAAGACGGGCCTCCCCGCCGGCATGCGATCGCTGGCGCTTGCGATCGGCCCGTTCGACTTCGAGGCGGTCAACGCGGATGGCAGCACGGAGACCGCGGTGCGCGGCCTCGCAGGATCGGTCGCCGTGGCCGCGGGCGGCGAGACCTCGGTGAAGCTCTCCGGCAAGAGCGAGTACCAGGGAACGGGCGGCTCTTTCGACCTGTCGGCGTCGTTCCCGGGCCTGCTCGCCGCCGATGGTTCCCTCTCGCTTGCTGCCTCGGGCGCCGATGTCTCCCTGCGCGCGAAGGACCTGGCCTTCGATGCGCAGGGAATCACGCTGCGCGTCCCTGATGCGACCGTCTCGATGCGCGCCAAGGCGCTGACCGGGCGCGTCGACGTCGCCGCAGACGCCGCCGTCGCGTGTGACGGCGAGGCGCCGGCCTCGGTGAAGGCGAACGTGGCCGTCGACCGCCTGCTTGCCGGCGACGGCGCAATCGTGCTCGACCTCTCCGCGATCCATGGTTCGGTGGCGGTGAAGGACCTGCCGACCAGGCCCTTCGAGCGCTTCGCCGCCGGCGCGCTGCGCAATGCCGATGGCTCGCCGGCCCTCGTGCTGTCGCGGGACGTCGGCCGCACGGTGGCGTTCGAGGCCCGTTTCGCCGATGCATCGGGCGGCGACCTGTCGATCGCGCTCCGGTCCGACTCCATCGCGCTCTCGGCCGCCGGATCGGTCGACCCCGCGACGCGTGCGGCGAGCTTCCGCACCGTCGAGGCAACCGCCTCCATCGCTCCGCAGCTCCTTGCGGCTGTCGGGCTCGAGGTGTCGGCGCCCTCGCGCCTGGAACTTCGCGCGAGCGACGTGTCGATCCCGGCTGCGTCGGCGGACGGGTCATTCCCGGTCGATGCGCTGCGCGCGTCCGCCGAGCTCTCGCTCTCGCTCGCGGGCCTGCGCGTCCCGGGCCCCGAAGGCCCGGTGGCGCTCGACCTGCGCGGCATCCGCGGCACGCTTCGTGCAGCGCCGGTCGGCGCCGGCATCGAGGGCACGGTCGACGTGACCGGCAGCGACCCCAAGGCCGCGCCGTCGCGGATCGCGCTTCGCGTTCGCCGCGGCGGCCCGTACGGCGCCAACGGCTCGCTCACCGCAACCGCCATCCCCACCTCGCTCATCCGGCCCTTCCTCCCGAGGTCGCTGCCCGTCGACCCGGCGCGCGACATCGGCGCGTCGATCGACCGCTTCGAGGCATCGCTTGGCGATGCATCGCCGGCCGCGTTCACCGTGAAGCTCGAGGCGCCGTTCGCGAAGGCCGACCTCCGCGGCACGGTCTCCGCGGACGGAGCGCTGACGCTCGCCGGGCCAGGCTCCATGCAACTCTCGCCGATGAACCGCGGGCTGCTTGCGGCCCTCGGCGTGGACGCCGACGCGGACGTGTCCGCAGGGGTCACCGTTCGCCGGCTGGAACTGCCGCCCGCCGGGGCGTTCGATTCCTCGCGCATCGCCGCGGACGCGGACGTCGCGATTCGGCCGTTCGCGCAGCCGCCCGTCGGCCTGACATTCGGTGCCGGTGACGGTGCACGCGTGATCCGCCTCCGCGAGGCGCGCGCCACGGTCACGACCGCGGGGCTCGGTTCGCAGCTCGACGCGTCCATCGCCCTCCGCACCGACCTCGCCGACCTCGACGCGACGCTCTCCGCGAAGTCGCTCGGCGACCTCTCGAAGGACGCGATCGACCGCGCGGCGCTCGCGCTCGAGGCGAAGGCCTCGCGCATCGCCTCCGCACGGATCGAAGCCGAGATCCCTGCGCTCAAGGGGCTTGCATCGGAGCTCGGCGGGGACACGTGGGACGTGAGCGTCCAGTACCGCGGATCGCTGCTCGAGGGTGATGCGACGGTCGCCACCCAGTCGGGCCCGACGCGCATGCAGGCGAAGGCCGCGCTCTCGAAGGCTGCGCTCGTGGCCGAGGCGACGGTCGCCACGGAACTGAAGTCAGGCAAGCCGCTCGAGGCGATGCTCGGCGATGCGGGGGTGGCGCTCGCAGCGCCCTCGCGCATCGACGTGAGCGTGCCATCGGTACGCCTCGCACGCACGCTGCCATGGCAGTTTGCCGCGCCGGAGTCCGCCAAGCTCTCGATCCGCTCGCCGAAGGTCGCGGTGCGGGAGGTGCCGGGCCTTGCGGGCGGCGTGGTGGTGGACTCCCTTGCGCTCGATGCAGAGGTCACGCTGCCGCCGGGCGGCGCGCCGTCGGCGCGCGGAACGCTCGGTGCGACCGTCCTTGCCGCACGGACGGGCTCGCCGGCGCAGCCCCTCGGTTCGCTGCGATCGGCGTTCGAGTGGTCGGGTGCGGGCGCGAAGGCGCCCATGTCGTGGAAGGCCGATGCCGCGCTCGACGGGATCAGGGCCGCCGGCGTCGCCGCGCTCGTTGACCTCGATGAGGCAGCGCGGGCCGAGATCGGCGATGGCGCGCGTCTCTCCGTGCGTGCGGCAAGCCTCTCGCCGCAAGGGGCGTCGTTCGAGCTCGACTCCACGCTCAAGCGCATGGCCGCGCGCCTGAAGGGCGAGTGGTCCGGCGGCGAGCTTCGCCTTGCCGACAGTTCCGTGGACCTGTCCCTGCCCGCGAAGCAGTCGACATCCATCCTCAACGCCGTGTTCCCGCAGGTGGATGGCACTGGCGGCAAGAAGGTGCCGGCGTGGAAGTCCGTCGACCCGGTGGCGGTCCGCGCGACGATCGCATCGCTTCGCCTGAAGCCCGGCTCGGCTCCCGGGGCCGCGGTGCTGCGTGCCGAGGTCCGCCCGTTCGCGATGACGTCGGCGGCCGGCGAGCGAGTGTCCGTCGACGCGATCTCCGCGAACGTCGATGCCCCGTCCGCGCAGCGTCCCGCGACGGTGTCGGCGCAGCTGGCCTTGTCCGGAGCGGCAAGCGCGAAGGTCTCGGTCTCGCTCGATGCCAAGGTCTCGTCGTGGATTGCCGCCGACGGCACCTTCAGCGCCGACGCTATCCGCGTGGACGGGGGACTCTCGTGCCAGCAGGCCTCGACGCGCGTGCTTGGCGCGGTGCTCGGCCTCGGCAGCGAGCTCGAGGATGCGCTCGGCCCGGACCTCACGGTCTCGCTCAAGGCGGTGTCCAAGGGCCCCGGCCTCGGCAGCGGATCGCTCTCGGTCGCCAGTCGCTTCGTGAACATGGAGGCTCCGCAGGTGACGCTCCGGCAGGGCATGGTCTCGCTCGGGAAGGACGCTCCGGTCGTCCTCGACTTCGTCCCGTCGCCGCCGCTCCGCGAGCGCTACCTGACTAAGGTGAACCCCATCCTCGGCTCCATCACCCTTGCCCCCGGCAAGAAGCCGTTCCGCCTCACGGTGGATGCGCTCGGCTACCCGCTCGACGGGAACCTCGCGAGGCTGTCGGCCGACTTCCGCCTCGACATCGGCGAAGTGCTGGTGGAGCGCGGCGGGCAGAACCAGCTGCTCGACCAGCTTGCCGTCTTCGTGGACCAGGCGAAGGTGCCGAAGTCCGTGGAGGCGATGGTCGGGCCGCTGGTGGTGACCGTCCGCAAGGGCCAGCTTCGCTACCAGGACTTCTTCGTGCGCTTCGAGCGCGTCGGCGCCGGCTGGAAGACGGCGCTCAAGTCGACCGGTGACGTCGACCTCGCGCAGAAGCCGCCCTTCGCGCGTGCCATCACCGTGGCCTACCCGATCGGCAGCATCGCTCGGGAGGGCGCGGCCGCCATCCCCGTGAAGAAGGTGGGAGGCGCGGTGACGAACGTGCTGTCCATCATGTCGCTTGGGCTGGGCCAGGGAACGCTGCTGCGCCTCACCGTCAGCGGCCCCCTCGGCGACGTCAACGGCAAGCCCGCGGAGCTCAATGAGGAGTGGGACGTGGAGTTCGACGGGAAGGAATCGGAGAAGGCCTTCGACCGCGCCATGGATGCCGTCGGAAAGGGCATCCAGAAGGGCCTCGAGGACCTCTTCGGCGGCAACAAGGCGCCGAAGAAGTGATGTCCGCGGCCGGCGGCGGTGCGAATGCGGAATGCTCCGCCGTCAGGGGCGCGGGCCATTGAGCATGCGCCCGATCCACGTGGGCCGCACCGCGAACGCGTAGGCCACGAGCAGCACGCCCGTGGTCGCCGCCACGATGAAGGCGAACTTGGCGAGCGCGCCGACGGGTGATGCGGACACCGCCCATTGCAGGAGGAGCACCAGCGGCAGGTGCGCCACGTACATCCAGTAGGACGAGTCTGCCATCCAGCGCATCCACGGACGCTCCGCGTGAAGGAACCGCGCCGCGGCCCCGACCAGCCCCAGGCACATGCACCATGCGTAGGTCGCCCCGAGCACGAGACCGGCGATCCGGCGCACGCCCGGATCCGGAAAGAGCTGCTCCGCCTCCGGCGCAAGCCCCGCGACGGCTGCGGCCGGCAGGAAGACGACCACGGCCACCGCGAGCCACGCCCACCACCCGCGGCCGATGCCGCGCATGGCCCCCGGCATCGACGCGACCATCGCGCCGAACGCGAAGAACGCGCCGTAGTACGCAAGCACGTGCGGCATCGGCAGCACGCCCGCGGACATGTCGGCGGCGATGCTCGGCACCGTTCCCCAACGGCCCATCGGCGCCGTGAGGATGGCCGTCAGCGGCACCAGCCACAGCATGCAGAGCGGCGTGCGCACGAGCACTCCGGGAACGCGCAACCAAGGCACTCGCCGCGCGAGCCACCACGCGGCGACGAATGCCGGGGCCATCCAGCACAGGAACCACAGGAACCACAGGTGGCTGAGCACCGGGAACACGAAGAGCCAGGCGATCCACGGCAGGGGCGCAAGGGCCTCGCCAAGCTCGCGCGTCGCCCGCCCGTCGGACACGAACCAGATGGCGCTCCACGTGGCCGGCAGCACCGTCAGGCACGCCAGCGCGAGCGGCAGCGCGATGCGTCGCGCACGGTTGGCCATGAAGCCGCTCGCTCCCCGGTGGCGCAGCAGCCCCGCGGAGAAGTAGCCGCTCAGCAGGAAGAAGAGCTGCATCCGGAACCCGTGCACCGCGGCCACGAGCAGCCCCGGCGCCTTGCTCGCGTGCACGTCCTTCGCCGGCCAGTCCCCGTCGGTGAACGAGAGCGCCGCGTGCAGCGCGACGCCGAGGAGCATCGCGAACGCCCGGAGCGCATCGACATGGTGCAGCCGCTCGTGCGGTGCGCCGGTCACATCGGCTTGTCGGCGACGGTCCGGTCGTACATCTCGAGGAGCTTCGCCTTGTCGAAGATCATCTCCTGACGGCTGAGGCCCGTGACGTCGTAGGTCGGCGTCAGCTCGATGGCGTCGCAGGGGCACGCCTCCTCGCACATCCCGCAGTAGATGCAGCGCAGCTCGTCGATGTCGAACTGCTTCGGGTACTTCTCGCGGTCGGGCCACGGGCTCTCGTCGGCCACGATGTGGATGCAGTGCGCAGGGCACGCCGTCTGGCACATGAAGCACGCGACGCAGCGGACGCGGCCGTCTTCGTCCTTGTTGAGGCGGTGCACGCCGCGGAAGTACGGCTTGTACATGCCGCCGTCCTCCACGTCGCGCTGCTCGCGGCGCTGCTCCGGGTACTGCACCACCCACAGCGTGTCCTTGTTGGACCCGTTGCGGCCGATGTTCTGGAAGCAGTGGCGCAGCGTGGTACCGAGGCCCTTGAAGGCGTTCACCACGTAGAGGCTCTCCGTGCGGTTGAGCTTCTTCGGGGTGACGTCCAGGATCTCGTTGTCGCGGATGGCCATGGGTTCAGGATTCTAGGGCGGGGCGGCGGGGTAGTCTGCCACAATGTCCCGGCCCGACCGAGCCCGAGAGCACCGCGAGCGCAGCATCGGCTGGCGCATGGCCGGGATCGGCTTCCAGACCAGTTCCGAGGTGGCGGCCGGGGCGCTGCTCGGCCTCGCGTTTGACTGGTGGCGCGGGCAGGGCAGCATCGGCGTGCTTGTCGGCGGGATCACCGGGATCGTGGTGGGAATGACCTCGCTGCTCCGGGGCGCCATGGCGCTCAACCGCGAGTTCGATGCGGCCCGGCGAGGGGGCCCCGGTGAGTGAGCGGCGGGAGCAGGAGATCCGGGTCCCCGCGCGGGGCCCGGTGATCGCCGTGCTGCTCGCCGGGCTCGTCGCGGGGGGTGCCGCTGCCGCGGCGCTTGCATTCTTGGCCGAGAATCCCCCTGGTCGGGGGCTCGCAACCGGGCTTGGCATCTCCGGAACCGTAGCCGTCACCGCGGGGTCCGGATTCCTCTTCTACGGCGCCCGGCCAAGGCCGGCCGGGGATGTCCAGACCCGCTGGATGGCAGCCACGCTGGCCCGATTCGTGGCCATCCCCCTCCTTTGCGTTTCGATATACTTCTACCTCCCCGCGGGCGGCCAATTTGCCGTTTTGGCCGCTGCCGGGACATACCTGGCGTGCCTCGCGGCCGAGACCGCGACGGTCGCCTGGTCGGTCAATCGAAGCCTGGACCAACCGCTCCCATGACCCCCCTCCTCGCCTCCGGCGCAGACCCCCTTGGACACGTTCTCGACAAGAGCAGCGCGTTCAGCGGTGTCTTCGGCACGGACATCCCCCTGAGCGTCGTGTCGCTGGTGATCGGCGGACTCGCGGTTCTGCTGGTGCTCTTCCATGCCGCGGGCCGGATCCGCACCGGCCCCGAGTCCCAGGGCCACGCGCGGTACGTCACCAGCGGCCGCCTCGCGCAGGTCATCGAGGTGCTGGTGGAGGGCCTGTACACGCAGATGCTCGAGCCAGTGATGGGCGCGCGCCTCGCGAAGGCCTGGCTGCCGTTCCTGCTGTCGATCTTCTTCTTCGTGCTGACCCTGAACCTGATGGGCATGATCCCGCTCGTCGACATCCAGGAGGTCCTGCACGCGTTCGGCGGACATGCACCCGAGGGCGGCGAGCAAGCGGCGGCGGGCGGTCACGGCCCGATGTACTGGCTCGGCGGCACGGCGACTGCGTGCCTTTCGGTCAACATCGGGCTTGCCACGTGGGCGTTCCTCGCCATCCAGTGGCAGTCGATCCGCGAGCTGGGCGTCGGAGGCTGGCTCGAGCACCTCGCGGGCGGCAAGGAGCTCGTGCGGAACAAGGGGCTGTGGTTCGTGGTCCCGATCATCTTCCTTGTCGAGGTGCTGGGCCTGATCATCAAGCCCGCGGCACTCGCCATCCGACTCTTCGCCAACATGGTGGGCGGCCACACGCTGATGGCCACGCTCATGCTGTTCGGCGCGATGGCCGCGAGCCTCGGCGTCGCGGCGGTCAGCGGCATCTCGCTGGTCGCCGGCGTGGCCGCCGTCGCCATCAGCTTCATGGAACTCTTCGTTGCCTTCCTGCAGGCGTTCGTCTTCATGTTCCTCACGGCGGTGTTCATCTCGCAGATGGCCCACCATGACGAGCACCATGACGAGGAACACGGGCACGAGGACCATCACGGTTCAGAGAGCGCGGCGGCCCATGCGCCGGGTGCCGTGCACGGACACTGAACCAGGGCCGGAGACCCCGGATCTTCCCCGCGCGCCCGTGGATGCGCGGGACATGCATGAAGCGGCGCACCACGGCGCCCGACACACAACGGAGACACCCATGAAGAACACCACCACCCTCGCGATCATCGCCGCCGCCTCGGCCGCCACCTCGGTGCTGGCCGACACCGGCGCCGCAGCCACTGCCGACTACAAGGGCATGGGCATCGGCATCGGCGCCGGCATCGTCGGCGGCCTCGCCGTCCTTGGCGCCGGCCTCGGCATCGGCAAGATCGGCGCCTCGGCCAACGAGAGCACCGCTCGCCAGCCCGAGATGGGCGGCCGCATCTTCACCAACATGATCCTGACCGCGGCGCTCGTCGAGGGCGTCGCGCTGTTCGCCGTCGTCGTGTCGCTGCTCGGCATCAACAAGTGAGTTGAGCCGGGCGGACCGCACGGTCCGAACCACCCCGGGTTCCCGTCCCGAAAGGGGCGGGAACCCATTCACGAGCCCGCCGCCGCGGGCGAACCACCTCGGAGCCACGCATGATCCTCCCCATCCTTGCCGCCGAAGGCGCCGCCAATCCGGTCTCCTTCCAGGTCCTTCCCGCCGTCACCGCGTTCGTGGTCTTCGGCATCGTCTTCGTGGTGCTGGCGAAGTTCGTCTGGCCGACGGTTTCGAAGGGCCTCGACGAGCGCAATGCGAAGATCGTCGGCGAGATCAAGGCTGCCGAGGAGGCCCGTGCCGCCGCGAAGGCCGCGCAGGCGGAGTTCGAGAGGAGCCTCGCGAGCGCCCGAGACGAGGCCGCCAACATGATCAAGCAGGCCCGTGCCGACGCGCAGCGAGTCGCCGACGAGCTGAAGGCGAAGAACGACCAGGAGCTCGCCGAGAAGGTGGCGCGCGCCAACGCGGACATCGAGGCTGCCCGCAAGGCCGCCGTCGCCGACATGCAGGCGCAGGCAGCGGCGCTCGCCACCGAGATCGCTGGCAAGATCCTGCGCCGGCAGGTCAACGACCAGGACAACCAGCGCCTAGTTCAGGAGTCCCTGAAGGAGCTGGCGGCCAACCGCCGCTGAGGTCCCAATGCCCACCCAGATCGATCAGGTCGCGACGGTCTACGCCCGCTCGCTCTTCGAGCTCGCCCGCGAGCTCGGCGGCGACGCAGGCGTGGCCTCCATGGGCGCGGAGCTGCGCGAGGTGTGCGGCATCGTCCGCGCCGACAAGCGCTCGCTCGAGCTCTTCCGCTCGCCCATCGTCGACCCCGGCCAGCGTGCCGCCAGCCTGAAGCGCATCTTCGGCGGCCGCGTCACCGACACGCTGCTCAACTTCATGCTGGTGCTCAACCGCAAGGGCCGCCTCGCGGAACTGCTCGCGATCGAGGATGCCTACGACGCGCTCGAGCAGCACGCCTTCGGACGCATCGAGGTGGACGTGTTCACCGCGGGCGGCAACGTCGACGAGGCCACCAAGGCCACGCTCGCCGCGGACCTGAAGAAGAGCCTCGGCAAGGAGCCCGTGCTCCACTTCTACGCCGACCCGTCCATGATCGGCGGCCTGAAGCTCCGCATCGGCGACCAGCTGATCGACGGCTCCGTGGCCGCGCAGCTGCGCCGCATGCGCTCGGCGTTGCTCGAGCGCGGCCTCGCCGGCCGCGACGCGGGCACCTTCCTCTCCTGACGACCATTCCAGCGAACCACCGCGCCCCCGAGCGCACCAGACCACCCAATCACCCGAAAGGCACGCCGTGAAGATCAAGACCGACGAGATCACGTCCGTCATCAAGCAGGAAATCCAGAACTTCGCCTCCCAGCTGGAGATCTCCGAGGTGGGCCAGGTGGTCGAGGTGGGCGACGGCATCGCCCGCGTGTACGGCCTGGGCAAGGTGATGGCCGGCGAGCTGCTTGAGTTCCAGACGCAGAGCGGCAAGGCCGTCACCGGCCTGACCATGAACCTCGAGCAGGACACCGTGGGCGCCGCGCTCTTCGGCGACACCGACCTGATCCGCGAAGGCGACACCGTGAAGGCCACGGGCCGCATCCTCGAGGTGCCCGTGGGCATGGAGATGCTCGGCCGCGTCGTCGATCCGCTGGGCAACGCCCTCGACGGCGGCGCCGCCATCCGCACCAGCGCCACCCGCAAGGTGGACATCGTGGCCCCCGGCATCGCCGCGCGCCAGCCCGTGAAGGAGCCGCTGCAGTTCGGCATCAAGGCCGTCGACAGCATGATCCCCGTGGGCCGCGGCCAGCGCGAGCTGGTCATCGGCGACCGCAAGACCGGCAAGACCGCCGTCTGCCTGGACTGCATCATCAACCAGAAGCAGTACTGGGGCACCCCCGAGGCGGTGGTGTGCATCTACGTCGCTGTCGGCCAGAAGGACTCGACCGTCGCGGGCGTCGTCGAGACGCTGCGCAAGAACGGCGCGTTGGACTACACGATCGTCGTCAATGCCGGCAGCTCGTCGCCCGCGCCGCTCCAGTACATCGCCCCCTACTCGGGCTGCGCCATGGGCGAGTACTTCATGTGGCAGGGCAAGGAAGGCAAGACCCCGAAGCACGTGCTGGTGGTCTACGACGACCTTTCCAAGCAGGCCGTCGCCTACCGCGAGCTGTCGCTCCTCCTGCGCCGCCCCCCGGGCCGCGAGGCATACCCCGGCGACGTCTTCTACCTGCACAGCCGCCTGCTCGAGCGCGCCACCAAGCTCTCCAACGAGAACGGCGGCGGTTCGCTCACCGCGCTCCCGATCATCGAGACGCAGGAAGGCGACGTGTCGGCGTACATCCCGACCAACGTGATCTCCATCACCGACGGCCAGATCTACCTGCAGCCCGAGCTCTTCTCGGCCGGCGTGCGCCCCGCCATCAACGTGGGCATCTCCGTGAGCCGCGTGGGCGGCAACGCGCAGATCAAGGCCATGAAGGAAGTGGCCGGTTCGCTGCGCCTCGACCTGGCGGCCTACCGCGAGCTCGAGGCGTTCGCGCAGCTCGGCACCGAGCTCGACACCGCCAGCCAGCGCCAGCTCGACCGCGGCGCGCGCATGGTGGAGCTCCTGAAGCAGGGCCAGTTCATGCCCTTCACGGTCATCGACCAGTGCATCTCGATCTTCGCGGCCTCGAAGGGCCTCATGGACGATGTCCCGGTGGCCAAGGTGAGCGCCTTCGAGAAGGGCCTGCTCGAGTACTTCCAGGGCCCCGGCAAGGCGGTCCGCGACCAGCTGGTCGAGAAGAAGTCCTTCAAGGGCCTCGAGGACCAGTTCAGCGCCGCGATCAAGGCCTTCAAGGCCACGTTCAAGTGAGCCTGGCCGCCGGCTGACCCGATCCGTCCGCGCCCGTCCCGGTCTCCGGGGCGGGCGCGTGCTTTGGGGCAGGGCCGCTCGTTACGCTGAACCCGTCATGCACCCCGCCTTCGAACCCTGCCGAGCCTCCATCGCCGGCCGCGCCGTCTGCGTGACGGGCGGCGCGGGGTTCATCGGCAGCCATCTCGCCGACGCGCTCGTCGGCCTGGGGGCCCGTGTCGCGCTGCTCGACGACCTCTCGAACGGCCTGCGCTCCAACCTCTCGGGGCCGGCGGGGCGCGCGGCGTTCGTGCAGGGCTCGATCCTCGATCCTGCGGCGCTCGACCGTGCGATCGCGGGCGCGGACACGGTCTTCCACCTTGCGGCGCTCGGCAGCGTCCCGCGCAGCATCGAGGAGCCCGCGCTCTTCCAGCGCGTCAACGTTGAGGGGACGCTTGCCGTGCTCGAGGCGTGCCGCCGGCACGGCGTGCGGCGCGTGGTCTACGCCGCCTCGAGCAGTGCCTACGGCAACACCGCCGCGCTCCCGAAGCACGAGTCCATCCGGCCGGATCCGCGCTCGCCCTACGCCTTCACCAAGCTCGCGGGCGAGCACCTGATGCGGTCGTTCGCGCTGTCCTACGGCCTGGAGACCGTGAGCCTGCGCTACTTCAACATCTTCGGCCTGCGCCAGCGGCACGACTCGCCCTATGCGGCGGTCATCCCGATGTTCGCGGAGGCGCTGCGTGCCGGAGCGCGGCCCGTGGTCTACGGCGACGGCCGGCAGACGCGCGACTTCACGTTCGTGGCCAACGCGGTCCACGCCAACCTGCTGGCGGCCGCGTCGCCTGCGCGCCTGGCGGGCGAGGTGGCGAACGTCGCGTGCGGCACCCGCTACAGCCTGCTCGAGCTCCTCGACGCCATGGGGTCCGCCCTCGGCAGGCGCGCGGAGCCGGAGTTCCGCCCCGCCCGCGCGGGCGACGTGCAGGACAGCGAGGCGGACATCCGCCACGCCGAGGAACTCCTCGGCTACCGCGTGATCGTCCCCTTCGTCGAGGGCCTGCGCCTGACGCTTGCGTAGCTTCGGCCGCGGCGCCCCGTGCGAGGCCTTCGCGGCCCGTGACCTCAGCGCGCCAGCGCTTCGAGGCCGTCGAGCCCGATGGGCTCGCGCGCGAAGAACGGCTCCGCGGTCTCGGTCCCGATCCGGCTCCCGAAGTAGGTGCCGGAGGCGTCGAGCCACTCCACCACCCGGCGGTTGCGCTCGTTCACCACGAACTGGCTCCGGTACGCGAGCACGGCATCGCGCTTGCGCGACGCGAAGCCGGTGGTATCCACCAGGAACGACGGCTGCGGCACGATCCGCAGGTGCGTGGCGTAGTAGTGGAACAGCCAGCGCGGGTACCACGGCTCGCCGGGCAGGTCGGTCTTCGTGAGCTTGGCGTCGAACCGGGCGTCCTCCACGATGCGCGTGCCTGCCACGTGGTCGGGGTGCGCGTCCTCGGGGTAGGGCACGAACATCACGTCCGGGCGGAACGCGCGGATCACCGCGGCCACCTTCCGGCGTGCGTCGACGGAGTGCGTGACGGTTCGGTTCGGGAGGTCCAGCGTGCGTCGCTCCGCGCCCAGGATGCGGGCCGCTGCCGCCGCCTCCGCGGCGCGGGTCGGCGGGTCCCCGTGCGGGGTGGGCTCGCCGTCCGTGAGGTCGAGGAGGAGGACACGGTGGCCCGCCGCCGAAAGCTTCGCGATCGTGCCCCCCATGCCGAGTTCCTGGTCGTCCGGGTGCGGTCCTGCCACGAGCACGTTCATGGCGGGGAGGCTAGCGCGGCGTGCGCGTCGCCGCGGCGCGGACATCGGCCTGACGCTCCGCGTCGCGCAGGTCGCGCATGCGTGCCATGCCGGCTCCCGCCCGCTCGAGCACCCGCCATGCCACGTCCTGCGATGCCCCGCGCAGCTGTGCCTCGAGGCGGGCGTCGCGGCGTGCTGCCGCGCGTCCTTCCTCGACGGCAAGGCGCGAGAGCAGCATCAGGTCGGTGCGCTGCGGGCCGAGCCATGCATCGGCGTCGGGGCCGCCGGCAACCGCCGCGAGGCGCGGCCCGAGCCCCGGGCGCGTCGGCAGCCAGTCGGCAAGCGTGCGCGTGAGCTGCCCGGCCAGCATCGCAAGCGGCAGGTCACGGTCGAGGCCCGCAAGGGCCGCATCAAGGCCCGCGTCATCGCGCGCCGCCAGCGCCTCGGCCGCAAGCGCGGCATGCCCTCGGAGCGCCTTCGGGTGGATGCGCCATCCGTCGGCGGATGCCGCGAAGCCACCCCACGCCGAGAGCGACCGTTCCGCTGCCGCCGATCCCGCGGCCTTGTCGGCGGCGTCGAGCGCCTCGAGCGTCCGCGCCGACCGGATGGCGGCGACCGATGCGGCAGGCTTGCCGCGCCCATCGCCCCACGCCTGTGCCCATGCGGTGCGCCGGGCATCGACCTCGCGAAGCACCTCGTCGGCTCGCCCTGCGCACGCATCGCGCGCCCGCTGGTCGCCCCGGCGCAGCCGCAGCTCGAGCGATCCCGGCTGGAGCGCACGAAGGTCCGCCTCGAACGCTGCCATCGACGTGCGCGCGGCGGTCGCGCGTGCCGGATCGCGCAGTGCCGCCAGCCACTGGCGCGCCGCGGCAGCGAACGGCGCACGCGACGCCGCACGTGCGGCGCCCACGGCATCGATCCACCCCGGCAGCGACATCACGCGGCGGGCATCCGCGTTCCTGGCCGCAAGCACCTCGGCCGCGCCGGGGGCATCCTTCGTTCCGGCCGCTCCCGCGGGGAGCGTCTCCGTCGCCTGCCGTGCTTCCGCAATCCAACGGGTGCGCAGGTCCGAGGCAAGCGATCGCATCTCCGCGGGCAGCGCTCCCGGGTCGATCGCCTCGATGTCCGCCAGCGCCGCGGCAGGCGCGGGTGAGGTGCCGGCATCGGTGCCCGGCCCGGCGCCTCTCGCTGCGGCCGCACCCGCGGCGCCGAGTTCCGCGACGCCTGGCCACGCGGTCGTCCAGGCCGCTCCGCCCCGGGACGCCGCGTGGCTCGCCGCTTCCGTGAGCGGCGCCATCAGCGGTGCGAGCGCCGCCTCGGGCCGCGTGCAGTCAGGGGCGCTTGCCATGCCGTGTGCCGCACCCTTGGCGAATCGAGCGATTGCCTCGCTGGCGCGCGCATCCTCCGGGCGCGTCCCGGCGGATGAGGCGTCGATCAGCGCGTCCACGTCGCCACGCAGCCCATGGAGCCGCAGCCCCGCCACCGCCGCCGCCTGCGCATCGGCCGGCGCACCTGCGCCGTGGAACAGCAGGTCGAACGCCACGCGACGAACCGACACCTTGGCATCGCGCACGGGGCTCGCCGGCGTCCGGCCCAGTTCGTCCATCTCGGCGCGCAGCGTCCGCATCGCATCCGTCACGGCGCTGCCCTCGGAAAGCGCCGGCGGCAGCGCGGCATCCGTGGGCACCTGCGGTGACTGCGGTGCGTGCGCTCGCGCGGCCGCGCAGGCCACACCGACCCACAGTGCCAGCGTCGCCACGCACCGCATGCTGGCCCGGCGTGGCCTGCTCACGGCGTTCCCGCCCCGTAGCGCACCCACTCGAGTCGGAGTCCGTGCGGCGGCAGCGTCGGCCCGGTGACGGTCCGGTCTCCTTCAAGCAGCGCGCGGCGGACGTCCACCGCCGTCACCTTGCCGCGCCCCGCCTCCGCAAGCGTGCCCGCGATGATCCGCACCATGTTGTAGAGAAAGCCGCTGCCGCACACCTCCACGCAGATGCGCCCATCCGCCGGCTCCGTGACCGTGCATCCGAACACCGTGCGGACGGTGCTCTCGCGGCCATGGTTTACCTGCGCGAACGCCGCGAAGTCGTGCGTGCCGACGAGCGCGGCGGCAGCCTCGCGCATCTTCGCCGCGTCCAGCACGTGCCAGGTGGTCCACGTGGTCCGGCGGTCGAAGAGGACCCTTCCGTCCGTCCCGCGGTCGCCGTGCGCCATCGAATAGCGATAGCACTTGCTCACGCAGTCGGAGATGGGGTCGAACCCATCGTGGGCGGGGTGGGCTTCCCGCACGCGCACGTCGTCTGGGAGCCGCGCATTGATCGCAAGCGCCAGCCGCCCAACGGGCACTCGGGTCTCCGCGGCGAACGACGCCACCTGCCCGAACGCGTGGACCCCGGCATCGGTCCTGCTGGCGCCCGTCACCGGCACCCGGGCGCCGACCGCTTCTGCCACGGCGTCCTCAAGCACCCCCTGGACCGTCCGCAGCGGCGCCTTCCCCGGCGGGTCTTGGCGCTGCCACCCGTGGAACTCGGTGCCGTCGTAGGCGATCACCAGGCGAAAGCGGGGCACGGCGCGAGTGTAGGGGGGCTCCCCCATTGCGAGAGGTTATTAGACGCAGTTGCCTTTCCTCGGAGCAAACCGCGGTGATTGCGCCGGGTTCTGGCAACAGAACGCAAACCATTGTTGGACAGCCGCCGTCTTGGCCCTATGGTTGGACCGGTCGGTCCGAACCTGCCCGGCGGCGGTCGGTCCGCCGTGGCCTGCATCCAGCACCAGCATCTACTGCAATCGACCCTCAGGAGCACTCCAAACATGAAGCACTTCGTCATCGCCTCCACGGCCCTCCTTGCCGTCTCGCCCGCCTTCGCGCAGGTCGCCGTCGTCGATGGCACCGCCGAGGCCGCCTACGGCAATGCGCTCTTCGAGCAGGCCATCGGCACGGGCTTCGGCAACGCGACCGACGGCTTCCGCGGCGGCCCGTGCAACGGCAGCGAGCTCGACGGTGCCTTCGGCATCATCGACACCGCCGGCGGCTACCTCTACCTGGTGCTCGCGGGCAACCTCGAGACCAACTTCAACAAGCTCGACGTGTTCATCGACTGCGCCTCGGGCGGCCAGAACGCGGTCCGCTCGGACAACACCGACGTCGACTTCAACGGCCTCAACCGCATGGGCGCCGACACGGTGAACAACTTCCCCGGCCTGAAGTTCGATGCCGGGTTCGAGGCCGACTTCTACCTGACCTGCACCAACGGCGGCACGCCCAACACGCTGTACGCGAACGTCGCGCAGATGCTGACGGCAGGCGGCGGCACCGGTGGTTACATCGGGAGCAGCGCGGCCGACCCCACCACGGGCGCCACGCTCATCGATGACGCGACCTTCGGCGTGCAGGTGTCCGTGGACAACTCGAACACCGGCGGCGTCGACGGCTCAAACGGCGGCGCCTCGTCGGGTGCCGGCGTCCGCACCGGCATCGAGATGCGCATTCCGCTGGCCGTGATGGGCTACACCGGCGGCCCGATCAAGGTCTGCGCCTTCATCAACAGCGGCGGACACGACTACGCGTCCAACCAGTTCCTCGGCGGCCTGCCCCTCGGTTCGCAGAACCTCGGCGGCGACGGTGCCGGCGGCTATGTCGGCGGCTTCCCCGCTGCGCTGCGCTTCGACCTCGGGCAGATCCCCGGAGACCAGTTCTTCACGATCGGCGGCCAGGCCCCGAATCCGTGCCCGACCGACTTCGATGACGACCAGCAGACGGGCGGCGCCGACCTCGGCATCCTGCTCGGCGCCTGGGGCGCGTGCGGCGCGACCTGTGCCACCGACCTCGATGGCGACGGTTTCACGGGCGGCTCGGACCTGGGCATCCTGCTCGGCGCCTGGGGCGCGTGCCCCTGACCATCAGGGCCTGATTGGATGAAACACCGCGGGCCCGGCCTTCGTGCCGGGCCCGTTTCGCTTTC
>Ga0172372_10004881_pt1 | contig 18886 bp, 16 predicted proteins | sample LakKiv5m_2_FD_114544 | JGI IMG/M metagenome (GOLD analysis project Ga0172372, IMG submission 114544) | Freshwater microbial communities from Kabuno Bay, South-Kivu, Congo - kab_092012_9.5m | ecosystem: Environmental > Aquatic > Freshwater > Lake | place: Democratic Republic of the Congo...
GGAGTCGCCGGTGTCGCCGGTGTCGCCGGTGTCGCCGGTGTCGCCGGTGTCGCCGGTGTCGCCGGTGTCGCCGGTGTCGACGGTGTCGCCGGTGTCGTCAGGCTCGTCCCCAGGGCAGGCGAGCAGGATGGGGAGCACGAGGGTCGCAAGGGGGAAACGGGACATTCTTGACTCCGAGGGGCCGCGTCACGCGGACCTTCCTTCCTCGTTGGTCCGGCGAGCGGCGCGCTCCTCACAGCCGGTCGTCGATTCTTCCCCCGGTCGCGAGAATCGCCCGGGCCCGTAGCTCCGGCGCGTCGGCGCCGTGGTCGAGCTCGGGCAGGACCCGTTCCCACCATCCGAGGGCAGCAAAGGCGCTCGCCCGCTCCTCGGGCCCCCCGCCGAGCGCCGCCACCGCGTCCCGGTGCCGCTGGTGCGCGTCGAGGGGCAGATCGTCGATCTTCCACCCCCAGCTGGTGACCAGCAGCGATCCATCGGCGGTGAACCGCACGAAGCCGCCCTTCCGCCCGAGGGAGACCGTCCGGAGCCGGGCGCCGGTGGCCGCGTCCCAGAACACGAGCTGCTCGTCCCAGCTCGACGTCACGACCACCGACCCGTCCGGGGAGAACGCCGCGCCGATGGTCGGCCCGGACTCGGCTCGCAGCTCGTGGATGACCTCGCCGGTGACGAGATCCCAGAGCACCGTGGTGCCGTTCCAGCCGGCGAGCGCCGCCCGCCGCCCGTCGGGAGATACGCCGACCTGGGCGCGTCCCTCCGGGATGTCCAGCCGGTGGACGACCGCGCCGGTGTCCACGTCCACGAGCACGGCGGTAGGGGCCTCGGGCAGGTAGCTCCCCATCACCACCCGCCGCGCGCCGGGAACGGCGACGAGGTCGACGCTGTCCCCGCCCAGCACGCCCCAACGCCGCCGCTCCCCCCCGTCGGCGCCACCGAGCACGACCAGGGCCCCGTCTCCGTCCACGTACACCACCTCGTCGCCCACCCACTCCACCGGGCGCTCGCCGGGAGGAAGGGGCCGCCGCCACGCCTCGGCGCCCGACGCCACGTCCCAGGCCACCAGGCCGGCCTCGAGGGTGGAGGCGACCAGCCGCCGCCCGTCCGGGGAGAACGCGAGCTCGTTGACCGCGCTGCCGGTGGGGTGCCGCCAGCGACCGACCCCGGTGGCCGCGTCGAGCACCTCCACGCCCGCGAACCCGCGCGCTCCGGCCACCGCGAGCAGGGCCCCGTCGGCGGTGCGCTCGTGCCGGGGGCCCCGCTCGGCGGGAACCTCCTCGGCAAAGCGCGCCCGTGGGGCAGCCGGCCGCAGTCGGGCCGACACCGAGCCGGCGGCCCCCGAGAACAGCAGCAGCCGCGCGTCCTTCCCCACCGCCACCAACCGCTCTTCGGCGTCGGCCACCACCCGCCCGAGCGCGCGCCCCGAGTCCAGGTCATACAGCGTCACCAGGCCGCCCTGCTCGTGCCATGCCACCCGGTCGCCGGGGGCCACGCCGACGTGTCCGTAGGGGGTCTCGGACGTCGCCCAGCCCACCTCCAGTGAGCGCAGGTCGGCCGCGTGCGCGCCGTCGCGGGCGTTCACCAGGGCGCGGCGGCCGTCGCTCGTCGCCGAGCGCGCCTCCCAGTACGCCACCCGGAGCGCCAGGGTGGCCCGGTCGTAGAGCCCGCGCGCCTCGATGTGCCCTCGCCCGACGTGTGCGAAGAGGTCGCGCCCGCCCTCGACCAGCTGCAGGCCTCGCGGCACGTCGGGGAACCGCACCTCGGCGCGGAGCGGGGCCAGACCGAACCGGAAGGTCCACCACTGCCCGTCGGCGGCGGCGATGGCGCCCTCGCCCCACGGATACAGCGCGAGGTCGGCCACCTCGGCGCGATCCCCCTCACGCACCGCCTCGGGGAGCGGGACGCGGGCCACCACCCCGACCCCGGGCCGCAGGTGGACCAGCTCCGGACCCACCCACGCCACCACCGCCGGGCCGCCGTCCACCCATGCCGCGGCCGCCTCGACCGGGGGCGCGTCCAGCCGAGCGCGGGCGAGAGGGACACACCCGGCGGGGTCCCACACCGCGACATCGCCGTCGTCGGCCACCGCCACCGCCGCCGTCCCGCCGGGGGCCACCGCCACCGCGCGCAGGTCGCGCCCGGAGGTCGGGGTGCAGGTGGACACCGGGGGTGGGTTGGCCGCCACCAGCGCCGACCGGGCCCACTCGGCGTTTCGCCGATCCCCTCCCGCGGCGGCCAGCGCGAGGTCCGCGCGATCGAGCGCCGCCGCTGCGGCGCGTTCACGCCCGTCCAGCCGCGCCGCGTCCGCCAGCGCCACCTCGGCCTCCCCTTCCCGTACTCGCGCCTCCCGCGCGGCGTCCCGGGCCCGCGCGGCCTCGATCGAGGCGGCGTCTCGCGCGGTGCGCGCCTCCTCGGCGTACCGCCACACGCCCAGCCCGGCGGCCAGCACGGCCACGCTCACCGTCGCGCCCACCGCGCGCAGAGTGGTCCGGTTGCGGGCGGCGAACTTCTCCCATCGCTCGGACAGGCGCGACCCGGCGATGGGCAGCGGGCGACGCTCGATCCACGCGTCGAGGTCGTGGAGCAGGGAGAGCACGTCGGGGTAGCGGTCCTCCGGCCGGAGCGCCATCGCCCGGCGGACGACCGCGTCGAGCTCGCGCGGGGCGCCTCGGTCCACGTCCCGCGGGCCCGGCACCCGACCGGCGGCGACCGCGGCGATGATCGTCGCCGCGTCGGGCCCTTCGACCGGGGGGCGGCCGACGAGCAGGAAGAACAGCACCGCGCCGAGGCCGTACACGTCGGTCCGCGCGTCGAGGTGGGCGAGGTCCCCGCGGGCCTGCTCCGGCGCCATCCACGCGGGCGTGCCGACGATCACCCCGTCACGCGTGCGCTCGACGGGGCGCTCGAACCGATCGACGAGGACCGGCGGGTCCTCCGGGCCCGGGTCCACGGAGCGCGACAGCCCCCAGTCGATCACCTGCACCTCGCCCAGCTCGCCGACCATCACGTTGTCGGGCTTCAGGTCGCGGTGGAGCACACCCCGGGAGTGGGCGTAGGCGACCGCCGCGCACACCCGCCGCAGCGCATCCACCCGGCGCTCCACGGTGGGCAGGCGCCCCGCGCGCACCGCCTCCCCGAGCGAAAGCCCGCGTACCTCGCGCTCCACCACGAACGGCCGGCCGTCGTCGTCGACCCCGAGGTGGAACACCGGGGCGATGTTCGGGTGATCGAGCTGCGCGGCGACCTGGGCCTCGGCGAGGAACCGCCGGCGCGCGCCGGCCCCGGTGCGGGTGAGCACCTTCACGGCGACGTCGCGGTGCAGAACCGGGTCGAACGCGCGGAACACCTCGCCGCTCCCCCCGACCCCGATGCGCGGGCCGAGCGCGTAATGGGGGTGGGCGGGGATGTCGTCGTGGCTCGGCGGGCCGTCGCCTGCCCCAGCCCTGCCTCCCCGCGCCGCCCGCCGTGCGGCCTCGGCCAGTCCAGGCGGCGCCGCCCCGGCGCCCGCCGGAGGCCCCGCCTGCAGGAGACGTCGCTCCACCCGACACTCTGCGCACCCTCTGAGGTGCTCTGCCACCAAGGGAGACGGCGGTTCGGCCTCCAGCTCGGCGGGAAGGGGGTGCGCGGGGTCGGGGGTCACTCCTCGCTACCGACGCTCCCGAACACCAGCGATGTTCCGTGCCCCAGCTCGGCGAGCCGCCGCTCCAGCTCGCGGCGAAGCTTGCGGCGGCAGCGCTGGAGGAGGCCGCGGGCTCCGGAGGCGTTGGTCAGGTGGAGGAGCGCGGCGACCTCCTCTTCACCCACCCCGAGCTCGTAGCGCAGGATCACCGCCTCCTGTTCGTCGGGATCGAGCGCCGCCTGGCGGGCCTCGGCGAGGAGCCGATCGCGCTCCTCGCGCCGGAGCGCGGCCAGCGCACCGCGGGCGGGGTCCTCGGGCTCGAACAGATCGTCGATGCCGAGGAGCTCCCGGCGGCGCTCGTTCGCGCGCATGCACACGTGGCGCGCGACGGCGTGCAGCCAGGTGTGGAAGCTCGACTCGCCCCGAAACTCGGGCAGGCGCTCGTATCCGATGAGCATCGCCTCCTGGGCCAGCTCGGCGGCGACTTCGGGGCGGCCCACCAGACGCAGGCAGAGCCAGTACAGGCGATCCTGGCTGGCCGCGAACAGGGCGTCGGCCGCGTGGCGCCCTGCGTCCACCTCGGCGGCGGTGGCCTCGGAACAGAACCCCCGACGCACCTGCTCGACCAACGCGCGCTCGGCGCTGGGCGCGAGCCCTGGCGTCGTCGAGCTTCCCGAGTTGGCCGACATCGGCGCTCGCTCCATCCGCTGACCCTGTAGCACGCCCGACAGGTGGCGACGACCGGCCCGATGGTCGCTCGGAGCTGGAGCGCCGCAGTTCAGGCGCCCCTCTCCCCGCCGGCCGAGCGTCGTCGACGCCACCCGGAATTTGCGTGCCGCATTGGTTCAGTCGGCCGTGTCGAGCTCGATCGCTTGCCTGATGTAGTATCTCAGTACCTCATCATCGTAATCTTCGACTTTGCTCAACCTCAAGTTCAGCGTCTTGTTGCCTGCTCCTTCGAGCAGAGAATACCTGTCCTCGAACTTCTTGCCGTCGGTGAACGAAAGGGTAATCCCTTTCTTTGTCGGACTCAGGGTGATGACGATTCGGTTGTATCGATACACCGGCACACCGTAGTACTTCTCGGTGCCGCCACGCATCTCTTCCTTGAGATCGGGAAACTCCCTTTCCACGAGCGCCCTGAACCTTGCGACGATCGGCCGATACGCTGGTAGCACCTTTGACTCGACGAACGATTCGATGAGCGTGCTCATGCGTTCGCCTTATCGAAGACAGAGATCGACATCAACCCTGCGGACGGTTGCGGCCGCCCCAGACCGCGCGGCCTGCGGGTGCGGCGCTGAGAGGGTTCTACCTCAGCACGCCGAGCCATGCTTGCACCGGCCCTGGTTACGTGTCATACTCCGCATCCGGTTGGAGTCGGTTTGTACCTGGCCATTCTCATCGCTCCGGCGCTCGCTGCCAACTTCACGCCGAACACAGGCAAGTGGGAGGACGCCAAGGTCTACTGCTCCGCCTACAGCGGCACTGGCGGCACCCCACGGAAGGCCCTCGAGTCCGGTGCGCAGCCGTCGATGACGTGGCGCAACCCGATGACGCAGGAGCTCGTGGCCATGGGCGAGACCGAGGGCTGGGAGACAGCCTTCTCGGTCGTCCAACCGGACGACGCGGCCGGCGTCGTGGCGGGACCGTACGCCTTCCAGCTCTCGCCGATGGACCGCAACAACGACCGGGGAGCGTTCTCCGGACAGCTCGCGGTCGATCTGCACACGCTCGTCGTCGGTCCGAAGATGCACCTGGACACGAAGGGGCAGCTCATCGGGCCGTGGAAGTGGAATCCGGAAGAGAAGATCGAGAAGCAGCTGCCGCACGTCCAGCGCGCCACGCCCAATGCGGCGGCGTGGGTGCAGACCGTGCGACAGGTGTGGGCTCCGGCGGCCGCCGAGGCCGCGATCAAGGAGATGTGGTCCGTGTTCGGGGGCGCCTGGCACGGGAAGCCCGTCGACGGTCCGTCGTGGGAGACGCGGGAGTCGCCCATGGTGGGCGTCGAGGTCGTCCGAACCTGGTCGAACGCCCCTTCCGACGGTTGCGGACCCGAGGTGAAGGGGTGTGCGGCGCTGACGATGGAGGCCCGCCTCGCCGATCCGGTGGCCGCGACGACGGCGGTCGGCACTGCGACGCAGACCCCCGTCCCAGAGGGCGTCCAGTTCCACCTCTGGTCCCGTCAGGTGACGCACGTGAGCCCGAAGACCATGCAGGTGTATGCGTGGTCGCAGCTCACCTTCCAGGGCCAACGCGACACGCGGAGCGATGACCTTGAGGGCACCGCCTCGTACGTGAGCTGCCGGCCGCGGTGACCGTCAGCGCTCGGGCGACCAGGGGAGCCACCCGGAGACGGCGCCGGTTCACAGCCCCTGACCGCGGAACACGTACACCACCCCGTGGGTCGAGCCGGCCGCGCCCTCGTCGGCGAGCGGCGCCGCGACCACCAGATCGGGGTTGCCGTCGCCGTCCAGGTCGCCGGCCGTCGGCTCGCCGTACCCGAGCCAGCCGTCCTCCTCGACGCCGGTGATCGTCAGGTCGGCGTCGTCGAGCTCGAGCTGCCCGGAGGTGATCGGCCCGTAGTACACGTACAGGGCGCCGCGGGCGTCGAGCGCACCGTCGATGACCAGGCCGTGCACCATCAGGTCGTCCTGACCGTCGCCATCGACGTCGGCCACTCCCACCGCGGTGCCGACGTGACCGGCCGGAATCGTCCCCACCACCGCCGCGTCGGCCTCGTCCGGGTCGGCGTCATGCTCGCCGGACATCGGCCCGAACCAAACCAGCGCCGCGCCCTCCATGGTGCCGCTCCAGCCATCGCCGATCACCAGATCGCCCGCGCCGTCGCCGTCGAGGTCGCCGCTCGCGGCGATCCAGCCGACGTTGCCGCCCGCGGCGGTGCCGTTCACCACCAGAGCCGCGTCGGAGGGGGAGTCGTCTCCGCCCAGCGCCCGCCGGAACACCCGGGCCACCCCGGCGTTGTCCCCCGCGGGGTCTTCGGCGGGGCTGCCCACGTACAGCTCGTCGGCACCGTCGCCGTCCATGTCGGGCACGCCCAGCACCTTCGACCCGAAGTACTGCCCGGCGGCCGTGCCGTAGATGGCGCCCTCGGCGTCGAGGCGGTCGCGCGTCTCCTGGGGCTCCAGGGGCCCCCGGAACGTGTACACCGCGCCGGCCGTGCCCGCGACGGTGTAGTCGTGCGCTGCGCCCACCGCCACATCGGGCACCCCATCGTCGTCGAAGTCGCCGGTTGCCACGCTCGAGCCGAAAAGGTAGCCGTCCTCGCCGCCGTGCAGGTGGGTGGCGAACTCGTAGTAGCTGGTGGTGCCCACCGGGAGCGGTCCGTACCACACCCCGACGTACCCCTCATAGCCGAACGCGGTGGCGACCATGGGCATGGCGGCGAGCAGGTCGAGGTGACCGTCCTGGTCGAGGTCGGCGATCGCCACGTCCTGGCCGAGGTCTACGTCCTCCTCCCCCTCGCTGCACACCACCACCGCCGCCTCGTCGGCCTTCACCCGCTCGCCGCCGTACGGCCAGACTTCGACCCACACGGCCGACGCGCACGGGCCATCGTACAACGAGGCCTCTGGGATGATCAGCTCTTCGGCGGGGCCTTCGGCCAGGTCGCCGATGCGGGTGAGGTAGCCGGTGTTGGAGTAGATCGAACCGACCAACTCCACGTCGGCCTCGTCGGCGGTGCGGACCCCGGTCAGGCGGCAGTCGCCCGGCAGGCCGTCGCAGTTGTCATCGACGCCGTTGCCGCACGTCTCGGTGGCTTCGGGGTGGATCGCGGCGTTCCCGTCGTCGCAGTCGGCGGGCGGGGAGAACCCGTCGCTGTCCGCGTCTTCGGTGGCTACGCCGGGCTCGCTGTCCTCGCCGTCCTCGCCGTCCTTCTTGCAGGCGGCGAGGGGCAGGAGCGCGAGGAGGGGGAGGAGGACGATGGGCTTCATACCCTATGAGGTTCACACCACCGTCGTCCCGGGGGTCGGAGGGGGTCGCCGGGCCGATGCCCGACACGCCGGCGTGCGCCGCGTTCACCAGCTCCGGTCGGCCACCTCGAGGACGACGTCGATGTCGTCCTCCCCGAGAAACTCCGGTCCCTCGATCCGCTGGTCCAGAGGCAGCCCCTGGCCCTCGATGCGGTGGCCTGCGAGGGTGAACGTGTGGCAGGTCGTGATCGAGACCCGCCACCCGGCCATCAGGTCGATCATGCGCATTCGGCCGCTCCCGCCGCCGCTCGGCGTCCCGAGCACCTTCACGTGGGGTTCGCCCGCGAGGCCCAGCACCACCTCCTCGTTCGACGAGTAGGTCATGGCGTCCGTGAGGAAACGCACCGGGCCAGCCCGGCGCTTCTCAGGCGGGGCGCGGCTCGCCACCAGCGGCGTCGGCTCGGTGAGACCCCCGTTGTTCCCGTAGCGGATGGACCCCACCGGGCCGTCGCGCCGGACCTCGACCGTGGGTCCCATGACCGCCTCGGTCACCATGTCGCGCCAGCGGACGCGCTCCCCGCGCGGCCCCTCGGCCTCGAGCTCCACCTCGGTGCCGATCGGATGCGTGAATGCCCGAACCACCGTGACGAACGGACGCGAATGTGCCGTCGCCGAAGTTCGCCGCCACCAGCCCGGCCCGTCGATGCCGAGCATGCGCCAGCCGGGACGTGCGCCCTGCTTCCAGCCTTCGGTCCAGCGGGGGATCCAGGTAAGTCGCACGTCCTGGCCCACGAACCTCCCTTGGTAGGGCAGCCGGCCCCAGTCGCCGGTAGGTCGCACCCAGGTGTGAGCGTCGGGAAGCTCGGCGATCCATTCCTGCAGCGCCACGCCCGGATTGGGGTGCGCCGAGAGTGCCGTCCGGTGCCGGGCGCACACCGCCGGCCAGTCGATGCCGTGGAGCTGGAAGCTCGGCCACGACTCCCAGACGGTCTGCTCGAGCCGCCCGGCCGCGTCCTCGACCGAGGCGCACGCCCCGAGCACAACCTCGCCACCGCGTCGGAGCGAGGGCAGGAGGTATAGGGCCTCGAACACGCCAGCCACGGTCGGCGCGTCGCAGATCACCTGGTCGTTCGTGTGGCGGACGCCAGCGAACTCGAGGCCTCGCCCCTGGAGCGCCGGGTTCAGGTGGGCTGGACCCAGGAGGACCGCCGGCCCCTCCACGGGCGCTCGACCGTCGGTGGCGACGAGGCGCGCCCCGAGCTGGAGCCCGAGCGGATGGATCGCCTCCCCGAGCACGTCCCGTAGGTCGGCCACGGCCCGCTGCTCCGCCTCCGTGCCCAGGTGGGCGACCGGGAGTACGAGCGGAACCGTACCGCCCTCGAACACCGCCATGGCGCCTCCGCCGGTGAGAGTAGCACCCATCCCGGTCACCCCCCGACCCGCCCCCGAATCCCGGCCGCCTCGAGCTCGATGTAGCGTTGGGTCAGCCCGCCCGTGAGCATCCCGACGATCGGCGCGGCCCAGCCCCCCATCCGCACGGTGAGCGTGACCCGCACCCCGCCCGCAACCGGCTCGATGGTGTGCTCGGCGCGCACGCGCACGCCGGGGCTCGCGCTGGTCCACGCGAAGGCGCGGCCGGGCTCGCTCTCCTCCACCGTCCACACGGTCTCGGGCAGCTTCGGCTGGACGAGCCGCCACTTCGCCCCCACCCGGAGCCCGACGCTCCCGTCCACCGGGGTCGCGCTCGTCACCGTGGGGGTCCACCCCGGCCACCCGGCGACGTCCTCCCACAGCGCCCACACCGCCTCAGGCGTCGCCGCCAGCTCCATCGTGGTCGAACAGGTCGGCATCCTCACTCCTCCTCGCCCGAGCTCCACCGCGGCGGCCGCGCACACCCGGCCCTTCCACCCCCAGCGATGGCCGGCGGCGCGCAACGCGTGGGTCACCACCGCGAAGAAGGGTGGGTGGCGGGTGATCGTGTCGTCGATGTCGAAGCCGATCACCATGGGGAGCCCTTCCGGAGCGTCGAGGGAGTTGTAGGTGGTCCTAGCGCGTCCAAGGTGGGGAGGCTGGACACGATGACCGACCCAGAGAGGACCCAGTTCGGCGGAGTGATGGCCTCGGCGAGGAGCGCCAGCCGCTCGGGCAGGGGGCGCTGCCGCTGGTCGGGCGGGTCGGTGGGCAGCCATTGCAGGCTGTCGCTCTCGATGTGGGGACAGGCGAGGTGGAGGGCGAGTCGTCCGCCCAGGGTGGTCGTTCCCACGCCCGGCCCGCCGGTGACGACGACCCGCACCCGCCTACCGGGCCGCACGCCGGCGCGGGACGAGGAAGAACAAGAAGAGCGGCCAGGGAGCCGGCGCGGATTGACACCCGCAGCCACCCTTCGGCCCCACGGCGACGGAATCGGCGTCGGAATCGGTGTCGGCGTCGGAATCGGTGTCGGTGTCGGCGTCGGTATCGGTGTCTGCGTCGGTGTCGGTGTCGGTGTCGGCCTCGTCGCAGGGCACCGGCTCCTCGGACTCGTCCCACCCGTCGCGCGGGCCGTAGGTCGGGACGGGGCAGCCGAGCTCCAGCGCGCCCAGATCGGCGGCGCCGAAGGTCTCGCCGAGGTTCGCGAGCGCGGGGCCCGCGTCGATGGCCGCGGATCCGGTGGGGAGGACGGGATCGTAGGGCTCCACCTCCTCCGTGTAGGACGCGGGCGGGGAGTAGGGCGGCTCGGCCAGCAGGACCCCGGTGACCTCCCACCCGGCCGCCTGCATCTCGGCGAAGCTGGCCCACCGTCCCGCGTCGTGGAAGTCGAACTCCCCGTCGGGCCACCAGCCGTTGCCGTCGAAGGTCCCGTCGTCGATGCCGCCCGACCAATGGACGACCTCGCCCGACGCCGGCGCTGCCGGCCCGAGGAACAGGTTCCCCCGGAGCTCGAAGTGGTGGCTGGTGGTGCTGTCCTCCAGCTTGAGGGCGTGGTCCGGGCTCACGAAGGTGTTGTGGTAGACGAGGATGCCACTGGTCTCCTCGTCCCGGCCCAGGGAGTGCAGCTTGAGCTGCTCGTGGGCGACGTTGACCACCACGTTGCGCCACGCGTACGCGGGCCCGCCGTACACGGGCTGGAACGAGATGGTGGCGTACGTGTTCGTGAACCGGTTTCGGAACGCCCGCACGTTCCCTTCCGCCGAGTCGAACTCGAGCCCGTTGTCGTACGCGGCCTGGACGTCGTTCCCGTAGAAGTCGATGGCGCGCGACCCATCCTGCCCGATGGTCATGGCGTCGCCCCACCCGGTGAGCCGGTTGTGGCACACCACGTGCCCCTCGCCCTGCACCACGATCCCCGCGTACTCGGTGTAGCGGCCGTTGTCGTCGGTGTAGACGTGGGGCCAGGACAGGGGGCCGGTCAGGTCGTTGTCGCAGAGGTAGTAGTCCCGCTGATCCACGTCGGAGGCGAACCCCTTGTCCACGTCGAGGACGGCGACATCGCGGACCACGTTGCCCTCGGTGTCCTCCCCCTGGAAGCGGAGGGCGCGCGACCCGTTCGCGAGGGTGAGTCGTTCGAGGTGGACCCAACCCCCGTAGATCTCGAGGATGTTGCACGACGGGCAGCCGCCGCCGCTCAGGATGGAGTCCTCCCGGGTGGTGCCGCGGATGACGATTGGGTTCTGGGCCGTGCCGCTCGCCGAGATGGAGAAGGGGCCCTCGTAGGTGCCGTCTGCCACCGTGATCACGTCGCCGGCGGCGGCGTCGCCCAACGCCCGCCGCAGCTCGTCGGCGGTCGTGACCGCAACCGGGTTGGGGGACGCGGGATCGGCGGGCAGACTCCGCGTGGTCACCTCGACGACCTCGGTCTGATCCAGACCGTCCGGGTCCCACGCGTGAAGCTCGATCTCGTAGAGCGTTCCCGGGCGCAGGTCGAACACGCTGCCCGCGAACTCGGACTGCGCGTCCCAGCCCACCACGTCCTCGGGCCGGACGCGGAACAGCGGGAGGGCGTCGGACCAGTCGCCGCCGGACCGGTAGCGTACGGTGACGGTGGCGTCGTGGTCGTCGTCCCCCGACACGGCCCAGCGGACGCCGGCGGTGATCAGCGTGGGCCGGTCGAGGGTGACTTCGCCGGGGACGAGGAGGTCCTGGGCGAGGGCGACGGAGAGGAGGAGCACGGTGGAAGGCTACAACGGCGAGAAGCGGTAGGTCACCGTCGGGCCGCCGTTCCTCGATCCGGTCTCACCCCTCCCGCGTCCCCTCCAGCCGGTGCGCCTTGCGCCCGCCGCGGGCCAGGGGCGGGGCGTCGAGCTGCCCGCCGACCATGAGCGTGGCCATCTCCACCGCGCGTGACACCAGGGCCTGCGCACCTTGGCGGAGCGCCGTGGACTGCTGGACGGACCGGATGTTGTTCTCCATGTCCTCCGCGCTCCAGCCGCGGGAGTGCGCGATGTAGGGGAACTGCGGGAACTGGCATCCGATCTCGGCGAAGAAGCCGAGCATCTGCCCGGCCACGCCTTGGACGTTGTCCTGGCCACCGGTGATGATGAAGGCGGCGGCCTTGTTCTTGAGGAGGTGCTTGTCGGCGAGCGTCTCCTGGTTCTGGATGCAGTTCATCCGCTCGACCATCTTGTAGTAGAGGCTGCTGGCCGAGCCCCACCGGATCGGCGTGGCGACGATGAGCACATCGGCCCAGTGTACGAAGGCCTCGTACACGCGGTCGAGCTGGTCGGCGGGGTCCATCTGGGTGATCGAGCAGGGCCAGGTGCAGGCCCTCGCGCTCTTGGAGTAGAAGCCCTCGCAGGCTCGGAACTGGAGCTCGTGCAGCCGGATCAGCCGGGTCTCGCAGCCGAGCGCGGATCGGGCGTGCTGGATGGCCTCCTCCAGGAGGGCATCCGAGGTGCTGTACCGCGGGTGTTCGGCCGTCATGGCGGTGGTGGAGATCCCCGCCACGCGGATGGGCCCCGGCGCGCGCACGACGGGTCGGGCGAGAGGGTGCGGGGCATGGGCGGCCTTCTGCCGCTTGGACCCGGGCACGGCGTTGACCAGGACGCGGCCGTCCTGGACCTTCACCTCGTGGACGGGGACCTTGTCGGCCTCGTAGCCGGGCTCGCCTTCGCCCGTCCGGCAGTGGAACTTCCAGTAGTGCCAGGGGCAGACGATGTAGTCGCCGTCGAGCCGGCCCTCGCCGAGGGGGCCGCCCACGTGGTTGCAGACTCCGGAGATGGCGCTGAAACGCCCGTCCTTGAAGACGAGGGCGATCTTCGCCCGACCCACCATCACCTGCTGCACGGAGCGCTCCCCGAGCGCGGCCACGCTGCCGACATCCACCCATTCCTCCTGGTCCATTCTCTTCAGCCTCGGCCGCCTTCGCTAACCTGCGCCTCCCATTGACGATCTCGTGTTCGGTAGTTATTCAAATAGTGTTCACTTTTGATTCAACGACGAAGAGCCCTGAGGTCGTCCATGCTGAGCGCCACCCACCGCATTCTTCGAGGCGTCGAATGGCGCGGCGACGACGACGCCCGCTTCGACGCCGCGCTCGCCTCGCTCGGCCTCACCCCTGCCCGGGCGGTCTTCCTCTCCCACTTCGGCGGCATGATGCTCGCCTCGCTCTACACGCACCTGGAGGCGCTGGACCAGCCGCTGGACGTGCGCGCCGCCTGGCGCGAGGTCTCCACCTCCACCGCGGCGGCCGCGTGAGCGAGAGTCCTCCGCCCCGGCGTGTCGCGGTGGCCGGCGCGACGGGCTTCATCGGTCGCAGGCTCTGCGCGCTCCTTCGCGACCGCGGCTTCGCGGTGACCGCGCTCGGGCGCTCGGTGCCCGACGGGGTCACGCTGGACGGGGTGACCTGGCGGCGGGCGGACCTCTTCAGCCTGAAGGACTGTGAACGCGCGCTCGCGGGGGTGGAGGCGGTCTACTACCTGGTCCACTCGATGCTCCCCGCCACGGGGCTCACCCAGGCGAGCTTCGAGGACATGGACCTCATCCTCGCCGACAACGTGGCGAGGGCGGCCGCGGCGGGCGGAGCCCGACGCATCGTGTACCTCGGTGGGTTGGTCCCCCCGGACGCCGAGCTCTCCCGGCACCTCGCCAGTCGCCGGGAGGTGGAAGGGGCCCTCGGCGCCCACGGGGTGCCGGTCACGACCTTGCGCGCCGGACTGGTGATCGGGCCCGACGGGTCGAGCTTCCGCATCCTGGAGCGCCTGGTGCGCCGGCTGCCCAGCATGGTGCTCCCCCGGTGGACACGCCGCCGTACACAGCCCATCGCGCTGGACGACGTGGTGGAGCTGCTGGTCCGGGTGGTGGAGCAGGACGCCGCGGTGGGAGAGGCGGTGGACGTGGGCGGGCCGGAGGTGGTGACCTACCGGTCGCTCATCGAGCGGACCGCGCGGGCGCTGGGGCGGACCCCGCTGCTCTGGGACGTGCCGGTCGGGAACCCCACCCTCTCCGAGCTGTGGGTGAGCGGGGTGACCGGGCAGCCCCGGCAGCTCACGGGACCGCTGATCGAGAGCCTGGCCCACTCGATGGTGGCCCGGGACCGACGGGTCCAGACGGACCTGGGTCTGGAGGGCTTGGGCGTGGACGAGGCCATCCGGCGGGCGGTGGCGGGGGAGAGCGTCCTGCCCGACCTGCAGGTACCTCGCCTCCCGTCCGGCCCGCCGGCCTTGCCGGTCGTGCGGTCGGTGCAACGCATCCCGCTCCCGCCCGGTCGCGACGCGAGCTGGGCGGCGCGCGAGTACCTGGCCTGGCTGCCGCGCTTCCTCTGGCCGGTGGTGAGCGTGCACCCGCGGGAAGGAGGCCGGTGGCAGCTCCGGGCGCTGGGGCTGACGCTCCTCGAGCTCACCTGGTCGCCCGAGCGGTCCACCCCGGGGCGCGCGCTCCTGTACGTGACCGGAGGGCGGCTGGCTCGGGTGGGCGGCCCGCAGCCGGGCCGGTTGGAGCTTCGGGCGGTTGAGCGCGGCCGGACCCTGCTGGCGGCCATCCACGACTTCGCTCCCCGGCTTCCCTGGCCGGTGTACCTGGCCACCCAGGCCCTGGCCCACCTCGCCGTCATGGCCGGCTTCCGACGCCACCTCACCCGCCTGGCCGCCGACTCGGACCGCTCGTGGGACCAACGGCACCCCGCCGGCACCGTATGATCGGGGGATGCTCGCCCTGGTTCACCTCTTGTGGCTCGTCGCCGGGGTGCGGGCGCACGCCGGCCCCGCTCGACCGCTGGACCTCTGCGGAGCGATGCTCGCCGAGCCGCTGGTGGAGCAGGTCGCGCTCGACGCGCTGGCCCGCGCCCCCGACGTGGAGGCGCCCTGCACGGTGTGGTCGTACTACCGGAAGGCCCGCCTCCCCACCCGGACGAGCGGCCCCGGCGTCCTGATCTGGGTGGTGTTCGGAGGCATCCTCGGCAGCCGGTCGTACCTCGAGTCGCCTCCGCTGCACCTGGCGGTGGCCGCCGGCTCACCTCGGCTGGTCACCGCGCTCTTGGCGCGGGGGGCGGCTCGGTCGACGAAGGACTCCCAGGGAAACACCGCGGACGATCTCGCGCTCACCGCCCTCGGCTCGGTGGATCCCGTCGTCGTCGGGGATCCCCTCGCCACTGCGCGGGCGCTGTTCGTCGACGGACCACCCCGCGCGGCCAAGGTCGAGAGCAAGGAGCTGCTCGCCCTGCTCACCTCGGGCGAAGCCGCGGCGATCGTCTGCCCTCCGGGCCAGCCGCTGGACTGGACCGTCACCGACACGTGGGAGCTGCGGCTGGCGCTGTGCGAGGCGGTGGAGGCGCGGGCGGCCAACCTGGTGGAGCGCGTGCTGGCCTGCGGCGCTCGCGGGGGGGACAGCTGCCGCGAGGCGGATGCGGTGGTGCTCGCGGCGCGGACGGGGGACGAGCGCTCGGTCCGGGCGCTGCTCGCCGAGACCGCGCGCCCTCGCCCCTACACCCGCCGTTACGGTCTCCCCGAAGCGCTCGAGTCGGCGCTGCGGGCGGACGAGGTCGAGGCGGCGGCGTTCCTCGGCGGCCTCGGCGCCTCGCTCACGGATGCCAACGCGGCGAACGCGGCGGCTCACGGGCCGAACGGGCGCAGCGTGGCCTGGCTCCTCGCCCAAGGCCGGCCGGTGGACACGCGGGACGTGAACGGCCGCACCCCGGTCCACTTCGCGGCCACGTTCGGTGGGGCCGCGACGCTGCGCGCCCTGCTCGAGGCCTGTGTGGATCCCTCCGTGTTCCCGGAAGGAGACCGGTCCGCGTTGGAGACGGCGGCCCGGATGGAACGCCCGGAGCACGTGCGGATCCTCCTCGACGCGGGGGCCCCCCTGGGGCGGTGGGCCGAGGACTGGGTGAGCGCCCCCACCTGGGGCTGGGAGCGGGACGGTGCGGAGCGCGCGGTGCTGCCTCTCCTCATCGAGGCCGGCCTCCGGGGCACCCCCCGGGTGGTGCGAGCGCTTCAGATTCGGGGGCTGACCGAGCAGGTGGACCGGCTCCGCGAGCGTCCCCGGCGCTGGCCTGCGCGTCCCCCCTGCTCGGCCAAATGACCGATGGGACTCAGGTCGAATCAGGGACCAGGAGCAGGGCGCGGATGGCCTGGCGGAGATCGACCAGGGACCAGGGCTTCTGGAGGAAGCCGGTCGCCGGCTCGGCGAGCTCGGCGACGAGGGTCTCGGAGCCGCGGTAGCCGCTGTGGAAGAGCACTGGGACACACCCGGTCTTTCGGATCTCCCAGAACACCTGTTGCCCCGACATCCCCGGCAGGACGAGGTCGAGGATGACCAGGTCGACCGGAGCATCGGCGCGGACGTGGGTGAGCGCCGATGCGCCGTCCTGCGCCTCCTCCACGCCGCACTCCAGGCGTTCGACCAACGCGCGCACGACCTCGCGGATCGCGGGCTCGTCGTCGACGATGAGCACGCGCGGGCGAATGATCTGGTTGTCCCGCATGGGCTAAGCTTAGCAGATGGACGGGGTGTGTCCCCCGGCGCCGGAGGCAGGGGTGGCGAAGGACGGGGGCGGGGTCTCCACCGGGGCGATGAGCCGCACGGTCGAGTGGGTCGCGCTCGCGCTGGCCTACGCCGCCACTGCGCCGATCGGGCAGCTGATGGCGATCCCCCCCGGGAACGTCACGTCGATCTGGATCCCCTCCGGCGTGGTGATGGCGGCCCTGCTGGCCCGGGGTCGGCACCTGTGGCCGGGGGTCTTCCTGGGGGCGATCCTCGGGAACATGTGGGCCTACTTCCGGGTTGATTCTCCCGCTGCGGTGGGAGCGGCGGTATTCGCGGGCCTCGCCAACGGGGCGGGGGATGCGCTGGGCGCCTACCTGGGGGCGGGGATCGTGGCCCGGGCGGCGGGAGGGCGCTCGCCCTTCGAGCGGGTCTCGGGTGTGCTCGGCTTCCTCGGAGGGGGAGCGGGTCTCGCCTCGGGCATCAGCGCCCTGTTCGGTGTCACCTCCCTCGCGCTGGTGGGGATCCTCCCCTGGGCCAGCTACGCGTACACCTTCTCGACCTGGTTCTTCGGGGACGCGGTGGGAGTGCTCCTGCTCACCCCGGCCATCCTCGCGTGGACCCAGTCGCGCGGCCGGCTGGACCGGGAAGCGGCGCTCTTCCTCGGCCTGGTCGCGCTCGTGGCCGCGCATTGCCTGGACCTGCTCCCCCTCGGCCTGCCCTTCACCCTCCCGCTCTTCCTGCTCACCCCGTTGTTCATGTGGGCGGTGTTCCGGCTCAGCGCCGCGGTCAGCTTCACCGCGATCGTCGGCGTGGCCGGGATGAGCATCTGGGCCACGGTGGACGGGGCGGGGCCCTTCGCCCAGGGTGAGCTCCCGGACGCCCTGCTCGGGCTGCAGCTCTTCCTGGCCACCATGGCGGGCACGGTGCTCCTGTTCCGCGCGATGTCGGCCGAGCAGCGCAGCACGCTCACCGCGTTGGAGGCGCTCAACGCCGAGCTGGAGACGCGGGTGGCCGACCGGACGGCCGCGTTGACGGACGAGCTCCGCGCCCGCGCCGCGGCCGAAGCGGAGAAGGTCGGGCTCGAACGGCGGGTCCTCCACGCCCAGAAGCTCGAGAGCCTGGGGATGCTGGCCGGAGGCGTGGCCCACGACTACAACAACGTCCTCACCGTGATCCTCGCCAATGCGGAGCTGTCCCTGCTCCAGCTCGGTGAGCAGGATCCGTCGCGGCGCCGCCTCGAGCAGATCGTGGTCGCGGCCAATCGCTCCGCCGCCCTGACCCGCCAGATGCTGGCCTACTCGGGCCAGGGGGCCTTCCAGGTGCGCGAGGTGGACGTGGGCGCGCACGTCCGCGGGCTGCGCGACATGCTCGGGGTGGCCGTCGGCCGGCAGGCCCCGATCGCCATCTCCGTGGACGAGGACCTGCCGCCGGTGGTCGCCGACCCCGCCCAACTCGACCAGTTGGTGATGAACCTCGTGATGAACGCGGGAGAATCGCTCCGCTCCGAGTCCGGGACGGTGGGGTTCGCGGTGTCGTCGGGCGAGCATGCCCCGGCCGACTTCCAGGGCGCCACCTACGCGGCGGCGAACCAGCCCGGAGGAACCTACGTGCGGATCCGCGTGGAGGACACGGGCTGTGGGATGGAACGTCGCACGCTCGACCGCCTGTTCGACCCGTTCTTCTCCACCAAGTCCGCCGGGCGCGGGCTCGGGATGGCGGTCGTGCTCGGGATCGTCCGCGGGCTGGGTGGGGTGGTCCGGGTCCAGAGCGAGATCGGGGTGGGGACCGTCTTCGACGTTCTCCTTCCGGCGGCTCCGGGGAACCGGTCCGGGTAGTCGCCGGGCCTCGCCGGACAGCCCGCGCTCAGCCCGGGCGCGACCAGGGGGCGGGTTGCCAGCACCGGGCGTCGTGGAAGTCGGGGCGAGCGCCGCGGGCGGGGGACCACTGCGCGTAGACAGGGCCGGGCTGGACGGCGCAGACGTTGAAGCGGGTCGGGCCGTCCGGGAGCAGGGACCATGGCACCCGCGCCCGGCCGCCCCAGGTGCGACGGCCACGCGCCGAGGTGATCACGGCCCGGTAGTCCAGGGGGAGCCCCTCCTCCACGATCTCCCGGTACCCGGCGAGCCGCAGCACGAGGTGGTTTCCGAAGGGAGAGAGCTCGATCTCGACGTAGCCCCCGTCGCCCCCGATGAAGAACTCGACCACTTCGTGCTCCCAGAGCCGCGGCGTCGGCCCCGGCGGCCCGGGCGGGAGGGCGTGGGAGTGGAGGTGCGCGGCGCAGCGCAGCTCGAGCGCGTCGGGACCGGGGAGGAGCGCGAAGCGCACCCGACGTTGTTTCGGAAGGGGCCTCCCGTCCCACTGAAGCCGGATCTCGCTCACCCGCGCAGCCTACCACCGTACGGCGGCACGTCCGCGACCGGGGGGCTCAGAGGTGCGCGCC
>Ga0172372_10004883_pt1 | contig 18885 bp, 19 predicted proteins | sample LakKiv5m_2_FD_114544 | JGI IMG/M metagenome (GOLD analysis project Ga0172372, IMG submission 114544) | Freshwater microbial communities from Kabuno Bay, South-Kivu, Congo - kab_092012_9.5m | ecosystem: Environmental > Aquatic > Freshwater > Lake | place: Democratic Republic of the Congo...
CATTGATAGAAGAAATATGCGACATCATTAAACGAAGCGTAATGATGCTATCCGGGTAACGGGGATTGCGAACAGGAAAACCAATCAAATCGCTCACATCCTGATCAATGGAAAGTTTCCCTTGTTCCTGTAGCTGCATAATGGCAGTAGCAGAAAAAGACTTAGAAATGGAAGCAATTCGAAACATGCAATCATTGGAAAGCAAATCGCCCCTTTCCAGGTTTTTATAACCAAAAGATTGCTTGTAAACAATCTTGTTATTCTTTACTACTGCAACAGATAAACCGACAATAGGCTTTGTCTTCATGAGTGAATCTATAGAGATAGTAAGTTTTTCTGACTGTGCCACAAGCTTTACTGCGAGCAAAAGCAGCAATAGAGAGATGGATATTTTTCGCATCACTGAAAATACTACATTTCAATGGATAGAAGAAGTCTCAGCTTACCGATGATTTAATTATATTTGAATAAATACGATCTGATGGGAAGACCAATTCGATTTTTTCTCCTCGCCGCCCTCTTGTTACTCATTGGCATTTTAGTATTGAATACCTCCAAAAAAGGCGAACCGGATAATAGTATTGTCATTCAAAAAATTCCTTCAGCCGGCGACTCGGCTGTTCTTCACATGAGTCGTGCGATTCAAATCAAAACCGTTTCGAAAGGAGATACCTTACCCATAGATACTGCAGAATTCAAAGCATTTCGTCAATTCCTTGAAAGCAGCTATCCATTGATCCATCAGCGACTGGAACGACAAATTTTCAATGAATTCAGTTATTTGTATAAATGGAAGGGGAAAGACAGCAGTTTGGCTCCCTGGGTATTGATGGCACACCAGGATGTAGTTCCAGTTGAAAGTGCAGCAGAAAAAAACTGGAGCGTGCCCAGTTTCGGTGGAGTAATAAAAAATGATACCATTTGGGGAAGAGGAGCTGTTGATGATAAATCGTCTTTGATATCCATTATGGAAGCGGTAGAAAAATTATTACAGCAAGGTTTTATTCCTGCACGAAACATTTTTATTTCTTTGGGGCATGATGAAGAGGTGGCAGGAAAAAGAGGGGCGCGTGCCATCAGCAATTGGATGCGGGAACATAAAATAAGACCTGCATTGGTACTAGATGAAGGCGGACAAATAGACACAGAACATTTCAAAGATTTAGGCAGACCCGTAGCCATCATTGCCACAGGCGAAAAAGGATATACCAATATAGATTTGAGTGTTGAAATACCGGGCGGACATTCCTCCATGCCAGTAAAAGAAACAGCCATAGATGTGTTGAACAAAGCGATTGCAGCGGTACGTGAAAAAAAGATGCCGGGAACCATCACTCCGGTTGTGGAAGAAATGATTCGCCGCACCAATGCACCCGGTCCTTTCTTCAAAAGAATGGTGACACATAACCTGTGGCTCACAGCTCCTTTGGTAAAATGGGAAATGGAAAAATCGAAAGAGACGAATGCACTTATCCATACAACACTGGTTCCGACCATTGTACAGGCAGGCATTAAAGACAATGTTATTCCTACCATTGCCAAAGCAACCTTTAATAGCCGTATCCTCCAGGGACAAAGCAGCGATGACGTACTGGCATTTGTAAAAAAAGCTGTCAATGATGAGCGGGTTGTCATTACCAAGCAAACCAAATCTCTTTTTGAACCCTCTTCAGTTACTTCCTTCAACCATCCTTCTTTTATTGGAATTGAAAGAATCATTCGAAAATCCATGTCCAATATGTTGGTAACTCCTTATCTCTGGCTGGGGGCAACCGATTCCCGTTATTTCAGAGATTTCAGCGAAGCAGTTCTTAATTTTTCAGCTATTCAGAATATGAAAGGATTCCATGGTATTGACGAGCGTGTTGGTATAAAAGACCTGGATAGAATGATCTGGTTTTACCGGGAACTGTTGCAAACACCTTGATCTGTAATCATCTTTTATCTCTTTACACCGGGGCGTTTTGTTTAAGTCATTTTTATAGCCAATAGACTGTATCATAGTTAGATATGGTTAGATACTTTAATTGCCCTTTGTAATATTGCTCAACCCGCTTTGAGTTGAAATTACCCATTAACTGACAAATATCATTTTTTAAGGGTTTAAGTAGAGGTAGTTTCGATATAGAATTTAATCACCCTTTAATTGTTTTTTATGTCTTACACCAATGTTTTAAATCTTCCCAACCATCCTCATGAATTGCTACAACTTCTTACCTTTTATGAGCAAGAGTTGAAAACCCTCGAGAAACTGCTGAGTGAAGTGGTAGGAAAAAACACGTCGCGGGAAGCGCTTACCGAAGCAGAACATTTTCAGAACCAGTTTTTCATACAGAAGAAAAATATGGAAGAACTGGAAAAAAGAATCCAGCGCCATCACCTGCAAACTGCCGACAATGCCAAGCATCATGCCGGTAAGGTAGATGAACGACTGCTGGGTGAAAATGAAGCGATTGGGGAAGAAATTTCCGGACTGGAAAAGGTGATTGCCGAACTTCGTAGTGCTTACAAAAGTTATCTCTCTAAGTGGATGTAATTGCATTCGAAAGTTTTTTTGCCGACAATTGATGGTTCTGTATTTCAGTGGGTGCGACGGAGGCTGTACCTTTGCTCATGACCATTCAGTTGATAAAAAACAGGTCTGATATTGGTGCGGGAACCAGAGGATCTGATTTGGGCATCGATGCCCTCGAAATCGCCGCCATTAATTCAGGTAACGACTACTTCAACAGGTACGACTATGTAGATGTTCCTACCCGCAATGAAACCATCTACCACAAAAAGACGAACGACTTTGCGAAACGAATAGAACATGTAGCTGAACAATGTGAGCGGGTAGCCCTGGCAGTGCAGGCATCCCTTCAAGCCGGCCATACGCCAATCGTTCTTTCCGGTGATCACTCTTCTGCTTTGGGAACCATCAGTGGCATCAAAGCAGCTTTTCCCAACAAACAAGTGGGGGTTGTCTGGATAGACGCACATGCAGACATACACTCACCCCATACTTCTCCTTCCGGTAATATCCATGGCATGCCTTTAGCTGCTGCGTTGTCGGAAGATAACATCGCCTGTCAAATCAATTACCCTGAGAAAAATACCATTGTACAATGGGAGCGGTTGAAAAATATTGGCTTACCCGGAGCGAAGATTGTTCCGGAACATCTAATCTATTTTGGATTGCGTGATTTCGAATCTGCAGAAGCGGCATTCATTGACCGGAAAAATATCCGTGTTTTCACGGTAGAAGAGACCCGTAAAAAAACGGTTTCAGGATGCGTGAAATCAACCAAAGAGTTGTTAGCCAACTGTGAACTGGTTTATATCTCATTCGATGTGGACAGCATGGACTGTGATGCCGTTTCCCTTGGTACAGGTACACCGGTACCTGCCGGCTTCTATCCTGAAGAAATCAATGATTTATTATCACAACTGATACTTACACTTCCTGTCTGTTGTCTCGAAGTGGCAGAGATCAATCCACTATTAGATACAAAAGGAAATTTTATGGCTGAAACGGCTTTTACGATATTAGATAAAGCCACACAATCTTTAGTGCTTTGAAAGAATGGTATCATTCAATGATTCGGTAATCAAAGAACCCGCCACATCCAATAAAAAGTTTTTATCTTCTGCGTGATCTTCCTGTCAGTCCCAATGCACCCAACAAACTTCGGGTAATCACGCTGGCGGCCGTTCTTCCCACCTGCTTGACCACAGGGTTGTCGAAGAAAGATGGCTCGCGTGTAGTTCTTCCTCCACTAGCTCCTGCCGGTTTTTCTTCCACTTGCGAAGCTGCAGCGGCAGCCTCCTCAAGTTTCCTTGTTAGAATCTCATATGCACTCACCGTATCGATTTCTTTGGCATATTTGGCAGCTAACTTACTACCAGCCACCAATTGATCTATCTCTGTATCTGTAAGAACATCCATGCGACTCCTCGGTGCACAAAGCATCGTGTGTACCAATGGTGTTGGAATACCTTTTTCATTCAATAGTGTAACCAATGCTTCCCCAATACCCAATTGTGTTAGTAGCTCATCGGTCTTATAAAAATCAGTCACAGGAAAATTTTCTGCTGCCTGCTTAATGGTTTTTCTATCCGCAGCTGTGAAAGCGCGCAGAGCATGTTGTACCTTTAAACCCAATTGGCTTAATATAGCTGCCGGAATATCCTGCGGATTTTGCGTACAGAAAAAAATCCCGATTCCCTTTGATCTGATCAACTTTATGACCATCTCAAGCTGTTGTAACAAGGCCTGACTTGCCTCATTGAAGATCAGGTGGGCTTCATCGATAAAAATGACCAGCTTCGGTTTATCTAAATCTCCCTCCTCGGGACTAGTTGCATACAATTCCGCCAACAACTGCAACATGAACGTGGAAAATAATTTGGGCCTATCCTGCATATCGGTGACCCTCAATACATGAACCATGCCGCGGCCATCCTGGCTTATCCGCATCAAATCTTCCACATCAAAACTTTGTTCCCCAAAAAACCTGTCTGCCCCTTGTTGTTGTAATTCGATGATCTTTCTTAAGATGGTGCCTGTTGAAGTAGTAGAAATTTTACCGTAATTTTTCTCTATCTCCTGTTTTCCCTCATCCCCAATGAATTGTAAGACTTTGACAAAATCCTTCAGGTCGAGCAGCGGCATCTGTTTGTCATCACAGTATTTGAATATCAATGCTACCAGTCCGCCCTGCACATCATTCAGGCCCAGAATCTTACTCAACAGTACCGGACCAAATTCGGTAACTGTAGCCCTCATGCGAATCCCTTTCTCATTGCTCAGGGTCATGAGGTCAACCGGATAAGCAGTCGGCTTATAATCCATTCCCAGTTGCTGGTACCTGGATTTTATTTTATCATTGGCAGTTCCTGCCGCTGCAATACCACTCAGGTCTCCCTTGATATCCATCAGCAAAACGGGAATGCTGTTATCACTCAGACATTCACTGAGCATTTGCAGGGTCTTGGTTTTTCCGGTACCCGTTGCGCCGGCTATCAATCCATGCCGATTCAATGTTTTAAGCGGCAGGAATACATCTGCATCCGAAATCACTTCGCCTTTAAATACTGCTCTTCCAATTTTTACAGATTCCCCTTCGAATGAATACCCGGATTGAATGATTTTAGCGAGTTGAGCGGCATCTGACATAAGATCAATTTGTAAGTAAGATAGGAAAGAACTTAAAATTAGTTGACAGCTTCAAAATATCTGTGTAATTTTTGAAGAAATAACAAGGGCGCATGAAAAAAAATACATGGCTTTGCCTGTTGGCCGCGATTTGTATGTTCCAGGCGGCGGGACAAAACTTCAGGGTCGGGGCAGCACAGGAAACAATCAACCCGGATACGGACAGTCTTTACTTTGCCGGCGGAAAAAACAACAGAAAATTCATTGATGTATCCGATAACCTGTACGTAAAAGCAGTGGTCATCAGCAACAATGAAACCAGCATTGCATTGTTAACAGTAGATTGTATCGGACTAATGTATCCGCAGTTACTGGAAATTCGTGAAAAAGTGGCCAAAGCCATCTCAGCATTCCCTGTCCAACAAATCATTCTCTCCTCTACGCATACTCACTCCGGACCGGATGTGGTGGGTATTTGGGGACAAGACCTGATGCATTGTGGCATCAATGAGGCCCATATGAGCAAAATAGTGAACCAGGCCGCCCTCGCGCTTCAAAAAGCATGGAACACCCGGAAGTCCGGCATTGCACGTTATGCTATTGGAAGTTTTGGTGAAGATTGGGTAAAAAATATATCTGAACCGGGATTGCTTGATAGAACAGTTACCATTCTACAATTCAAAGATGCCCTCAATAAAAACATTGCAACATTGGTGAACTTTGCCTGCCATCCAACCATTCTGGATGATGTGGCACGCGGTGCCAGCTCAGACTATGTTGGTGGCTTCTATCGCTATCTTGATTCTGCCCAGGGCGGCACCAATCTATTTCTTCAAGGTGCCATCGGCGGATGGGTTCAGCCTGAAGACGTTCCTAAAAATTATGAACAAGCGATGCGAATAGGAGAAAAACTGGGACTCTATGCAATGAATCGATTAAAACAACCACAAACACTGAACAACAGCCAAATCATTTATCGGCGGCAGAAAATAAAATTTCCCTTACAAAATCCGGGGTTCCGTCAACTCTCACAGGTAGGCGTAATCAAAAGGGTTTTCAGTGACTCGGTTGAATCAGAAATCGCTTATGCAAGTATTGGAAATTTAGCCCTGGCCACACATCCCGGAGAAACTTCTCCTGCTCTCAGTTTCACCACACGTGCTCTGATGAAAAACAATGGTCCGAAAATGGTGCTGGGCCTCTCTATGGATGCATTGGGATACATACTGAAACCGGGATATTTTGAAGAAGGCAATAAAATACCACACAGCAATTACCTGACAGGTATGAGCATTGGACCCCAAACGATGGGCATCATCACAGAAACATTGAAATCACTGATCAAATAAGTTCAGCATGGAAAATAAAACAATGGCCCCTACGATGGCGCCACAAAACGCCCACCTGGATATTCCCGGCAACCCATCCACAGCCAAGAGCAGTCACCTTCGGCTCAATGATCGGAGAAATGGAAAATCTTTGCGTGTTTTGAGTGAAGAAGACTGGACATTCTGGCAACACAATGGATATATTGTTATCAAACAGGCCGTTTCGAGAGAGCAGGCAGCAGCAACTGCAGCTTTTCTGTGGGAGTTTGAAGAAAAAATTCCAAATGATTCTTCTACCTGGTACACTGCGCCCAGAGCTGAAATGAAAATGAAAGAGCTGGAAAATACAGGTATGGTGGAAGTGTACAATCACCAACATCTCTGGAACAACCGGCAAATGCAACGCGTCTATGATGCATTCGTTGATATCTGGGGAACTGAAAAACTTTGGGTAAGCATCGATCGCGCTAACCTGAACTTCCCCATTCGACCCGGATTCGAGCAGAAAGGGTTCATTCACTGGGATTATGATCCCGAAACCAATCCGGTGAACGTTCAAGGTGTGTTGGCACTCGCTGACCAGACAGATGAAAACATGGGAGGATTCCAATGCGTACCCGAACTCTTCCGCAATTACCACAGTTGGAAATTGACCCAACCTGAAGACAGAAATCATTTTATGCCCGATATTGCCGGTTTAGAATTGGTGAAAGTTCCTCTAGAAGCAGGCGACCTACTCATCTTTAATAGCCTAGAACCTCATGGCATCCGACCGAATCTCAGTAAGGACAAAGTACGCATCGCACAATATGTCTCTATGATGCCGGCAGAGGAAGACAATGAACCCCTGCGTCAATGGCGAATCAATTCCTGGCGAGACCGCATTGCACCGGAAGGATATGCTTTTCCCGGAGACCCTCGCAACTGGGAACAAACCCGCTACAAGACAGCAGTACTGAATGAATTAGGTAAAAAATTGTTAGGACTTACTCTCTGGGATTGATAACTGACATGGAAGTGTATCTTTAATCTCTAACAAGATTCCTCCTATGAAGTATTTCATTCCTGCACTGCTTGGCTGCTTAATAACGATTACCCTTTCAGCGCAAAATGACACCCTGATCGGTAAGGTGTATTTCAACTTTGATCAATTCAGACTTACCAAAAATGCTGAGTTCAATCTACAGGAACTAGCAACAGTCTTAACAAAGAAAAAGGGCATAACCTTTATAGGAAGAACAGATGATCGAGGAAGTAATTACTATAATGATACTCTTTCTCTTCGACGTATCAGAAGTGTTGCAACTTTTTTACAAAATCTCGGCATTCAATCCGAACAAATAGCAACCCAATCTGCAAGGGGCAAAAGAAATCCTCTCGCAATCAATGAACCCGACCTCCAAAAAAGAAGGGCATTGAATCGTGTTGTAGAGATTTGGGCTTCGGCACAAGAAAGCAAGGGATTGTCTGGTTCAGAGCCCACCACCCAATCAGATCTTCCGGTTGCACCTGCTGCTACTGCCAAAAAAATTCAGGAACAAATTGAAGAGGGCAAATCAAATATTGTTCTTAAGAACCTGAATTTTGAAGGCGGGCGCCATGTCCTTCTTCCTTCCTCCCAACCTACCCTTCAGGCGGTTGTGGAAGTAATGAAAAATAACCCCCAACTCGTAGTTGAAATCAGGGGACATATCTGTTGCTCCGCTGTCAATGAAGACGGACTAGATATTGATACAGGGGAGCGCCTCCTTTCACAGAACCGTGCCCGGGAGATTTATCAATACCTGATCAATAGTGGTGTAGCTGCCGACAGGTTGTCTTATAGAGGTATGGGGGGAAGTCAAAAAATAATTGCGGAAGAATCTTCAGAGGAAGACCGGACCACCAATCGAAGGGTTGAGTTTATAATAATAAAGCGCTGATAACAAGCACTTTACATATTTTTTGTTGGTTTTTTTAGGATTTTTTGTCTCATTTACACAACATTTTGTTTAATCTTTTGTTGTTAAATATTAAACAAAGTTACATGTCTTTTAACAACTTGCTAAAACGAGAACCGAGGACGGCCAATAGGCCTCCAATGGCATCTTTTTTGCATGAGTCGTCATTAAGAGCAGTAGCAAATAGCATACAACAAAAAAATAAAAACTTAGATATGTCTCACCAAAAATCAATGTCGGTTCCAGCCCACATCTTTAGCTGGGAATACAACATGAATGAACTGGAATTCGAATAAGGGTTCCACTCTTGTCTAAAATTATTAAGTCACTCACGAGTGACTTTTTTTTGCCTGGTCCCTGCCGGGTTGAACCTAGACGATTAAGTCTTGCCTATTGCAGGCACTAAATGGGATCAAAAAAATGAATCAACTGAGATAGTCCCCCACCATTGATGGAGCCCTCGATGCCCTGTTGTTGTAAGAACTCCACTGCCAGACCGCTGCGAATTCCACTGTGACAATAAATAATGATGGGACGTGGTAGTTCATGAATTAGCGAGAGATTGAGTTGTAACGCATCTACCGGAATATGAATAGCACCTGGCAGATGTACTGCATCAAATTCTGCCTTTGTTCTTACATCCAGTAAGCTGTATTTTCCTGATTGCAGGTGCTCGGCGACAGAAGCGTTCATGGTTGGTTTGTATAAAAGACCAAAAAAAGTTGAAGAAGGAATGCAAGTTATCAATAAAAAAGTTGAAGCAGCTTCAGGGGAACGGCTGCATTTTTTCTCTTGCAGAAACTTGGTTAATTTTACAACGTACTATGTCAGAAAAAGAAACCTTCCGCAGCATCATACAGAGTGAAAAGCCAGTGCTCGTAGATTTCACAGCTACCTGGTGTGGGCCTTGTAAAACACTCTCTCCAATCTTAGAACAGCTACATGCCCGAATGAGAGAAGCAGTACGTATTATCAAGATTGATGTTGACAAGAATTCAGCATTGGCTGCAGAATTACAAATTAGTGGGGTTCCTACCCTCATCTTATACAAACAGGGGAAACAGCTTTGGCGACAAAGCGGTGTTGTTCCGTTACCCGCACTTCAACAAACGATTGAATCACATTTATAGGCTTGGCAACCACACATTTCACTAGCAATTGGTAACTAGCCAGTAGTATAGTGGCATACCGATGGTTACATTGAATGGAAAAGTAACGGCAAGTGCCATAGGAACATACAATCCTGCATTTGCCTTGGGCGCAGCAATCTTCATAGCAGCCGGTACAGCAATATAAGATGCACTGGCAGCAAGTATCGCCAACATGAAACGATCCGCAGGTTGTGGTGTAACCCAATGACTGATCCAGGCAGTTGTACAACCATTGATCAAAGGCAATAAAATCGCATAAAAGATAGGTGCCCATCCATTTTTTAAAAATGTATTCAACCGGCGACCGCTGGTGATTCCCATATCCAGGAGGAAGATGGCCAGAAACCCCTTGAAAATGTCTGTAGTGAATGGTTTAATTCCCTCTGCCTGTTTGGCATTGGCCAACCAGCCTATCAGCAAACTACCCAAGATCAAGACCACGCTGCCATTGGTAAGTGCATGGTGCAGGGCCCCTTTTGTATTTCCTTTCCTGTCTTCTGCAGGTCGATACCGCGACATCAAAAACAAAGCGCCCATAATGGCAGGTGACTCCATCAACGCCATTACTGCTACCATGTGTCCGCTGGATTGCTGGCGCAACATTTCCAGATAACTTACTGCCGTTACAAAAGTAACAGCACTTACCGAACCATATGTTGCAGCAATTGCCGCTGAATCATAAACAGAAAAACTTCTCCGAAGAATAAAATAGGCATATACAGGAATCAGAAAAGACAACAACAAACCCATAGCTATGCTCTTCCATACTTCAGCAGTAAATGTTTCATGAGCCAGCTCTTGTCCGCCTTTGAAACCAATCGAAAACAATAAATACAAAGCAATGAAGCGGGAAGTGTTGGCAGGAATTTCTAAATCACTTTTGATATTGACTGCAAAAATGCCCAACAGAAAAAACAACAAGGCGGGATTCGAAAGATTATCTGTTAACAGTTGAAAGTTCATTCCAAAAATATTGTTTACAAGGTACTACAATAGTACTGATTCTGCGCCCCGTCTTAATTTATCATTGATGGCTTGCCCCATTTCGCCCTCAGGCAACCATTCAGCCACAATTACATCAGGATTGGTTTGATCTAATAGGTGCAAGAGATAGTATAAACGGTGTGCCGCTTGTTCCGGACTACCTTCGGGTGATAACAATTCCTGGGCTATAATAGCCGGATGTGTGATCAGTTTGCTAAACCCAAGAACAGCTACTTTTGCGGAAGTCAATTGATTGAGCGTTTCAATCATTCGATTGGTAACGATCATCGGTGTCTGTGGTGCGTAATGTCGCAGCTGCATACCCGGTGCCTTGGGTTGTTCGCTGTTGGCATGGCCTGTATATCTTACCTCTCTTCCCAGCACCTTCTCTATTTGCCCCCGGGTGATACATCCTAGTCGATACATAACCGGCTCCCCTTCCTCAAATCCAATGATGGTTGATTCAAGTCCGGCATGGCATCTTCCGCCATCTATTATCTTACTTTTCAATTCAGGCATTGCCAATTCTACCATCGCTGCACTTGTTGCACTGAGTCCCATATATCTATTCGCACTAGGAGCAGCCAAAGGAGCACCCAATTCCCTGATCAATTGAAGTGTAATAGGATGATTGGGAATACGAAGGGCTACTGTTGAATGACCTCCTCTGATAAGAGGTGAAATGCTGCCTGCGGCAGGAAGCACAAAACTAATCGGACCCGGACAAAATTTTTCGGCGAGCAACCAAACTTCCTCCGGTACGGAGGTCGCATACAGTTTGAAATCTGCCGGATCAGCAAGATGCACAATCAATGGATTGCTGAGTGGTCGCTGTTTGATGGCAAAAATCTTCTGCAATGCTATGTCGGAGCGTATCGATGCAGCTAATCCATACACAGTTTCGGTAGGTATAACAACGACATCGTCATTGCGCAATAATTGAATATAGTATGATAAATCCATGATCAGCTCAGGGGTTGCATTGATTACAAAATTGCGGGTCTTCTTGTTGCTTCCCCCTTGGAAAATAATTTTCTTTTTCAAAACCACACTGGCTACAGGAACTTACCTCATACAATACTCCTTCAGTTGGGGTTCCACACCAGCTGCAAGGCAGGCCGCGCTCAAGCCCTGTAATAGAAAACCCATACCAACCACAATACGAACAAATGCTAGATAATTTTTCAGCCAGCTTGGTGCCCAGTTGCATCAAATGTCTTTGGCGGGCAGGATTGTTCATTGCACGCATATCCGTTTCAATGAAACAATCTCCATATTGCTCTGTGATTTCCTGCATCGCATGAATCACATCAGCTGTATGTTCCAGTTGCTTTATAATTCTAGCCGGTTGATGCTGCGAAGATTTTACAATGACTTTTTGGAGCGGAAATCCGACCTGTTCTAAAAATGAAAGGCAAGTTGCTTCGTCTGTAATTTTCTCTCCCCTAAAACATGTATTAAGCGTTACGTCTCTAACTATTACTTCTTTTTTTTCAGCGATATCATAGAATACAAGCCATTCTTCTCCGGCTGATAATAAACCAAATGCAGGGTGTGGACCAAACGATCCTTCAGATGCCAACAGATAACCTTCGGTAAAATAATCCGCAGCCAGCCGGCATTTTTCCCGGGCACAGTCCAGTGGTGCCATCGATCGCTCTACTTCACCACTGAAGGTACCCAGCAAATCGGTATCTACCTCTGTAAATGGCTCAACTATCAATCCGGTAACTGCCACCAAAGGTGTTGCTATGTATAGGTGTTTCTCATGACGGGAAACTACCCATAACTTTTTCCCATTAAAAAAAGCAGGGTAATTTCTTTCGTGATATGAAGTAGGGGAAGACATTTCTTTGTCAGGACTGCTGCAAAGGTAAACAGGTTCATCCAATAGGATGGTTGTACATCCTGATTCATTTCAAGAGATACGTCATCTATATCTTATGGGAAAGGAATTAAACCCAGTCCGGCACCTGTTCCGATATACATATATCCATCTTCGAGTCTGAATCCGCCAGCCATGAGATCTTCCTGCAAATCAAAGTTGCCATCCAGATCCAGGTAGCGGGTATTTTCATTCGCATAGGCAGCATGCAGGGCAGCGGTAATGCTGATGGTGCTTTCATCATTGCAACCCCAGAATAGATGAATGCCGGCAGCAGCAGCTATTTGAGCAATGGAAAATGCCCCACTCAATCCGCCGCATTTCATCAGTTTAATGTTGTAAATACCAAATGGCTGATCGCCTGCAGCCCAACGCAAGGCAGCAGCCGGATCCTTGATAGATTCATCACCGGCTATTCTTCCCCGCCAAAAAGTATCCAGTTGCAGAAGCTCTTGCTCAGCCCCCACCGGCAATGGTTGTTCTACCAGCTCTATGCCAAAAGATTGTGTCGCTTCCAGAAATCGCTGCAACTGAGCAAGCGTATATCCCTGATTCGCATCCACACGCAGAATCATAGAGCGACCGAATCTTTCGTATAACTTAGTGATACGTTCAATATCTTCTTCCAACTCAATCCCTGTCTTTACCTTCAACACCCGAAAACCCTTTCGCTGGTACTCTTCCGCTTCCGCCAGCGTAGCTGCCACATCTTTGATTCCAATAGTTACAGAAGTGAGTAATGCTTTAATTTTTTGTCCATACCATTCCACCACAGGTATTCCAAGAAACTTACCAAAAGCATCATGCAAGGCAATATCTATAGCTGCCTGTGTTCCGGGATAAAGCGGAAAATGTTGTCGTACTTCATAGATCAACTGTTGAAAGTGCCTTATATCTCGCCCAACGAGTTGCTGAATCATATCTGATTGTAAATGCTGTGCCGTTTGCCGGGGCGATTCTCCGACCACCTCTTCAGCCGGACTAGCCGAGCCATAGCCAATGATACCATTGGCCAATTCAATTTCCAAAAGTACCAGATCAACTGAAGAGAAAGTATTGTACGCAATGGTGTAGGGCTTTTTGAGTGGTACTGACCGAAGAGAACTGCGTATGCTGATAATTTTCATGACTTATTATTTACATCATTGCCAGGAGAGAAGGCACCAACTGATCTACTCCTTCCTGCACGGGCAATAAAACAGGAAGCGAATACTTGTTTTCATATTCTTTCTTCCATTGTTGGGCTTCCGCATCAGAACAGCCGGCAGTATGTAGGGCAAGCGCGATAACTTCTGAACCCAGTAATCGGATGATGGCCATTTCAGTTTCCACTGAAGGAATCTCTCCCCAGTGCGCATCATCATCGAAATATTTTCTAACCGGCGAACAAAGCAAAACCACTTTTTTGGCATTCCCGGAAATCAGCAATTCTGATCCACAGGGTCCACTTGGATTTCGCAGAGCAGATTGTCCTTCCAGGAAAATAAAATCAGGTGCGGCCTCTTTCCAACAAGTAACTATGGCATGCTCCAATTCTCCTGATACAAAATCATTGACGGTGGAATCAAATATGAATCCATACTTCCCTCCTTGCAGCCAACCTGTTTGTCCGGTATAAATCATCTCCGCCTTTTTTCCGGCGCGCCGCATCGCCTGTGTCAGCAATCGGGCAGTTGTTCGCTTGCCCATAGCACAGTCCATTCCCAGGATTGCCACAATGGGTGATGTGACTTTAAAAATTTCACCTGTCCAGAAATGTAATTCGGCACGCGGTTTGGGCTTGCGCACATCCGTCAGCGTAACTCTCTTTTCCTCAGCCAATGCAACCAAATCAGTTTTGTCGGTGAGAAACTCATGTAAGCCATTAACGATGGAAAGTCCGGCATGGATGGCTTCTCTTATTTGTACGAGCATATCCGCTGGAAGTTTTCCTCCAACGGTTGCGACACCAATGATCAAAAAACGAGCGGCAGGAACTTGCCTTAAAGCGTCATGCAGAGAAGCGAATACGGGAATGTTCCGATGCTGACCATCCAGCAACTCTCCTGCATCTTTTCCGGCAGTAGCGGCATGATCGATTACTCCACTGATGAAAAACCTTTCAGAACCACGCACCAATCCGTGAGCAGTTTTTGCATCAGAGTGAAGAAACAGTCCATTGGTCAGAAGAAGTGCCTGGTTCATACTTTACCATTTTGAAGCTGAGGTAACCAATACTCCGGGCCGATTCCCTGTAGGGCGCAAATTCTGCCAGGTAAGCTGGCCACCAATCCAAACTTTTTCTATCCCATCAGAAAGGCCCTTGCTGTTTTGAATATCGGCCCTGTCTTTTATTTTTTCAGGTTGCAGCAATACCAGATCAGCCATGTAACCTGGTGCAATGATGCCGCGTTCTTTCAATCCAAGAAATTCCGCAGTGAGTCCGGTCATTTTATGTATGGCTGTTGCTAAAGGCAACAAGGGCTCCTCTCTCACATATTGTGATAGCACTCTTGTAAATGCACCATATCCGCGGGGGTGTCCGCCATTTCCTCCATCAGAACAAATAACTGAATATGGCCAGGCAATAAAATTTCTAATGTCATCTTCCGTCATTGATTTGCCCATGATGGTTTGTATTGACCCCTGGAAATCAGGTCGGGCAAGCCGAAAAGAATCTGCCATTGCAATCAGTCGCACCAAAGTCTGTGCAGGGGTTTCCTTCCTTTCAGCAGCAATCGCCGATAAAGTCTTTCCGGTATATCCGGGTACGGGAGCATAGTTTACGAGCACAGAGCCGGCAGGATCACAGAGTTGGGTGACTGCAAGCGTTGCATCTTCGATATTGGAATAATTGCGCGATGGAAACAATACTTTGAGGGTAGAATTCCAAAAAGTATAAGGATATACATCTGCAGTGATATTGATGCCTTCTTGTCTCGCCTTTTGTAAACGGGCAATGATAGCGGCTGAGGTGTGCCAATCTGATCTTTTAGCTATTTTGATATGCGATATCTGCACCGGCATTCCGGTTTCCCAACCGATTTGTATGATTTCATCCAATGCCGAACTGAGGTTAACATCTTCGCTGCGGATATGGCTCATATATCTTCCATTGAAAGCGGCAGCAGTCTTGGCCAGTTGCATCACTTCTTCCTGAGAGGAATAAAAAGCAGGTTCATATTCCAGTCCGGAGGAAAGTCCCAAAGATCCCTTCCTCATTTCTTCTGCCAACAATTGCTGCATGGCATTGATTTCAGCGATTCCCGCCGCCCTCAATAATTGTGCTTCGCCCAACACTTTTTCGCGCAGCGTAGTATGGCCTGTATAACTTGCCACGTTGACAGCTACCCGATTTTGCTGCATGAACTTCCGGAGTGTATCCATTGAATAACTATTGCCGTCTTGTCCGATGACAATGGTGGTAATGCCCTGGTTATTGGTGGCAGTCGCTTCAGGAAATTTTTGAAGGGAGGAAAAATGATGGCTGTGGGCATCGATGAATCCCGGACATAGTACTTTGTTTTGTCCGTCAATAACAATATCTCCCGGAAGAGGTTTCAGGTTACCCACTTCCTGTATGCGATTGCCCTTGATGCGAACGGATGCCGCATACGCGGGAATACCGGTTCCATCAATTATTTGTACCCTGGTGATGAGGGTTGTCTTTTCCTGGGAGCGGGAAACAAAAGAAAATGACACAAGGATAGTTAAAATAAGGAATCTATTCATGTAATGAAGATGAGTTGTTAAAGATAAAGAATCCCTGTGAGTGATGTGGCTGTTGTCTTTTCAAGGCAAAGGGGGTACTGCCGGTCAACTTATAGATTTATCCCCCTAGCGGCATCTTTTTTTATAAAATAATCTAACTTTATATCAAACGAGTCCGATGAAGCAATACCTGAATACAATCATCATATCAGCGGCAATCTTGCTTACAGCATTGATCTTGTCAAACGCTTTCATCAACCGCAACAAAACCTCCAAGACGATTAGTGTTACCGGCTTGGGCAGGAAAGATTTCATTTCTGATCTGATTGTCTGGAATGGCTCTTTTTCTCAAAAGAACATGAGTTTGAAAGAAGCTTATGCGAGTCTTGATAAAGACCGGGAAAGTATTCGTCGTTACCTGCAATCAAAAGGCATCAAATCTGAGAACATTATTTTTTCATCGGTAGAAATCAATAAACTTTTCGATGAGGTGTATGACGGAAATGGCAGGAAGATCAAATCTGTCTTTGAGGGATACAGCCTGAGACAAAATGTTCAGATTGAATCAAATGAAGTAGATAAAATTGAAAATATTTCCCGACAGGTAAGCGAACTGATTAATTCAGGTGTTGAGTTCTACTCCGAAAAGCCTGAATACTACTATACTCAATTAGGTCAGCTAAAAATTGAAATGATTGCGGAAGCTACCAAAGATGCCTATACGCGCGCACAAAAAATTGCTCAAAATGCAGGTGGAAAGGTGGGCTCTCTGAAAAATGCCAACCAGGGTATTTTCCAAATCGTAGCTCAGAATTCCAATGAAGATTTTTCCTGGGGAGGCTCATTCAATACGAGTTCCAAAAAGAAAACCGCAACCATCACCATGAAGCTCGAGTATGAAATTGATTAGCCCCGGCCTTTTTTGCCAGATTGCAATGCGCTCTCTTATTGGCATTTATCTGTTCTGCTCATTTAGCTGTAAACCACAGGTAGCCGGAGTTGAAAAAATATCGCCGGAGGAGAAATGGAAAAAAGCTGCTATCCATTCCTATGAATATCTTTTGCGCATTAATTGCTTTTGCACGTCTGAAACCATCGGGCCTCATAGGATCGAGGTAAATGCCGATACCATTTTCTCTGTCAATGGAACTCCCTATGATCGAACGAAAAGCCATGTAAGATTACTGACTGTTCCGGAGTTATTCCGCTTTATCAAGGACAGCGATGCCAGAAATCCTTTCAGAAAATCTGTTCTCTACGATTCAACGTATGGATTTCCTACCTCACTTTACTATGACTTCGATGAACGAATTGCCGATGAAGAGATAGGGTATATTGTTACGGAGTTCCGGAAGAATTAAATCTTCAATCTTACCATAACCACACCTGCTTAAAAGATAGGTCTGCTCTACTGCTGTTTAAATTCAGGAAATTGCATGTTAGCACAATCGGCTCTTCCCATTCTGATAGCAACTTTCAATTCCTTCTCGTCTTTAATTGTAAAATTGTTGTCCTTAATTTCCAGGGGGGCATATAAAACGCTGATGCTATCTCTTTCCAGTACCATTATCTTGTCTTCTTCCTGTATCATTCCCTCAATCATATACGTATATTTTACCCGTATGGTATCGCCCAGATAGGTGCCTTCTAATATTCCATTGGCACGGTCTTTTTGATCAGGCAGCCAAAAAAATTTTCCACTGGCTTTTCCGTTCTCCAGACTTAGTTGTAAAAATGTACTGTCCTTGTTCAGTGCATGCAAAAAACATCCTCCTGAAGGGGTACTGTCAACTGTGACAGTTAATGAAGTATCAGTAGCGGCAGGTTTTTCAGAACAAGAAATGGAACAGAAAACCAGCATGGAAAGACATGCAATGAATCGCATGATAAACAAAAATTTTGGGTACATGAAAACAAATTGCCTTTTAATAAAAATACGTTGAATATAGAATACTCAAAAAGAAAAACGGAAGCGTGTGACTTACATAAGAAAAATACTCCGGGATTATCAATAAAAAACATCGCAACATCATCAAAAGCTGATCAATATTGAAAATCCCTCTCAAGGCTGGCAGACTTGCAAGTTGAGATTTTTTAAACGGCGATCTTACTCTCTCGTGCTCGCCGAAGAAGCAATCCTCACCGTAAGCATCCTGAGCACCTGCTGAACAGGGCGCTCAATCAGTTGAAAAGTCGGCAACTCTTTTCCGGTATAAAGTAAAAATATAACCAGGGCCTGCTCGGTCCCTGATAATGCTGCATGAATTTCATGTTTGTTGAGGCGGTACGCTTCCCGCAACAATCTTTTGATTCTATTTCTGTCGGTAGCTTTCTTGAATTGTCGCGCGCTAACCCCAACGCCTACCTGCAGGGGAACAGATACAACAGCAGGATTCATTAAAAAATGACAGGTCACACCAGGCACATGAATGGTTTTCCCGGAAGCAAATAACTGCTGGATAAGTTTTCGGCTCTTCAGTTTTTCTGCTGTCGGAAAAGTAAATCTCCTGTCTTCCATGGGAATAAAAAATGCCTCACAAAAATAGGAGGCATTTAGCTGTTTATAGAATTTGGGTGCAGTTAGCGGGACTTATTTCAGTCCTTTTTCGCTTGACACGGTCAATTTTTTCCGGCCTTTTGCTCTGCGGCTGGATAATACTTTTCTGCCATTGGCAGTAGCCATGCGTTTGCGGAAACCATGCACTGTTTTGCGGCGACGCTTATGTGGTTGGAAAGTCCTTTTCATTGATTTGTTTTTTCAGCCTCGAAA
>Ga0172372_10004885_pt1 | contig 18884 bp, 25 predicted proteins | sample LakKiv5m_2_FD_114544 | JGI IMG/M metagenome (GOLD analysis project Ga0172372, IMG submission 114544) | Freshwater microbial communities from Kabuno Bay, South-Kivu, Congo - kab_092012_9.5m | ecosystem: Environmental > Aquatic > Freshwater > Lake | place: Democratic Republic of the Congo...
TCTTTTTAATATATAAAAGAAAAATCAATATATCATGCCACAGACAAGAGTAGGATGGAGATCCGGACAGTCGCAGCAGACTGTAGTATCTTCTCTATGGACCAGTATCTATGCGGTGTATAATGCTGAACAATTAGGTACATCACTAGACACGTCAATTTATGCGGTGTATAATGCCGAATCAAACACAAATGATAGTAGTGGAAATGGAAGAAATGGGACAAATGTAAACAACGTAACATTTACCACTGGTAAAGTAGGAAATGCATTTACATTTAATGGTAGTAACTATATTACTTTACCAAATAACTCAATGAATTTAACTGGTGATTTTAGTATTAGTTGCTGGGTTAATATAACTGTAATTTCAGGAGTACAAATGTTTTTAAGTACATATCAAACTATTGGAGGTGTAGAGTATGGATTTTGGTTAAGAGTTATAAACGGTTTTCAATTTACCGTTTTTAATGGTCCAACTCGAATAGACACCAATCCAAGCGGTGGTGCTATATCAACTAACACATGGTATCACGTTGTAGTCACAAAAACATCTTCACAAATAAAATGGTATATAAATGGTGTTGCTAACAATGTTTTTAATGGTACTTACAATATACCATATCATCCTACTAGTAACATTGCTGCTATTGGTTCATTGTATAAATGGAATGGTACTGATACAAATCAATTTATGTCTAATGGTTCAAAAATTGATGGTTTAACAGTTTGGAATAAAGTATTAACAGCTAACGAAGTTACATCACTTTACAATGGTGGTTTAGGTGCAGAATATCCATTCTCATCACAAACACTACCAACATACAATGATGCTCTTGGTAATTACAATGGAACATCACCATCATCAACAGTAACCAATGGTATACATGGTCCATCATTCACAACTGGTAAAATTGGAAAAGCATTTCAATTTGATGGTATTAATGATTATATTCAATTACCTAACGCTTCTCTTAATTTACCTGATAATTTTACGATTTCAGCGTGGGTTAATTTTTCCTCATTCCCTTCATCATCAACTATAGTATCAAACTATTATAGATTATCACCATTTACCGTATATTATGGTTGGTCAGCATTAATGATTGGTGATAAAATTGCTTTTGATATATTTAATGGTGTTAATGCATTATATGTTAGATTACTATCACCATCAATTCCATCAAACACTTGGAAACATGTTACCCTTATACATAAAAAAAATACATCTTTATCGATATATATTGATGGAGTATTTTCAGTATCCACACCCACAACAACACCTATAGGTTATAGTGGAAATGAAACTCCTACCATAGGAGGTGTTCAAGCTGGTACAGGATTTCAATACCCAACAAACGGTAAAATAGATGCCTTTAATGTATGGAACAGAGAATTATCCGCATCCGAAGTAACTGAACTATATAACTCAGGTAATGGTAAACAATACCCTAATTAATAATAATTAAAAAAATATACAATGGAATACAACGACCACACTTATGTAACAATTTCACACGATGATTGTGAAACATTAAACCTTGGAGACGGACATAGAACATCAAATGATGGTTCAATTTGCATCTTGGAATTCGCATCAATAGATGCAATACCAGAGGACATTGCTGCTGTAATGATAGCAACATATACACACGAACAAGCATTAGCACTTGTTGCTGGTGCTGAATGGACACAAGAATTACCATTCTAAACATACCCATTCAAATAAAAAACACATGGCTCCCCACGGGAGCCATTTGTGTTTAAAAATATTTGGTATCCCAACCCTCTATCCGTATATTTAACCATTAAAATTAAGGTTATGCTATATACAACACACCCACTTAAAACAATCAACAAACACATATCAAAACTCACCCCACTCAAATACAACCAATTTCGGTGGTGGAGACGATTTGATTCACCATTTAAACCACTACCCAAAGGCGCCACGTTCCACCAACGCATACGCAACGGTGAATTTGAATTTAGCCACTACTTTTGGCAATCCCACCTTTGCGAATACGAAATCAACCAAAAATACGCAGAATGTGGTGGCGATATGGTAAAACTACTTGAAAAACACGCAGTTGATTTTGCTCGCCGTAAACGATTGTGGGCAGACTTCCAAACACACGAGGCGGAAATGCTCGACACTATATGCAAGAATTTCACCCGTGAATTCGCCCTAACTAAAGAACAATACTACCAAGAAGTAGAAACATTTGGCGGTACACTAGAGGAACTGTATATTTACATTCAAAAAATATATCCATCCCACACAACCCAAGTGGAACGTCGCGGCAGACCTAAAAAACACACATCATGATTAAACCATTTAAACGATTTATAGCCGATATCAAATATTTTGGTATATCAAGCTACATACGCAACATACGCACTAGCATACGCAATTTAATCAAATGGTTCCCCATTGTGTGGCGCGACCGTGACTGGGACCATTCATTTACATATGATGCAATCCAGTTCAAACTTGAACAGCAAGCAAAATATTTGGCTAAACGCAACACATTTACAACCACTCAAGCATACGTTGACCATGCAAAAACCATGGCTAAACTAGTGGAGCGCAACCGCAATGACTACTACGGTATCGAGTATTGCGATCACCACGAGTCGGAGTGGGAGTTCCTCGACATACCAGATAAACCAGACTACAAACAACTTGAAATACACATTGTATCTGAGGACTTCGATTCATATTTCGCAAAATATCCCCGCGTATACAAGCAAGTACTGGCGGGTAAAATCGCATTCAAATATGAGCTCGACACCTCCAGTAAAAAAGATGTTGCCTTCGCTATATCGCAATACAATGAGCAGAGATGTAAACGCATTTTATTTAAAATGTTGGAAAATAACTTGGAGAAGTTGTGGGACTAACATATATTTAAAAACACATGAAAACAATTACACTAATTTCAGACACTCACGCCAAACACAACCAGTTAAATGGTGATTTACCTGGCGGCGACATATTAATTCACGCTGGTGATTTTATGACCAGTGGTTATAGCCAAACCGAAGCAATTCAATTCTTCCGTTGGTTTGACGCCATCGACACATACGAAACAAAAATATTCATCGCCGGTAACCACGATCGCGTTATGCAAAACGAACCGGAAACCATGCGCGGCATATTAACCGGATACAAAACCATCGATTACCTTGAGGACGATTCTTGTGTATTGTATGAGGATGGACACAATGGTGATGAACCCGAAAACAATATTCGCATTTATGGCTCACCACATCAGCCTGAATTCTTTTCGTGGGCTTTCAACCTTCCACGCAACGGAGACGAACTAAAGCAAAAATGGGCAGCCATACCTGAAAATACACACATACTAGTTACGCATGGCCCTTCGTGGGGATACAACGATACAGTACAGGGAAGACGCGGTACACATTTAGGATGTGAACTATTGCGCGAGCGAATTGATGTAATCCGACCAAAAATACACGTTTGCGGCCATATACATTCAGGCCATGGTTACTACTATGAGTACATGTATCGCTCGTTTAACACGGATGCATTAAAGTGGTGGGTATGTCCATCAAACAACGCTTCTCGAATCGTACAGCGGCTCCGCGATGGCATACTCGACCAGGAAGATAAGATCCGGATACTCAGGACCGGCGATAAGAGTCAGGAGGACATCGGACAACGCCGAGCAGAACATAGGATTCACCGCGGCAGGCGACCTAGACACGGCAGCGCTCGTCTCGTTCACAGGAACAAGCAACGGGTTCGTGACGAAATGGTACGACCAGTCGGGAAACCAGAGAGACCTGACGCAGGCGACGGCGGCAAAGCAGCCGCAGATATCCATGAACGGAATAGTCTTCTCCGAAAAGGGAAGGCCTACCATAACGTCCACCGGGAACTCCTTTCTAGGAACGGCATCGGGAACGATGACCAGAAACGAGCTTTCCTCTTTCGTGCTGTTCAGGATGGGCCCTACAGGGCAAACATGTTCCTCGGCGTGCTAGGAGGAGCGCACATAGCGCCATCTAGGAACTCGACAGGAAACAACAGGTATTTCGGACTAAACGCTGGCGACACCGTATTCACGCCGATGGCGAACGGAAACAACTCTCTTTCCATATTCAACATGGGCGGCCTCATAAGCGTCTGGGAAAACGGAACGCAGACGGTAAGCTCCATGCAGAACGTCGCGATAGAGGGAATGAGCATCACCGCCAACCTGTTCGACAGATGGGACACTTCAGGCCCGCTAACGGTAGGAACGTCGATCTCAGAAGTCATATTCTACAATTCGGACCAGAGATCGTCAAGGGCCGCCATAGAATCCAGCGCGAGCGCGTATTTCAACGCGGCATATTCGACAGACTCGGACGCCACGGCGTTCCTTTCCGCGACGGGAATAACAAGCTCGACGATATCGACGGCGATAAACGTGATGGTCAAATCCCTGAAGTCAGAAGGGCTTTGGACGAAGATGAAGGCGATCTATCCTTTCGTCGGAGGAAACGCCACGGCGCACAGATTCAACCTGAAGGATCCAAGAGACCTCGACGCGGCATTCAGGCTGACTCCGTACGGAGGAATCACGCACGACGCGAACGGAGCCGCCTTCAACGGATCGAACGGATGGTACGACACGAACATGAACGCCGCTGCGAACCTTTCCAACAACTCGATGCACCTTTCCTTCTACTCCATGACGAACAACAACAACCAGTATTCCGGCGGAGAAATGGGACATGTCGGCTACAACAGCTGGACCAGTCCCCCACAGGACTACACAAAGCAGCTGCTGCTCAAGGTGAGAAACTCTCAATACGCAGGATCGAATGCCGCTTTCGGATCGGGAAACCTATGGACCTCATACTCCACGACAGACGGATACGGACTGACGATAGGATCCATAACGAGCGCGACCAGCTCGTCGATCGCCAAAGGATACAGCACGCAATACTTCTCGAGCAAGTCCAGCGCGACAGGCGCGAACACAGGATCGCTGCCTGCCTTCAACATATCCATAGGAAAGACGCAGGGATACGGAGAATGGTCGCAGAATCAATGCGCGTTCTCCTCTATAGGAGACGGCCTATCTTACGACGAGAGCGCCAAGCTCTATGGAATAGTGCAGATATTCCAGATATCGATAGGAAGGCGAGTATAGAAAAAAAAACACTCAACTAAAAAACAAAAAGAAGGCGATTCGCCTTCTTTTTTTTTTAAATAACTTTTAGGCATATGCCGATACAAACAGTATATTCGCATTATGAAGCAGAGCAACGCAATGAACGCGATAAGATTCTCGTTCATGTTCCACCAATACAACGGCGGAAAGATAGAAGACTACGATCCTGGATATATCCTCGAGAAATGGAGAAGCCACTTCGGCGATCTAGAGCCGATGGAAATATCCAAGCGCAGACATGAAGACCTAAGAAGATACCCGGCCATCGCCAAATGGACAGAAAGATGGGGCGAGGCGTCCTACACGGCCATGTCGAAATACCTGAGCATATTGGTCGACATAAACCTGCTTCCTATGAGAGTGGTGATAAGGCCGTCCGACATAAGCCAGGCGACGAACATTCCATCCGGGCTGATCGAGATAATAGAAGCGTCGACCGAAGGATTCGCAGAGGCGGACCTGCCGGAATACAGAGGGCTGCACGCCAATCTCGAAGAGTCGATGAAGAGATGGCTGGAGGAAGACGAGTGCAAGCAAGACCTGGAGCAGGCCAACCGAAGGCTGGCCATCGCGAAGCTGATAAGATAGAACTTTCTATCCATCCGGCGATAGAACATGCATGAAGACGATACATGTAAACCTATGGGCAGGTCCGGGAACCGGCAAGTCCACTATGGCCGCCGGAATATTCGCTGCGCTGAAATGGAACAAGATAGACTGCGAGCTCATTTCCGAATACGCGAAGCAGATAGTCTGGGAAGAGTCGTACACGAAGCTCAACAACCAGATATACCTCTTCGGAAAGCAATACTCCAAGCACTACAACCTAGAGGGAAAGGTAAAGGTGGTTATAACAGACTCTCCTATCCCGATGGGATGCGTATACGACGCGGGCAGGACGAAGTACCTGAAGGAGCTTACGCTTTCCGAGTTCCAGAAGTTCGACAATCTCAACTACTTCCTTCTCAGAAGGAAAGACTACAATCCAAACGGCAGGATGCAGACTCTCGAAGAAGCGATCGAGAAGGATTATGAGATAAGAGGATTCATGGAAGACCACGGAATACCATATATAGATATACCCGCGGTCGAAGAAAGCGTTTCGGAAATCGTGGAGAAGATAAAGGAAAGAATCTCCGCGGAGACGAAAAAGGAACTATCATGAAATGGACGCGCAAACCATAGAAAGAATCGGAAAGATGCACCCGGCGCTCAGAGAAGAGCTTCTGGCCCAATACAAAGAATGCAACAATCTGCTGGGAAAAGGAGTAAGGCTGAGATTCGCCTATACCTACAGAAGCCCGCAAGAGCAAGACAAGCTCTTCAAGAAAAGGCCTAAGGTGACAAACGCGAGGGGATGGCAGTCTATACACAACTATGGCATGGCCTTCGACATAGTGCTGCTATACGACGCCGACGGAAACGGAACCTTCGAGACCGCCTCATGGGACACGAAGAAAGACGGAGACAAAGACGGCAAGTCCGACTGGATGACCGTAGTAAGCTACTTCAAGTCCAAAGGATGGGAATGGGGAGGAGACTGGGCTTCGTTCAGAGACGAGCCTCACTTCCAGAAGGCGTTCGGCCACGGAGACTGGAAGCACTGGAAAGCGAAGATAGACGCCGGCCAGGTCGTCGAAGACGGAGGAATAAAATATCCGAAGATATGAGATATATGATCGTCCTGCTGCTCGCGACAGGATGCGCTTCGGCAGACTACTACTATTCGGACAGATACAAGATAAAGATGAGGCAGAAGGCGAGCCTCGAGATGATGGAAGAAACGCACATGGCGAGAAAGAAGTGCGCGCCTAGATCCGGCAGGCCCAGAAAGAGCAAAAGAAGGAGAAAATACTACTACTGAAGGCGGTACTTGAATATCTTCCCATCCACTTTCTCTATCGTGTCCGCGAAATATCCATTCTTATCGACAGGCGCGGAAGCGCTATGCCGCTTAGGCATCATCGCCTCCAATATCGCGATCGCCAATATGAACGCGAGTATGGCCAACAGATTCTTCTTCATGTCTTATATATTAAGGCATAAAACAGAATTAAAGAAAAAACTGGGTTTTTATAGAATAAACAAAAAAATATAGCGCTATATTTGCATATAGATTTTTGAAAAATCGATATAGATAGAAAAAAACAAAAAAATATAGCTGATTTGAAAAACTTTTATTAAATTTGTACCAAAGAAAGAAAAAACTTTTAATATATACCATCAATGAGAACAGTTAGCAAACATAAGCATTTTAGCAAATCAAGCAAGTGGTTTAGAACAAGCCCCGAACTTGGTACTGAAGGAGTATTGCGTTTGTTTTCTGAAGATCTCACGACTATATAGATAAACAGCAAGAAATTTTGAGGCCCGAGTTCGACAAGAACTCGGGCCTTTTGCTTTATATCCTCTCGTAGCAAACAGGTGTAGGCAATAGACTTTTAATCTATGGGGCTGGGATCGTTACCCGGCGGGAGGACAAAAATAAATGGTGTGTGTAGCTCAGAGGCAGAGCGCCGGTTTGTGAAGCCGGAGGACGGGATTTCGAAATTCCTCATGCACCCTAAAAAACAAGGAGCTGTGGCAGATGTGGTCATTGCGCTGGACTGAAAATCCAGAGGAACGGGATCGTAACCCGTCGGCTCCACCAAATATTGCCTTGTAGCTGAGCGGTAAAGCACCTGACTCTTAATCAGGGGATCGCAGGTTCAATCCCTGCCGGGGCAACAAAAAACACAAGCGTCGTTGGTGTAACGGCTAAGCATCTCTGGCTCCAACCCAGAGGGTCAGGGTTCGAATCCTTGGCGGCGCGCAAAGAATACGAGTGAGTTCGAAACCCGTCGGCTCTACAAAAATAAATACACGGGTACAATAATCGATAAACAATTCCAAAAATAAAGAGTATAACATATACTCTAACGGAGAGGTGTCCGAGTGGCTGAAGGAGCACGCCTGGAAAGTGTGTGTAGGTCTAAAGCCTACCGAGAGTTCGAATCTCTCTCTCTCCGCGACAAGAAAGAAATCCCGCCTTTATGGCGGGATTTCTTTTTTTTATCCATATATTAGCAGACACAAAACAAAAAATCATGGAAAATAAGATAAAGCAGCACCTATACATCTTCTTGGCCGTATCGATATTCGTGCACCTATGCACGGCTTTCATAACAGGATCTCTGAATCCGATCCACTACTCTCAAGACATGAGAGAATGCGAGATGATCATGTTCATATTCGTCCAGGCACTGGCACAATACGGCTGGATCAACCGCGAGAACATAATCAAAGAAATCAAAAAAGACATCTAGAATGAAGAAGCTGATATCTATACTAGCAATATTGGCGTTCATGGCGCCCGCGCTGGGACAGTCGAAGAAAAAATCCGGAGTCTACGCAAAGCAGGCAGTGACCCAAAACACATTGGGAGTATGCCTGGGATACTATGTCGTCTTCCAAAACGACTCGAAGAGATCCGTAGACGGAATAAGATGGAAGGCGACCTTCGAAAACAACTTCGGAGAGCGCATAAAGACGGTCGAAGGACAATGGCAGTCGGGAAACTTCATATCTCCGATAATGCCTGGCGAGAGCGCGAAGGAAATAGAAGAATGCCTGGCGAAAGGCGCCACGAAAGTATTCATAGAAATAACAGAAGTGCATTTCGAAAAATAAAATAGACACATATCATATTTTTAGCTATCTTTGTCAAACACAAACAAAGAAAGAAATGAAAAGAGCAATCATCCTATTGTCGATCATCGCAGCGATGGCGACTTCATGCAGCAGATGGAGAATTCCAGACTCGGAGAACAAATACCTATCGGTATTGAAAAGAGACGGAAACCTCGTGAAGACCAAGGCAAGGATCGCCACCGACCTGAGAGTGGAAGCAGCCAAGCAGGACTCCGTGATATCGACCGTGGAAAACGGAAAGGCGACGGTAACTTTCGTAGTGCTGAAAGGCGCCACGATTCCGGCGAAGACCAAAGGAAAGATAGCGGAAGAAGACGGAAACTACTACTTCGTAGTGAACGACAAAGACCTGAGAAAGAAAGTAGGCCGAATTCCTCTGAACGTAGAGAAAGACGGAATATTCATAAGAACATCCAAGAACGTGATGGTAGGAACGAAGCTGGCAGTCGACAGCAACAGCCCTGGGTTCGAGCTCAGAATAAAAGAAGACGAGAAGACCGTGAGCATATCAGCGAGCAACTGATAAAAGAAAGCAAAAATATTCCTTTTATGCCTATCTGCATCTTTCCACGGATAAGAAGACAGCAGATAGGCATTTTATTTTTTAAACTTTTTTGTTTTTTTTTATTAAAATAATTTAAAATTCAGCACAGAATCCAAAAATTCTGTGTGAAAAAATAAAAAAAATTATGGATATAGAACAAGGAATTTATTCCGAAGAAATAAAAAAGATAAGATTAGAAAATCTGCTAGAAACGCCTAGAATGTATTTTATTCCTTTAATTTCTGATGAGCATGGATATGCAAACACAACAAAAGGACTTTTAGAAATGGTTCAAGAATGCATAACAGCAAAAGATTTTGTCATTGAAGTTGGATGTTTTTCTGGCGTGAGCAGTCGTATATTCGCCTTAGGATGCAGAGAATTGCATTGTGTTGATCCATATAGTTGGCCGGCCGTTTTTGAAGCGGAAAAAATATTTGATTCTATAATGCCAGACTACCCCAACATAAAAAAAATCAAAATGACGAGCGCCGAAGCTTCAAAACTATATGAAGAGGACAGCGTCGATTTTATCTATATCGATGCCGACCATACATATGATGCGGTAATTGAGGATATTGATAGCTGGATCTCTAAAGTAAAAAAAGGAGGCTATTTGGCAGGCCACGATATCTATATCGATGACGTTAAAAGGGCGGTAGAAGAAAGATTCGGAACAGAATATAAAACATACTCAGATACCAGCTGGGTGGTTAAAATAAAAAACTAAATCTCTAATATGAAAACAGAACTATGTGAGTTATTTGAAAAAAATCTATCGGATAAATGCCCGCAGGTTGGCCACAGCTATTCGCCAGAATATTATAATCTTTTAAATGAAAACAAAAATTCTTGTAAAAATATTTTAGAAATTGGCGTTGGAAATAACGAGCTAATGAAAAAATTCTGCGGCCTAAATTACAATTTTGGAGCAAGTCTAAGAGCTTGGTCCGAATTTTTCCAAAACGCCAATATATTTGGCCTAGATATCAGAGAAGATGTTCTGTTCAATGAAAAAAATATTTCATGTTTTTTTACCGACCAATCCAATGAACTTGAGCTAGAGAAAACTATTTCAGAAATAATAAAACATACCGATTCTCAAGATCTAAAATTTGATTTGATATTAGATGACGGCAGCCATATATACGAACATATGGTCTTAACTTTTAAGGTTTTATCAAAATATGTTAAAATCAATGGACTATACATAATCGAAGATATTCAAAACCAATATTTGCAATCCTTTATCGATCTGAAAATCGATGGCTTTGAGATAGAGAAGATACATAGAGGCCCAAATGGCATAGATGATAATTTTATTGCATACAAAAAAATTAATTAATTATGTTTTTAAATATAATAACGCCTTGCAGCAGACCTGAAAATCTACACAAAATATCAGAAAGCATCAATATACCAAAAGAAAACTATAGATGGATTATTGTTTTCGACTTCGATGAATTGCCCGATAGAAACCTAATACCCAATAACTGCGAGACCTATCTTTTTAGAGACTCCGAAAGCATCGCTGGCCACAGCCAAAGAAATTTTGCGCTAGAACTAATTGACTATGGCCACATCTATTCAAATGACGATGATACCCTATTGCACCAAAATCTTTGGGAAAATATAAAAAATCTCAATAATGATTTCATCTCATTCAGACAAAACGACAATTCAAATAACCTTCGCCTAGAAGGCGATAAAATCATGGTAAATCATATTGATAGTCACAATTTTATTTTTGCGAAAAACATTTGCGAAAAAATAAGGTTTGATAAATCCTCATATGCCGCCGACGGAATTTTTGCGGAAGAATGCTATAAAAATTCAAAAACGCCAATTCACTTGCCCATTGTATTGTCTGTCTATAACTGCCTAAGATGAACTTAAACAGGATCACGCCCGAATACATAAAGAAGCTTGGCGCGAAGGAAATCTTCGTGTTCGGATCCAACCAGTCCGGCAGGCACGGAAAAGGCGCGGCCAAGACCGCGCTAGGCTGGGGCGCGGTATGGGGCCAGGCAGAAGGAATGCAGGGAAGGACATACGGAATACCCACGAAGGACTCTTCTGTTCTGAAGACGCTTTCGATAGGCGAGATAAAGCCATACGTGGACAGGTTCATCGAGTTCTCGAAGACCAGGCCAGACCTCAGATTCATGGTGACCGAAGTAGGATGCGGCCTCGCAGGGCTGAAGCCTAAAGACGTGGCGCCTCTATTCGCAGCGGCGATCGGACAGGAAAACATATGCCTTCCAGCCAGATTCTGGCATAAATTGATGAAATTCTAAAAAAAAATCATCGAAAATTCGCGAAAACAAAAACTTTTATCTATATTTGCATAGAAAACAGAGAAAAGAAACTTAATATATAAAGACATATTGCGGGGTAGAGCAGTGGTAGCTCGTTGGGCTCATAACCCAAAGGCCGGTGGTTCGAATCCATCCTCCGCTACTAGAAACTTACAGGGAGAAATAGGTTAGATTCGAAAAAAGTACCTATATTTACAAAACAAAAGAAACAGAAACTTATATACTATGAAAACTTTCATCAACATATCAGCAATCGTCCCGCAGGATCAGGATCAGCCGCGCAAAACGTGGACTGGCTGCATATTGTCTGAAAGTTGATAAGAACTTTGAACAATACGAACCCAGTTAGTCTTTGATTAGCTGGGTTTTTTAGTTTATACATTTTTCACTCGAACCTAACTTTTAGGTATTTTACAAGGTTCGAACTTTATATATAAGAAAAAAGAAAATACCAAATGAAAAGTATATGGGAAAAAGAAAATTTAGAAGAGATAGTTAAAAGCTCAAGCTCAGTTCGGGAAGTTCTTGAAAAAATGGGGCTACGTAGTGCGGGAGGAAATTTCAGAACTCTGAAAAAGTATACAAGCTTATATCAGATAGACACTTCACACTTTGTAAAGAAACACGAAGAAATGGTGAAGAGAATGAAAACTAAAAAAGTCAATCTCGCCGATGTTATGGTCGAAAATTCATCATTCTCAAGAACATACTTGAAAGAAAGAATGTACGAAGAAGGTTTAAAGCTGAGAGTTTGTGAAATATGTGGACAAGGTGAAATTTGGAACGGTAAAAAAATGAGCCTCATACTGGATCATATAAATGGAATACACAACGACAACAGACTGGAAAATCTCAGGATAGTATGTCCGAACTGTAACGCAACATTAGAAACACATTGTGGAAAGAATAAATTTCAGAAAAAAAAGGAAAATAAAAAGAAAATACCAAGACCAGAGAGAAGGAAGGTCGATAGACCACCACTTGAGGTTCTAAAAAAAGAAGTTGCTGAAAATGGTTATTCGGCAACGGGTAGAAAATATAATGTTAGTGATAACGCCATCAGAAAGTGGATAAAATATTACCTAACAAACACTACCGGGTAGACAAATAGGCAAAGTCACCGCGCTTTGAACGCGGAGTTTGGGGGTTCGAAGCCCTCCCCGGTAGCCAACAAATAAAACTGTCGGGTAGACGAATAGGCAAAGTCACCGCGCTTTGAACGCGGAGTTTGGGGGTTCGAAGCCCTCCCGACAACGAAACATCGGCGCATAACGGTTGGTGCACCACCCTGTCACGGTGGCGAGTAGGTAAAACGAAACCGCGAGAGACTCTTCGGGAAAGAGCTGAAACATTCCCATCACGGTCCTGCAGTCCAGAGGAGTGGACGCCGCCCTGTCACGCAGTTCGGAGCGGGTTCGACTCCCGTCGCTTCCGCAAAAAATAAAAAAGGTCCTGTCGCCCAATGGCAGGATAGCCCGTTGTCTGCAGGATGGTTGCGGGTTCGAGCCCGCCTGCTTTGGGAGCTCGAAAAAATATTCGAAAAAGCGGCCGAGAAAATTAATATATAATTGATGGACATCATAAAATTCTCAGAATATCTGAAAGAAAACGTCATGATATCGGTGCTCGACTGCGTCATAGACGAGCAGGGAAACGTATACAACGGAGAAAATCCCCACTTTCCACTGATGAAAGGGTACATAGAGAAGGAGAAGACGCCGAGGATATCGGTCAAGCACATAATAGGAGACGACAAGAAGATATACGTGGCCGGGCTGGACAAGAACGGCCAGCTGGTCTCCAATCCGCTGAGGCAGGCCGACGGATATCTGGTAGACGGATCCGGAAACAGGATTCCCGTGCCTGAATGGGCGAGATCCGTAGCGGGGAGCGCGTACTGGAAGTTCGGAAAAAACTATTCCAAGCTGATACCCATAGTCTCTACAGGATGGGTAAACACCAAGATAGACATGGAAGTGATCAAGAAGGTGAGGAGGTATTCCAGAGGGCTAGGGCAGCTACCAGGAAGAGAAGGATTCGCCAGGAAGCTCGATGAGCTGCAGAGGATATCGACAGACAGGATCGCCAAAGGAAAGAAGCAGAGGAACATCATACAGAAAGAGATGTCCGTGATCATGCTGCTGCACTACATAAACGAGATCAAGAACTTCTTCACGCCTTCCGCGTCCGGATTCCTCTTCGAGTCTTTCCTGGGAGGGATGATAAAGAACTCGAGAGTGATAGAGGACAATTCGAAGGCAGACATATGGGCAGACGGAGAATCATGGCAGATAAAGCTATACGACGGCGTCTCGGCGTCGGGAATGCCCGTCGCCTACATGAGCCCAGGAGTTCCGGTAGACCACTTCGTGATCGCGCTGAAGTTCGCGGACAGGATCGAGATAGCGCTGCTCAAAGGACAGGAGCAGTTCAAGGACGATGCTCTATACTACGCGAAATACGTGACCGCGGGCGGAAGCTTCTCGCTCGCCAAGCTTCTCGCATGCCCTTTGAAGTATTCCATAGAGCTGCTAGGAATAGAGCAGAGGATATCGTCGATCGCGGAAGGCCTGAAAGAGTCGATCGAAGACATCTATTCCGACCTTAGCGTGTTCCAATACAACATAGAATCCATAATAACAGGAGTCGACGAGAAAGGCAAGCTCATCAACGAAGACAAGTTCGACCAGACATACGCGGAATCGGTATCGATCGCGAAAGGACTCGACCAGAAGATAACAAGCCTCTACAAGACCATAAAAAGCGAATAAAATCCACGAAGCACAGGCCTGAAAGGAATATTTTCCATATATTAGCGATATGAAAATATACCTGCTGAGACACAAGAAGACCAACGCGAGATGGTTCGACAGCCAGTCGGACCTGGCGAATTTCCTAATTGGAGAAGGCGAGGCGGCCAGCCAGTACACGGTAAAGGCCATAGAAGCGGAAGCCGAAGGCGAATCCGACGGAAAGTCTATTCTGGAAAGCATATTGAAATCTTCCGAAAGAGAGTCGGCGATAGACGCGCTGACAGACGAATACGCGGAAAAGGCGCATGCGCTGGTTGCGATGCTCAAAGAGCTCGCTCCGAAAGATCCTAGAAATCCAGGCGCGATCAGGTCGTCCGCGAAAAGAGCGATAGAAAGCCTGACCGTATGCGAAAAGACGAAGGAATCCTTTTCCAAAGCAGTCAAGAAGAACCTGGAATATCTGCTGTACAGCGTCTCCAGCTCTACGAAATGGTACTCCGCCATACTGGAAGTATATCCTATAAAGAAGCTTTCGGAAACGTGCAGGATGGAATCGGTGCATCCGCTTTCCAAAGGAATATTCGAAAGCTGCTGCCGAACTCCAGAAAAGATGGTCAAAGCATTCGAGAAGGCGCTTGAAGCGCAAAAGACAAAGAAATAATCGCTATATTAGCAACATGAAATACGCAAGCATAATAGCGGCGCTGCTGATATCGGCAGCATGCCTGTCGCAGTCCAGAAAGATACCTATGCCTACACGGAAGTTTCCGAAGGCCCCGGCGCAGATAACAATGCAGGACAGCATAAGCGACGAGTTCGGAAGAGAATACGAAGAAAAGGAATTCAAGGGAATAGAGCTGGACACCGCGTCGCTGAACGCGGAATTCCGAAAGATGGAAAAGCTCAAAGAAGGCAAGATCACCGATCCGGAAAGAGATATCGAGACTTTCGACTACGAAGCCATATTCTATACGGACATGAGAGATTTCGACAAAGCGGAAGTCGAGAGGAAAAAAGCGCGAAAAGCCGCGCCCGCAAACAAAAAATAGCTATATTCGTATAACAGAATAAGCAAATCACCAAACGGCCTCGTGTTGGAAATGGTAGACAAGCACGTTTGAGGGGCGTGTGTCGAAAGACGTATGGGTTCAAGTCCCATCGAGGTCACAAAAAACAAAAGAAGAATGGAATACACCTACGAGAAATTCAAAGAAGATTTCGAATCGGCACAGACGTCGGAAGGAAAGCAGGAAGCTATCTTTGCTTTATTAGACTCCAATATCGACGTAAAAGAGTATAAAGAAGATATTCAAGAGTATAGAGCGCAGCTGCAGGATCTGAGAGAACAGATGGACATCGAAGAAGACGCCTCTATAAACGCCGGCATCGAAAACGGAACCTTCGAGCTCTATGCATGCGTCGAAGACGTAGGCCAATACAAAGCAGGAAGCAGATACTATGTCAAAGTAGACCCTATCAAAACCAGGTATGCGGAAAATCTAGCAGGAGGCGAAGCCTTTGTAAAAGATCTAGATGTCAAGATCCAAGACTACATCAGCGGATTGAAAGATTTGATCTGGATCGCGACAGACGAGGGAATCGGAACTCTGAAGAAGAAAAATCTTGCAAGAGGCTTTGATTTCTCAAAACATTTCGCTAAATTTGAATAAAAATAAAGCGATTTAGGTCTCTTAACTCAGTTGGTTAGAGTGCTGGTCTCATAAACCAGGAGTCCACGGTTCGAGCCCGTGAGGGACCACAACAAAGACGTTTGTGTGAAAAGGGCCTTCTCCTTTTAGGCGCTTTATAGAGGAAGAAGAGATTCTTCCTCTTTTTTTTGGATAAAAGACAGCGAAAAACGATATAACATACATGAAAAAGTTCAAGACATATTCTTCGACGATGGGCGAATAAACGGACGCGGCAAGCTTCGCCTGCCCTCCTTTCTCCAAGCTGCTCGACATAAGGATAGACAGCCAAGGCGGAATTCCAGCGATGATCACGGCGCTGGTAGAGATAGACACGGCGCACGAATACGACGAGGAAAAAAAGAGCTTCCTGATCTCGATAAGGAAAGGAAGCGACCTGTAATTCATGGCGCCTGGATACGAATACGTGAAGACGATAGAGATAGAGAAGGCCGAGCTGAGCTCGTATTCCAGCACATACGGCAGCGGCGCGGAGATAAACATCAACCTGGCAAGCGCGAAAACGATATATAGCATATTCGCCAGCGAGATAAAGTCGCTCGCGGAAAGCAGAGACGAGAAGATATCAGGACTTATACAAGAGATATGAGCACATACGGAAAGAAGGCGCTGACATACTGGAACTACGAGGCGGCGAGCGCGCAGGATGAGCTGGCCAGGTTCAACAGCACTCCTCACAACCTGCAGGAAGAGCTGCTGAAGAAGTGGTTTCCCGAAGGAATGAGCTGCGAGAAGAAGGACAAAGGCTCGGACGTATACTATGGCAGCTACACAGTCTCAGGATACGCCAAATACGGATACGGCTGGAGGCTCATGATAACAGACGATGCCGGATACACGACGACTCTGCATCCAGGGACCGTAAGGCCCGACGCGGCGTGGCGAAGGAACAAAAACATAGAGAAACTAGGAATATGAGAGCAGCAGAGCTTTTCGCCGGAGTAGGCGGATTCAGAATCGGCCTGGAAAGGGAAGGATTCAAGGTGGTTTTCAGCAACCAGTGGGAGCCCGGAGAAAAGAGGCAATGGGCGTCCGAGGTCTACGAGGCCCGGTTTGGCAGCGAAGGCCATTCGAACGAAGACATATCCGCGGTGAAGGCCTCGGACATTCCAGACTTCGACCTGCTGGTAGGCGGCTTTCCGTGCCAGGACTATTCGGTCGCAAGCACGTCGAACAATTCAAAAGGGCTAGAAGGGAAGAAAGGAGTGCTGTGGTGGCAGATATGCAGGATACTCGAAGAAAAAGGAGGCGCGGCACCAGACTACCTTATGCTGGAAAACGTAGACAGGCTGCTGAAGTCTCCTTCCAAGCAGAGAGGCAGAGACTTCGCTGTCATACTGAAGAGCCTGGACCTGCTAGGATACGACGCGGAATGGAGAGTCATAAACGCGGCCGACTACGGAATGCCGCAGAAGAGGAAGAGGACGTTCATACTAGGATACAAGAGAGGCAGCGCCATACAGAAAAGCATGGCAGAGCAGGGCGTGTCCGAGTGGCTGGAGCAGGGAACGATGGCGAGCGCCTTCGAATCGGACCTATCCAAGGAAAGCAGGCTCGAGATATCCGGAAGCCTGGCCGAAGTATCCGAAGGATTCTCAGGAGAGTTCCTCTCGGCTGGCGCCATGCTCTCAGGGAGCGTCGCCACCGCCATGCATTCGCCTGTATACGAAGGCAAGAAGACGGTGCTCAAGGACATAATGGTGTCGGACGCGGACGAGAGGTTCTACATATCGGACGTGGCCAGATGGGAGAAGTACAAAGGCGCCAAGAAGGAAAGGAGGAAGAGCGCCGACGGATACGAATACTGGTATTCGGAAGGGGCGATGTCTTTCCCGGATCCGTGCGACAGGCCGGCGAGGACCATACTGACCTCAGAGGGAGGAAGCTCCGCGTCTAGGACGAAGCACGCGGTAAGGGACGCGAAGGGGCTGAGGAGGCTTACGCCGAAAGAGATGGAGAGGGCGAACATGTTTCCGGACGACCATACGCTGATAGAAGGGATAAGCGACGCGAAGAGGGGATTCCTGATGGGCAACGCGCTCGTCATAGGAATAGTGGAAAGGATAGCCAGGTCCATGATGCAGGCGCACAAAATATCGCTTTCCGCCGCTAATATATAGCATAAGGGATACGGATAAGCATATTTTAACATAATGGCGGTAGTATATAGACATAGACGATTAGACACTAATGAAATTTTTTATATAGGTATTGGTGTAAAAGAAAAAAGAGCATATGAAAAACGTTCTAGAAATAAATTATGGGAAAATATAGTTAGTAAAACTAATTATAGTGTAGAAATAATTATTAAAGATATTGATTATGAATCAGCAAAAGAACTTGAAATATTATTAATAGAGGTGTACGGTAGACGTGATTTAGGTTTAGGTAGTTTAGTTAACATGACTAATGGTGGGGATGGAAATAAAGGTATGAGTCAAGAACAAAAAAATATAATTTCAGAAAAATTAAGTGGTAAAAAACAATCAGAAGAAACAAAGAAAAAAAGAAGTGAAACATCTAAGAAAACTTGGTCAGACCCTAAATTAAAAGAACTTAAAAGTAAACAAAGTTATGAATTAAACAAATTAGGTATTATTGGGACTAAAGGTAAAGAATCAAAAAAGAAAGGTGTTAAATTAAGTGAAGAAACTAAAGAAAAGACTTCAAAAGGACTTAAA
>Ga0172372_10004887_pt1 | contig 18880 bp, 12 predicted proteins | sample LakKiv5m_2_FD_114544 | JGI IMG/M metagenome (GOLD analysis project Ga0172372, IMG submission 114544) | Freshwater microbial communities from Kabuno Bay, South-Kivu, Congo - kab_092012_9.5m | ecosystem: Environmental > Aquatic > Freshwater > Lake | place: Democratic Republic of the Congo...
AACAGCGCGATCTCGAACTCGCAGCGCGCTGAGCAGGTCGTGAACGTCGCCGAGGGTGGCCTCCAGGAAGTCTCGAACATGCTCGTCGAGCTCCAGGGCCTCGTCGGCGCGACCGCGAACGAGGCTGGTGTGTCGCAGGAAGAGCGCGACGCGAACCAGCTCCAGATCGACTCGATCCTTCAGACGATCGACCGTATTGCGAACGCCACCAGCTTCCAGGGCACCAAGCTCCTGAACGGCAACTTCGACTACACCGTCAGCGGTCAGGCCACGTCGCTCACCGACGTGACGATCAACGCTGCCAAGCTCTCGGATGCCGGTGCCGCCCGCGCGGTCACCGTCACCGTCCTGCAGTCGGCGCAGACCGGCGCGGTGTTCCTCTCGACCGGCGCAACCTTCGCCAACGGCGGCTCGGGCGAAGTCTCGTTCGAGATCACCGGTGAGAAGGGCGTCCAGCAGTTCACCTTCGCGTCGGGTACCTCGCAGGCCAACATGCTCGCCGCCATCAACAGCTTCAAGGACGCGCTCGGCGTCTCGGCTGTCCAGGCGACCGACACGGCCCGCGTCCAGATCAACTCGACCGGTTACGGCGCCGATGCGTTCGTCCGCGTCAAGGAGCTCGCCAACGAAAACACGACGAGCTTCATCTTCTCGTCGAACGCCTCGACGACCGCCGTCGACGACCTCAAGGACACCGGCCGCAACGCCACCGTCCTCATCAACGGCACCCAGGCCACTACGGACGGCCTGACTGCCCGCGTCTCGAGCGACGGCTTCGACGTTAGCGTCTCGATCGGCGGCACCAGCGCCCTCAACGCGGCTGGTCAGTCGACCACCTTCAACATCACCGGTGGCGGCGCGAACTTCAACCTCGCTCCGTCGGTCAACCTCGCTGGTAAGGTCTCGCTCGGTATCGAGACCGTCACCACGGGTAACCTCGGTGGCGGTGGCGCTGGCTTCCTCTCCGACCTCAAGTCGGGTGGTACGGCCAACGTCCAGAACGGCGACCTCTCGAAGGCGCAGGAAGTCATCGACGCTGCGATCAAGCAGGTCTCGAGCCTCCGCGGCCGCCTCGGCGCGTTCCAGAAGAACGTCGTCGGCGCGACCATCTCGAGCCTCGGCGTCGCTCTCGAGAACACGACGGCTGCCGAGAGCGCGATCCGCGACACGGACTTCGCTGCGGAGACCGCCGCGATGACCCGCGCGCAGATCCTCTCGCAGGCTGCGACTCAGTCGCTGGCGCTCTCGAACAGCGCGCCGCAGCAGGTGCTCTCGCTCATCGGCTAAGCCAGGACGGCTTGCCAGAGCGGGGGCGGAGGCACCCACCAGGGAACGTGAGAAAGAGGGGGCGGCCCGCAAGGGCCGCCCCTTTCCGTTTTTCGCGGCTTTGCCCGGTTCCTGATGCGCCGTAAGACCCCGCAAGATGGGGGTTTGCATTTGGTCCGGATCGGTCGGTGCGAGACTTCGCCCGACTCGAGCACGGAAATCTCGGAGTTTCCGTTGGACAAGGGCACGAGTCGAGCTATGTTGCCCGATGGAGGGAGGGACCCTCGAAAAGGGAGAGAGAGTCCCTCATGTCTGTGAAACGTGGATGGCCAAGTTGGCCCGTTTTTACGGGCTTTTCACTTGGCGATGCTCCGAAGGCTTCGGCCTCGAAGGGCGGTTTTTCCCACCGCCTCTCGGGATCTTGGTCAGGGGCGACGGCACTTTTCGTGCTGGTTGGAGTTCTCCCAACCATCGTGCTCGGGTCGGCGACGGGTTCCCTCGCGGATACCCCCAAGTCGTCGGTTTCTCAGGCATCGATGGGTCAGGATGGCATGGCAGCGGTCGGAACGGCCGCGGTCGAGGATGTGATGAAGGAGTCCGATCTGGACAATCGGAATGCTGTACGTATCGCGGATTCGTCCCCGGTCTCTGTGCGGCCTCTTCAGAAGCGTCCTCGTTCGCGGATCGAACCGATCGTCCAAGGCGCAGCGATGGAAATCGCGATTGGCCTGCCTCGTGAATGATGGCGATCACGGTTTGACAGGAACCGCCGCCATCGGAGTGACGGATGCGCTCGAACAGGACGCGCTCTGGACACGTTCGAGTGCCGTGTGACGGTGAGGGTTGGATGGCGAGTTCGCGTGACTTAGGAGGGATTTGGGCTCAGGTGGAGGGAACACCGCCGAACCGAATCCAGTCGAACTCTCGGGTGCTGCGGCTGGACACCGCAGGAGCCCACCGAAATCCAAAGCCGTTGTACAGGCCCGCGCAAGCGGGCCTGTTCTCTTTTCGTGCAGGCCCGCGCGGTTCAAGCGGACCGCGACTCGTTACCCAAAGATCCGCATCGACGCCCGCGCCGCGAGGAGGCGAGGCGAAGCCGTATCCGAGGGATACGGTGAGTTGAAGCCGACAACGCGGAGCGGGATGGCGTGCGGATCGACGGTAGAGGCGCGGACCGATTGAACCCGAAGCGGGCCTGTTCTCTTTGATGTTCAGGCCTTCGCTGTCATCGGGTCGGTGTGCGGTCGGAAGGAAGGCGGAAGGCGCCGACTTCGCGCTCGAAGTCCTTCGCGCGCTCCTCGAGCTCGAGCCCGGCATCGGAGAATCGCGATGCCGATCGCGCGGCGCGCGCGGCGCCGTCGGTCATCGAGGTGATGGCCTCGGACACCTGCGCTACACCGAGCGCCTGTGCCTCCATGCTGCGAGCCACGAGATCGATGTCGTTCCCAAGTTGCTCGATTCCGCCGATCACCTTCACCAGTTCGTCGCCGATCCGCGTCACGGTCACCACGCCGGTGTCGACGCCCTGCTGGTGGCGCTCCATGTCTCCGACACCCGAGGAAACGGCGAGCTGCATCTCGCGGACGATGCCCTCGATGAGGAGCGTCGCCTCGGCCGTCTGCGCCGAAAGTCGTCGGATCTCGCGGGCGACCGCCCGGAATCCGGCGCCGGCCTCGCCCGCGCGCTCTGCCTCCATCGCGGCGTTGACCGCAAGCAGATTCGTCTGGTTGGCGACCTTCGCCATGCTCGCGACGACCACATGGATGCGCTCGGCACGTTCCCGGATCTCGCCGAGCCGCATCGAGACGCTCGAGGCTCCAAGCGCCAGCGCATCGATCTCGGAGGAGAGCCTTCCGAGGGCGCTGCGACCGCTCGCAGCCGAATCGGTCGTGCGCCGAACCGCAGCGGCAACCGACTGCACCGATCCGTTGAGATCCTGCTGCGTCGCGGTGATCTCGCGGACAGCGGCGGCGATCTCAGTGCTCGTCGAACCGAACTGCTGCGCGAGCTCGTTCTGCTCGAGTGCGTCGGTTCGGATCCCATGCGCGGTTGCGCCGAGTGCGCTTCCTGTGCTTCGAATGCGCGTGAGAAGTGCGACCAGACTGTCCTCTGCATCGCGCATGGCGACGAGCAACGTGCGTGGTTCGCCGCTACCGAGGACAGGTACTCGGTCTGCAAGTTCGCCGCGCGCGAGTTCGCTCGCCGCCGCTGCAGCGACCTCGATCGGCCGCGTCACCGAGCGTGCGACGAGCCAGCCGAGGAAGATCGCGAGGACGACGGCGATCGACGCGACGTACAGCACCGCCCGCTGCTGCTCGTGCGCGGTCGCGTACACCTCGTCGGTGTGCTGCATCACCGCAAGGCCCCATCCAAGCGTCGGCACCGTGACCCACGCACCGAATACCTCGTCGCCATCGGTGTCCGAACCTCTTCCGGCCGCGGATTCGCCGAGGGCGAGTTGCTGCAGGCGTCGCGGAAAATCGCCGCCGATGCGTCCCTTCAGGGTCGAGGCCGTAAGGGGATCGCCTCGGCGCGGTGTGGTGAACACGATCTCGGTACCGACCTGTGCGACGCAGAACGAGTCGCCGGTGGTACCGAGCCCGTCGAAGTCCGAGACGATCGCATCGATCTCGGAGAGCGGAAGATCGACCGCCGCGAATCCGAGGAGGGCGTCCCCGCGCACGATGGGGCCGATCGCGCGAAGCGGCGGACGCATCTCGTCACGCGCGACCTCGGCCGGGGTGAGTGCGGGCTTTCGCGTCGTGCGCACCGTCGCCACGGTGCGAGCCAGTCCGCTTTCGGCGAGGGCGGGGTCGGACAGCGATCGTCCGAGCAGGGGGGAGCCGGGGGCGGAGGTGTAGATGATGCGGCCCGCGGCGTCGAGCAGGTAGAAGGCGTCGGCGTCCACGATCGAGATCCAGCTCGAGACGCGTGGGGAGAACCTCGAAGCCGCGGCGTCGAAGCGCGCGGAATCGCGGCGACCGTTTTCGTCGAAAGCCGCGGAGAACTCCTCGACGGCGGTCTGAAACGCAACGCCAGTCGAGATTCCCTCGACATGCCGAAGGCTCTCGCGCGCAGAGGCATCCAGTCGAGCAGCCCTTTCCTCGGCCAGCGCGCGCAGCATCGCGACCGTGCTCCGCTCGGTGCCTTCGTCAGCGAGGCGCAGCGATAGGTAGAGCACGGCGGCAAGCGGCGCGAGCGTCGCGAGGAGGAACCAGACGACCAGTCGCGTCCGAAGGGACTGCGGGAGGATGCGCATGTGCACAGCGTAACGCGCGCGGCGAGTGGGGCTCGGGAGACGCGGGTGACTCGCGCCGTTCGCGGCGGGCGCGTACCTTGGCGTGGTGGGCAGGCACGACCGCGACGAATCCAAGGCTGGCGTACACGGGGCTGACGCAACGAGGTCTTCCGAGTTAGCGCATCTCGCGCGGCTTTCGGCGACCGCCGCGCGTGGCGGCGTGAGCCGACGCAAGGCGCAGGGGGCTCACTACACGCCGCCCGCCCTAGTCGATCATCTCGTCGCGGAGGCGCTTGTTGGATTCCGTCGATCGACGGTGCCGGTGCGCGTCATCGATCCGGCCTGTGGCTCCGGAAACTTCCTCGTCGCGGCTGCACGACGGCTGGCGGCCCGGCGTGGCGCGGACATGGCGCGCATCCTCGAGCACTCGATCCATGGAATCGACATCGACGCGGCAGCCCTCGCGCTCGCGCGGGAGGCGCTGCTTGCGCTTCTGCCAACGACGACGTTTGCCCGCCGCCGCGCGGTCGTCGCGCGCGCACTCGACGCGCACCTCGTCCGCGGCGATGCGCTCTCCGAGCGCGTATGGCGTGGCTTTGGGGCGGCGCGATTCGACCTCGTCCTCGGCAATCCGCCCTTTCTCGGACAGTTGAAGCGAGGAACGGCATCGACCCGGACGCGCGCGCGGAAGGTGGCTCGTACGACCGCGGGCGCGGTGAAGCGCTACGCCGATACGTCGGCTGCGTTCCTTCTCCGCGGGCTTGAGGCCCTTGGGCCGACCGGGCGGCTCGGTTTCGTCATGCCGCTCTCGTTCCTCGCGGCCGCTGATGTCCGCTCGGCGCGCGACGCCGTACTCGGGCGCGCGGTACTGCGCGCAATCTGGGCAGCGAAGGAAGGGGTTTTCGAGGACGCGAATGTCCGCGTCTGCGCGCTTGTTTTCGAGGCCGAACCAGCGCAGCCGCCGCCTCCTCCGCGACGCGCATTCGGACTGGAGTTCAAGCCGTTGCCCGACGCGCGCGGTCGCGTGCCGGCGCCGCGCTCGGGCGACGAGACGTGGTCGCCGATCCTTGCCGATGCATTCGGAGCGCCATCCATCACGATCGTCGCCGACGAGGCACATTCGATTGGTTCGATCGCGCGGGCGACGGCCGACTTCCGCGATCAGTACTACGGGCTGAGAGGTGCGCTCGTCGAGAACCGAGATGCGTCCGCGCCGCTCATCACCACCAAGCACGTCGATCTCGCGTCGAACGCGTGGGGCGCGTGCGATGTGCGCATCCTCGGCGTGCGCATGCGGCATCCGGGAGTGGATGCTCGCGCGCTTTCCAACGCGCCGAAGATGCTCGCGTGGATGCGTGCGCGGCGCGTGCCCAAGATCCTCGTGGCGACGCAGACGAAGGTGATTGAAGCGTGGGTCGACGAGGACGGCGACGCCGTTCCGCTCGTTCCGCTCATCACGGTGATGCCTGTGCGTGGCGAGGATCTCTGGCGGGTCGCAGCTGCAGTTGCCTCGCCGATCGTCGCTGCGCGCGCGGTGGCGCTCTACGCAGGCAGCGCACTGAGTGCGGCGACCATCAAGCTCTCGGCGCGGCAGTTGCTCGAGATGCCGCTTCCGCGGGACGCGCGGCAGTGGACGAGGAGTGCCCGCGAGTTGAAGCGCGCGTCGCTCGCGCGCACGCCCGCAGCGCGGGAGCGCGCATTGCGCGCGTTCGCGAGCGCGTCGTGCCAGGCGCACGGACTGCGCGGTCGCGAGCTCGCCGAAGTGCTTGCGTTTTGGGAATCTCGCATGGGATTCTGAGCGGCGTGTACGGTGCGGCAACTCAGGTGGGGATCGTCAAGTGTCGCCATCGGTGCTTCGTACGTTGCAGGGGACTGCGCCAAAAAGCACATCGCCCGCGCGAGGCGGGCGATGTGGTCGGTCTTGGGTTCCGTCACGCCGCCGCTGGAACGGCGGTCGCGTTCTTCTTCGCGACATCGACCAGCGCGTCAAAGGTCTTCGGATCCTCGATCGCGATCTGCGAGAGCATCTTCCGGTTCAGGAGGACGCCAGCGCGCTGGAGGCCGTTGATGAAGAGCGAGTAGCGCGTGCCGCGCATGCGGCAGGCGGCGGTGATGCGGGTGATCCACAGGGCGCGGAAGTCACGCTTGCGGGCGCGGCGATCGCGCCATGCGTAGCGCTTGGCACGCATGATGGCGACCTTCGCCTGCTGCTTGTGACGGGACTTCGTGCCGTAGTAGCCGCGGGCTTCGCGAAGAAGCTTGCGGCGGGCCTGCGTGCGTGCTGCACCCTTGCGTGCGCGTGACATGTGTCAACCTCTGCGTTTCGAGCGGCGGGGGCCCGGAACTCTCCGGACGCTTCGGACCCGACGGTCTGGTGATTGGGACTTTCAGACAAACCCGATGGCGAGTGGCCGGCGGGACTGAATCTTGAGGGTACGACCTGGTCGTTTCCGCCGTGGTTTCCGCCGTGGTTTCCGCCGTGGTTTCCGCCGTGGTTTCCGCCGTGGTTTCCGCCGTGGTTTCCGCCGTGGTCGATCAGACCGCGACAGGGACTTCGCGCTGCGCTTCGCGCAACTCGTGCTGCTCCTGAGAGAGCAGCGGCCGGAAGAGCAGCTTGCTGAGGGCGCGGATGTCACCCGAGCGGGCATAGCGACGCTTGCGGTAACTCTGGATCTGCGTGCCGGCCTTGTTCGACTTCAGGTGGCGGCTGTGCGGACGGCCGAAGCGGATCTTGCCCTTCTTGGAGATCTTGATGCGCTTGGCGAGGCCCTTGTGGCTCTTGTTCTTCGGCATGGGTGCTTCCGTTCTGGAGGGTCGATGAAGATAGCAGAACCCCCGCATACCGCAAGGGCATCGGGGGTTGTTGTTTCGGTTATCGGCGGACGAGGAGCGCGAGTGTGTTGCGGCTTGCGAAATCGGCCGCACGCACCTGCCGGATGCATCCGCTACTGCATGAGGAAGATGTCGATGCCGGTCCAGTTGACCGGTGCGTCGAGACCGTCCTCAAGCTGCTGCGCATCCATCGGGAGCCAGATGTTCTCCGAGTGGGGCGGCATGATCGCCGAGGCGGGAAGCATGAGGATGGGCGACCCGCTGAACTCGACTGAGCCGTCGGTGAACAGGATGTTCTGCCCCCGTCCGCTGTGCTCCGGGCTGTTCATGGTGTAGCTGCCGACGGTCTGGCCGCGGCGCACGAGGTCGATCACCGGATTCCGGTCGGCGACGGCCGGCGCCCGAAACCCGCCGGACCAAGCAAAATGACCGCGCCGGGTCGGTACCTGATAGGCGTAGCCCTCGCCAGTATCGTCATTGCCGCATGCGAGGCATTCGGCGTCGCAGTAGGAGCCCGAGGCGAGCGGCGAGAGGTGCTTGCCGTTCTGGTAGTCCTTCCAGCCCGCAAGCGATCCGAGGTTCGGAGCGAATCCAGCCGCGATGGGCATGTGCTTGTGGTCGCCGACGTAACTAGCGATGCCAGCGCCGAGTTGACGCAGGTTGTCGCCGCACCGGCGGTCGGCCCGTCGTCCGCTCACCCAGCTCGCCAGCGGTGCACCGATCGAGAAGAGAAGAATCGCCGCACAGGCGATCGCGATGAAGTCGTGCCAGCGACCGCTCCCAATGCCCCAGCCCGCCCTCGGCTCGATGCGCATGCGATCGTTCTGCTCGGCATCCTCTCTCGCAATGCGGGCCAAGGTGAGATCGACGAGGCTCTCGTCGATTGGTCCGGTCTCGTACGCGTCGAGCCGCGCGAACAGCGCGTGCGCAGCCGCCAGGCGCTTCGACTCGGCCGGATGCGCGGCGCTTGCACGATCGAGATCGAATCCATGCTCGATGAGGATGTCGAGTGCGCGCTGATCGGCGTCGCAGAGCGTTGCGAACGCGCCACCCGTCGCCGCATCGTCGGCGGGCTCGTTGTCTTGCGACGATTCGCGACCGGTCGGGTCATGCGGTGCGCTCACGCCCGGCCGTCCTTTCGCTCGCGATTCGCGGCGCTTGGAGAGACCGGGCGCGCATCGGCGCGGATACCGCGTCTCGCGCACGCGAGTTTCCAGCTCTCTGCGAAGCACGCGACGGCCGCGTGAAGCCGACTCTTCACCGTTCCGAGCGGGATGGCGAGGCTGTCCGAGATCTGGGCGTAGCTCATCTTCTGGAAGTAGGAGAGAAGGAGGATCTCGCGGAAGTGCGAGGGGAGTTCGTCGACAACGTGCTTGACGATCGAGGCCTCGTCGCTTGACTCGAGCGTCGAGCCGGGCGCGAGATCCGCGCCATCGAGGAGATCGACGAGCGAGGCATCGGACTGGGCGCCGACCGGTGCGTCGAGGCTGACGGCCGAGCGGCGCTTTTGTCGACGGAGGAAGTCGCGGCCCTTGTTCGCGGCGATCGTGTAGAGCCAGGGCTTGAAGCGGCGCTCCTCGTCGAAGTTGTCGGCCGAGAGATGCACCTGCAGGAATGCTTCCTGGAAGACGTCGTCAGCGCCGGCGCGCGTGCCAACGAGCCGGGTGAGGAAGCCGTGGAGCTCGCCCTGGTAGCGCTCGATGAGAACACGGAGCGCCGAGGCATCGCCCGCGCGGTGCGCGACCACGAGTTGCTCGTCACTGCGCTGGTCGGTGACGCGGGATGCGGGGGATGTCTTCGAGGTCGGGCTCACGCGAGAAGATGCGTGCCCTACAGCGGGAGTCGCGGGGGCTTGACGCCCGCACAGGATATCCGAGAACCCGCGCGCCGCTTCCGGGATTGCGCCGACAGCCCGCACGCGGCGGGTCCATGCCGTTCTGACACGATCCGCGGCACGCTTCATCAGGGGAGCGATTGAGTCGCCGAGGGATCCGCCGAGGGATCCGCCGAGGGAGTTGCCGAGGGAGTTGCCGAGGGAACCGCCGAGGGAGTTGCCGAGGGAACCCAAGACCCGTCCGACCTCGTTCTCGATCGGCCAGGCGTCGCAGCCTCGCACATCCCGCATGTCCCATTGGGACGGGGGAGGGAGGGCGAGACGGACGGAACGCAGCATCGCGGCGCTACGCCGCAGTCCGCGTGATCGGTTCGGACGGACTCGCGATTTTTCCTAGAATCCCTCCTTCGGCCGGGTCGGCGTGATGCACACGGGGACCCGGTGCAGGTCGATGCGGTCGGCGCCGTGGTGGCGCCGGGTGTGCTGCGCGGCGTCGACGTTCTCCGGACCCCGGCAGTCGGTGCCGGTACCGGCGGCCGAGAGATCCCGGTCGGAACCCCGACCGGGCGGGTGCGTGGGTGTTCGTCCACGGCAACCGGTCAAGCGAAGTCTGTTCAGAAAGGTCTCGACGCCATGGGTGTGCCGATCAGCCAGATGTGGACCGTCGCGAGCTACGTGCTCGGTCAGAAGCTACGCGGCCGCAAGCGCTATCCGCTCGTCCTCATGCTCGAGCCGCTCTTCCGCTGCAATCTCGCGTGCGCAGGTTGCGGCAAGATCCAGTATCCCGCCCACATCCTGAAGCGGCATCTCACGGCGCAGCAGTGCTTCGACGCGGTGGAGGAGTGTGGAGCGCCGATGGTGTCGATCCCGGGCGGCGAACCGCTGCTCCACCCCGAGATCAAGGAGATCGTCGAGGGCCTGGTCGCGCGGCGGAAGTACATCTACCTCTGCACGAACGCACTGCTCCTCAAGGAGAAACTCGAGGCGGGGCTCTTTCGGCCGTCGAAGTATCTCACCTTCAGCGTGCACATGGATGGACAGGAGGAGAATCACGACTTCGCGGTGTGCCGCGAGGGCACGTATCAGAAGGCCGTCGAGGGTATTCGTCTTGCCGTGAAGATGGGCTTTCGCGTGACCACCAACACGACGCTCTTCGAAGGCGCCGATCCGAACTCAGTGCGCGCGTTCTTCGACGAGATGATGGAACTCGGCGTCGAAGGCATGATGCTGTCGCCCGGCTACGCCTACGACAAGGCGCCCGACCAGTCGGGATTCCTCAAGCGTCGCGAGACCAACGAGCTCTTCGAGATGATCCTCGCAAACCGGAAGGCAGGGAAGCGGCGTTGGATCTTCAATCAGTCGCCGCTCTTCCTCGAGTTCCTCATGGGCCGCCGCTCGTACGAGTGCACCCCGTGGGGGATGCCGTGCTACAACCTGTTCGGGTGGCAGAAGCCGTGCTATCTGCTGCAGGAGGGTTACGCCGAGACGTTCGCGGAGTTGATGGATGAGACGGTGTGGGAGAACTATGGGCATGCGTCGGGCAACGAGAAGTGTGCGAACTGCATGGTGCATTCGGGGTACGAGGCAAGCGCGGTGGATCACACGTTCTCGAGCTTCGGTGGGTTGTTCGCAACGGCGAAGGCGGTGCTCTTTGACGCATATGCGAACCCTCGTGCCGAGAAGCGACTGGTGGAGGAGTCGAAGAAGCCGCATGGTCCGGCGCTGCATCTGGTGCAGCTTGGTCTGGCAGAGGATGTGACGGAGGAGACGGGAGATGGGGCGGGGGGCAAGCGCTCGATCCGTCTCAAGCAGACCGCCTGATTCCGATTCTGGTGCACGGCACGTGCCGTCCGGTGCCGGGCACCGCCTGGCACGTGCCAGGCACCGAGAGTAAGCGGCCCAAGGCGTCGTGACAGCGGGGGATGCGCGCTCCGTGACTGGTGCACGGCACGTGCCGTTTGGTGCCAGGCACCGCCTGGCACGTGCCGTGCACCAGCTGGCACCGGGTGGCACGCCCTCGATGTGCATAAGTTGTCCGCGCCACCGCAGACCGCCGCTCCAAGCGAAACTCGCTGACATGCCCTTCCGTTCCGGCGCTATCTCCTACCGACGCTTCGCCGTCAGCGGCGAAGCCCCCAACCTCCTCAAGAGCGAGTTCTACGACGCGCTCCGCGAGAACGCTCTCGGCGAGCTCGAGCCGATCAAGCCCGGCGAGACCCACGTCGGCTGGACCGCCGGTCGCCATCTCTTCGATCGGTCGTTCGACTACGAGCGCGTTGGCTTCGGTGGCGGCGCGCTGCTGGGGCTGCGCATTGACACCGTTCGTGTTCCGCCCGAGATCAAAAAGGCCTACGTCGCGATGGCCGAGGAGGCGCGGCTCGAACCCTCGAAGGACGGCAGTGGTGCATACCTCTCGCGTACCGCAAAGAAGGAAGCCCGCGAGGATGCGCTTCGTCGCATTGACGAGGAGATCTCCGAAGGTCGCTACCGCCGCCCGAAGCACACGCCGCTCTTCTGGGATTTCGCCGCATCGACCGTCTACGGTCCGATCTCGGCCGATACCGAGGTTCAGGCGCTGCGGCGACTGTTCATCGACAGCCTCGATCTCGCCGTCGCGCCGCGTACCGCCGGTACCGCGGCCCTCGATATTCTGGCGGCGAAGGGCCGAACCTCCGACTACGACGATCTCCGGGCCGAACCGCTCTCGAGCGCTCCGCCCGAGATCGAGCTCGCGCGCGAGGACGGATCGCGCGCATCGGCCGAGCGCCCCGAGCTCCCGTGGACCTCGAATGAGCCGCAGGACTTCCTCGGCAATCTCTTCCTCTTCTGGCTCTGGTGGCAGTGCGACGCGCACGAGGGCCTCGTAGACACGGGCTTCGGTGAAGTCGCGATCGCCATCGACCGCGTGCTCGATCTCGAGTGCGCGTGGGGACTTTCAGGCCGCACGAGCCTGCGCGGCGATGCGCCTACGCGGCGTGCCGAGACCGCACGCGCGGTCCAACTCGGCAAGTGGCCTCGCAAGATCGGTCTCACGCTCTCAAGCTTCGGCCGCGTCTGGGAGTGCTCGCTTCAGGGCGATCGCCTCGAAGTGTCGGGGCTGAAGCTCCCGAAGCCCGAGGAGAAGCCGCAGTCGCTGCGCCTCGCGATCGAGGAGCGGCTCGACAGCTTCGCCACGTTCGACGCGGCGCTGATGGGCCTCTACCGGGCCTTCATCGAGGAGCGCACTTCTCGCGCGTGGGATTCTCGCCGCGCGGAGATGCGCGCGTGGATCGCAGAGCTTGGTGCCACGCGCAAGATGGTCACCGTCGGCGTGTGAGGTCCACGCTCCGAACGTGTTGTTCTCAGCGGTCGTGCTCAGTCTTCGTGTTCAGTCGTCGGCCGCGCGCACCGCGTCGACGAAGCGGCGGATGAGATCAAGGTCCTTGACGCCGCGCTCGCGCTCGACACCGCTGGAGACGTCCACGCCCGCCGGCCTCGCCGTGCGGATCGCCTCGCCGACATTCGAGGGGTCGAGCCCGCCCGCGAGCAGAGACCGTCGCCGCGACTCCTCTGGCAGCGCTCCGAAGGCGGCGTGATCAAAGGCAACGCCGCTTCCCGCGACCGGCCCATCGACGACGAGGCGCGTCACCACGCGCGACGCAAGCCAGAGGTCGATCGACGACGGCGCGAAGTGCAGCCCCTTCCAGATCTCCCAGGAGCCGCCACCCCGTGCGAGCCCCGCGATATCACCCGGCTCCTCTGCGCCGTGGAACTGGAGCACCGGGAACGCGTCGAGCGCGCGACGCGTCGCGTCGTCGAACGGATGGCGCAGCACTGCGACCGGCATCGCTCCGGCCGCCACGATGTCGAGCGCCAGTTCGGACGCCTCGTCTGGCGGAAGGAAGCGGGGGCTCGAGGGAACAAGCACCACGCCCACGAAATGGGCACCGGCCTCGACCGCGCGCTCGGCCGTCGCGCGATCTCGCACGCCGCAAATCTTGACGAGCGTACGGTTCAACGCCTTATTCAACGCCTTGTCCCTTGGACCGCCTCGCACTCCGCGCGCAACTCGGCGGCGAGGCGCGCGCGATCGTCGTCGAGCGGGCGTCCCGCCAGTCCGTCGAGCGTGCGCAGGGCCGCCGCGGGATCACCCAGCCTGCGACCCTCGATCGACGCGAGGAGAAGCCGCGCATCGTCGCAGGCCGGATGCGTTCGGAATCGCTCCACGAATCGGCCGTACGCCTGCGCGGCGAGCGCATGTCGGCCGCTCTGCGCGAGTTCATTCGCCACATCGAGTTGGATGCCCGCCGGAAGCGTCGCAGTCGGGAGTTCGCGCAGCAGTTTCGCGTAGAGGTCGGCCGCGAGCGTGTAGTCGCGCTCGCGATGCGCTGCGGCGATCGTGCTGCGGAGCACCTGCTGCGCGTCGGTCTCCCGAACGCCGGCGTCGGCGCGCACGCGTGCCGCGACCGTACCCGACGCGCCGCCGGTACCTGCCGACTCGAGGGCCAGCCGCATCTCGCGCCGGCGCCACCACTGCTTCATGAGGAAGAGCATGTCGGCGTCATCGCGCCGAAGGAGCCCGGACGCGAGCAGCGCGATCCCGATCGCGAATCCGAACAGGATGCCGCCGAGGTGGGCGAGGGTGGCGATACCGGAGTTGCCCGCACCGCTCCAGTCGACGATCGTCCGCACGACGTCGACCGCGATCGCGAACGCCATCATCCACTGGATCGACGTCTGGGCGGGCATGAACTGCGGGATCGCGATTCCCCGGACGTTCCCGCGCGGATAGAGCGCGAACACCGCCCCGAGCAGGGCACTGGTCGAGCCGCTCGCCCCGATGATCGGCGCCCAGCTCTCCGACGGGGAAAGCCAGTGACCGATCCATGCTTGGGCGAGCCCAGCCACCGCGCCACCCGCGAGATAGATCGCGAGGAAGCCGAGGCGACCGAGCCGACTTTCTAGGACGACGCCGAAGGCGGCGAGGAAGAACATGTTCGAGAGGAGGTGGAACCAGCCCCCGTGGAGGAACTGGTACGTGAACACCTGCCACCACTCGAAGCCCTCGTAGGACAGCGCGTAGCGCTTGAGAAACTTGATCTGTTGCTCCAGCGCGTCTAGGTTGCGCGGTCGGCCACCCGTCAGCAGAAAGCAGGCGATGCACGCAACCACTAAGAGGGGAACGAAAAAGGGTTTCCGCCCATCTTCGCGGTCGGTGCCCGTCGGGATCAAGAACATCGGCGCGGATCATACGGCCCCCAACGGTCAACCCGGGGACGGTTGGCCGGGCAGCGCGCCGCCGCCGCAGCCGCCGGAAGCGACCTCACCGAGCGACCTCACCGAGCGACCTCACCGAGCGACCCCACCGAGCGACCCCATCGTGCGGCCGCCTCTGGCGCCGAGAACCGTCGGATTTCGGCGATCGCACGGGGCGCCGCGTTCCCCTCGCCCCGTCGATTCGCTAGCATCGCCGCTCTTCGCAACCGTCCGGTCGCATGCGACGAAGGGCGGTCGGAGACCAGTCCGTCCGCTGCATCGCCCGCCGAGGCGGCGCGGAGCCGGTCGACGAGATTTCCGGAGTACGGAGAACGCCTTCCATGTCCGCCGCCCCGACAGAGCAGCCAGTCACGATCACGACCATGAGCTCGACGCCCGCAGCCCCAGCCGCCGTTCCTCCCGCGCCCTTCTACGACAAGGGCCTCGCCAACACCGTCGCCGCCGACACGCAGATGTCGTTCATCGACGGTGGCAAGGGCGTCCTCGAGTACGTCGGCATCGACATCGATACGCTCGCGCGCAACTCGACCTACGAGGAGACCGTCTACCTCCTCTGGAATCGGAAACTCCCGACCAAGGCCGAACTCGACGCGCTTGGGGGCGCCCTGCAGGCCGAGTACGAGATCCCCGACGCGATCTACGACATGATCAAGTCGTTCCCGAAGGATGCCGTGCCGATGCACGCCCTTCGGACCCTGGTGTCGGCGCTCGCGCTTCACGACAAGGACGCCGAGTCGAGCGAGACGAATCCCGCAGGTATCGAGCGCGCGAAGCGCCAGGCGCTGCGGCTCGTGGCCAAGACCCCGACCCTGATCGCGAACTTCGACCGTCACCGCGCGGGCAAGGCGTTTGTTCGCCCGGACAAGTCTTTCGACATCGCCACCAACTTCCTCTGGATGCTGAACGGCGAGAAGCCCACCGAGGCGATGGCGAAGGGCCTCGACGTGTGCCTCATCCTGCACGCCGATCACGGCCTCAACGCCTCGACCTTCGCGGCGCGCGTCACGATCGCGACCCTCTCCGACATGTACAGCGCGATGACCACCGCGGTGGGCACCCTCAAGGGTCCGCTGCACGGAGGCGCGAACGAGGAGGTCATGATCATGCTCGACGAGATCGGCTCGATCGAGAAGGTCGACGACTACGTGAAGGGCAAGCTCGAGCGCAAGGAACTCATCATGGGCTTCGGGCACCGCGTCTATAAGGCGTACGACCCGCGCGCGACGTATCTCAAGACCTTCGCCAAGCAGATTGCGACCGACACCGGCAACCTGCGCCTGTTCGAGATGAGCCAGCGGATCGAGGGCATCGTGCTCGCCGCGAAGGCCGACAAGGGCATCTTCCCGAACGTCGACTTCTACTCGGCCACGACCTACCACTGCCTCGGCATCAAGACCGATCTCTTCACCTGCATGTTTGCGCTCAGCCGTATGTCGGGCTGGTGCGGTCACTGCATCGAGCAGCTGATGGACAATCGCCTCATTCGCCCGCAGGCGAAGTACAACGGGCCGCACGCGGCCGCGTACGCGCCGATCGCCCAGCGTTGAGCGCGCGGTCGATGGCGCGACGGGCGTCCGGTCTCGTGCCATCGCAGCGGACGAGCAGCGCGCAGCTCTACCGAAATCACGGCGCGCGCCTCCCAGCGGGGCGCGCGTTGTGTCGATGTGGAGACCTCCGTGCGTTGTCGTCGCTCGTGCGGCCTTCTCGTGCGGCCTTCTCGTGCGGCCTTCTCGTGCGGCCTTCTCGTGCGGCCTTCTCGTGCGGCCTTCTCGTGCGGCCTTCTCGTGCGTCGCCGCGCCCGAAACGATGTTAGTTGCTCGCCGCCGCCTTCGGCGACTGCGGGTAAAGCAACACCCGGTCGTGGCAGAGGAGGACGAGGTCCGGCGCGCCGTCGCCGGTGAGGTCGCCGACGAGCCCCATGCTCGGCTCGAACTCACGCGGTTCGCCGGCCTGGAAGAGGCGTGTCTCGAAGACCTTGAAGCGCGTCATCGGGACAAGCCGCCCGGCCTCGCTGAAACTGAGGATCCCGAGCGACTGTTCGCCCGCGTCGAGCGTCACAAGGTCGACGAATCCGTCGCCGTTCACGTCGCCGGCGATCAGCTCGTGATCGACCTGCTGAAGCCGGTCGGGGCGATGGCTCGCGACATCCTCGAGGGCGAGGCGTCCGCCATCGAGGCGAGCGACCGCGAAGCCGTCGTCGCCGACGAGGAGCACGTCCTGCGAGTCGCCGCCGCTGAAGCCTCCCGCGAAGACCGGGCCGAACTTGAAGCCGCTGACGGGATGCTCGTCGGTCTGCGTCCACTTGCCCGAGGCGTCTTTCGCGAAGACCGCGAGGGTTCCGTTCTCGCGATCGGCGGCGACGAGCGTGTCGCCGCGCACGGTCAGGGCGACCAGCTTCGCATCGGCGCGCGAGGCATTCATCTGTGCGACGACCTGCCAGCCCGGCGGCGTCGCCGTCGGCGCGTAGCGCAGCGCGCGGATGAAGTTTCGGTCCGCGATGACGAGTTCATTCTTGTCATCGCCGTCCACGTCGAAGGCGACCGAGTTCCCCGCCGCCGCGGCCTGCGCGAGGCCGAACTGCGCCATGTCCTTCGACTCGCGCAGCTCGAAGCCAGCCTTGCCGTCCTTCTCGATTGACTGCAGCATCGCCATCGGCTTGTCGGCGGTGAGGAGGAGGAGATCGGTGCGTCCGTCCTGATCGGCATCGAGTCCGAGCACGGTGTCGGGGCCCTTCGCAAGCGCGCCGAGCTTGATCACCTCGCCTGCGCCGCCCCCGCCCGTCTCGCCCCCCGGGGGTAGCAGTTCAAGTTGGTAGTTGCGACCGTCCTTCGTCACCACCGCGACGCGCGGACCGCTTTCGAGCCGCACGAGTGAGAGGACCGATGGCGTGACCCCGGGAGAGAGCGGCATAGCTGCGGGGAATCCGAGCGCGCCGTTCGACCACGCGCTGCGGCCGACGACGCCTTCCTTCTCGGAGAGGACGAACACCTCGTCGCCGGGCTTACCGTCGGTCTCGCCGACCGCAACCGCATCGATCTCCGCGAAACTCGGCTGCGTCGTGCCCGGCTGGAGGCCGCGGTCCCTCTGCTGCCGGAACACGGTGACCGCGCTGCCGACGGGATTGGTGACGATGACGTCGGCAAGTCCGTCGCCGTCGACATCGCCGATCGCGGACGCGCGGCTCTTGCCGCCCGCCGTTGCGAAGACCTCGAGCGCCGCGTCGCGCAAGCCGCTCGCGTCCTCGACGAGTTCCTCGATCACGACGCGCTTCGTCTGACGCTCGATGCGACCAAGCAGGTCCTTCTTGCCGCCAGGGAGCCGCAGCGTCATCGCCTCGCGGAGCGGTGGCATCTCGAAGCGTCGCTCGCTCCCGAGGCGGCGCACGGCCTTGCCGCCGGCGTCGGTCTCGGTGCTCGCGAGCCAGATGCGGATTGGCGTGGGCGACTCGGGCATCACGCCGGCGAGGTCGTTTGCGCCGTCGCCGTTGAAGTCGCCGAGGAGGAGCGCCACGATCTGATCGCCGTCGGCACCGAGACGCACGGGATCGCCTGGCTTCGAGCCGTCGAGTTCCCAGATCGTTGGTTGACCGGAGATGATCGCGACGAGATCCTCGCGCGCATCGCCGATGACGTCCGCGACGAGGAATCCGTCGCGGCTCTGCGTGAGTCCCTTCTGCGGCACGCGCCGGTCGACCTCGAAGACGCCGGGTTTCGTCTGACGCAGGAAGACGATCGTGCCGGGCTGACCTGCGTAGACGATGTCGAGAAGCCCGTCGCCGTCGAAGTCAAACGGCGCAATCGCGTTGACCTGATGCGACACCGGGATCTCCACGCGGCGGAAGCGCCAGTGCGGGGGCACTTCGTTCACCGAGGTGGGCGCATCGATGGGGTCGTTGGGCGTGGCGCCGGGCTTCTGAAGGTGGAGCTCGATGCGGCTCTTGTAGTTGTTTGCGACCGCCAGATCGATGCGTCCGTCGCCATCGAAGTCGCCGTCGGCTATGGGGCCTGCCTTCGGGTCGATCTTGACGACCTCGAGGCCATCGAAGCCGAAGTGACCGGCGTCGTCCGAGTCCTGGGCGGAGGCATGCATGACCGGGAGGCCGAGCAGCAGGGCGGCGGGGAGGGCAAGCGCGCGGATGGATCGGTGTGTCATGTCGAAATCTGGGGTGCGCGTGAGAGGTTCGTCCGGTCGACGGCTCGGCCGGGATGGGTATAGTACGAATCTCGCCATGTTGCTGAACAGACTTCTTCCTCTCGGCGTCCTGATCGCCTCGTTCGCTCCGATCGGCGCGGCCCACGCTGTTGCCTCGCAAGCGGAGGCTGCCGGCTCGACGACGTCGCCACCATCGGCTGCCACATCGGCTGCCCCATCGGCTGCCACATCGGCTGCCACATCGGCTGCCACATCGGCTGCCACATCGGCTGCCCCATCGGCTGCCCCATCGGCGGCCACCC